>Ga0187777_10000948_pt1 | contig 18975 bp, 14 predicted proteins | sample 1015_Q2_SP5_10_M_FD_132416 | JGI IMG/M metagenome (GOLD analysis project Ga0187777, IMG submission 132416) | Tropical peat soil microbial communities from peatlands in Department of Meta, Colombia - 1015_Q2_SP5_10_MG | ecosystem: Environmental > Terrestrial > Soil > Wetlands > Peat | place... | reverse complement strand
CAATGAAAACCATACCGAGCCTGCTGATCGCAGCGCTGTTCGCGACGCTCACTTTCGCGGTCTGGGCTTATCTCAACCGCCCGACCGCCGAGCCCCCCTGGCCAAGCCACATCCGCGGGTTTGCCTTCTCACCCTTCCGCGCGAACGAAGACCCGACGCACTTCGAGATGCCGACCGATGCGGAAATCGATTCCGATCTTGCGCTCCTTGAGGGCAAGGTGAACGCGGTGCGCACCTACAGCGTCGGGGCCACGCTTGCCGACATCCCCGAGCTCGCCGAGCGGCACGGCATGAACGTCGCGCTCGGCGCCTGGCTCGACGATCACCGCGACAAGAACGAGGAGCAGCTCAAAAGCGCGATCGAGCTCGCCAACAGCCACATGAACGTGGTGCGGGTGCTGATCGGCAACGAGGTGATCCTGCGCGGCGACCTGCCCTTCGCCGAACTCGCCCACTACCTCGATCGCGCCCGCGCCGCCATCGGGCAGCCGGTGAGCACCGCCGAGCCCTGGCACGTGTGGCTTGCGCATCCGGAACTCGCGCAGCACGTCGATTTCATCGGCGTGCATCTGCTGCCGTACTGGGAAGGCGTCGCCGTCGACACCGCCGTCGACTACTCGATCGCGCAGTACAAGCGCCTGCAGCAAGCCTTTCCTCATAAGCCGATCGTCATCGCCGAGATCGGCTGGCCGAGCCGCGGCCGCACGCGCGAGTCGGCGGTGGCATCGGATGCGAACGAGGCACTGTTCCTGCGCCGCTTCCTGCACCGCGCGCAGCAGGAGCAGATCGTCTACTACATCATGGAAGCCTTCGATCAGCCCTGGAAGGCGTACCTCGAGGGAGCGGTCGGCTCGTACTGGGGCGTGTACGACGTCAACCGCCAGCCGAAGTTCGCCTTCACCGCGCCGATCGTGCGCGTGCCCGAATGGCACATCCTCGCGGCGGTCTCGATCGCGGTGGCGCTCGGGGTGCTCGGCCTGCTCTATCTCAACAGCGATGCGCTGCGTAACCGCGGGCGCACCTTCCTCGCGATCATCGTGTACGCGGCGACGACCGTCGCCGTGTGGGTGATCTACGACTTCACGCAGCAGTACATGACCGTCTCGAGTGTCATCGCCGGCGTGCTGCTCCTCCTTGGCATGCTCGGCGTGATCCTGGTGCTCCTCGCTGAGGCGCATGAGTGGGCCGAGGCGCACTGGGTCGCTTACCGGCGGCGCCTCGGCGCGCCGGCCGCGAATCCGCTCGCCCGCGCTCCGCGCGTCTCGATTCACGTGCCCGCCTACAACGAGCCCCCGGCGATGCTGATCGAGACCCTCGATGCGCTCGCGCGGCTCGACTACCCGGATTTCGAAGTCCTGGTGATCGACAACAACACCCCCGATGAGCGCACCTGGCGGCCGGTCGAAGCGCACGTCGCCAAGCTCGGTCCGCGCTTTCGCTTCTTCCACGTGACACCGCTGGCGGGATTTAAGGCCGGCGCGCTCAACTACGCGCTCGCGCGCACCGCCCCCGACGCGACCATCATCGCGGTCATCGACAGTGATTACGTCGTGGATGCGCGCTGGCTGCGCGATCTCATGCCCGCGTTCGAGGACGAGCGCATCGCGATCGTGCAGGCGCCCCAGGACTATCGCGACGCGAACCAGAGCGCGTTCAAGGCGATGTGCTACGCCGAGTACCGCGGCTTCTTCCAGATCGGCATGATCACCCGCAACGAACGCAACGCCATCATCCAGCACGGCACCATGACCATGGTGCGGCGCGCGGAGCTCGAGCGCCTCGGCGGCTGGGCCGAGTGGTGCATCACCGAAGATGCCGAGCTCGGCCTGCGCATCTTCGAAGACGGACACGACGCTACCTACGTCCCGGTGAGCTACGGACGCGGGCTCATGCCCGACACCTTCATCGACTTCAAGAAGCAGCGCTTCCGCTGGGCGTACGGGGCGATGCAGATACTCAAGGCGCACGCGCGCGCGCTTTTTCTTGAGGGCGGTCCGCTCTCGGCCGGGCAGCGCTATCATTTCGTCGCCGGCTGGCTTCCCTGGATCGCCGACGGTTCAAACCTGCTCTTCAACCTCGCCGCCTTGGGGTGGTCGGCCGCCATGGTGTGGGCGCCGCGCTCGATCGAGCCGCCGCTCGTCGTGTACTCGGTGCTGCCGCTGTCGCTTTTCACCTTCAAACTGGCAAAGCTCATCCACCTCTACCACGTGCGGGTCGGTGCAAATCTCCGCCAGACACTGGCCGCCGCTATCGCGGGGCTTGCCTTGACGCATACGATCGGCACGGCGACGCTCAAGGGCCTCCTCACCCGCCGCGAGCCCTTCTTCCGTACTCCGAAGCAGGGGAGTGCGCTCGGGCTGGTGCGCGCGCTCGCGGCCGCGCGCGAGGAGACGCTCATGATGGCGGGGCTGCTCCTTTCGGCCTGGGCGGTGCAGCGTTCGGGGGAGATGCTCGCGGGCTCGGGCGTGTTGCCGGGCCCCGACCGCCTCGCCTGGGTTGTCGTGCTGCTCGTGCAGTCGGTGCCCTACGCCTCCTCGCTCCTCGTCTCTCTGATCAGCGCTTTCCCGCTCCCCGCGCGACTCCTTGGCACCGGCTACCGACCGATGGTGACTGTCCCCAAGCGCGCCGAGGCGGACCGCTCGGGCTGAGCCGATGCGCGAGCACCGCTTGCGCGCCATGACGCTCATGATCGCGGCAGTCGCGGCGTTCTCGGGGATGGATGCGCTCCTTAAATTTCTCGCCGCGTACTACCCGCCGCTCGAGGTTGCCGTGCTCCGCGGCGCAGCATCGATGCCGTTCATGCTGCTGCCCACGCTCCTCAGCGGGAGGTGGCGGGACTTGAGCCCGCGGCGCTGGCGGATGCATCTCTTGCGTGGGGCGCTCGCCGTCGTCGTGCTCGCAGGGTTCATCTACGCGGTGCGGGCGCTCAGTCTCGCGAGCGCCTATGCGCTCTTTCTCTCGGCACCGCTCATGGTCGCCGCGCTCTCGGTGCCCCTTCTCAAGGAGCGTGCCGACGCGCGCACCTGGGCGGCGATCGTCATAGGGCTTGCGGGCGTGCTGACGATGCTGCGGCCGGATGTCTCGGGCCTCTCGAGCTTGGGCACGCTCGCGGCGCTCGTCTCGGCGTTTGCCTACGCGTTGAGCATCATCTGCGTGCGCGTGCTGACCCGCACCGATACCACAGTCAGCGTCATCGTCTGGTCAGTCGGACTCATGACGGTGTTTTCCGCGCTCCTCGCCGCCCCCCGATGGGTCACGCTCGAGCCCGCGCACTACCGTTGGCTGCTCGCGCTCGGCGTGCTCGCTGCGATCGGCTCGTACCTGCTCACCGAGGCGTTCCGCACCGCGCCCGCGGCCATCGTGGCGCCCTTTGAGTACACGGCGCTCCTCTGGGGCATCGCCTTCGACTGGGTCATCTGGCACGTGCTGCCATCCGCACGGGTATGCATCGGCGGCACTATCGTCATGGCGAGTGGTCTGTATCTGCTGTGGCGCGAGCGCATGGCCTCTGCACGAGCGCTGCACAATTGAAATGGAAGTGCAGAGCGTGTCAGTGCAAAATGTCGCGCCTACCATCGACAACAGTGGACGCTCGCAAACAAGAGGAAGATTCACCATGAGCAACGCTGACACCCGTGGACGATTCATCTGGCACGAGTTGCTGACGACCGATACTGCATCCGCCGCAGCGTTCTACCCGAAGGTGGTGCCGTGGCGTACGCAGCCCTCGAGCATGCCCGGGTACACGATCTGGATGGCCGGGCAGACACAGATTGGTGGCCTCATGGCCGCAGCCGGCGGCACCCCGCCGCACTGGCTGGTGTATGTGGGCACCCCGAGCGTCGATGGCACCTGCGCGCAGGCGCAGGGCCTGGGCGCCAAGGTGGTGAAAGCCCCCGCCGACATTCCGAACGTCGGCCGCTGGGCGGTGCTCTCGGACCCGCAGGGTGCGACGTTCGCCGTGTTCACGCCCGCGGGCGGCCAGGCCCCGGCGACCCAGCCGACCGCCGGCGGATTCACCTGGCACGAGCTCGCAACCACCGATGTCGGTGGTGCACTGCGCTTCTACGGCGCGCTATTCGGCTGGACCAAGGGCGCGGCCCACGACATGGGCGCGATGGGCACGTATCAGATCTTCGAACACGGCGGCAAACAGGCGGGCGGCATGGCGAACACGCAGGGTCCGTCGACTCCCCCCTCGTGGCTGAGCTATATCAATGTCGGCGACGCCAATCGCGCGGTCGCCGCGGCGAAGGCAGGCGGGGGCCGGCTGCTGCACGGTCCGATGGAGGTCCCGGGCGGCAGTTGGATCGCGCTGCTGATGGATCCGCAGGGCGGAGCATTCGCGGTGCAGGAGATGCCGCGTGCGGCAGCGGCTCAGCCGAAGGTAGCGGCCGTGGCAGCCGCAGCGAAACCGATAGCAAAGGCGGCCAAGCGAACCGTGAGGCGTGCGGCCCGAAAGGCAAAGCGAGTGAAGAGAAAAGTGGCGCGTAAGGTGCGGCGTGCGGCGCGGAAGAGCGCACGTAAGACCGCTCGCAGGGTGCGACGCACGGCCCGCAAGGTGGGCCGCAGGGTCCGCCGCGCAGCTCGCAAGGCTGCGCGACGCTCGCGCAGGCGCTAGGGGCGACGGCGCAACGCTCCCGCTCCCCGGCGCGCTCGTGCCCGCGCGCCTTGGGGGGAGGGTGCGGTGCGTGTGCTCAGAGTCTGACGAGCGGTCGGCCGAAGTTCCCGCCCTGCATCGCGAGCAGCAGGTGTGCGGGGGCGTTGGCGAGACCCTCGACGATGTGATCGCGCGAGGCGATGTGGCCTGCTCCGTACCAGGCGATCGCCTCGCGCAGGAACTCGCCCCGACGATGCTCGAAAGCGCGCGCCTCGATGCGCAGCACTTCAAAGCCATCGCCACCGGGCGGATAGCCGGCGCGCTCCCTGAGCGCCTCGGCGCTTTGCGGGCAGACGCTGTTCTGCACGATGCGGCCGCGGCTCGAGAGGTGCCCTCCCGCGACAACCGCATCAAGGAGTTCGCCGCCCGTGTTGTCGAAGTAAACGTCCACCCCGTGCGGGGCGAGCTGACGCAAGCGCGCGTTCACGTTCTCCGCGCCGTGATTGATGCACGCGGCGAGCCGCGCATGCCGCGTCACCCATTCGCATTTCTCGCGCGTGCCGGCGATGCCGATCGCGCGCGCACCCTTGAGCCCGGCGATCTGCCCGGCCATGGCGCCCGCCGCGTTCGCCGCCGCGGATACGAGCACCGTTTCGCCCTCGCGCAGGCGCGCGAGTTCGAGGAGCCCAAAATAGGCCGCCATCCCGGGAGCCCCCAGCACCCCAAGCGCGGTCGAAGCGGGCGTCTGCCCCGGATGCAAAAGCCGCGCGTGCTCGCCGTCGGAGACACAAAGCTGCTGCAGGCCGCAATCGAGCACGACGAGGCTGCCGACATCAAACACATCGTGCCGGGATTCGATCACCTCGCCCACACCGCGCGCGGGCACGAGATCCCCCGCTTTGGGCGCGCCCGCCCCAAGCGGTTCTGACGCGCATACGAACGGATCGAGGGCGAGCCAGAGCGCACGGGCGAGGAAGGACCCGTTGGTGAGTGCAGGTTGCTCCGCTTCGACGAGCTCGAAATCACTCGCGCGCGTTGGGGGCCGCTTGAGCCGTACCTGCAGGTTCTTCCGCATTACTGCGATTGTGACTCGGCGGAGTGCTCCGCGGCGCGCCGATTTGCCTCGGCCTGCTGGTTGGCAGCGTCGATCTGCTGCTTGATATGCTGCTCGGTCTGGCGCGCCTGGGCGGCCTCCTGAACCTCGGAAGCGGCGCCAGCGGCGCCGGCTGCCCCGGTGCCCGCGAGTCCGCAGCCACTGAGTGCCGCGGTCACGAGAACGAGTACCAACGTGCATCGCATAGCTGACCTGTCCTTGGGGAAATAAGAAGATTTCGCGAATTTACGCGCCCCCTCGGCCCGTGCAAGGGAACCGGTCACCATGGGACTATGTTACCAATGGCAAAAGCCACGCTGATCCGCCGCCCCTCGGAGGCACCGGCGCGCGCCCGCCGCGGCTACTTCGAATGCCGTTACGGTCAGCTGCACGTGCATCACGCGATGCCCCCGGGCGGGGGGTTCGAGGAGAGCACCCCGCTTCTTTGCCTGCACGATCTGCCGGGCTCGGGGCGAATCTTCTCGGGCTTTTTGGGCCTTCTTGGGCGGGAGCGCTCCGCGTACGCGCCGGATCTGCCGGGCTTCGGCGGTTCGGATCCGCCGGCAGCGCGCCCGACGATCGCCGACTACGCGGGCGCGATCGGCGATTTCATCGAGAGCATCCGACTGCGCCGGCTCGATGTGCTCGGCTTGAGGGGCGGTGCGCTCATCGCCACCGAGCTCGCCACGACCCGCCCCGCGCAGATCCGGCGCGTCGTCATGGTGTCCGTACCGCTTAGGAGCGAGGCCGAGCGGCAAGCTGCCGCACCACCCCCCACCACACCTCCTGGACCCGATGATGCGTACCGCTCAGCGGAGTGGCTGCATTGGGCCCTCGATGCTGCATCGCAATATCGGCTTCGGGAGCGGCTCGCTCTGCTCGCACAACCCCTTCTCGTCATGCGTCCGCGCGATGACCTCTGGGAGGCGACAGCAAGGGTGCGCGAGGCGCTGCCGCAGGTCCGCACCCTCGATCTCGATGCGGGCGGAACCGAGCTCTTCGCGGCGGCCCCGCAGCGCCTCGCCGATGTACTCGGGGAGTTCCTGCGGGGCTGAAGTCGCTGTCAGGTCATGGATTTTCGCGATTCCTCTCACACATTTAGTCAAGAGGCGGTGCGCTAACCCCCGGTGGCGCTACACTTTTCGCTCGATAAGCAATGGCAAAACGAGCCACTCAATGAGTTCGCGCCCGCTGCCGCCAGCGCCCGTTCCCGAGAGCCCGGATTCCGACGTGGAGGGCACGAACGAGCTCGTCGTGCTCGACCCTGCCGTCTATACGGGCGAGGAGGAGGAGGGTCAGAGGCCGGCGATCAGCGATACCTGGGTGATGCCTATCGCCGAGGCCGAGGCGGTCGCATCGGTGGCGGCGCAGGCGTTGCAGGCCGAGCGCGTCGTGCAGCTCGAGGGCGAGCTCGAGGTGCTCGCCGCGACGCTGCGTGAGACCCAGCAGCTGCTCGCCCGGCGCGATGAGCGGCTGCGCGAGATCGAAGAGGCGCGCAATGAGGCGCAGACGGCGCATACGCAGGCCGAGCAGCGCGCCACGGAAGCCAGCGACGAACTGAGCAAGGCGCGCGCACTCACCGAGACCACGAGCGCGCGCGTCACCGAGCTCGAGCGGGCGCTCGGGGAGAGCGCGCGGACGCTCGAGGAGCGCGAGAGCGCGAGCCACGCGCAGCAAGCCGAACAGCTCGCCGAGCAGCAATCCCTCGCCGCCAGAAACCGCGTCGAAGCGGAGCTCCTGCTTGGGGATCTCGCCCGCGAGCGCGCGCACGCCGCGCGCTACTTTGAATCCCTGCGCAACGCCGAGGGACGCCGCCAGATCTTCGAAGGTCTCGTGACCGATCTCGAGCGTGAGGCGGAGGATCGCGCCGCAGAGCTCGTGCGGCTCGCGCGCGAGCTCGGGGGCCGCGACAGCCGTGCCCGCGAACTCGAGTCCGAGCTCGCGCAGCGCTCGCTGCGCATCGGCGAGCTCGAACAGCAGCTTTTGGCCGCCGCGGCATCGTTCTCCGAGCGCGATGCGCTTTTGCGCGACTCGCGGCACGAAACGCAAGGATTGCACGCCAAGGCCGGGCGGCTCATGAGCGAGCTGGATGCCGCCGGGGAGCGCGTCCGCGCGCTCGAGGCGCGCGCCACCCAGCACGAGAACAGCGACGCACGGCAGCAGGCCGAGATCAAGCGGCTGCGCACCGAATACGATTCTCTGAGGGGCGAACTCGAGGCCGCGCGCCAGGCGGCGGCAAATGCGAGCGCCCAGCTCGCGGTGCACGAGGGTGCGGTCGTGCAGGGGCGCGGACAGACCGCGGAGCTCGCGGGCGCGCTTGCCTTGGAACGCCGCCGCAGCACCGATCTCGAGCGCGAGCTCGAGACCGTGCGCGGGGAGATGCACGAGTGGGCCGGCGCACTCAAGCTGCTGCAGCAGGAGAGGAATTCCCAGACCGATGGCGCCGCCGCCGCCGAAGTGCGCGTACGCGAACTCGAGCGGCGCGCCGCCGAGCAGCTCGAGGCACTCGCGGCGCTCCGACAGGAGTCCAACTCCGCTGTCGCGCGCGCGCGCGAACTCGAAGATGACCTGCGCGCTGCCGAGGACGCCATCCACCGGCTCGAAGCCGAGGCGCGCAGCCGCGGCACCCGCGTCGAGGAGCTCGAGCGGGCTACACAGGAATGGCGTGCGGTCTACGAAGAGGTGCGCCAGCGCTCAGTCGACCCGCACTGCCATCCGGCGCTGCGCGAGGCGGCGCGGCAGATGCTCGGGGGGGCGGAGGCGCCCGAGGCCACGCAGCTCCCCGATGGCGCCATGCGGCTCCTCATCCAGACCGCCGAAGGCGGGCGCGAGATCGTGCATGTGCTCGGCCGCCGCACCAGCATCGGCCGCACACCCGACAACGATCTACAGATCGACGCCAAGTACATCAGCCGCCACCACTGCGTGATCCTCGCCGGTCCCGTGCAGACCATCGTCGAAGACCTGAATAGCACCAACGGCGTGATGGTAAACGGCAAACGCGTCGCCCGGCATGCGCTCAAGGACGGCGACCAGGTGGTGATCGGCCGCGCCCTCTACCGATTCGTCGTGCGCAAGAACAGCGAGAAGCGCTGACAGTCGTCTGCGGCGCCGCTAAGCTCGGCGCTGTTTCGCGAGCAACACGAGATTGCCTCCCGTGGCCAGCCCTTATATCGAGCGCATCCTGAAAGCGCGCGTCTACGACGTGGCGATCGAGTCCCCGCTCGAGGAGGCGGCGCGGCTTTCGCGGCGGCTCGGTAATCACGTGCTGCTCAAGCGCGAGGATCTGCAGCCGGTGTTCTCGTTCAAGCTGCGCGGCGCCTACAACCGCATCGCGCATCTCTCGGACGCCGCCGCGCGGCGCGGCGTCGTGTGCGCGAGCGCCGGCAATCACGCGCAAGGCGTGGCGCTCGCCGCGCGCCGCCGCGGCATCACCGCCGTGATCGTCATGCCGCAGACCACCCCGCACATCAAGGTGCAGGCGGTGATCGATCTGGGCGCCGAAGTCGTGATCCACGGCGACGACTACGACAGCGCGTTCGAGCAGGCGCTCACCCTCGCCCGCGAGCGAAGCCTCGTGCTCGTGCACCCCTTCGACGACCCCGACGTCATCGCGGGCCAAGGGACCATCGGCGTGGAAATCCTGCGTCAGACGGGCGGCAACCTGGACGCGATTTTCGTACCCGTGGGGGGCGGGGGGCTTCTCGCCGGCATCGCGGTGTACGTGAAATACCTCTATCCGGGCGTGCGCATCATCGGCGTTGAGCCCGCGGACGCCGCCACCATGCACGACTCACTCAAGGCGGGACGGCGCGTGACGCTCGAGCGGGTCGGCATCTTCGCCGACGGGGTCGCGGTGCGCCGCGTCGGTGAGGAAACCTTCACGCTCTGCCGCGGCCACGTCGATGAGATCGTGCTGCTCACGACGGATGAGATCTGCGCCGCGATCCAGGACGTCTTCGAGGACACCCGCTCGATCGTCGAGCCGGCCGGTGCGCTCGCGGTCGGGGGAATCAAGAAGTACGTCGCCCGCGAGGGGTGGCACGGCAAGCGCCTGGTGGCGATCAACAGCGGCGCCAACATGAATTTCGATCGGCTGCGCCACGTCGCCGAGCGCGCCGACCTCGGCGGGGAGCGCGAGGCGCTGCTCGCGGTCGTGATCCCCGAGCGGCCGGGGAGCTTTCTGCATTTCTGCGAGGTCCTCGGGCGCCGCAGCGTCACCGAGTTCAACTACCGCTACGCCGGTCCCGAGAGCGCGCAGATCTTCGTGGGGCTTGCGCTCAGCGAGGGGCACGCGGAGAAGGAGGGCATCATCCGCGGGCTGCGCGAGGCGGGCTTCACGGTCACCGACATGACCGATGACGAGATGGCGAAGCTGCACGTGCGCTACATGGTCGGCGGACACGCGCGCGGCATCGCCCACGAGCTGCTCTTCCGCTTCGAGTTCCCCGAGCGCCCGGGGGCCCTCCTCAAATTCCTGCAGGCGATCGGGGTGCGCTGGAACATCAGCCTCTTCCACTACCGCAATCACGGATCGGACTACGGGCGCGTGCTGGCCGCAATCCAGGTGCCCCCCGCCGAGCGCGCCGACTTCCTCCGGCACCTCAACGATCTTCACTACGCTTACGTGGAGGAGAGCGCGAATCCCGCCTATCGGATGTTCCTCGGCGCCTGAGCGGCGCGGGACGGCGCGGCTCAGGCCGAGGGCTGTCCGCTCTCGTGCAGCCACTCGCGCCAGATCGCGAGCAGTACCGCGAGAATCACTGGGCCGACGAAGAGCCCCACGAGCCCGAACGCGGCGAGTCCGCCGAGCACACCGAAGAGCACGAGGAGAAAGGGAATCTCCCCGACGCGGCTGATGAGAAACGGACGCACGATGTGGTCCGTCCAGCCGACCACGATCGCACCCCAGACGAGAAGTGCGACCCCGGCGACGGTGTGTCCCGTGATGATGAGCCACAGTCCCACTCCACCCCAGAGTGTCGGGGCGGCAAACGGGATCAGGCCGAGCACCGTGGTGAGAGCGGCGAGAAACACCGGTGCGCCAACGCCTGCGAGCCAGTAACCGATGCCCGCGAGCGCCCCCTGCACGACCGCCGCCAGCACGAGTCCGTAGACCACGGCCTTGACGGTCTGCCCGATGGCGCCGAGGTAATTGTGGACGCGCGGCCCGAGCACCTGCTCGAGCGCGCGCGCGACCTGCGCCGCAAAAGCCTCCCCGCCGAGGAACACGAAGAACACGGTGACGATGGCGAGAAAGAGCTTCACCGCCTCGTGGCCGACGTCCTCGATCAGGCGTGCGATCTGCGTGAATGAGCGGTCGGTGAGCTTATTGAGCTCGAGTCCGAGCGCGTGCGGATCCTGCGCGGCGCGCGCGGCGAGATCGCTCAGGTAATCGCCGATCGCGGGGAGTTTGAGGACCGATTCCGGGAGCGGCGACCCTCCGGCGAGCAGTTCCTGCGCCGCGTGATAGGCGCGCACCAGCTCGACGCGCAGCACGATCGCAAGCCAGGCGACCGGCACGATCACCGCCGCGGTGACCGCGATCGTCATCAGCAGCGCTGCGATCGTGCTCCGCCCGCGCAGCGCGCGCTGCAGCCACACATAGCCCGGCCAGCTGACGAAGCCGAGGATGCCAGCCCAGACGAGCGGGGCGAGGAACGGCTCGATGACACGGAACCCAAGAAGTGCAAGGCCCGCGAGCAGCGCGACGATGATGAGGCGGCGTAGCCAGAGCGAGGAGGCGAAATCTTCCAAGGGCGCGCTCCCCGACCGACGCTCAGCTGAGCCCGGCGCCATCCGACACGAACATCGCGAACGCGAGCAGGATGCAGATCGCGAGTGTGAGGTGACGGCGGAGGTTGAGATAGGCCGGCGGCAGATGCGTCCCGAGCGATCGGTGCTCGTAGAGCCAAAACGTGCCAAAGCCGACGACGAGCAGCGCAAGCCCGCGCTGCCCGCCCATGACGACCGCGATCGCCCCGAGCACCGAGGGTACGACCGCGGCAGCGATCCGCACGGGATCTCCAGGCAGGCGCCCCCCGAGCGCGAGCCCAAGATGGACGCCCCCGGTGAGCGCGAGCAACACCGCACCCCAGCCGAGCGCGATCCGCTGCGCGAGCTCGCGCTCGGCCAGCCCGCTCAGGAGTCCGATGCCCGCAAGACAGGCGACGAGCGGCGCGACCGAGAGATAGCCGAGCCACTCGGCGGCTGTACCCAGCCGGGCGGTTCCCGCTTTCTGTTCCTGCGGCTGCATGCGAGTCGGATCATGCCACGCGTGGTCCGCGCGCGTACCGGCTTGACGGTGCGCGACTCCCGCAGGCAGGCTTGCCCACGATGCGAGGTGTCCGCTGTCGGTGTGTGCGGTCTTCGGCTGTGACCGCAAGCCATCGGCGACGGAAAAACGGGAAGTCCGGTACGGATTCGTCCAAAGCCGGCGCTGCCCCCGCAACGGTGATCGAGATCAAGCGGATCACGTAGCCACTGCGTTCCCTAGGGAACGCGGGAAGGCGGTCCGCGGGAGAGATCCTCCAGCTCGAGAGCCCGGATACCGGCCTCGCAGGCTTACCGATGCGTCGCGGCGGGAGATGCAAGTGCGGTGCGCGCGCGTCCGTACGTCCCGCCACCGCCTGCTCCCTCACGCCCCGGCCTTCGGGCACGGGTGTGTGCACTTTTGGGAGCTCAAATCATGTCAACCGGTCTTTATGCGCGCCGTGCGCTGCGCTGTGCGGCAGTGCTTTTCCTCGCGGGTTTCGCGCCGGCCTCCTGGTCGGCGCCTGATGAGCAGCTCGAGCAGGTGATCGTCACCGCATCGCGCGTGCCCGAGCCGATCGAGCAGTCGTTCTGGTCGACGACGGTCATCTCGCAGGCGGACATCCAGACCCGCCAGCTGCAGTCGATGGCGGACCTGCTCGCGGACTATGCCGGCATCACCATGGACCAGGCCGGCGGGCTCGGCCAGCAGAGCTCGGTCTTCATCCGCGGCGCCGACTCCGACCACACGCTCCTCCTCATCGACGGTATCCGTGTGGGTTCGGCGACGCTCGGCATCGCGCCCTTTGAGATCATCCCGCTCGAGCAGATCGATCACATCGAGGTGGTGCGCGGGCCGCTCTCGACGCTCTACGGCTCGGATGCGATCGGAGGGGTCATCCAGATCTTCACCCGACACGGCACCGAGCCCGGGCTCACCGTCGGGGGAAGCGCGATGGGCGGCAGCTACGACACGAAGGAGTTCACCGGATACCTGAGCGCCCGCGGCGAGAACGCCTGGGCGAGCCTCTCTGGAGATGTGCTCACGACCGCCGGCATCGCGAGTTGCTTGCCGGGCTCGGCGAGCGCGGGCGCGGCCTGCTTCGAGGACAACCCGAGTCCCTTTCCGAACGGCCACCAGAACCGATCCGGGACGCTCAACTTCGGGGGCAAGTGGGATGGTCTCACCGCGCAGGTCGAGGAGCTCTACATCACCGGCTGGACGGCCTTCGATGGCAGCTTCGACAACATGCTGAACTTCACCGAGAACGTGACGGCGCTGCATCTCGATCAGGCCTTTGGCAGCGACTGGCACGCGAAGCTCCTCGTCGGCCGCGACGTCGACGACGAACAGGATCTTCTCGGCTCGATGCCCGTCGGGTTCTTCAACAGCACGCGCTGGAGCGGGAGCCTGCAAGTCGATGGCCAGGCGACGAAGTGGCTGCGGATCCTCGCGGGTTACGACTACGAAAGCATCGCCGTCGCGAGTGACTCCGAGTACATCGTGAGCGATCGCACGACGCGCGCAACCTTTCTCGATCTGCGCGGGGAGTTCGGCCCCTGGTCCGCACTCGCCGGCGCGCGCTATGAGGAGAACAGCCAGTTCGGCGATCACATCACGGGCAACGCCGGCATCAAGCGTACCCTCGGCCAACACGCGCGCCTGACGGTGACCTGGGGCACCGCATTTCGCGCGCCGACTTTCGATGAGCTGTATTTTCCCGGCTTCGGCAACCCGGACCTGCAACCCGAGACCTCGAAGTCCTTCGAGGTCGGCGTCGATGGCGAGCACGACGCACTCAATTGGTCGCTGCACGCGTATCAGACCAACATCAATAACGAGATCAACCTCGATCCCATCACGTTCGTGCCAGTGAACGTAGGTCTCGCGCGCATCCGCGGCGTCGAGGCCCAGGGAGACTGGCACACCAACACCTGGGGCATCGGCGGGCAGCTCACCTACATGGAGCCCCTCAACAAGTCCCCCGGTCCCGATTACGACAACGTCCTGCCGCGCCGTCCGAAGGACAGCGCATCGCTCACCATCCGCCGCTTCATCCAGGCGACGTCGAGCATTCACGGATCGGTGTCGGTGGTCGGGCGCTGGGAAGGCCAGCGCTACGACGATCTCGCCAACACGCTCTCGATGGGCGGATATCTGCGGGTCGATCTCCTCACATCGTGGATGTTCGCCGGAGGTTTTACGCTCGAGGCCAAGGTTGCGAACGTCCTCGACAAGAGCTATCAGACCGCCGCGTACTACGCACAGCCGGGCGTGAACTACGGGCTCACCCTACGCTACCGCTACAACGGGAAGTGATAGTCTTGCAGCGCTTGTATGACTGAGCCGCAGCCAGCTGCCCCGTCCGGCGGGATGCCGACGGAGAGCGAGCGTACGTGGGGAATGCTCGCTCACCTCTCGGCACTCGCCGGTCTTCTCGTGCCCCTCGTTGGCAACATCGTGGGGCCGCTCGTCGTTTCGACGACCAAGCGCGACCAGTCCGCGTTTGTCGCCGCGCACGCCAAGGAGGCGCTCAACTTCAACATCACCGTGAGCATCGCGGCCCTCGGCTGCATGGTGCTCGCGCTCGTCTTCGTCGGCTTCCTCCTTGGCAGTGCGCTCTTCATCGCCTGGCTCGTGCTCACGCTCATCGCCGCCATCAAGGCGAGCGATGGGTTGGCGTACCACTATCCCTTCACCCTGCACCTCGTGAAGTAACCTGAAAATCAGCCAGTTAGGCGATGGGGAGCGCTTGACAGGCTTACTGTATATATCCACAGTAATGGCATGCGCCGCTCTCTCATCGGCAAGCAGCCATTCAAAGGACGGGGCGCGCTCTCGAACCCACCCGGAAGGTTCGATCTCACACAGCTCGAATCGGTCGACGATGGTTGGTATCTGGAGGAGGGGGCCGAGAGCATCGCGACAACGCTCGAGCCCGAGCGCGCTCGATCGGTCATCACGACGAACGACTCACCCGACGTTCCGTTTGAGCGGTCGATCAACCCATACCGAGGCTGCGAGCACGCGTGCCCATATTGCCTCGGCGCTGACACGCCGGTTCTAACAGCCGACGGGCGCGTGCGCCCGATTTCGCAGTTGCGAGTGGGCGACGAAGTCTACGGCACGGAGCGCCGAGGCAGTTTTCGGCGTTACACCAGAACCCCGGTACTCGCGCATTGGAGCGTCATCAAGCCCGCGTACCGGATCGCGCTTGAGGATGGTACGGAGCTGATCGCGGGGCCCGATCATCGCTTCTTAAGTGAGCGGGGCTGGAAGTTCGTGACCGGAACGCAGCACGGCAGAAACCGCAGACCGCATCTCACCACGTCAAACAAGCTGATGGGCACCGGTGCGTTCGCCCACTCTCTCCGGAAGGACACGGACTATCGGCGTGGGTACCTATGCGGGCTCATTCGCGGCGACGGCTCTTTAGGCAAATACGTTTATGCGCGGGAAGGCGGTGGAGGCGGGGAGCAGCACGTGTTCCGATTGGCGTTGTGTGATCTGGAAGCTTTGCACCTTGCTCAAGAGTGGCTGCGGTCCGCGGAGGTTGAAACGTACGAGTTCGCGTTCGCTGCTGGATCGCGTCGGCCCATGCAGGCTATCGGGACCCGGGCACGGGCTCGAGTGGCTGCGATTCGAGAGCTAATCGCATGGCCCACAGTGCCCATCCGTCAGTGGCAAGCAGGGTTTCTCGCTGGGATATTCGATGCTGAAGGCAGCTTCAGCCAAACCGTCTTTCGCATCTCCAATACTGACGCAGAAATCATCGATCGCATCTGCATCTGCCTGCGTGCGTTTAATTTCAGGTTTGTCGTTGAACACGCTGACCGTATCGAAACCAAACCTATCGATGTCGTACGACTGGTTGGAGGTCTGGCGGAGCACCTGCGCTTCTTCCACACAACGGATCCCGCCATTACCCGCAAGCGCAGCATCGCGGGACAGGCGGTAAAGAGCGACGCGAGACTCAAGGTCGTCCGCATCGAGCCCACTGGCAAAGCGATGCGGCTCTACGACATCACGACGGGCACCGGTGACTTCATCGCAAACGGCGTGATCAGCCACAACTGCTATGCGCGCCCGAGCCACTCTTACATGGGGCTTTCGCCCGGGATCGATTTCGAAACGCGACTCTTCTACAAGGCAGACGCCGCGAAGCTGCTCGAAGCCGAATTAGCTCATCCGAATTACCTCTGCAAACCGATCACGCTCGGTGCCAACACGGATCCCTATCAACCCGTTGAACGCAAGATGAAGGTGACGCGGTCGATTCTCGAGGTGCTCGCGCGCACCCGGCATCCGGTCACGATCCTCAGCAAGAGCGCGCTCGTGCTGCGCGATTTAGATTTGCTCAGCGACATGGCACGCGATGGCCTCGCCAACGTGGGCGTGAGCATCACCTCTCTTGATGACGGGTTGAAACGTAGGCTCGAGCCCCGCGCAGCATCCCCCAAGGCGCGCCTGCGTACACTCACGGGGCTCGCGGCCGCCGGCGTGCCGTGCGGGGTGCTCGTGGCCCCGGTCATCCCGGCTCTCAACGATCACGAAATCGAGGCGATTCTCGCCGCGGCCGCTGAGGCGGGGGCGCGCTGGGCCGGGTACGTGCTCCTGCGCCTCCCTTTTGAAATCAAGGACCTGTTCAAGGAGTGGCTCGCCGAGCATTACCCCGAGCGCGCAGGCCACGTTATGTCTCTTATCCGCGAGATGAGAGGCGGGCGCGAGAACGATCCGCGCTTCGGTACCCGCATGAAGGGCACGGGTCCCTACGCAGCGCTCCTCAGAAACCGCTTCCGCCTCGCCTGCCAGCGGCTGAACCTCAATTCGGGCTCCCGCGACACACTCACGACGGCCCTTTTCCGCCCCCCGACGCGCGCGGGCTCGCAGCTCAATCTCGGCCTCTAGGGCGCGTCTCGGACGGGCGGGAACCGCCCGTATCTGTACGCGGTCACACCGAGGCAGACGGGTGGCATACTGGGCTGAAAAGGCTGAGGGAGCCTGCCATGAACAGCCGCTACCTCGTTGCGCCCGGCGTCCTCGCGGCGCTCGGGGCGCTCTGCGTCTCCCCGGGTTGCATGCAATCGCGCGTCGATGAGTCCCGTGAGCTGCACACGCATATTGAAAAGAGCGAAGCGGTGGTGATTCTGCCCAAACCACAGGTCGAGGGCGTTGCGGCCGAAGAGGGCTTCGTGCAATGCCTCGACAGCGAGCTCGCCGGCCACGGCGCGAGCGCGATCGATGTGCGCACGCACCAGGAGTTCGTCGATGCGACGTTCCCTTGGTTCGAGCCCGGTACGGCACCCTCGCGGCCCGAGGCGATCGAGAAGTTGATGACGAAGCCGGGTCTTGCGGAAAAGGTGGCCGCCTCGCATGTGCGCTACATCGTCTGGCTCGATGGCGGTACGCGTAAGACCGACGGCGGCGGCAGCATCGCGTGCGGGGTCTCGCCCGGAGCTGCCGGCTGCATCGGCTTTGGTTGGTGGGAGAAGGATTCGAACTACGAGGCGACGATCTGGGATCTCAAGCAGGCGAAATCCGCAGGCACCGTCGACACCGATGTCACCGGTACTTCCGCGATCGTCGGTGCGATCGTACCGCTCCCCTTCATCGCCCGCGTGCAAGGCACGGCGTGCAACCGCATGGGGACTCAGCTGCGTACCTTTTTCACCGGCGCCGACGACAACGATTTGCAGCTCGCCACTACGAGGAAACCATCCGCGGCGACGACGGCGACGCACTGAGTAAGCGCGATGCACTCTGCACTGATCCGCTCGGCCCTCTCTCTTGCGCTCGTCGTGGGCGCGGTCGGTTGCGCTTCATCCCCGGCGCCCTCATCGGGCGGCAGCGGGCAGGTGTCGGGCGCGGGCGCGGGCGGCGGCACGCCACCGTCCGCGCAGAAGGCATCCACGCCGCAGCCGGCGAGCAACCCAACCGCGGAGAGTACGGGGGCGGCTTCGGGCGCGGGAGCAGCGGCGGGGGCGGCGGATGCGGCCGCGGCGCCGGGCGGGGGCAGCGCGGCAAGCGCCGGTGGCAGCGGGCCCGGACAGACTTCCGATGAGCGCCTCGCCTCGATCGACAAGCGCTTCAACGATTCACTCGGCTCCTTCGATGCGGAGCTGCGCCGCCAGCAGCAGGAACTCGCGAAGTCACGCGATGCGCGGCAAGCGGCTGCCGCCGGATCCGCTACCGCCGCCACCGACGCACAGAAATCAGGGCAGAAGGCCGGGGACTCAGGCAGCGCCGCGAGCGAGGCGTCGCAGGGCAATTCAGCCAAGTCCGGGACGGGCCGATCGAAGCAACGCGATCATTCGGGTGATCTAAAATCCGAGGGCGCCGCCAAGGGTCCCGAAGACAATGCCGGGAACGGTGCGACGGCACGCGAGATCCCCGATGGGAGCGATGATGATGTCGTGGCGCGGCGCCTGCGGCAGGCGGCCGAGCAGGAAACGGACCCAGAGCTGAAGGAAAAGCTCTGGCAGGAGTATCTCGACTACAAGAAGAATGCCCAGGGAAAGTGACGGCGCGGGGGTGCGCGCCCGGGAAGTGATGAGAATGCGCGGACTGACCGACAAGGGGGCTGCGGGAGCGCGAATGGGGGCGGGGTTCGCGCTCTGCTTCGTGCTGCTCGCGGGCACGGGTTGCGTCGTGCACGAGACCAAACCTCAGCCCCACGTCGCGCTCGTGCAGGCGAACGAGCAGATTCCGCAGGATCAGCTCCTCGATGTCGTCGTCCATCCGCTCGATCCGGGGATCCCGCCCGGTCTTGATCCCCAGGCCCTCGAGAAGAAGCAGATCAATCCCGACATCCGCCAGGCCGAATCTCGCTACATGGCGAATCTGCTTGCGGCCACGCTCACGACTACCGGCGAATGGGGAGCGGTGCGCGTGGCACCCGAGGTGGCGCAGTACTTCGATGTGACGGTTCAGGGGAAGATCCTTGAGTCGACCGGCGCCAAACTCGCACTCGAAATCACCGTCAAGGACGCGACCGGCCGCATCTGGATCAATGCCCGCCGCTACGAGAGT
>Ga0187777_10000947_pt1 | contig 18980 bp, 15 predicted proteins | sample 1015_Q2_SP5_10_M_FD_132416 | JGI IMG/M metagenome (GOLD analysis project Ga0187777, IMG submission 132416) | Tropical peat soil microbial communities from peatlands in Department of Meta, Colombia - 1015_Q2_SP5_10_MG | ecosystem: Environmental > Terrestrial > Soil > Wetlands > Peat | place... | reverse complement strand
TCGCGCGACATGGCAAACCAGACGCGCGCCTGGCCCAGCTGATAGACGAGCAGCGAGGAGATCATGCCCGTCATGGCGCCAAACAGGATCACTAGTCTTACCCAATGCAGGCGGTGCCCGCTGGGCAGCAGAGAGAGCTTCTTCAACGCGTTCACTACCGGCGCAGCGTCATCCATCACTGACCGCCACGGCACCAAGCCACTCAGCGTCACCGCCACCGCCAGGTACAGCACAGTGCAGACAAAGAGCGTCATCAAGATGCCGAAGGGGATATCGCGCTGCGGATTTGTGGCCTCCTCAGCCGCGGTGGAGACGGAATCAAAGCCGATGTAGGTGAAGAAGATGATGGAGCCGCCGGTGAGCACACCCGACCACCCCAGGGGCATGAAGGGATGCCAGTGCTCCGGATTCACGAACGAGGCCGCAGCGCTCACAAAGATGATGATGGCCGCGATCTTGATGAGCACCATCACGTTGTTGGTTTCGGCCGACTCGCGGATGCCGCGCACCAGCACCACGGTCAGGATCAGCACGATGAGAAACGCCGGGATATCGAATCCGAAGTGCCAGCCCTCTGCGAAGAGCATGTTGCCCTTCAGGTCGGTCAGTCCGCCGGGCAGGTATGCCGGGGATATCCATTTCAGCGGCGGGTGAATGCCGAACCAATCGAACAGGTCCACCAGGTGGGCGGCGAAGCCAACGCTCACCGTCATGTTGCTGACGGCGTACTCCAGGATCAGGTCCCAGCCGATGATCCAGGCCACAAGCTCGCCCAGCGTGGCGTAAGTGTAGGTGTAGGCGCTGCCCGCGATGGGGATCATCGAAGCCAGTTCGGCATAGCACAGTGCGGTAAATGCGCAGACGATGGCTACCAGTACCAGCGAGAGTGCAAGAGCCGGCCCCGCCCCCGGCCGTCCCAGCGTGGCCGTGTGGTTGATGAGATAGTCGAGCAGCGGCGCGTTCAGAATAGAAGATGTATTGAAGTGCTGGCCGCCCATCGCGGTGCCGATCACGGTGAAGATGCCGGCGCCGATGACCGCGCCGATCCCCAGCGCCGTCAGCGACCACGGTCCCAGCGACTTCTTCAGCTGGTGCTCAGGCCGCTCTGAGTCTGCGATGAGCTTGTCTATGGATTTCTTGGCGAATAGTTGGTTGGCCAGTGTGCTCTCCTGCCGCCCCTCTTTCTGGGCGAGCATTCGTGGATTCGCAGCCGCTCCTCAGCCTGCGGGCTGAAGACCGGCTGGTCTTATCTCTTGGCGGTGCCGCGCACCATCTTCTTGACTTTGCGCTTCTTCGAGCCGCGGGCGTATTCGCGCGGCTTCTTAGGGGCCAGCTTCTTGCGCGCTGCCCTCTTGGCTTTCTTGCGCTCTTCTCTGCTCAACTTCCTGGTATTGGCCATGAATGCTCTTTTCTAGGATTCTCGCCGCACGTCGGCGGCAAGTGATTCATTCTATTAGAGGATGGCAGCTCGCGCCACCTAGAAGAGCCGGGAAACACTGGGCTCGTGGCAGCTACCATGTCCACGGCAGCGAGCCGGGAATATACGCTAGCTCATGAGGAAGCCGCCGGAGAGATTGCTTTACGCAGATCGCCTTGATTGCCCAGGACAACAGTACGAAGACGGCCGCTATCGCCGTGCCCCACGCGGCAGTCTTGAATGCAGAACGCCATCCATCCGCGACGAAATAGGCGAAGAGCGGCGGCACGAGCGTACAAATGACCACGATGCCGGCCTCAACGGATGAGAAAAAGTAGCCTCGCCGCTGTTTCTCGTCCAAGTGGGCCCACTCAATATTTCCTGTTTTGTACGAGATGCCGCATTCGCAGACGAACTCTTCTTTGCCCAGGCGTATCTCGCTGGTCTGTTCAATGAGCCGGGTGCTCCATGTGCTACCGCACGACGGGCAGCGATTGTAGTAGACCTTTACATACATATCGGCTCAGGCCCGCTCCAGTTGCGCGTATTTTTCCACCAGCTTCTTCAACCCAAAGCGTGGAAACTGCACCGTGAGCTTGGCGCTTTCGCCCTCGCCCTCGCGCTTGAAGACCGTTCCTTCGCCGTATTTCGGATGCCGCACGCGCTGGCCGGGTTTGAAGCCACGCTTGCCCGTGAGTTCTTCCTGTTCCATCCTCGGTCGGCTGAATTTTCTGCCTCGCGAGGCGAAGAACTCGGCGATGTTATCGATGGAGTTGTAGGCCGGTCCGGAGTATTTGCTTCGCTTGTTGCCGGGGGACAGCTTTCTGCTTGCCACGTAGACGGAAAGCGACTGGTCTTCATCTTCATAGGAGTAATGCGATCTGACCTCGCGCACAGGCCGTTCTTCGCGGGCTCGGTCGCTGCGTCCGGGTGCTCCCAGGTCCTCGAGCAGTTGCGGTGGCACTTCCTCCAGGAAGCGCGACGGGATGCTGGCCTCGGGCAGCTCGGTGCCATAGCGGCGGCGGTAACGTGCCCGGGTGAGGATGAGTTGGTCCATGGCGCGCGTCATGCCCACGTAGCAGAGACGGCGCTCTTCTTCCAGTTCCTCCGGATGCAGCAGCGTGCGCGAATGCGGAAACAGGCCTTCTTCCATTCCCGCGAGGAACACCAGCGGAAACTCGAGGCCTTTGGCTGCGTGCAACGTCATCAGCGTGACCTGCGCGCGCTCATCGTAAGCGTCAACGTCGCTCACCAGCGCAGCATGGTCTAAGAACTCGGCCAGCGTCTCGCCGCGTTCGCGCGAATCGGCTGCGGCATTCACCAGCTCGCGCAGGTTCTCGATGCGCGAGAGCGACTCCGGCGTGTCTTCCTCTTCCAGCGTCTTGATGTATCCGGTGCGGTCGAAGAGAAATTTTAGGATGGCGCTGACCGGCGCGCCCGTGGCGCCCGCGTGACTCGCTTGCTCCCCGTCTTCCTCAAGGTCTGCTGGATTGAAAGCGATCGCCGCCTGCTCGGACTCTTGCTCATCTCTCGCGCTCGCTATATCTTTCGCGATTCTCTCTTCAAATGTCCCCGCCAGCATGGCCCGTGCGTCTTCCACCATCTGCCGGAAGCCTTCGAGCCCAGCCAGCGCCCGTGGTGGCAGCAGCTTTTCTTCGCTTGCCTGGCCGATGGCGCTCCACAGCGACTTGCCCCTCTCGAGCGCCAGCCGCTCCAGGGTCTCGATGGTGGTCTTGCCGATACCCCGCGCCGGCGTATTCACCACCCGCAGCAGCGCGATGGAATCATCCACATTCTGGATCAGCTTCAGATACGAGATCATGTCTTTGATCTCGGCCCGCTCGTAGAACGAGAATCCTCCCACCACGTTGTACTTGATCTGATACCGCCGCAACGCCTCTTCAAACAACCGCGATTGCGAGTTGGTGCGGTAGAGCACGGCCGCACGCGATTGTTCGCCGCTTTCCGCCGCCTCGCGCAGAAAGCTGCTGATGGAATCAGCCACAAAGAGCGCCTCGTTCTCCGAATCCGGCGCCTCGTAGAGCCCCAGGCGCGCTCCGCCCTGGCGTGCCGTCCACAGCTTTTTGCCTTTGCGCTGCACGTTGTTGGCGACCACAGCCGAAGCCGCCTCCAGGATGTTCTGCGTAGAGCGGTAGTTCTGCTCCAGCCGGATCACCTTCGCCCGCGGAAAATCGCGCTCGAACTCCAGAATGTTCCGGATATCCGCCCCGCGCCATGAATAGATGCTCTGGTCTTCATCGCCAACCACGCACACGTTCTGCTCCGGGCCTGCCAGCAGCCGCATCAGCTCGTACTGCGGTCGGTTCGTATCCTGATATTCATCGATCAGCAGATACAAGAATCGCCGCGTGTAGCGCTCGCGCACCTCGCCGCTGGCCTTGAGAACGCGCACTGCCTCCAGCAGCAGGTCATCGAAATCGAGTGCGTTGGCCTTCTGCAGCTCCTTGCGATAGATCTCGTACACATGCGCCACGCGCTCCGAGAGCGGGTCGGCCGATTGCAGGTAGATCTCCTGTGGATCAAGCATGTGGTTCTTCGCCCAGGAGATGCGCCCCTGCACCACCCGCGGCGTCAGCTGGCGGTCATCGAGTCCGAGCCGCCGGAGGGCGGCCTTCACCACCGACTGCTGGTCGGCCTCGTCGTAGATGGCGAAGTCCTTGCGCAGCGGCCCGCCCAGCGACTCGATATCGCGCCGCAGCAGCCGCACGCAGAACGAATGGAAGGTCGAGATGAGCGGCTTCAGCAGCAGCCGCGAGCCCGAAAGCTGCTCCACACGCGCCGCCATCTCCTGTGCCGCTTTGTTAGTGAAGGTGACGGCGAGGATGGAATCCGGCGAAACGCCGATGTTCTCTATCAGATGCGCGATGCGGTAGGTGATGGCGCGCGTCTTGCCGCTGCCCGCGCCCGCCAGCACCAGCACCGGGCCATGGATGGTCTCCGCCGCCTCGCGCTGCTGCGGATTGAGTTGGTCGAGAATGCTCATGGCTCTTACAGAGAGTCCCATGCTTACTGCGTCTTCGTTCCCTGCGGACCGCACCGCTCGCACCGGCAATGCTCGCGCAGGAATTGCCATGAATAAATGCCGTGCTGGTGGCCATCATTCCAGCGGAAGCTGATGGCGTACTTCCCCACCGGGATCACGTCCACCGGCTTGGCAGCCGCCTTGAACATGGGTAGCTCGCCCGGCTTGGGTTTGACAGGTTCGCCGAAGTCGCGCCCGCTCTGCTCACGCTCCTCGTCGCACATCGCGCAGGGACACGCATCCCGCAGCCACTGAAATCCAAAATGGCTCTCGTGCCCGTCTTTCCAGATGATGTCGAGGCCGGTTCCCGCCGTCAGGTTCACCTTCACCGACTTCGGGTCGGTGCTGACCTGGACTTCAGCCTCAGCCGGCTTCTGCTCCGCCATCTTTTTAGTATCGCATGTCGTGGAGCGCGCGGATGCAGCAGCCGCGGGAACAAAAAAGCCTCCCGCGAACGGGAGGCTGGTCAAGACCCGGAGATCGTTACTGTTGCGGAGCGCTGCTCACCGCCGCAGGGGCCGGCTTGCTTGGCTGCTGTGCCGCCGAACTCATCGGAGCCGCCGGCTCGCCCTGCAGCTCGGCCGTCTCGTTCTTCAGCAGGCTGATCTCCACCTTGCCGCCGTGGATGCGCTTCGATTTGCCATTTTCATCCGGAGGCAGCGGAGCGTTGCCCATCGCGACCCGGTAAATGCGGTACACCGGAATATCGTTGTTCAGCACCAGATACCGCACCACGCTGTCTGCCATGGCCTGCGAACTGGCGATGGCTGTTTGTCCCGCGCCTGAGCTGAACGCCTGCACTTCCACGATGTAGCCCTTCTGGTTCTTCAGCGGCTCGGCCATCTCATCCAGTGCGTCCTTCGATTTCTTGCTCAGCACCGTCTGTCCCGGCTTGAAGATGATCTCCAGTTGCGAGGAGGTCTGGTACTGATCGATGTTCTTTACCGCGCTCTGCACCGTATCCAGTCGATGGCTCGCCTGGTCGGCGGTCTGGCTGGCAAGCTGGGCGCGGCTGCCGGCCTCGAGCGCATGCTGATCAGCCTCATTGGCCTTCGCCGACGCCAGCCGGATGCCTTCGGTCGCCCGCGCATCGGCGTCTTTGATCATCTTGCCGTTCTTCGCCGTCAGCTCATCCAGCTCGTTCAGCCGGTCGCGCACTGGATCGATCTCTTTCTGGATGTACTTCTTCCGCGCAAACGGATTCAGATGTCCCCAGAATCCCTCTTTCCGCGGCTCCAGCGGCGCGTTGCCAGTTGCGGTCTCGGCCTGGGCCTTCGCCTCCGGCGCGGTCGCTGCAGGCTGCCCGGCTTCGGATGAAATAGGGGATGAAGGGGCCGGGCTCGCCTGCGGCGAGCTTGTTGCCGGCGTCGTCGTCGCCGGCTGAGATGAAGAACTTGAACTCTGCTGCGCGGCTGCCGGCAGCGCCAGTACCCCTGCCAGGGCCAGCGCGAATAACTTGTGAGCGGTCATCACTTCTGCCTCCATGGATTTTCCCAAGTCATCGGGAGGGCGCTATGCCCAGCCCTCCTGTATCAGGTCGATTGCCAAACACCTTGACTTCATGAAACTACATAAGCACTTTTGTTTACATCGACTTACGGATTGTTTACCCACCGCATTTCAAACCCCAGGCCCGGCTGCCCAGGTAAATTTCTCCCGCCAGCGGCAAAACTATCCCGTCCACCTCCAGGGGATTCACGACATGGTCAGTACTACGCGAAACTCGGCGTGCCCGCTCTCCATTCGCGCATAAGCCTCTTTCACCTTGGCCAGTGGATACTTCTCGATCATCGCCTTCACGCCGGCAAGTGCTGAGAATCGCATCGTGTCCTCGGAATCCGTCGGGATTCCCGAGGGCCATCCCTGCAGGCTGCGCTTGCCTACGATGAGTTGCAACGCGGCCACCGGCATCGGCTCCATCGGCGCCCCCAGCACCACGAACTTCCCATTCAGCCCCAGCCCGCCGATCAGGTCAGACATGGCTTTAGCATTGGTCACCGTGCTCAGGATCACCTTCGCCCCGCCCAGCTTCTGCAGCTCCTCCGCCGCGTTGGTCGCCGTGCTGTCGATGTAGAAATGCGCACCCAGTTTTTTTGCCAGCGCTGCATTCGCCGCACCGCGCCCGACCGCCGCCACCTTGTAACCAGACTTGTTGGCGAACTGCACTCCCAGATGTCCCAGCCCGCCGATCCCCTGCACCGCCACCAGGTCTCCTGGTAGCGCTCCTGCATGGCGCAGCGAGTTGTACGTCGTCACGCCTGCGCACATCAGTGGCGCAGCTTCCGCCATGTCCACCCCCTCCGGGATCTCCGCCAGCCCCACCACCGGCGCGATCATATGTTCCTGATACCCGCCATCGAAATGGACGCCGCTCACCATCAGGTTCGGGCAATTCCCAAAATCCCCGCGCCGGCACGCGAGGCAGGTTCCATCCTGCGCGCCGTGCCAGCCCACTCCCACTCGCGCTCCCTTCTTCCACGTCGTCACGCCCGGGCCCACCTCATCGATCACTCCCGCCACCTCGTGGCCGGGCACTCGCGGATACGTGATGCCGGGAAACAGCCCCTCTTTAGTTACATGGTCGCTGAAGCAGATTCCGCACGCCGCCACTTTGATTCGCACGTGCCCCGCCGGCGGCTGCGGGATCTCGCGCTCTACCATCTCAAAGTCGCCGCCGGCCTTGCTCACCTGCACCGCCTTCATCTTTGCCATTTCCCGTGCCTCCTCTTCCTGCTCCGCATTGGATGAAGCGCCCATTCTAACGATTCAGAGGGACAACGACCAACGTAACCCTCTTTACAAGATTTCCACAATGTCGCTGGCGTCGGTTCAAGCTTCTAATAGATTCAGGAAGGTAAAAGGCCATGAGCCCCCAATGCGAGCCCGCTCTTCCTCCCCCGGGCAGCTTGCAAGAGGAGGAAACTCTCCGCCAGCTGGTGGAGAGATTGCAGGAAGGTATCTACATCACCAACGCCGAGGGCGACCTGCTCGACGCCAACCCGGCCATGCTCGAACTGCTCGGTCTGAGCAGCCTCGAGGAACTGCGCCATCATAAGGTCACCGATTTCATTCATCCCGAACTGCGCTCCTGGAAGCGGCAGCGCATCGAGCAGGAGGGCTTCATCCGCGACTTCGAGCTGCGCCTCACCCGCCCCGATGGCAGCGTGCGCACCGTGCTCGACTCCGCCTACCGTCGCACCGATCCGCTCACCGGCCAGGCCACCTACTGCGGCATCCTGGTGGATATCACCGAGCGCAAGCGCCTGGAAGAGCAGCTGCGCGAGCAGGCCATTCGCGATCCTCTCACCGGCTGCTTCAACCGCCGCTATCTCTCGCTCTTCGAATCCACCAGCAACGGCTTGCCCGGAAGCTGGGGATGCATCGTCCTCGACGTGGACCACTTCAAGCGCTACAACGATGAGCGCGGCCACGCCGCCGGCGATGAAGCTCTCATCCAGCTCTCGCGCTTCCTGCTGCGCCAGGTGCGCGCTGAAGAGGCCGTCATCCGCATGGGCGGCGATGAGTTCCTCGTCCTGCTCGGCCAGGCCGGTGCCGTCCACACCGAAGCTCTCGTCCGGCGCATCGAAGCCAGTGCTCACGCCGAGTTCGTTCCACCGTTTTCTCTGGGATGGGCCGCGCGCGTACAGAACGAAAATCTGGAGCAGACCATCAACCGTGCCGACGCGAACCTTTACGCTATCCGCACCGCGCTGCGCGGCCCGCAACGCGAGCGCCGGGCAAGTTGAGGACCTTGCGGTAGGCACCACTCGTTTGACTCTCATTTTTGAAGGGGCACGCTTTCAGCGCGTGCCGTAGCAGGCCGCTAAGACTTGGGGGCTTCTGCCCCTTCAACAGCTGCTTTCGGAAGGGCGCGGCTTCAGCCGCGCCGAGACCGATTCCAGAGACTTAGGGGCTTTAGCCCCGGCGCATCACTATCGCCGCCTGATCTCCGTCAGCACCACTTTATTCGTCTTGTCGGTTTCAAAATCCACAAAGCCATCGGGCGTCACCTTCAGCTTCACCGCCGGAAAAACCTCTCCCCCCAGCGGATTCCCGCCGGCGTCGAACTGAATGTGCACTCCCGCGATGGGAAAATCCGTCGCCTTCACCCCTCTCGCGGTTTCCAGCTTCGAGAGCACATGCTCGCCGATGACGACCAGTTCGGCTCCGTTGTTGTCCTGCCGTGTGAACACCGCCTCGATCTTGCGCCCCGGCTGGCCCTCGATGTTGATGTAGCCCTTGCTCATGGTGCGCAGCAGCGCCATCCCGTCTGCCTCGCTCTTCTGGAACGCCGCCAGCAGGCTCTTGCGCTCCTCCTCCGTGGTCCGCGAAGTGATCTGAATCCTCACCCGCGAGGTCGCCCCCGCCATCCCCTCCGAGGGGATGGCCGTCGCCGTGATGATCTCATTGCCCTGCGCTGTCCCAACCTGCGCTGCCAGGCCGCTTAGCGCGGTGACAGCTGCCGCCAATACCCACATACCGAGTTTCCAAACACGCATGAAAGCCTCCTCTTTTGTCGAGCAATCAAAGAATCCATCAGGGTGGTCCCTCCACTGCAGCTTCAAAGGCAGCGCACTGCTCAGGAAGGCATACTGCTGCCGGATTATAGATTCCCTCTGGTACCGGCTGATAGACTTTCTTCGCCAAAGAAGGCCATCGAATCGCATGACTGCCCCTGCAGCCGGAAGATTCACTGGGTGTCTCATCGGCCAGTGTCTGGGTGATGCCTACGGCTTCGTCATGGAGGGACACGGATTGCAGGACTGCCGCCCCTATGCCGACCAAGTCGTGCGGGCGCGCAAGACATACGACCTCGGATGCGGCTCTTTTCCTTTCGGCCAATATACCGATGACTCTCAGTTGGCGCGGGAGCTGATTCTCAGCCTCGTCCACTGCCGCCGGCTCGATCTCGAGGATTTCGCCTTTCGCTTTTCTGCGCTGTTCGCGGAAAATCGCGTCGTAGGCCGGGGATTGGCCTCAGATGCTGTTGCCCGTCGCCTCAGCGAGGGAGTTCCATGGCACGAGGCAGCTGCGGCAGAGGGCTCGGCTGGCAATGGTACGGCCATGCGGGCCGCGCCCATCGGCCTCTTTTGTTGGGAGCGTCCGCAAGAACTGGTGCAGCTGGCGCACGATCAAGGACGCGTCACCCACCTTGACCAGCGCTGCTCCGCCGGCTCCATAGCCATCGCCGCAGCGGTCGCTTTCGCCCTTCGCGATTCGCCACTCCGGCCAGACGAGTTCGCCTGCGAGGTAGCGGCCCTGGCCGAGCCTTTCGATCCCCTCCTCTCAGAAGCGCTGCGGCAAATGCCGCGCTGGCTAGCCATGGCCCCGCTCGGCGCGGCCCGGGAGATTTCTCGCGTCGGTGTGCCGCCTGGATTTGAGGACGCCTGGCAGCTGATCTCCCCCTTCGTCACTCCCAGCACCTTATGGAGCATCTACTCCTTCCTGCACAGCCCGGATGACTATATGGAGACCATCGCTACGGCCATCGAGGCCGGCGGCGACGTGGATTCCACCGCTGCCATGGCTGGCGCCATTTCTGGCGCTTTCCTTGGCATCGGCGCGATTCCGGCTGAGCTCGCCCGCCTGGTCAACGATCGCGGCACTTGGCGATACGACGAGCTTGTAACTTTATCCGAACGACTCCACGCGACGGTCGTCAGGGACTCAGCAGCTTAGAGCGCCCACTGTTTTTTCCCTTGACAAACGGCGAATTCTAAGCGAATATATCTTACGCGGCTGGGAAGAAAATGGGGCCGCCTCGGCATCACACCCTAAGCTCTTTGAAATCAAGATTTTGCCCGTAACCTGCTGATTCCAGATATTTTGCCCGCCAGACCTTGGCTAAGTTGCTGATTCCATTGGATCGCTAGGGGGAGGGTATCCGGTACTAACTGGTAAACTTTCTCCGCACCTCAGCGCCTCCGCGGTAAATGCCTTCGTTTCCTTAGTCTCCTTTGTGGTGAAAGGTTTTCATCGCACTCGGCTACAATCGGAAATTCATGCCGCGATCGCTTCGCATCATGGTCACGGGCGGCGCAGGATTTCTCGGCTCGCATCTCTGCGATGCGCTGCTCGCCGAAGGCCACTCCGTCGTATGTGTGGATAACCTGCTCACTGGCCGCCGCGCGAACCTGGCGCAGCTGAAGAACGAGCCGCGCTTCCAGTTCCTCGAGTTCGATATCTGCCAGCCCTTCGACTTCGGCCGCGTGGACCAGCTCTACCATCTGGCCTCGCCCGCCAGCCCCGTGGATTACATGAACCACGGCATCGAAACGCTGCAGGTCGGCTCCGCCGGCACCTTCAACGCGCTGGAAGCCGCCCGCAAGAGCGGCGCCCGCTTTTTTCTGGCATCGACTTCGGAGTGTTACGGCGATCCGCTCGAGCATCCGCAGAAAGAGTCGTACTGGGGCCACGTGAACCCCATCGGGCCGCGCTCGGTGTACGACGAGGCCAAGCGCTTCTCCGAGGCCGCCACCATGGCCGCGCGCCGCTATTGGAAGGTGGAGACGCGCATGGTGCGCATCTTCAACACCTACGGCCCGCGCATGCAGTTGAACGATGGCCGCGTGATTCCGAACTTCATGAAGCAGGCGCTGCGCTCGCAGCCGCTCACCGTTTACGGCGATGGCAGCCAGACCCGCAGTTTCTGTTACATCGCGGATGAGATCGAAGGCTTTCTTCGCCTCATGGACTCGAGCGAACCGCTGCCGGTGAACATCGGCAATCCCACCGAGTTCACCATCCTCGATTGCGCGAAGAAAGTCCTCGCCGTCACCGGCTCCAAGAGCGCCATCGCCTGCGCGCCGCTGCCGCAGGATGATCCCAGGCAGCGCTGCCCCGACATCAGCAAGGCAAAAGAACTGCTGGGTTGGGAGCCGAAGGTGGATCTGGAATCCGGCCTGAAGCTCTCGCTCGAATATTTTCGCGAAGCGGTCGCGGCCGAAGGCAAAAAGAGCTAGCGCGTGACCAGTTTTTCGTGCTGCTCCAGCGCATAGTTGTCGGTCATGCCCGCGATGTAGTCGCAGATCACGCGCGGCAGCGGCTCTGCTTTGAGCTTCTGCTGGTAGCTCTCCGGCAATTTTTCCGGATGCGCCATCCAGGTCTCGAAGAGCTCGGTCACGATGCGCTCGGCCAGGTCTTTTTCCGGATGCAGCGCTTTGCTGTTGTACAGCCGTTCGTAGAGGAACGCTTTGGTCTGCCGTCGCTCGGCTTCCATCTTCGCTGAAGAGCCGGCCAGCCGCTGCGGATGCTGTCGGACGTCGTCTAGCGAGTGCGCCTGCGCGGCTTCCGCGTTCGCTGCCGTGGAGTCGATCAGGTCTGTCACCATGGCATCGAGCAGGCTGCGCAGCGCTTCATTGAAGAGCAGCTTCTGTGCCGCCTGCGGGTGCCGCTTCTCCGCATTGCGGTAGCCGCGGTCGAAGAGCGCTACTCCCTCGCGGATCTCTTTCAGGCCCAGGATGCGCGCCTCGAAGCCGTCATCGAGATCGGCCGCGTCGTAGCCGATCTCATCCGTCAGGTCGATGAGCTGCGCTTCCAGCGGCGGACGCTGGTCGAGCAGATACTCGCCCAGCTCGGGATGTTCCGCCGCGCTGTAGTCGCGCGAGTGCTTCACGATCCCCTCGCGTACCTCGAATGTCAGGTTGAGCCCGCGGAAGTCGGCATAGCGCGACTCAAAGTCTTCCACCATGCGCAGCGCGTGCAGGTTGTGGTCAAAGTGGAAGCCGTGCGCGCGCATCGCCGCATCGAGCGCCTTTTCGCCAGCATGGCCGAACGGAGGATGTCCCACATCGTGCGCCAGCGCCAGCGCCTCGGTCAGATCGACATTCAGGGCGAGCGCGGCGGCGATGGTGCGCGAGATCTGCCCCACCTCGATGGTGTGAGTCAGGCGGTTGCGGAAGTGGTCGGAGAAGCGGCGGGTGAAGACCTGTGTCTTGTTCTCCAGCCGCCGGAAGGCCCGCGAGTGGACGATGCGGTCGCGGTCGCGCTGAAAGTCGTTGCGGTAGGCATGCGCCTTCTCCGGATATCTGCGTCCGCGCGAGCTGTTCGCCGCGACCGCGAGCGCAGCCAGCGAAAGATGACTCTTGGCGGCAGGATTCATCGCAACGCGGCCCACGCGATGATAACAGCGGAAGATGGGCCAGAGATTATTTCTGGCTCTGGTTCTGGCTTTGCTGCTGCGCCAGCTTCACCCGCGCCGATTCCAGGTCCCGGGTCACACGCGCCACATCAGCGGAATCCACCTCGCCCGGCGTGGATTTGTTCCACTCCTCGAGGGCGCGCTCCCAGTGAGCGGCCGCCTGCTTCATGCGCCCTGTCTTGAAGTACAGGCCGCCCAGATGGTCCTGCACCGTGCCGTCATTGCCGATCTTTTCTCCGGCTTTGAGCAGGTTGACCTCGGCCAGGTCGTAGTTGCCCATCTTGAAGTAGGCCCAGCCCAGCGAATCGAGATAAGCGCCGTTCTCCGGCTCCTGCTCGACCGCCTTCTTGATGTAGGCGAGCGCTTCTTCCAGGCGCAGGCCGCGGTCGGCCAGCATATAGCCGAGATAGTTGAGCACGGCGGCGTTGCGCGGATCATCGCTCAGCGCGGCCTTGAACTTCTGTTCGGCAATATCGAACTTCTTCTGGCGTTCGTAGACCGAGCCGGCGACGAAGAGCACATAGTCTTTCTCTTCCTGTTTGCTGGAAAGCTTCTCCGCCTGCGCCACGGCATCCTCGGCTTCCGGGAAGCGCTTCAGACTGGTGTACATCTGCGCCAGCCCCAGATAGATCTCGCGGTCGCTGGGCTTGTTCTCCAGCAGAGACTTCATCAGCGAGATGGCGGCGCTGCCCTGGTTGTTATCCACCATCTGCTGCGCCAGCGTGATCTTCAGGTCGCGGCTGCTGGGAAGCTTGCTCGAGCCCTCCTGCGCCGCGGCCAGCGCCTGCGGCCACTGCTTCTGCGCGCGGTAGGTCTCGACCATCTGCTCGTAGCCGCGCTCGGCATGGTCGTCGCCCAGCGAAAGCGTCTTGCGGAAGGTCTCGATGGCCGCCGCGTACTTGGCCTGCTCGCGCTGCACGCTGCCCAACCGTTCCAGGAACACGGCACGATTGGTGCGCTCCGAGGGGCTGTAGTTGCCGTCCGCCTTCTCGTTCTTGCTCAGCAGCTGCTGCAGGATCTGCGCGGCTTCGTCATAGCGGCCCTGCGACTGGTAGACCAGCGCCATGTTGTAAGGGACTTCCAGCGAATCCTGCGCCAGGTTCTGCGCCTTCTTGAGTGAATCGAGGGCAAGATCGAACTTGCCCATGGAGCGGTAGATCTCGGCGATGCGCAATTGCGTTTGCGCATCCTGCGGGTCGGCTTCCGCGATGGCCTTGTACTGCTGCATGGCTGCGTCGGTCTGGCCGTCGTTCAGCAGGTTCTGCGCCAGGCCGCGCAGCGAGTCCAGATTGTCGTGATCCAGCTCGACCGAGCGCTGGTAGGCGCTGATGGCCTTCTTATATTCACGGCGCTGCTCGTAGGTATAGCCAAGCGCGGCATACAGGCGCGATGAGCGGGCAGAATCAGGGATCGCCTCCAGCGTCTCCGCCGCCCGTTTGGAGTCGCCCTCTTCGTTGTAGAGGTAGGCAAGATAGGTGAGCGCGTCTTCGGAGTCGGGCTGCAGCTTGACCGCCGTCTTGAACTCGGCTTCGGCCTTCTGCAGATCGTTGTTGCGGCTGTACAGGCGGCCCAGCAGCAGATGGTCTTCAACGCTGTTGGGATCGAGCACCACGATCTGCTGATACTGCTCGATGGCCAGCCGCAGCATCTCGTTCGATTGCTGCTCGCCCTGCAGATCGCCGAGCGAATGGAGGTAGATGCGTCCCAGCAGCCGGCGCGCGTCGAGATTCTTGGGATCGCGCTTGATGATCTCCTGCGCATCGAGGACAGCATCGCGGATGCGGCCGGTCTTGAAGTAAAGCTCGGCCAGGTTGGCATTCAGGAACTGCGAGTCGGGATCGTATTCCAGCGCCTTCTTGTACTCGTCGATCGCCTTGGTGACGTACTCGGAGCGCGCATAGCTGGTGACCAGCTCCTCGTAGATATGCGCCAGCGCGTAGTGGTAGTAGGCCTGCGCTTTATCGGGCTTTACCGCGGGCGTGCTTTCAGCCGTGCCTTTTGCGTCCGCGGCAGGCACAGAGGCCTGGCCGGCAGCAAAATCTGCCGCACCCACGACCAACAAGAGGAGGAATTTAGAGGCCAGCTGCTTAACGGAAGAGGTCATTGAGTAATCGGCCGTGCGAACCCGCACCAAAGCATTTAGATGCCGGGCGCAAGTTTTCAGCACCGCGTCTTTACAATATTTTACGCCCTAAGGCCGAATTCTCGCGGGAAATCACGATTCCGACTAGTGACGGAAGTGCCGCACACCGGTGAAGACCATGGCTAACCCCAGCCGGTCAGCCGCGTCAATGACTTTCTCGTCGTTCACCGAGCCGCCGGGCTGGATGACCGCCGTCGCGCCGGCTTTGGCGATCTCTTCCACGCCATCGGGAAAGGGGAAGAAGGCGTCGGAAGCGGCGACAGTGCCTCTGAGGGGCAAGACCGCCTTCATGGCGCCGATCTTGCAGGAATCCACCCGGCTCATCTGGCCCGCGCCGATGCCTACGCTTTGCCCGTCGCGGGCATACACGATGGCGTTGGATTTGACGTGCTTGCAGACCGTCCAGGCGAAGAGCAATGCGCGCATTTCCTCATCGGTCGGCCGGCGCTTGCTGACGATCTTGAGATCAGCCTGGGTCAGCGGGCGATGGTCGGCATCTTGCAGCAGAATGCCGCCCGAGACATGCTTGAGCGTCCAACGCGGCTCGGCGGCCTGGATCTTCACCAGCCGCAGGTTCTTCTTGGCGGCGAAGCGCGAGAGCGCGTCGGCTGAAAAATCCGGGGCGGCGATGGCCTCGACGAACAGCTTGGCCATCTCTTCAGCAGCGTCGCTATCTACCGAACAGTTCACGCCGATGACTCCGCCAAAAGCGGAGACCGGATCGGCCTCCAGCGCGCGCTTGTAAGCTTCGACCAGCGTCTTTCCGGTGGCGGTGCCGCTGGGGTTGGTGTGCTTGATGATGGCGCAGACGGGAGCTTCTTTGGGAAAGTCCTCTGCCAGCTCCCACGCGGCCTCGAGGTCCACGATGTTGTTGTAAGAAAGCTCTTTGCCCTGAAGCTGCTTGCCGTTGGCGACGCCGCGTCCGGAGCCGTCAGAGTACATCGCGGCTTTCTGATGAGGATTTTCGCCGTAGCGCAGGTCGCTGGCCTTGCGGAAGTTGAGCCGGAGCGTCGCTGGGAATCCTGCCTTCACCCCAGCAGGGGCCTTCTCTTCCGCCGGCGGCTCGAGCATCTCGAGCGTAGAGGCGATGGCGGAATCGTAGGCCGCAGTAACGGCGAACGCCTGCTGCGACAATCGCCATTTAGTGGCGAAGGCAAGCTCGCCGCCTGATTTTTCCATCTCGGCGGCGATGGAATCGTAATCGGCAGGCGAAGTGACGACCGCAACATCATGGAAGTTCTTGGCGGCGGAGCGGATCATCGAAGGCCCGCCGATATCAATGTTCTCGATGATCTCGCCGAAGCCTACGCCGGGTCTTGCCGCCGTCTTTTCAAAGGCGTAGAGGTTTACCACGACCATATCGATGGGCTGAATCTGGTGCTCGGCAACCGCGGCGCGGTGCTCGGGATCAGTGCGAACGTGGAGGATTCCTCCGTGCACCTTGGGGTGAAGCGTTTTCACGCGGCCATCGAGCATCTCGGGAAAGCCGGTAAGCGCGGAGATATCTTTCACGCTGATGCCGCTTTCGCGCAGCAATCTGGCAGTGCCTCCGGTCGAGACCAGCTCGACCTTCAAGGCGGTGAGGCGTCTGGCGAACTCCACCAGCCCGGTCTTATCGGTAACGCTCAGAATGGCGCGTTGAATCCTGGCCACGCAGTGCTCCTGTGGGATGTAAGAGGATAGACAGAGACTAAGATTATAAAATATGCGGAGCAGCGGCTTGCGGCTGTCAGCGAATCCTACGTTTTGGCTTTGGCCTTCAGCTTGACTTGGCCGTTCTCCAGCTCCACCGAATACTCGACGGAGTGGCAGCCGTAATCCTTGCGGATCTGGTCGGTCTTCTTCTTGACGAAGGCCTTGAAGGAATCGAATGAGGCGGCGGCAGCGCTCTCGCCGGCCTGCTTCTTGGCGGCGACCATGGCGTTGTAGAGATTCTGCACGTGGGCGTGGTCGGCATCCACATCGGAACAGACCATGGAGAAGGGAGCAGCTTTCTCTCCGGGCTGCTCGTCGCCGGAGAGTTCGGCCTCAGCCTGGTGCTGCTGTTCGGTGCGCAATCCCTGGATGCCCAGCATGACATCCTGCGGGCGCGAAAAGCCCTCTTCTTTCACCTTCATCTTCTTGCGCCACAGGTCGCTGAGGATGGCGTACTTCTGGGCGATGGAGTTGTAGCGGAAGCGCTGGCTGAAGTTCATCTTGCCGCTGTCAGAAAATTTCTTGATGAGCGAGGTGACGCGCCACTCGGTATCGGCAGGAGGTTTCTTGGAGCCGCCGCCAAAGTAGACGTCGTACTCGATCTTGAGGCGGCGCATGTTGTCGTCGAGGAGATTCAGCTCTTCATCGACGGTCATGGGGAGGCTCCTGCCTGCCCTGGGCGCAAGCCGAGGGCTTCAGCGCGGAATATACCACAAAAGAACCAGCCCAAAAGCGGAACTGTGCGACACGTATAAGCGAAAGATAATAAAGGCTTTGCTGACGGTCTGGGGTTGGGCTCAGCGGCTGCTGCCAGCCAGCTTTTTCACCATGGTGAGAACGATCTTGCGGTCGCTCTCATTCATGCGAGTGGAGTAGCGGCGGATCTGGCTGAGAAAGCGTACCTCATCGTCGCTCAACTGTGGGAGCGCCTTGTGCGTGCCCCCGTTGTCATAGTCGCCATCGCTGAAGAACTGGCCCAGCGGCATATCCATGGCATGAGCGATCTTGGAGAGCGTGTCGAGCGAGGGAACGGTGTGGCCGTTCTCTACGCGCGAGAGATAGCAACGCAGCAGGCCGGTGCGCTTTTCAATATCGCCCTGCGACATGCCTTTGTCGAGCCGGAAGTTGCGGATGGTCTCGCCGATATTCATCTGCGGTTGCAATGTGTCTCTCAGGTGAACCTAGGGAAGTTGCGTGAATAGTAATCACAGAATGTCAAGTTGGCAAGGGCAAAAATGTAATAAAGCAGAAAGTTTTGCACAGGGCAGATTTTGAAGCCCCGCTGCAAATAATTGCATGGCGACAAAGAGCTGTTCATGCGTACAGGCTCACGGCAGCGCATAGGCGACGACCGAATCTCCCTGCTTGCTCCCGAGCTTGCCGTGGCCTCCGGCGCTGATGACCAGGTACTGTTTGCCGCCGATGCTGTAGGTCATGGGCGTGGCCTGGCCACTGGCGGGCAACTCCACCTCCCAGAGCAGTTTGCCGGTCTCGAGATCGAAGGCGTGCAGATGAGGGTCCCAGGACGCGGCGGTGAAGACGAGGCCGCCGGCGGTGATCATGGGACCGCCGAAGTTGATGCTGCCCAGCGCCTGGCCAGGGACATGAGAGCCGAGCGGGACCTGCCACTTGATCTTTTCTGATTTCAAGTCGACCGCGGCCACGGTCCCCCACGGCGGCGGACTGCAGGGAAGGCCATGGTCGCGATCCTGCAGGGGCTCGCGGTACATGCCGTAGGGCGTGCCGGTCTGGCGCGCAAACTCGCCCTTCATGCGGTTCTGCTCGCGGTTCATGTACTCCTCGTGCAGCTTCTCGCGGGGGATGAGACGCACCACGAAAGGCAGATTGACGGTATTGGTCACCAGCAATCCCCGGCTTGCATCCACCGCAACTGAGCTCCAGTTCACGCCGCCGACATTGCCGGGGATCTCGATGATGCCTTCCGTGCTGGGTGGGGTGAACACTTCCCCGCCGTGATACCTGGCGATCTTGGCGCGGCAGAAGTCGCGCTCCTCGGGCGTGATGCCCCAGGCGTCATCGACAGTGATTTTTTGCGGAGCCAAAGCGGGAAAGCTGGAGAAGGCTTGCGTCGGCGAAGTCTGTTCACCTGGCACACTGCTCTGCGGAACAGGCCGCTCTTCGACTTTGTTGAGCGGCTTGCCAGTGAGTTCATCTAGCAGGAAGATCATCCCCGACTTGGTAGCAACTATGACTGCTTTGCCTTCGCCCCAGGGAAAGAGAGTGGCCTGAGCGGCGATGTCGTAATCCCACAGGTCGTGATGCGTGGGCTGAAATCCCCAGACGAATTCGCCGGTGGAGGCGCGCAAGGCGACCACCGAATCGGCCCATTTGTCGTCGCCCAGACGCATGCCGCCATAAAAGTCAGGGCTGGCGCTGCCGGTGGGGACGAATATCAGGTCTCTTTCGGGATCGGCCGAGATGGTTGACCAGGCATTGGCGGCGCCGGTGCGCAGCTCCTGCTTGAGCGCCCAGGGGATCGGTTCCCAGCTCCAGCGCAGCTTGCCGGTGCGGGCGTCGTAGC
>Ga0187777_10000946_pt1 | contig 18984 bp, 18 predicted proteins | sample 1015_Q2_SP5_10_M_FD_132416 | JGI IMG/M metagenome (GOLD analysis project Ga0187777, IMG submission 132416) | Tropical peat soil microbial communities from peatlands in Department of Meta, Colombia - 1015_Q2_SP5_10_MG | ecosystem: Environmental > Terrestrial > Soil > Wetlands > Peat | place... | reverse complement strand
GAGGAGTACGCCTCGGTCGGTGTGTCGACGGTGATGGCCGGCGCGGTCGGTGCCGACCCGAGCGGTCATCTCACCGACCGTTGGGCTCCGGTGATGAAGCACATCGCCGACATCGAACCCGCGCGGCTCTGATCAACCACGCTCAAACCGCGTGGACGAGGTCGGTGAGCGCGGGCGCCATCCCTTCGGCGATCTCCCAGCCGTCGTCGACGATGTCGGGACAGGCCACGATCCCGATCTCGATCGAATCGACGTAGCTCACCACCGTGATGTTGAGCCCGCCGCCGGCAAGGAGCGGACCCAGCAAGTACCCGTGGCGCAGCTGCGCACCACCGCAATAGAGAGGGACCGGCGGCCCGGGGACGTTCGACACGATCGCGTTGAAGATCGGGGGCAGCCGCGCCTCGAGCCCGAGTCCCTGGTACGAACGCACCAACCCCGACAGGACGATCGGGGGCGGCACGGCAACGAGGTGCGCGAGCAGGTCCTCGCCGAGCGCATGGTGCAGCGATCGTGCCGCGCGCGTGGACGCGTGCACGGCGCGGAGTCGATCCGCCGGCCCGTCGAGGTGCACCGGCAACGCGGCACCCATCGCCGACAGCAGGTTGCCCGGCACCGCGTCGGGGTCGACCGGCCGGCGCTCACGGCGGATGCCCATGGGCAACTGCGCGACCATCGTCTTGTCCGGTACCGCATCGCGAGCCACGAGATAGCGGCGCAGGGAGCCGCTGCACACCGCGAGCACGACGTCGTTCAGAGAGACCTCCGCGGCCTCACGCACCGCATCCACGTCGGCGCGCGGCAGCGAGCAGAACGCGAAGCGGCGCCGAGACGTGAGCGCCCCGTTGAACGGGCTCGCCGGAGCCTCGAACGGGACCAGCGCCGCGGCGCGCTCGCGCGACAACGCGAACCGGCCGAGGCGCGGCGCGGCGCGTGCCAGGTCACCGGCGACGTGCGCGGCGCGCAACGGCGTCGTCGCGAGCGACCACGCCGACTCACCGAGTCGCCCGAGACCGGTGGTCGGCTCCTCCCCGGCGTCACCCGTCGCCAGCGGCCGCTCCAACGGCGCGTCGGGCTCGACGTCGAACATCACCAGCGCCATCTCCGCCGCGTTCACGCCGTCGGTGCACGCGTGGTGGATCTTGAGGAGGAGCGCCAACCCGCCGTCGCGCAGGCCCTCGAGGCGCCAGAGCTCCCACAGGGGCCGTGTGCGGTCGAGCGGGTGCCCGAAGATCTCGCCGACGAGCCGATCGAGCGCGCGCGCGTCGCCCGGCGCCCCGACCGTTGCACTGCGCAGGTGCGCGTCGACGTCGAGCTCGGGGACGTCCCGCCACTCCGGCCGGTCGAGCCGGCCCGGCATCTCGCGCACCCGCCGGCGGAACAGCCCCAGGTGCGCGAATCGCTCGGTGACCAGACGCCGAACTCGCTCGGGACCGAGACGCTTCGCACCTGCCGCGTCGAACAACATGAGCAGGCCGACGTGCATCAGCCACTCGGGCGTCTCCGCCGCCAGGAAACCGGCGTCGGTGCGGCTCAGCCGCTGCATCTGCGAGATTCTGCCAACCCGAACGCTCCGGGAGCCAGCGTCACGGTCCGAGCTCGCCCAGTCGCGAGAGGTGCACCGAAGCAAGGAATCGGTGAACTCCCTTGACGACGGCTTCGCTCCGGACGGTGTCGAAGACTTCGAAGGCGTGCTGGGCGTGCGGCAACTCGAGGAAGACCGTGGGGGACGACGAGATCTCGCGCAGGCGCGCCGCGAAGGCGCGGGCCTCCTCGACGGGTACGAGCGAGTCGTCCGTGCCGTGCACGACCATGAATGGGGGTGCATCGGCGCGGACGCGATCGAGCGGCGACGCACGTGAGAACGCGGCCGGGTCGTTGGCGACCCGCCGCTTGAGGACGAAGCGTTCGACGAGCCCGCCCATGCCGTCGGCACCGAGGCCGCCGAAGCGGCCGGTGAGGTCGTACGCGCCGTAGAACACCACGCACGCGGCGACCGACGTGTCGGCGTCCTCGAAACCCGGCTGGAGCTCCTCGTCGTTCTGGGTGAACGCGGCCAGCGCTGCGAGGTGGCCGCCGGCCGAGCCACCGGTGATCACCACGAACCGCGGGTCACCGCCGTACTCGGCGACGTGGTCACGCGCCCACCGCAGGGCGAGCTTCACGTCGACGAGGTGGTCGGGGAAGGTCGCGGCCGGACTCCGCCGGTAGTTCGGCGCGACACAGAGCCAGCCGTGTGCGGCGAGATGGTGCATGAGGGGCCGCGCCTGCTGGCGCTTGTCGCCGACGATCCACGCGCCACCGTGCACCTGGACCAGCACCGGTGCGCCGGAGACGCCGGCGGCGGGCCGGTAGAGGTCGAGGAGGTGCCGCCGACCGGCGCCGTCCGCGTAGCGGAGGTTGCGCACGATCTCGACGTCCCGGCCGGCGATCGGCACTCCCGACGCGAGCCGGCTGATCGAGAGGAGGCGGCTGGGAGTCGCCACGTGGACGGCCGCGTCGAGCGCGGCCGCGTCATCCTCCCCGAGCCCTTCGGCGAGCGCGCGCTCCACGAGCGGACTGCTCGTGAGCGCGCGCCGGACGAGCGCGCCCATGCCGAGCCACGAGGCCGCCGACAGCGCGAGCGCGACGACGCCGGCGGCGCGGTCGAGGACGCCCGCCGCGACGAACGCACCGGCCACGACGATCCCGACGACGAGCAACTGCAGCGCGAGCTCGTTCCAGGGCCACGCCGCGAAGAAGCTCGGCACCGCGAAGATGCTGCGCCGGCTCCGCGGGAACAGCGCGTTCAACGTCAGCAGGGCGCTGACCGCGCTGAGCACCACGAACGCGGTGGTCACGCCCCGACGGTCTCGGCGAAGTCGATCCCGAGATCCGGGTCGATGACCTGTGCGGCGTCGCGACCGGGCATGAAGGACACACCCGGACCGGGGTGACTGCCCGAGCTGTCCAGGTACACGCTCGGCGCCGGGGCCCGGTACCGGCCGAGCTCGGGAACGTGACCGATGCCTTCGTGGGCTTCCGGCACGAAAACGCTGAGCCCGGCCCGCGCGAGAGAACACGCGCAGGTCAAGCCGTTGTGCCCCGCGCCGATGACGACGGCGTCGTAATCCGTCGATGGCACGCGAAGACAGTACCGGCGGTCGGAGATCGAGCGGCGCGGGGAATCGGCCGGATGGCAGATGTCGTGCCGCCGTGACCACCAAGCTCGGCGTCTCCACCCGCGCGCAGCTCGCGGCCGTCGTCGCTCGGCGCGCCGCGGAACGGGGAACTCGAGGAGGTGCCGGGATCGATTAGGTGACGACTTCGAGCACGGCAGAGGCGGACGTGACCTTGCGGTCCGCGTTGCCCTCGTCGTGCATGACGAGCCGCACGCCGACCTTGTTCCCGGGGCCGGGGACTGCCTGACTCACGACGCGGAAGGGCCCGACCTTGCCACGGGCGAGGAACATCACGTGCCAGCTCTGCATCTGCAGCATGTCGGTGCCCACGAGCTCGGACGCCCCGTCGATCGCCGCGGCTTCCAGCACGATGTGCTGCGGGCCGATGTGGAGCGCCGCGTCGGGCGACGCGAGCTCGACCGACAGCTCGGGCAGCACCCAGTGGCCGTCGTCGCGGCGAAAGGCGCCGAACACCTGCCAAAGGGGCGGCAGGTCGGGTGAGTCCTCGATCACGAGCTTGTTCTCGGGCATCTTCTCGAGCCCTTCGGGGACGTCTCCGATGCGCGCGCCCTGCCCCTCGGTGAAGGCGATGACGCGGTCGCGGTTGTCGGCGTCGACGATCAGGGAGCGGCTGTACCCCATGCGAGTACCGGAGTGCAGGATCTCCGACTCGACGACTTCGATGCGCTTCACATCGCGCGCCGGGTCGAGGATCTGGCACGAGTGGATCACCGGGTTCGGCACCGTCACGATGTCGGCACCGACGTTGCCTTCGGGTGAGCTGATCGACAGTGGAGCGACGAGCAGGCCTCCGGCTGCGTTGCGCATGTCGCGCCGCAGCGTGACCGTGTTGTCCTCCGGACCGATGTTCATCGAGCTGTGGTTGCGCCCGATGTACCGGTAGCTCAGGAGCCCGCCCCAACGCCGCTGCAGCTCGGTCGCGTACGCCTCGGGGTCGTCTCTCAACTCGCGGATGTCGCGCAACATCGGACTACGCGTGCGCGGGCTGACGGATCAGCCCGGTGCTGTCGAATGCCGGCAAGAGATCCACCTTCGCCTCCTCGGGGAACAGAGCTTGCCGGACACCCTAACGACCGGCTCGGCCATCGGCACAAGGTACGGCCGTGCTGGTGCCGGACTCTACGACGGTGGTGTACTGCGCCCGATCGACGAACGAGACGAGGAGACAACGGTGGCGAAGTCCGATTTCCTGTACGAGGGCAAGCGGGCGTTGGTCGTCGGTGGCGCGACCGGCATGGGCTCGGCGGCGGCGCAGACACTCGTCGAGCTCGGCGCGGAGGTGATCGTGTTCGATCATGCCGAGGTGCCCTTCGACGCCGCGAAGACCGTGCGGGTCGACCTGCGCAACCGCGCGGACATCGACGAGGCGCTCGGCGAGCTGGGAGGGGGCGTGGACGCGCTGTTCTCCTGCGCTGGGGTCGCCGACGGAACGCCCGGGATCATGAAGATCAACTTCATCGCCCACCGTTACATCATCGAGCGACTGGTCGACTCCGGTGCGTTGGGCCGGGGCAGCGCCGTCTGCATGATCTCGTCGGTCGGCGGCCTCGGGTGGGAGCAGCACATGGACCGGTTCGGTGACTTCCTGAGCAACGAGTCGTACGAAGACATGGCCGCGTGGGTGGACTCGCACGACGGCACCGACAACTACGGGTTCAGCAAGCAGGTCATGAACTACTACGTCACACACGAAGCGTTCCAACTCCTCCAGCGAGGTATTCGGATCAACGCGATCATGCCGGGACCGACCGACACACCGCTCGCGCGCGCGAACGCCGACGTGTGGCTGACGTTCGCGTCCGACTACCGAGACGCGTGCGGGGTCGAGACGCTGATACCGGAGGAGATGGGCAACGTCATGGTCTTCCTGAACAGCCGCGCCGCGCGTGGCGTGAACGGTGTGACGTTGCTCGTCGACCAGGGCCACGTGAGCGCGTCACTCACCGATGCGTTCGACGCGCCGTTCGTCAAGATGATGGCGGGAAGGACGTGACGACAGAAGCGGGACGACCGACGGGAGCACGAGGTGGCGCCGTGCTCGGACCCTCACTGGCGCCGCCCGACGTGCTGTAGGAGTCTGTGGCGAGGACGAATCCTTCGTCGACTGGAGGAAACATGGCGGTCACCGAAACGGCCCGCGGGTGGCGGGTCGAGGGACCCGTGCCGGGTACCCCGACGCTGCTGCTCGGCAACTTCGACTTGGCCGAGCACGGCTACGTCGTCGAGGAGTTCTTCATCGAGGGGACCGCGCGGTCGTTCTCGGAGGGTCCCGGCGGTGTGCAACCGGCCGACGAGGCCCCGTACCGAACGCGCCTCGTCGTCGTCCGGCCCGACGATCCGAGTACGTGCAGTGGGACGGTCGTGGCCGAGTGGCTCAACGTCAGCGGTGGTGGTGACGGATGCCCCGACTGGGCGTTCATGCACCGCCAGATCATGCGGACGCGCAGTGTCTTCGTCGCCGTGTCCGCCCAGCGCGTGGGTATCGAGGGTGGCGGGATTCTCGGCGACATGGGCACCGCGCTCAAGCAGGTGGCACCGGAGCGGTACGCGACGCTGCAGCACCCGGGTGACGCGTTCGCGTTCGACATGTACTCGCAGGTGGCCGAGGCGTTGCGCAATCATCCCGCGCTCCTCGCCGGAATGGAGCCCGAGTGCGTCGTCGCAGTCGGTGAGTCGCAGTCGGCCGTCTTCCTCGCGACGTACATCAACAAGGTCGACCCTCTCGCCGAGGTGTACGACGCGTTCCTCGTGCACGGACGGGGCTCCCGCGGTGCATCGCTGACCGGGGACATGGGTGTCCCACGGGGCAACGCCGACGTCGACCCGACCGATCTCGCGGCCGCCATGGCGCGTTTCCGGCAGGAGGCCGCGGACCCGATCGTCGCCGCGCGGGTTCCGGTGATCACCGTCCAGAGCGAGACCGACGTCATCCGCATGTACGGCTTCGGCGCGCGGTGCCCCGACAGCGACAACACGAGGCTGTGGGAGATCGCGGGGGCTGCCCACTTCGACTCGTGGGGCATGATCGCCGCCCACGAGGACGACGGCACGCTCCCGCCCGAGCGCCTGGCCGAGCTGGGCGGGCCGACCGACGAGCCGCTCGGGCTGAAGTCGGAGGAGCCGATCAACTCGGGGCCCCAGCAGCACTACGTGCTGATGGCCGCCCTCTCGCACCTCGACCGGTGGGCTCGGGACGGCACGCCGGCGCCACACGCGCCCGTGCTCGCGACAACAGGCGACGGCGACACCCTCGCGTTGGAGCTCGACGAGCACGGCAACGTCCGCGGCGGACTGCGCACGCCGTGGGTGGACGTCCCCGCCGCGGTGCTCTCCGGCATCGGAGCGATGGGCGGCGGTTTCACCATGCTCTTCGGCGTGACGAGGCCGTTCGATGCGGCCACGCTCGCGCGCCTCTATCCGGGGGGCGTCGACGACTACCTCGAGAAGTTCGCGGTCGCCGCCGAGTCGGCCCGGGCGAACGGCCACCTCCTCGCCGAGGACGTCCCCGAGATCATCGGTGTCGCTCGCGCCTCCTGGCGCGCCTGACGGCCGATCCCGCGCGCACGCGGGCAGTGCGGGGTTGGGTGGGGTGGTGGTGGTGGGCGAGGGGGGACTTGAACCCCCACGTTCTTGCGAACACAGGCACCTGAAGCCTGCGCGTCTGCCAATTCCGCCACTCGCCCGGGGCGTCGCAGCGTACCAGCGAGTGCGCGCGCACCTTCCTCGAGTGCGCGCGCGGTCGCACGCGACCGGCGGCTTCAGACGAGCCGCGGCACACCGGTCGGAACGCGCTCCACCGCACGACGTGACGCCCTCGGAACGGCCGGCGCGGTGCACATTGGGAGAGAAGGGGGCACCGGTACACTCCGCCTGTCATGGGACTCCAGGGGTTCGAGCGACGGCTCGAGCGGCTGGTGGAGGGCACGTTCAACAAGGCCTTCCGCAGCGGACTCCAGCCCGTCGAGATCGGACGCCGCATCACCCGGGTGCTCGACACCGGGCGCACCCTGGGCGTGAGCGGCCGCAATGTCGCGCCCAACAACATCGGCGTGTACCTCTCGCCCGCCGATACCGAGCGCTTCCGCTCCTTCGCGGAGGCGCTCGCGCGTGAGCTGGCCGAGGCCGCGCGCCAGCACGCCCGCGACGAGGGGTACCAGTTCCTCGGGCCGGTGACGGTCACCCTCGTGGAGGACGACTCCCTGAAGAAGGGGGCGTTCGACGTCGTCGCCGAGATCGCCGAAGGCGCCGGCGGGCAGGTGGGCTCGCTCGTGCTGCCCGACGGGCGCCGGGTCCGGCTCGGGGAGCAGCCGACCGTGCTCGGGCGCAACTCCGACTGCACCGTCCCCCTCTCCGACCCGCGCGCGTCCCGGCGGCATGCGGAGGTCCGCCCCACCGCCGACGGCTTCCTCATCGTCGACCTCGACTCGATGAACGGCACCAAGGTCAACGGTGTCGCCGTGCGAGAGCACGTGCTCCACGACGGCGACGAGATCGCGCTCGGCTCGACGGTGATGCGTTTCGAGGCGTCGTAGTGCCCGAATCGGTCCTCACGGTCCTCAAGTTCTGCTTCCTGGCGCTGATCTACCTCTTTCTCTACCGCGTCGTGCGCGTCGTCATCGCCGAGATGCGGGCACCGGCCCCGGCGGCGCCGCCGCCCGCCCGTCCCGCGGCGACACCTCGCGCCGACACGAGCTCCCGATCCCGAGGGCCGCGCAGCATCCGGATCGTCGAGCCCGCCGCGCGTCGGGGTGAGACGTTCACCCTCGACGACGAGATCACGATCGGGCGCGGCGGCGGATGCGGGATGGTCCTCGACGACACGTTCGTGTCGCAGGTGCACGCGCGTGTCTTCCGCCGCGACGGTGGCGTCTACATCGAGGACCTCGGATCACGGAACGGCACGTTGCTGAACGGTCGGCCCCTCTCGACCGCGCAGCGACTGCGACGAGGCGACAGGGTGCAGTTCGGCCGCACGGTCGCGGAGGCGACGCGCTGACATGAAGCTCGTGGTCGGCGCGGCGACCGACGTCGGGCGCGTGCGGGAAACCAACGAGGACTCCTACCTCGTCGACGAGACGATCGGGCTCGTGGCGATCGCCGACGGGATGGGTGGCCATCGCGCGGGTGAGGTCGCGAGCGCTACCGCGCTCGAAGCGCTCCGCGCGTCGGTGAACGCGGGCCACCCGCTCCGCGAGGCGATCGAAGAGGCGAACGACGCCGTGTTCACGAAGTCCACCAGCAGCCACGAGTTCACCGGCATGGGGACGACGCTCACCGTCGGGACGCTCGCCGCGGGAGGCACCCTCCTCGTGGGTCACGTCGGCGATTCCCGCGCGTATCTGCTCCGCGACAGCGAGCTCCGCCGGCTCACCAACGACCACAGCCGCGTCCAGGAGCTCGTCGACGACGGCCGCCTCACCGCCGACGAAGCGGCAGTGCACCCGATGCGCAACATCGTCACGCGGGCCGTCGGCGTCGATCCGTCGGTCGACGTCGACGTGTACCCGGTCGAGCTGAAGGTCGGCGACCGCGTGCTGTTCTGCTCCGACGGGCTCACCGACATGTTGCACGACGACGCGATCGCGCGCGAGCTCCGTCGCGAGGGCGATCCTGCACGAGCCGCGCAGCAACTCGTCGACGCCGCGAACGTCGCCGGGGGCGTCGACAACATCACCGTGCTGGTGGTGGGCGTGAGCGACGAGGACGCCCGACGCGGCGAGGCGGCTCCTCCCGTGGTGCTGGTCGCCGAGCGGCTCGACGAGCCCGCCGACCTCGAAACGGTCCCCCGCCGTGGTCGCGCCCGGACGGTCGGGCGAGTCCTGCTCTGGGTGATCCCGATCCTGGTGATCCTCGGTGTCGCCATCGGCGCGGTCGCTTGGTACGCACGCCACAGCTACTACGTGTCGGCCAACCGCGGGCGCGTCACCGTGTACCAGGGCGTGCCCGGCGGACTCCTCTGGTTCGACCCGACCATCGCCCGCCGTACGGGCCTGCGCATCGCCGACCTCCGTCCCGGCGATGCGGCCGACGTGCGTGACGAGCCCAAGTTCTCCTCCCGCGCGGACGCCAACGCCTACGTCCGGCGCATCCGGAACCGCGCGACCCCGCCGACGACCACCACGACGACCACGACGACCACGACGCCGACCACCACGACGGTCGCGCCCACGACGACCGTCCCGCCCACGACCGCGGCGGCGGCCCCGTGAGCCGTCGACCACTCACCGCCCGGCGCCGCCGCGCCCACGAGCTCGGGCTCGGCCTGATGGCCGTGATCATCACGTGTGGCGGCTACGTGCTGCTCCTCCTGTCGGAGAAGCCCGACCTGCCACCCGACCTGTGGGCGATCCTCCTGGCGGTCCTCGGCCTGTACGTCGCCGCCCATTTGGCCGTCCGCCGCTTCGCACCGCGCGCCGACGCCACACTCCTGCCGATCGCGTTCGTGCTCAACGGCATCGGCTTCATCGCGATCTCTCGCCTCGATCGCGACCTCGCGCGTGTCCAGGCAGTGTGGACCGCGGTGTCGATTGCTGCATTCGTGCTGACGCTCGTCTTCGTGCGGCACGTTCGCACGCTCGAGCGCTACCGGTACACGTGCCTCCTCCTCGGTGTCGCCGCGCTGTTGCTGCCGTCACTCCCGGTCGTCGGGGAGGAGATCAACGGGGCACGGCTGTGGGTCCGCTTCGGCCCGCTCAACTTCCAGCCCGCCGAGGCGGCCAAGGTGCTGCTCGTCGTGTTCTTCGCCGCCTATCTCGTCGACAAACGCGAGTTGCTGCGCTCCGGCACGCGCCGCCTCTTCGGCATCGCGATGCCCGACCCGAAGCACCTCGGCCCGCTCCTCCTCGCGTGGGCCGTCTCGATCCTCGTGATGGTGCGCGAGCGGGATCTCGGATCATCCCTGCTGTTCTTCACGGTCTTCGCCGCGATGCTCTACATCGGGACCGAACGAGGTTCCTACCTGCTCGTCGCGTTCGTGATGTTCGCAGCCGGCGCGGTCGCGGCCTACGAGCTCTTCGGTCACGTGCAGGACCGGGTGACGGCGTGGATCGATCCGTGGCCGGTCGCGCGCACGATCGGCTTCCAGATCGTGCAGTCGATGTACGCGCTCGGCAGCGGGGGGTTCGCCGGCACCGGCTTGGGGCTGGGGAGCCCGCAGAAGATCCCGAACGCACCCACCGACTTCGTCTTCGCCGCGATCGGTGAGGAGCTCGGTCTGATCGGGACGGTGGCCATCTGCATCGCGTTCCTGCTCTTCGTGGGGAGCGGGCTGCGGATCGCGACACAAGCCGAGCGCCCGTTCAACAAGTTGTTCGCCGCCGGACTCACCGTCATCGTCGGCGTACAGGCGTTCGTGATCATCGGGGGCGTGATCCGGGTGATCCCGCTCACCGGTATCACGCTGCCCTTCATCTCCTACGGCGGCTCGTCGCTCGTGGCGAACTTCGTCATCGTGGCGTTGCTCCTGCGGATCTCCGACGAGACGACCGCGCGCGCCGAAGAACCCGGCGCGCGGTCGACGGCCGCGATCGCACCCGGGCGCGAGTTCGTGCAGGGCCATCACCGATGAACACGGCGATCCGGCGGGTCGGGTACGCGATCACGGTGCTCATCATCGTGCTGGTCGGTCAGATCACCTATCTCCAGGTGGTCGACGCCAATCACCTCGCGAACGACCCCAACAACATCCGCCGGTTCCTGCGCGACATCAACCGCCCCAGGGGCGAGATCCTGACGGCCGACGATCAGGTGGTGGCCCGGTCGATCGACACCGGCGGTGAGATCCGGTACCAGCGCGTGTACCCGCAAGCCGACCTGTTCGCGCAGATCAGCGGGTACCAGTCGGTCCTCGACGGCAACACCGGCGTCGAGGCCAGCTACAACGCCGCCCTCACGGGGCGCGACACGGAGTTCAAGTTCGAGAACATCGTCCAAGGAAAGCCGAACACCGGCAACGTCGTGCTCGCGCAGTCACTGCCGGCGCAGACAGCCGCGCGCGACGCGCTGCAGGGACAGAAGGGTTCGGTGGTCGCAATCGACCCGCGCACCGGCGCGATCCTTGCGATGTACTCGAACCCCAGCTTCGACCCGAACCCACTCACCAACCACGACACCGCGAAGGCCAACCTCGCGTTCTTCCTCTTGAACAACGACACCGCGAAGCCCGCGCTCGCACGCTCCTACCGCGAGCGCTTCCCTCCTGGTTCGACGTTCAAGGTCGTGACGACGGCCGCCGCGCTCGACACCGGGATCGCGACGCCCGACACGACCTTCCCGTACTCCGCCCGGTTCCCGCTGCCCGGCACCACCACGGGCATCGGCAACTTCGGCGGCGGGAGTTGCGGCGGCGGCACCCTCGTCCAGAGCTTCCTCGAGTCGTGCAACGTGACGTTCGCCAAACTCGGCTACGACCTGGGCCCGAACTTCGTGCCGACGATGAACAACTGCGGTGTGGGCTCGGCGACGGCGCCAATCGCGCCGCCGCTCGACCTCGATCCCGGCGCGGCCGGCAGCATCGGGCCCGCGGCCGACGCCGAGCCGCCTCGGTTCGCACTCGCCGGGATCGGTCAGGGCGACGTGTTCGTCACACCCCTCGAGATGGCGCTCGTGGCGGCCGGGATCGCCAACGGGGGCGTGATCATGCAGCCGCACGTGGCGCAGTCCGTAACCGACTCCGACGGCAAGGTCGTCGACGAGATCAAGCCCCACGAGTGGAAGCGCTGCATGACGCCGGCGACGGCTTCCGCCCTCACCGACATGATGGTGAAGAACGTCGAAGGCGGCACCGGCACACGCGCGCAGATCAACGGGGTGGCCGTGGCCGGGAAGACGGGAACCGCGCAGAACGAGTTGGGCGCGCCACATGCGTGGTTCATCGCGTTCGCGCCGGCCGACAACCCCCGCGTCGCGGTCTCGGTCCTCGTCGAGAACGGTGGCATCGTCGGTGACGCCGCCACCGGCGGGGACCTCGCTGCTCCCATTGCCAAGCAAGTGCTCGAAGCGCTCCTCAACCAGTGATACTGATGCCCTCCGACTGACTCCTAGATTGCACTGACCCATGGCCACCGTCGCGCGTGTGCTCGCCAACCGCTACGAGCTCCGAACGGAGATCGGCCGCGGCGGGATGGCCGACGTCTACCTCGCGCTCGACCGGTTGCTGAACCGCCGGGTCGCGGTGAAGGTGCTGTCGCCAGCGTTCGCGTCGGACCCCGCGTTCATCGAGCGGTTCCGGCGCGAGGCACAGGCGGCCGCCAGCCTGAGTCACCCGAACATCGTCGCCGTGTACGACTGGGGACGCGACGACGACACGTCGTTCATCGTCATGGAGTACGTGAACGGCCGCACGCTCCGCGACGTGCTGAAGCGCTACGGCTCGCTTCCACCGAGCGAGGCGGCTCGCATCACCGCCGATATCGCCGACGCGCTCGAGTTCGCGCACCAGAACGGCGTCGTGCACCGCGACGTCAAGCCGGGGAACGTCCTGATCACGCCGGAAGGCGGGGTGAAGGTCACCGACTTCGGCATCGCGCGTTACGAGAGCAGCGAGAACCTCACGAAGACCGGCGCCGTGCTCGGCACCGCCACCTACTTCTCACCCGAGCAGGCCCAGGGTCTGGAGCTCGACGGCCGCTCCGACGTGTACTCGCTCGGTGTCGTCCTCTACGAGATGACCACCGGTGTCGCGCCGTTCACTGCCGACAGCCCGGTCTCCGTCGCGTACAAGCACGTGCGCGAGGAGCCAGTGCCACCGTCGCAGATCGCGCGCGACGTGCCCGGCGCGCTCGACCGCATCGTGCTCACGTGCCTCACGAAGGACGTCGCCCTCCGCTACCAGTCTGCTCGCGAGTTGCGCGCCGACCTCCTGCGCTTCGAGCGCGGACGCCCGCTGCGCGGCGGGCCGATGCCGGCCATCACCGCCGTGCCGGTAGCGGCCGCGGGCGCAGCGGCCGGGAGCGACGGGTCGAACGGCGCGCCCACACTCGTGGCCCCTGCACCTGCTCCGGTACCGGCTCCGGCATCTCCCCGGCGACCGAGGCGCTGGGGTGCCGCGATCGCGGTGGCGGTCGCCTTCGGCCTCCTGATCACGCTCATCGTCACGTTGCTCGTGCAGTCGAACTTCGGCAACGACGGGAAATCGGTCGTGACGGCAGTGGTGCCACCGGTCACCGGCCAATTGTTCGCGCAGGCGGAGGCCGCGCTCAAGCAGCAGTCGTTCAACGTGGTGCGCGTCGACAAGCAGAGCGACCAGGACGGCGACGTGGTGCTGTCGCAGTCACCGATCGCGGGCGTGAAGCTGCGCAAGGGAGGCACCGTCACGCTCGACGTGAGCAGCCCGACCGTACCGATGCCCTCCGTCGTGGGGAAGCAGCAGACCGACGCCGACGCCATCCTCCGGGGCGCCGGTTTCAAGGTTGCGTACGTGGAGCAGGACTCCGACCAACCGCCGGGCCTCGTGCTCGCCACCAGCCCGGCGGGCGGCGTGGCCGTCCCGAAGACCTTCCGGCTGGCGAGCGTCACCGTCGCTCGCGCGCCGTTGAAGACCGTGCCCGACGTGTCGAACCTCGACACGGTCGCGGCGTCGTCGGCGATCGGCGCGGCCGGGCTCCAGGTGAGCCCCACGACCCAGTCGGCGCCGAGCGACACCGTTGCGGCCGGCAACGTAGCGGGCACCGACCCCGCGGCGAACACGCAAGTCCCTCCGAACACCTCGGTCACGCTCATCATCTCGAGCGGACCGGCGCAGGTCACGATCCCGAACGTCGTCGGCAGCCAGCGCGCCGACGCCGAGTCGGCGATCACGGGAGTCGGCTGCAGCGTCCGCGTCAGCTTCCAGGCGTCGGCACCGAACCAGCAGGGCTACGTGGTCGCCCAGTCGCCGACGGGCGGCACGAGCCAGCACTGCGACGCCAACACCTACGTCGACATCCTGGTGGGCACCTGACGCTCGAGGCCTGGTATCGGGCGCACGGACGCCACGGGTTGCCGTGGCGCGCGACGCGCGACCGGTGGGCCGTACTCGTGTCGGAGACGATGTTGCACCAGACGCAGGTCGCGCGCGTCGCCGGCGTGTACGACGGCTTCCTCGCGCAGTTCCCGACGCCATCGGCGATGGCCGCGGCCGGTCCCGGCGCGGTGATCGTGGCGTGGGGCCGGCTCGGTTACCCGCGGCGGGCCCGGCGCTTGTGGGAGGCCGCGGTCGTGATCGACACGCGCGGGTGGCCGGCCGACCTCACCGACCTCCCCGGTGTGGGCCGGTACACCGCGGCGGCGGTCCGGGCCCAGTCCGACGGCGTCGACGCGCCTGCCCTGGACGTGAACGTGCGGCGGGTCGTCGAACGCGTACGCGGCGAACGCCTCACCGACGCGCAGGGGGAACGCGCGATGGTCGTGATCGGGAAGCCGCTCCGCGGGCGCGACCGCCTGCTCGCGCTCATGGACGTGGGCGCGCTGCTCTGCCGTCCTCGCGAGCCCCGGTGCGGCGAGTGTCCTCTCCGCCGGCGGTGCGCGGCGCGGGCGCCGCTCCCGCACGAGCGGCGGGCCCGGCAGGCTCCGTTCGCGGGCAGCTTCCGTGAGCGCCGCGGGCGCGTGATGGCACGCGTCCGCGAGGGCGCGGTTCCCGTCGAGCACCTCGACGCCGACGCGTTGGCGTCGCTCGTCGCCGACGGCCTCGCGGTGCTCGAGCACGGCTCGGCGCGACTACCGGACCTCTAGATCGGCACGCGATCCGGGTACAGGAAGTTGCCGAGCAGCCGGTGGCCGTGCTCGGTGAGGATCGACTCGGGATGGAACTGCACGCCCTCGACCGGCAGATCTCGATGCCGGAGCCCCATCACGAGACCGTCCTCCGACTCGGCGCTCACCTCGAGCGCGTCGGGCACCGAGTCGCGGTCGACGACGAGTGAGTGGTATCGGGTTGCCGTGAACGGGCTCGGGACGTCGCGGAACACCCCCTTGCCGTCGTGGGCGATCTGCGACGTCTTGCCGTGCATCACCGCCGGCGCACGCACGACATCACCGCCGTAGAGCTTGCCGATGCACTGGTGGCCGAGGCACACGCCGAGCACGGGAACGCCGGCGTCGCCGAACACCCTGATGGCGTCGTTCGACACCCCGGCGTCCTCCGGATGCGTTCCGGGATCGCCGGGGCCGGGCGACACGAGGACGGCGTCGGGCTCGAGCGCGACGAGCGCGTCGATCGGGAGCGCGTCGTGGCGATGCACGACGGGGTCGGCGCCGAGCTCCCCGAGGTACTGGACGAGGTTGTAGACGAACGAGTCGTAGTTGTCGATGACAAGCACCCGCGGCGCCACGGGCGCAACGTACCGGACCCGCTCGTCGCCGGCCGCGGGTTATCGTCGCCGTCATGCCGCAGTCGAAGAGCAAGCGGTCGCGCTACACGCCGCCGGCGCCCAAGAAGGCGCCGCCGAGCAAGCTGTGGGTGCCGGCGACGATGTTCACCTGCCTGGTCCTCGGCGTGGTGGTGATCGGCGGCAACTACCTCCAACTCCTCCCGGGCGGCGAAGCGAGCAACAACTTCCTGATCATCGGCCTCGTGCTGCTGGTCGCCGGATTCGTGCTGTCGACCTTCTACCGGTAAGGGCCGTTTGTCCGAACGCCAACCGTGTGATTTCGCACAGGGTTGTCCACAGGCGGTGGAGAACCGCCGGAGCGGCGCTGGTCAGTCGGGCACGAGGACCATGTCTTCGCGGCAGTGGCGCGGCGCCTCGGGTGCGTCGTCCTGCGCGGCCGTCATCGTGACCTCGGCACCGCACACCGCGCACCGGAACCTCAGGTGCACGGGCTGGATGGAGTCGGGGTCGGGCTCCTCGGGCGGCGGCACCTTGAACTTGCGGAGCATGGACGCGCCGATGACGTAGAGCGTGACACCGGCCGCGAGCGCGACCACCACGCGCAAGATCCATCCGAGCATGCGGCTCCATGGTCGCGCGCCGGGTGGCGCTCGCTACACGCGCTCGATGATCGCGGCATTGGCCATGCCGCCGCCCTCGCACATCGTCTGCAGGCCGAAGCGACCGCCCGTCCGTTCGAGCTCGTGCAGCAGCGTCGTCGCGAGCCGGGCGCCCGAGCACCCGAGCGGGTGACCCAGCGCGATGGCACCGCCGTTCACGTTGACCCGCGCCATGTTCGGGTGCACCTCCCGCGCCCACGCCAGCACGACGCTCGCGAACGCCTCGTTGATCTCGACCAGGTCGATGTCGTCGAGCGAGAGCTTGGCCCGCTCGAGCACCTTGGCCGTCGCGGAGATCGGGGCGGTGAGCATGAGCACGGGATCGTCACCGGCGAGCGCGAACGAGTGGAAGCGGGCCCGCGGTGTGAGGCCGAGCCGGCTTGCCGCCTCCTCACTCGTGACGAGGACGGCCGCGGCCCCGTCGGTGATCTGTGACGAGTTGCCCGCGGTCACGACCCCGTCGGGCTTGAACGCGGGCTTCAGCCGCGCGAGCTGCTCGGGGGACGTGTCACGGCGGATGCCTTCGTCGGTCAGGAGCCAGCGCGACGTGTCGTCGGTCGACGGCACAGCCACGATCTCACGCTCGAAGCGCCCTTCGGCAGTCGCGCGCGCCGCACGCCGGTGGGATTCGAGCGCGAGCGTGTCGAGCTCCTCCCGGCCGAGGCTCCACTTCTCGGCGATCAGCTCCGCCGACAATCCCTGAGGCACGAGGCCGGGGTAGCGCTCGTGGACCTCGGGCCCGAAGGGATCACGTCCGGGGAGGAGGGTCGAACCCATCGGCACCCTCGTCATGCTCTCCACGCCCGCAGCCACGACCACGTCGTACGCGCCGGCCATCACACCCTGGGCCGCGAAGTGGAACGCCTGCTGTGACGACCCGCACTGCCGATCGATCGACGTGCCCGGCACGGAGTCCGGGTAGCCCGCCGCCAGCGCGGCGTTGCGGCCGACGTTGAGGGCCTGTTCGCCGACCTGCGACACGCAGCCCATGATCACGTCGTCGACCACCGCAGGGTCGAGGTCGTTGCGCTCCACGAGCGCGCGCAGCACGTGCGCGGCGAGATCGACGGGATGCCATCCCCCGAGCATCCCGTTCCGGCGCCCGAGCGGCGTACGGATGGCGTCGACGATCACGGCCGTGGTCATGGCGCGAGCGTTGTCTAGCGTTCCCGCATGCGCAACCTCGACAAGTCGCTCGGTGACGGTGGGATGCCATTGCTCGCGCAACTCGGCCTGTCGTTCGAGCGGTACGGCGAGGGCTGGGCCGAAGCCGTGTGGACGCCGACCGAGTCGGCGTGCAACCCGAGGGGTCCGGTGCACGGTGGCGTGTACGCAGTGGTGCACGACGCAGCGATGAACTTCGCCGCCAACAGCGCGCTCGAGTCGGGGGACCGCGCCGCCACGCTCGACGTCTCGTACCAGGTCCGTCAGGGCGCGTCCGCAGGCCAGGAGCTGGCGGTGCGGGGTGAGGTCGTGCAGCTCAGCCGGACGGTCGCCTACGTCGAGTCGCTCGTCACGGATGCCGCCACCGGCGGGATCGTGTCGCGGGCGATGTCGACCTTCGCCGTGCGCCGCGCCGAACGCTCCTGACCCGCTGGACCGTGCGCGGACCGAAGCGGCCGATGGGGAGCGCGGCGGGCAGCGGCCAATACGATCGCCCGCACATGTCGACGGCGCCGAGTCCGAACACGGAAGCGGCTCCGTGGCGGTGCTCGCCGCTGCTGCCCGACGTGCGCGAGCGCACGTTCGGTGATGCACTCCACGAGCTCGCGGCCGCGGTGCCGACCCGAGTGGCCGTGCACGACGGCGACCGCCGAGTCACCTACCGCGAGCTCGTCCAGTACACGGACGCGGTCGCACGCGCGGTGTCGGCGCCGCGCGGAGCCCCGCCGGTCACGGTGATCGCGGGGGCGGACCTCGCGTCGCTCGTGATGACGTTCGGTACGATGGCGGGCGGACGCGCGACGGTACCCGTGAACGCAGCCTCGCCGGCGCACGAGCTCGCGCGCGTGCACCACCACGCGGGGTCGGTACTGACGGTCGCGGACGACGCCCACCTCTCACTCGCGCGGGCCATGACGGACGGGCCCATCGTGGTGCTCGAGGACGCACTCGCCGGACGCGTCGACGGTCCCGCCCCTGATCCCGAGCCCGACGACGTGGCGCTCGTGCTGTTCACGTCGGGCTCGACCGGTACCGCGAAGGGCGTGGCCCGCGATCACCGGCTCGTGCTCCTCCACGGGACGGCCGCGCAGTACACGAACGCGGTCGAGCCCGACGACCACGTCGTGTGCACCGGTTCGTTCGCGTTCACGGCCGCGCACACGCGAGCGGTCGGGACACTCTTCGGCGGCGGAACCCTGCACATCTACGACCTCGAGAAGAGCGGTCTCCGCGCGTTCCCGGAGTGGGCCGTCGCCAACCGCCTGACGGTGGTATCGCTCATTCCGTCCGTGCTCCGCGCGTTGATCGACACCGCCACCGGCCTTCTTCTCCCGCGCATCGCGAGCGCGCGCATCGTCAGGCTCGGCGGCGAGACCTTGTACGGGCGCGACGTGCGGCGTGCGCGCCCCTTGTTCGGGCCCGATGCGGTCTTTCGCAATGGCTACGGGTCCAGCGAAGCCCCGTCGTCGAGCGCCTGGATCGTGACCGACGAGGACGAGCAGGAGGAGAGCCGGCCGGTGCCGCTCGGTACCGCCACGCCGTGGGCCGAGATCACCATCGTCGGCGACGACGGCGCGCCCCTCGCGGCCGGAGAGGCCGGTCTCATCGACGTGGTGCACGAGCACGCCGCGCTCGGCTACTGGCGCGACCCCGAACTCACCGCGGAGAGGT
>Ga0187777_10000945_pt1 | contig 18985 bp, 17 predicted proteins | sample 1015_Q2_SP5_10_M_FD_132416 | JGI IMG/M metagenome (GOLD analysis project Ga0187777, IMG submission 132416) | Tropical peat soil microbial communities from peatlands in Department of Meta, Colombia - 1015_Q2_SP5_10_MG | ecosystem: Environmental > Terrestrial > Soil > Wetlands > Peat | place... | reverse complement strand
TCCCGCTGCTCGGCGTGCGTCGGCATGGGCATCCGCCTCGAGCCGGTCGTCGAGCGGCTCGAGCGGCTCGTCCGGGCCGAGCGCTGTCTCGATCAGCCAATCGGCGAACCATGCGTTCTTGGGCAGCAGCGGCCCGTGCAGGTAGGTGCCGATCACGTTCCGGTAACGGACGCCCTCACGACCGTCGACGCCGTTGTTGCCATGTCCTTTGAGCACTCGGCCGAGCGGGGTCGCTTCCGGACCGAGATTTGTGCGACCGCCATGGTTCTCGAACCCGGCGAGTATTCGCCGAACGCCAGGGTCGAGCTCCACCTCGATAGCGACGTTGCCGATGAGCCGCGGCTCGTCTGAGCGGACCGTCACCAGGTTGACCAACCCGGTTCCGGGCAGCGTCTTGTCCCCCAGCTGGTAGGAGTGTCCGAGCAGCTGATACCCGCCGCACACCGCGAGGATCACCGCTCCCCGGTCCGCCGCCGCGTGCAGCGCATCGCGCTTGACTTCGGCCAGATCGAGCGCGCACAGCTCCTGGTCGCGGTCCTGGCCGCCGCCGATGTAGTAGAGGTCGGCACCGTTGGGGTCGAGCGCGTCGCCAAGACCGCGCGCGGTGACACAGAAGCCGATGCCCCGCCACTGACAGCGACGCTCCAGTAGGAGCAGGTTGCCGCGGTCGGCGTAGATGTTCATCAGGTCCGGATACAGCGCGCACACCCGGAGCTCAGCCACGGAGAATCACCACCTCGCTTCCTGAATAGTCAGCTGTCTCCGGCACGTGGTCACGCCAGCCAGGTGTGAACCCGGCCGCGACACCCTCGCTCTCGAGGTCCTCGACAGTGAGGCGGTCGAGACTTATCAGATCCTGCTCGACCGTTCGCTCCCCCGCCGCCGAGACCGTCTCGCGACGACGCTCCAGGACGAACCCGCCGCGTTCGGCGCGCACCGCGATCGGCTGGCTCGAGTAGACCACGCCATCCTCCTCGCGAATGTCGGGCAGCGGCGCCGGCAGCCCGTCGACCACCTCGTATACCTCGAGAGCCTCGGCGATCGCCACCGCCACCGCGCCTCCGGGCAGCAGATGCCGTCGCGCGCACGCCAGGAAGCGAGCGCGGCCCTCGGCGCCGCCCAGCAGCTGGATCGTCTGCATGGGGACGATCACCAACGGGAATCGCTGCCCGAGATCGAAGTCCCGAGCGTCTCCGACCACGGTTGTCAACCGTGCTTGGGAAGTAACCCCGTCAACATCGGGGTTACTTCCCAAGCCCTGATCGCGGGCGCGCGCTTCGAGTGCGGCCAGGAGTTGAGACTCGCGATCCAGGGCGGTCACGCGGTACCCCGCGCGTGCCAGGGCGAGCGCGACCCGGCCGGTGCCGGCGCCGACGTCGAGCACCGGGTCGCCGTGCTCGGCCGCGAGCGCGCCCCACAGCCCCAGGTCCTCGGCATAGGCGCCGCACTCGAGGTCATGCCAGATCACGCTGACGGGCGACCCCACCGCGCTCATCGGCCGCCGACCCGCTCGGGTTCCCAGAACCGGACGGCGTGCCCCCGCGCCGCGAGCTCCCGTCGAAGCTCGAGCAGCGCGGTGTACGTCGGCAGCGCGTACAGGTGGCCCGAGTCCACATGTGCGAGGGCGTCGTCGAGGGCGGGAGCGAGTCCGGGAACCACGTGCAGGCGCTCGGTGGGCACGCCCGCGTACTTGAGGCGCACGGCGAGCTCGGCGGCGCGCGTGCCCGCGCAAGTGACCCGGCGCAGGCGGCCGGCGAGCATCTCGAAGTCGGCGTCCCATATCCAAGAGACGTCCCGCCCATCGGCGGTGCGGTCGTTGAGGACGGCCAACAGGTCAAGCTCCTCGTGCTCGAGCACGAGTGTCCGAAGGATCTCGTTCGCGCCGGCCGGATTCTTGATCAGCAAGACCTGGAGCTCGACGTCGCCGATCGCGATCCGCTCGGCGCGGCCGAATGCGGCCTGCACGTCGGACAAGCCGGCGGCCACGTCCTGAAGCGGGACATCGAGCCCGAGGCACAGCGCCGCGGCGCCAAGCGCGTTGTAGACGTTGTACAGCCCGGGAAGGGGTAGCTCGACGGTGGTGCTCCCGGCCGGCGTGGTCAGCTCGAACTTCGATCGGCGCGTGCCGTCGAGCTCGATCCGCTCGGCCGCGACCGCCGGCGCGGGTCGCTGCTGCCCGCACGAGGTGCAGCGGTAGCGCCCGAGGTGACCGAGATAGATCGACTCGTACACGTACGCCGCGCCGCACCGCCGACAGTGCTTGGAGTCCGAGGCGTGCTGCATCTCAGGGATTGCGACCGACGGATCCTCGACTCCGAAGTAGGTCACGTTGTGCGCTTCGCGGCCCAGGTCTGCGATCAGCGGGTCATCCGCGTTGAGCACAAGCCGCGCAGCGCTTCCGGCCGCGGACGCCCTCGAGGTCACCGCGGCCCATCGGTCGGCGATCGTCTCGAGCTCGCCGTAGCGGTCGAGCTGATCGCGGAACAGGTTGCCGAGCAGGAGCCCGCGCGGCTCGAGCTGGAGCGTGACCCGGTCGAGCCAGAACTCGTCGATCTCGAATAGCCCGAGGTCACCGTCGATCCGCCCTCCTGCACGCGCGGCACCGAGCAGCGTCGACGCGACGCCCCCGGCCATGTTCGCCCCGGCCCGGTTGTGGACGACCCGGATGCCGGCATGCCCGAGCACCGACGCGACCATCGCGGCGGTCGTCGTCTTGCCGTTGGTCGCCGAGACGACGATCGAGCCGCGCGGCAGCCGCGCCGCCAGCTCCGAGATCGCGCCCGGCTCGAGCGCCATCAGCACCTTGCCGGGAAGGCTCGTCCCGCCGCCGCGCCCGGCGCGGCGGGAGAGCTCCCCAACCGCGCGCGCAGCCGCGATCTTGGCACCGAGCAGCGTCATGCCGGCACGATCATCCGGACCGCGCCCGGGAGCACGCGAACCGTGACCGGGAGCTCCGCGATCGCCTCTCCGTCGGCGTACAGGACAAACGACTCCGACGCGCTGATGTGCACCTCGCGTCCGCGGAGCACGTCGACGCCGCGCTGGCGGACGTGCCTCCCGCTGAAGACCGTGGGCGCCAGCCGAAGGAAACGAAGCTTTGGCATGTCCTCGATGATGACCACATCGAGCAGACCGTCGGTCAGCGAGGCGTCCGGCGCCAGCAGCATCCCGCCGCCGAACTGCTTCGAGTTGGCGGCGGCGACCGAGTAGCCGGTGAAGCCGCGCGCCCTGCCGTCGTCGAATGTGACCTCGAAGTGCGCCGACTCCCAGCGCGGAAGCGCTCGGAGCAGCGCCAACGCATATACCGGGCTGCCCCGTACGCCGCGGGTCTCGTTGGCGATCTGGTTGACCACGGAGTCGAACCCGCAGCTGGCGATGCCGGCGAAGGTTCGACCGCCGGCGTCGCCTAGGTCGAGCCGGCGCTCGACCCCGGAGGCAAGGATCGCGCACGCGGCCACCGGACGGCGCGGTATTCCGAGCGCGCGGCACAGGTCGTTACCCCGGCCGCCGGGCAGCACCCCGACCACTCCGTCCGAGTGCTTGAGTGCGCCGGCGACGGCGCCGATCAGCCCGTCGCCTCCGAACGCGACAGCGACCTCACCGTTCGCGGCCGCTTCCAGCGCGAGCTCGCGTGCGTGCTCCAGGCTCTTCGTGTATTCGAACCGATGCTCGAGCCCGCGCGTCCGGAGCGCCGCGAGGACATCGGGCAACGCCCGCGCGGGACGACCTCCGCCGGCGACAGGATTGATGATCAGCGCGAGTCTGCGCACCGCGCAGATCATGCCGAACCTCGTAGGCCCGTCCGTAAGTCCCACGGCATTAGGGCGACTTACGGACGGGCCTACTGGATTGATACGCTTTTCCCCGGAATGGCGCTCCGCCTCGATCTCCGACTTCTTCTCCTCCCCCCTCGGGGGGAATAGCGCGTGGGCGGCCGCACGTAGCCGCGAGACCAGCACCGAGAAGACACCGAGATCCAGACACTTAGGAGTGACATGAGCAAACCCGAAGACCCAAGCCCCAAGGCGCCGCCGGCAGGCGCCGCCAACAAAGTCCTGATCTTCGACACCACTTTGCGTGACGGAGAGCAGTCGCCCGGCATCTCGCTGAACACGCAGGAAAAGCTGGAGATCGCCCAGCAGCTGGCGAGGCTGGGCGTGGACGTGATCGAGGCAGGCTTTCCGATCACCTCGCCGGGCGACTTCGAGGCGGTACAGGAGATCTCCCGCACCGTGGAGGGACCGGTAATCGCCGGCCTGGCGCGGACCCACGTGGCCGACATCGACGCCGCGTGGAACGCGGTCAAGGACGCGACACGGCCGCGGATCCACACGTTCATCTCCACGTCCGACATCCACATCCAGTACCAGCTTCAGACCACGCGCGACGACGTCAAGGGGCAGGCACGGGCGGCGGTCGCGCACGCCAAGCAGTACGTCGACGACGTCGAGTTCTCGCCGATGGACGCGACCCGCGCCGACATCGAATTCACCGCGGAGGTGTGCCAGATCGCGATCGACGAGGGCGCGACCACGATCAATATCCCGGACACCGTCGGGTACACGATGCCGCACGAGTACACGGCTTATCTCGAGCGGCTGTACGAACTGGTGCCGGAGCTCAAAGACGTCGTGCTGTCGGTCCACTGCCACGATGACCTGGGCCTGGCGGTCGCCAACTCGTTCGCGGGGCTGCTCGCCGGCGCACGCCAGGTCGAGTGCGCGATCAACGGGATCGGCGAGCGTGCCGGAAACGCGTCGCTCGAGGAAATCGTGATGCTGCTCCACACGCGCGAGCCCGATGTCGGGCTGAGCACCGGCGTGGTGACGCGCGAGATCTCGCGGACCTCGCGACTGGTCTCCCGGCTGACCGGCTACCCGGTGCAGCCGAACAAGGCGGTCGTCGGCCGGAACGCGTTCGCGCACGAATCCGGCATCCACCAGGATGGCGTTCTGAAGGAGCGGACCACGTACGAGATCATGGACGCGACAACGGTCGGGCTCGAGGCCAACTCGATCGTGCTCGGCAAGCATTCCGGTCGCCACGCGCTGCAGCAGGCGCTCGCCGACCTGGGGTTTGAGCTTTCCGGCCAGGGCCTGAACACCGCGTTCAGGCGGTTCAAGGAGATCGCGGACAAGAAGAAGCACGTGACCGCGATGGACCTCGAGGCGCTGGTCACCGACGAGCTGCGCGAGGAGATTGCGGGCTACCAACTCGAGTGGTTTGACGTCGAGGCGTCCACCCGCCGGCCTCCGCACGCGATTGTCGGCGTTCGGACTCCCGACGGCGACGAGGTCACGGGCTCGTTCACAGGCGACGGTCCGGTCGACGCGATCTTCCGCGCGATCAACGCCGCCACCGGCTCCGAGGCGCGGCTCCGGGAGTTCCGAGTCGACGCGGTGACCGGCGGCCAGGACGCGCTCGGCGAGACCTCGGTGGTGCTCGAGGTGGGCGGGGTCAGCGGCTCGGGTCAGGGCGTCTCGACCGACATCCTGGAGGCGGCGGGACGCGCATATGTGCGGGCGCTCTCGAACGCGATCCGGCGCCGCGGGGTCATGAACGAGGCAGAGGAAGCGACGGCCGTGGCGGCCTCTGGGCCACCGCTGCGGACGCCGTGACGAGCGCAAGACCCTGGCGGTAGCCGGCCGCGAGGACCCGGCCGCTCCGCTCGCGGTCCATGAAATTGGTTCCCATCACCGCGGCGCATTCGGCGTTCGGCGCGAGCATCCGAACCGCCGCGCCGCGGCGGCGAAGTACGAGCGCTTCGACCGAGACCGCGGTGCGCGACACGCTGCGAACCGCCGCGAGCACTCCCGAGGAGGCCGGGATGCTCGCGGTCGGGTTCAAACACAGCACGTGGGTGTCGCGGCCGGCGGGCGCGGCGTCGAGGTTGGTCGGGCTCCACACGCCGCCGTCGACGTACTCGCGGTCGCCGATCGTGACCGGCGCGAACAGCCACGGCACCGTGCAGGACGCGGCGACGGCCTCGGCGACGCTCGCGCGCGGCGCGCCAGGACTGCCGAACACGACGCGGCGACCGTTACGGCGGTCCACCGCTGCGACGCGCAGGCGGCCGTCGAAGCGGGGCTCGAGACGCTCGACGTTCCGGCGCAGGGCCGCGAGTGTGTCCGTCGGCCGCGGGAGCCGGCGGAGCATCGCCGCCCGCGCGACCGCGCCGCCGGGGGCGGCAAGCCCGAGTGCCATCGGCGCGAACGTGGCGCCGACGGCGAGCGCCCACTCGCCGGCTCGGCGCGCAGCGGCCAACCCGGCGGCGGCAAGGCCCTCCGCCGGGCGAGGAACGCTCGGCAACTCCTCGAGGTCGGGGCCGATCGTGGACGGGCGCCGCGGCGGGTGGCCGGCGATCAGGTGCGCGGCCACGATCGAGCCGGCCGACGTCCCGACGTAGTAGTCGCAGTCGCGCAGGTCGAAGCCGGTGCCGTCCTCGATCCCGGCCAGGACGCCCATCATCCAGGCCTCGCCGAGAACCCCACCGCCGCCGAGGACGAGCACGTCGGGTCGTGAGCGCATTGAGAGTGAGCCTAGCGACGAGGCGGGGCGGCGCCCCCGTATGCTATAACGTACAGTCGTATGACAGCGACGGCGCGCAACGGTGTGGGGTCGAGGATTCGCGCGCTCCGCGAGGCGATGGACCTGTCGCTCCGGGATCTGGCAGAACGCTCGGGGGTCAGCGCGCCGATGCTGTCGCAGGTCGAGCGTGGCGAGACCAGCCCGACCCTCCAGGTGGCCAAGCGGATCGCCACCGGCCTCGAGCTGCGGCTGTCGCAGCTCCTCAGGCTGGACGAGGACGGCGCGGTCAGCGTGGTCCGCGCCGGCGAGCGGCGGAAGGGCCCGAGCACGGTGAAAGGCCACAGCTACGAGATCCTCACGCCGCCGCTGCCCGGCCAGCGCGCCGAGCTGTCCCGCCACACGCTCGCTCCGGGGGCCGTCACCGGCGGACCCGGCGATCCACCGATGCACGAGCCCGGCAGCCGAGAGACCGCGCTCGTCGAGCGCGGCAAGGTCATTCTGCACTGCGACTCACAGCAGTACGAGTTGCTCGATGGCGACTGCGTCACGTTCGACGCAGACCTCAATCATCATTTTGAAAATCCTGGCCCTGACGAAGCCGTTCTGCTCGCGTTCCTCAGCGCCGGACTCCGGAGGAGCTGATGCCACAGACGCTGTTCGACAAGATCTGGGACGCGCACGAGGTGGCGCCCGGACTGCTCTACATCGACCTCCACCTGGTCCACGAGGTCACGAGCCCGCAGGCGTTCGACGGACTACGGCTCGCCGGGCGCAACGTGCGACGTCCAGACCGGACACTGGCAACGGCCGACCACAACGTCCCCACCGACGGCACTCCGGTGGCGGCGAGGATCCGCGACGAGCTGTCGCGCGTGCAGGTGGAGACGCTCGAACGCAACTGCGAGGAATTCGGCGTACCGCTGTTCTCGCTCGGCTCCGACCATCAGGGGATTGTCCACGTGATTGGGCCCGAGCTCGGCGTGACGCAACCGGGGATGACGATCGTGTGCGGCGACTCGCACACCGCCACCCACGGGGCGTTCGGCGCGCTCGCGTTCGGCATCGGCACGAGCGAGGTCGAGCACGTGCTCGCCACCCAGTGCCTGGTGCAATCCAAGCCCCGCTCGATGCGCATCCGCTACCACGGGTCGCTCGGCTTCGGCGTCACCGCCAAGGACCTGATCCTGGCCACGATCGGCCAGATGGGCGTGGACGGAGCGGTGGGGCACGTCGTCGAGTACTCCGGGCCGGCGATCGAGATGCTCTCGATGGAGGGTCGCATGACCGTGTGCAACATGACGATCGAGGGCGGCGGGCGCGCGGGGATGATCGCGCCTGACGACACGACGTACGACTGGGTGATCGGCCGCGCCGCGGCGCCGGATTCGGTGCCGGACGCGTGGCAGGATCTTCGGAGTGACGACGGGGCGGCGTTCGACAAGCAGATCGACGTCGACGCTTCTCAGGTCACCCCGATGGTCACATGGGGGACGACGCCCGGGATGGTGGTGCCGGTAACCGGCGCGGTGCCCGAGCCGCACTCCGATCAGGACGAGCGCGCGCTCGAGTACATGGCGCTCGAGCCGGGAACGCCGATCGGCGAGATCAAGCTCGACCGCGTGTTCATCGGGTCGTGCACGAACTCGCGGATCGGCGATCTACGCGCCGCCGCCGACGTCGTCAGGGGTTACAAGGTTGCCGACAGCGTGTATGCGATGGTCGTCCCTGGCTCTCAGCAGGTCAAGGCGCAGGCCGAGGAGGAGGGGCTTGACGAGGTCTTCCGGCGTGCCGGCTTCGACTGGCGCGGAGCGGGCTGCTCGATGTGCCTCGGGATGAACCCCGACATCGCCGCGCCGGGCGAGCGTGTCGCCTCGACCTCGAACCGAAACTTCGAGGGTCGCCAGGGACGAGGGGCCAGGTCGCATCTGGTCTCGCCACAGATGGCGGCGGCGGCCGCGATCGAAGGCCGCTTCGTGGACATCCGCGACTGGGAGGCCAACGGACGATGAGAGCGATCGAGACGATCACCGGACCGGTGTCGGTGCTGAACCGCGACGACGTCGACACCGACCAGATCATCCCCAAGCAGTTCCTCAAGCGGGTCGAGCGCACGGGGTTCGGCGAGTTCCTGTTCTTCGACTGGGCCAAGCAGCCCGGGTGGGATCTGCCGAGCAATCCGATTCTGGTCGCGGGGCGTAACTTCGGCTGCGGCTCGAGCCGCGAGCATGCCCCCTGGGCGCTGGAGGATTACGGCTTTCAGGCGATCATCGCGCCGAGCTTCGCCGACATCTTCCGCTCAAACTGCACGAAGATCGGGGTGCTGCCGGTCGTGCTGAGTGCCGAGGATTGCGCTTCGATCGCGGACGCCGGCCAGGCGCAGGTCGATCTCGCCGCGCAGGAGGTGCGGTGGCCCGGAGGCACGGCCAGCTTCGAGATCGATCCCAACATCAAGCACAGGCTCCTCAACGGCCTCGACGAGATCGGGCTAACGCTCGAGCAGGATGGGGCGATCGCCTTGTACGAGCACGACCGCGAGCGTTCCGGCCCGGTCACCACGTCGCTCTGATATGGGAGCTGCTCCGGAGCGCGACTGGGACGCGGCCGCCTACGACCGCGTCTCCGATCCCCAGCTGGCCTGGGCGCGCGACCAACTCGAACGGCTGGACCTGAACGGTGACGAGGTCGTGCTCGATGCCGGGTGCGGCTCGGGCCGGGTTACCGCGCTGTTAGCGGGTCTGGTTCCGCGCGGTCGCGTGTACGCGGTCGACGTGGCGCCGTCGATGGTGGCGCACGCCCGCGCGGCGCTGGGCGACCGGGCCACCGTCTTCTGTCAGGACCTGGTCGAGCTCGAGCTGCCCGAGCCGGTCGACGCGATCTTCTCGAACGCCACCTTCCACTGGATCCACGACCACGACGCGCTGTTCGCGGCGCTGCACCGGACACTCGAGCCCGGCGGGCAGCTCGTCGCCCAGTGCGGCGGGCGGGGCAACATCGACGCGTTCCGCACGCTCGCCGACGCGATTGCTGGCGAGGAGCCGTTCGCGCCGTACTTCGCCGATTGGCGGCGACCCTGGAACTACGCGAGCGACGCCGAGACGGCGGAGCGCCTGGAGCGGGCTGGGTTCACGATGGTGTCGTGCTGGCTCGAGCCCAAGTCGGTGGCGCCCGCGGACCCACGGTCGTTCATCCAGACGGTCTGCCTCGTCCGCCACCTCGACCCGCTCCCCGAGGATCTGCGGGGGCCGTTCGTCGATCGCGTGCTCGACCGCGCCGGCGAGCCGTTCACGCTCGATTACGTGCGGCTGAACATGACCGCCCGGCGGTCGGTGTCGTGAGCAGAGGGCTTACCCGCGCGGTGCCACGTCCTGAGACGTGAAGGAGGCCCGACTCGGCGGGCCTCCTTCACACGGTAGGCCCTCAGTGGAACGAGAGCATCAGGCCCACCACCCCCAAATCTGCGATCAGACCACGCCAGCCTGATCGGGTCGAAGTTGTGACCGCGCTGCGGTATGGGATCCGCACTCCTACGTCGTCTCGGCTACGGCCCGGCCGGCGAAATAAACGTGTGCGTGTTTACACACAGCCCCGAGCCCCGACTCCCTCGCTCTTAGTCTTCCCCTGGTGCCCCCTTTTGCGACCTAATGCACCACTGAACACTATAGGGCTCTTCTGGCGTGCCGACAACAGCTTCACGTGTGGTCCGGGTCCACCCGTCCGGGTAGTCTGAGGTACTCGGGATGGGCGGGGTGTGGGTGCCCCGACCGTTATCCCTGGCCCAGTAGAGACGCGGCAGCGTCAAGGCATCACGGGCGGCGAGTGCGTTGCCTCTCCGCCCGTATGCTCGGTGAGCATGCGGGCCGCCGCCATGCGATTGCGGACGCCGAGGCGCATGTAGATCGCGCGCAGGTGGAACTTGACGGTATTCGCACTGATGAACAGGCGAGCCCCGATCTCCTCGTAGGAACAGCCCTCTGCGACCAGCGTGAGCACCTCGAGCTGCCGCTCGCTGAGAGAGTCGATCGGATCGTCGCGGTGGTTGGCGAGGGCCGCGTGCCAATTGGCCGGCAGCACGGCGTGACCGCTCGCGACTCGGTCCAGGCAGGCCGCGAGATCGGCCGGCGCCGTCGTGGTGAGAATCAGCCCATTGAGACGGTGGTCGAGCACGAACTTGACGAGCTCCGGGGTCACGACGTCCGCGACGAGCACGATTTCGAGGTTGAGCGCGATACGGCGGAGCGACCGGACGAGGTCGAAGGCTTCGGTCGGGTCAGCGCCAATCCCGACAAGCAGCACGTCTGGGTGCCGCGCGACGATCGCCGGGAGGGCCTCGTTTCCGTCGAAGACCTCGACCAGTTTGAGACCGTCCATGGTGGTCACGAGCGCCCCCAGCGCCTCGGCGATGAGCTGGCGCGCGTCCGCCACGGCAACTCGGATCGGACCCCGAGTAACCACCGGTCCGCGGACGTTGCCCGTCATACGGCTGAGGCTCTTCGGGAAACGCATGTGATCGACCCGAGACAGGCCGCTTTCAGCCGGCAGCTAGGAAGTGCAACACGCCCCAAGTGATCGACCGAGCCTTTCAACACTCCCGACGCCTCAAGACCTCGAGAGTTAGCCAACAGTAAGGATCGAGTCCCACCAAACCGTAGCTACACCAAGGAATGTTGTCAAATAGTCAACTCGAATGAGGTCCATAAATAAGCAATATCTTAGAAATGCCATATCCGGTACGCCCTGTGCAATTTGAGGAGCTTTGATCAAGCTTTGCGCGACGTGCGTCTTGACAGTCGACTCCTCAATTTCAACTCCTTGGCAAACTCGGCATTCGACAGTCCGCTCGCCAGGGGCACCAGCCTCGCCCTCTCGCGGTGTCAGTAACTCGAGGGTTGGACGCGCCCGACCGAGGCCCCGGGTGGCGCGCCATTCGGTCGGCTCGGGCCCGCTGGGAAGGTTCCGCCCCCGGGAGCCGTCTCGCATCGATATGACACTGAAGCGAGTGGCCGCCGTCGCGGTACTTCTCCTGGGGGCAATAGCCTCGGGGTGCGGCTCGAGCGGCCGAGCTCCGCGTCGCGCCGGCGACCCATCCGCGTTCGCCTGGCTCCGACCGGCGCCGGCGCCCTCGGCGTGGCCGCTGGCTCGGCTGAGCGGCACCGTCGCGATGGCATACCCGCCGAGCTGGCACCGGATCGAATCGGACCCGGGGACGGTGTCAGCGGCGCTCGTCGTGGCCCGCACCGGTTTCATCACCGAGTACCTGAATGCCACCCCGAAGCAGGCGAACGAGACGCTCCAGAACTGGGCGAGCTTCCGGACGGCGCACAACCAGGAGGAAGGCGACAGGCATGAGCAGGTGCTGGCGGCTGCGCGCGACCTGCGGTTCCGCGACGGGCGGGGCGCGTGCGTGATCGACCGCTACCGCACCACCCGCACCAGCTATGAGGAGATCGCCTGCCTTGTGCAAGCGCCGACGCGCGAGACCGTGGTCGTCGCGGCTGCCCTCGCGTCAACCTGGGCGCAGGATTCGCCGGCGCTCGAGCGCGCCGTATCGGCGTTCGTCGCGTAGTTCCCCCTGAGCGGGGCGAGGTTCTCAGTGCTGATCGTGACGTCGTTGATGCTCGGGCGCGGGGCGGCGGCGGCGCTGGATGAGTGACTGGTAGCGTCCCGCGCCACCGTGGCCCCGCGCGTCGTCCTCCTTCCCGGTGACGGGATCGGTCCCGAGATCACCGCTCCGACTCTCGAGATGCTCAGCGCTGCCGGCGTCGAGCTGGATTACGAGGAGCACGTATTCGGCGGCGCGTCGATCGACGCCCACGGCACCGCGCTCACCGACGAGACGCTCACCGCGTGCCAGAACGCCGATGCGGTCTTGCTGGCTGCGGTCGGCGGTCCGAAGTGGGATACGACCGACCCCGACAAGCCCCGCCCCGAGCAAGGGCTGCTCGGCCTAAGAAAAGGACTCGGGCTGTTTGCGAACCTCCGGCCGGTCAGGCCGCTCCCCGCCCTCTACGACGCGAGCCCGCTCAAGCGCAACCTGATCGAGCGGACCGACATGATCGTGATCCGTGAGCTAACCGGCGGCATTTACTTCGGCGAGAAGACTCGCACCGCAGACCGCGCCTCGGATGACTGTGTGTACAGCCGCGCCGAGATAGAACGCATCGCCCGGGTCGCGTTCGACACCGCGAAATCACGGGTGACCAGCGTCGACAAGGCCAACGTGCTCGAGACCAGCCGGCTCTGGCGCGAGGTCGTGCGCGAGATCCACGCCAGTGAATACCCGAACATCGAGCTCGAGCATCTGCTCGTCGACAACGCGGCGATGAAGCTGATCGCCGCGCCCCGGCACTTCGAGGTGATCCTCACCGAGAACATGTTCGGCGACATCCTCAGCGACGAGGCGGCGATGCTGACCGGCTCGATCGGGATGCTCCCGAGCGCCTCCCTGGGCGGTGACGGTCCCGGCGTGTTCGAGCCGGTCCACGGCTCGGCGCCCGACATCGCGGGCACCGGAGCCGCTAATCCGCTGGCGATGTTCCTGTCTGCGGCGATGATGCTGCGTCACGGACTCGGCATGGAGGCCGAGGCGGCGTCGGTAGAATCGGCCGTCGAACGAGCGCTGGCCGAGGGGCTGCGCACGCCCGACCTGGGGGGCACGGCAACGACTTCAGAGGCCACCCAGGCAGTCCTCAAACACCTATAAGGAGTCAGTCGTGCAACAAGCGGACCTCATCTGGCACAACGGTGAAATGGTTGCCTGGGAGGACGCAAAGGTTCACGTACTGACGCACGGCCTGCACTACGGGACCGGAGTATTCGAGGGGATCCGCGCATACGAGACCGCTAAGGGCACGGCGATCTTCCGCCACCACGACCACCTCGACCGCCTGTTCAAGTCGGCGGAGCTCTACTACATGCCGATCCCGTACACGCTCGCGGAGCTGCGCTCGGCCACCCACGAGCTGATCGCCGCCAACGACCTGCGCGAGTGCTACATCCGCCCGATCGTGTTCCGGGGCTACGGCCAGATGGGGCTGTACCCGCTCGACGCGCCGGTCGAGGTCTCGATCGCGGTGTGGCCGTGGGGGGCGTACCTCGGCGAGGAGGGCAAGGCGAGCGGCATCCGCGCCAAGGTCTCGAGCTGGCGCCGCATCCCGCATGACGCGCTGATCCCGCACGCCAAGGCGTCCGGTCAGTATCTGAACAGCGTGCTCGCGAAGATCGAGGCGTCGAAGGCCGGCTATCAGGAGGCGATCCTGCTCGACTCCCACGGGTTCGTGTGCGAGGGCTCAGGCGAGAACATCTATCTCGTCCGCGACGGCGTCGTCTACACGCCGCCCCAGACGGCCGGCATCCTCGATGGAATCAACCGCAAGTCGGTCATCCAGATCGCCCGGGATCTCGGGCTCGAGGTCGTCGAGCGCGATCTGGCCCGGGCCGAGCTCTACCTCGCCGACGAGGTATTCATGACCGGCACGGCCGCTGAGCTCGTGCCGGTGCGTGAGATCGACGATCACACGATCGGCGCCGACGAGCCAGGGGGTGGCGTGGGCGCCATTACGCGTGAGCTCCAGCGGGTGTTCGACGACGCGCTCCACGGCCGCGACCCGCGCTACGTCGCGTGGCTCGACGTGGTCGAGGTGCCGAGCCGAACCGCAGCCGGATGACTCACATCGAGCTTTACGACACTACCCTCCGCGACGGCATGCAGGGGGAGGGCATGTCGTTGTCCGCGCAGGAGAAGCTGCGAGTCGCACACCGTCTGGACGAGCTTGGGATCGATGTGATCGAGGCAGGTTTCCCGAGCTCGAACCCCAAGGAACTGGAGCTGTTCGGTCTGCTGGCCGGAGAGACGTTCCGCCATGCTCTCCTCGCCGCGTTCGGGATGACCCGCCGGCGCGACGCCCGCGCCGACGCCGATCCGGGACTGCGCGTGCTCGCCGAGTCGGGCGCGCCCGTCTGCACGATCGTTGGAAAATCATGGGGCCTGCACCTCGAGAAGGTGGTGAAGGTCGATCGCGACGAGAACCTGCGGATGATCTCCGAGTCGGTCTCGTTCCTCGTCGGTGAGGGCAAGCGCGTGATCTACGATGCCGAGCACTTCTTCGACGGGTTCGCGGACGACCCCGCGTACGCGCTCGGCTGCGTGGTCGCGGCGGCCGAGGCGGGCGCTGACACGGTCACGTGCTGCGACACAAACGGCGGCACGCTCCCGCATCGGATCGCCGCCGCGGTGGCGGACGTCGTCGCAGCGCTCGCTCCGACCGGCGCGCGCATCGGGATCCATTGCCACGACGACTCGGGGTGCGGCGTCGCCTGCACGCTGGCCGCGGTCGAGCAGGGAGCGGTCCACGTCCAGGGGACGATGAACGGTTACGGGGAGCGCTGCGGGAACGCCAACCTGGTCACGATCATCCCCAACCTGCAGCTGAAGCTCGGCTACGAGTGTGTGACCACGGAGCAGCTCGCCTCGCTCGCCCAGGCCGCGCACTTCTTCGACGAGATCCTCAACTTCACCCCCGACCCCGACCAGCCGTACGTGGGCCGCAACGCGTTCGCCCACAAGGGCGGCATGCACGTGGCCGGGGTGAACATCGACCCGGCGACGTTCGAGCACGTCGACCCCGACGTCGTCGGCAACCGCCGCGAGCTGTTGATCTCCGAGCTGTCGGGCAAGGGCACCGTGCACGCGCGAGCCCGCGACGCGGGGATTTCGCTCGGAGACGGCGAAGCCGGGCGGCTGGTCGAGCGGGTCAAGGAGCTCGAGCATCGCGGCTATCACTTCGAAGCCGCGGACGGGTCGTTCGAGCTGCTGCTGCGCAAGGAGACCGGCGAGTACGAGCCGCTGTTCCGGCTTGAGTCCTGGCGGGCGATCGTCGAGAAGCGCGCCGACGGCCGTGTCGAGACCGAGGCGACGATCAAAATCTGGGTCGATGGTGAGCGCTACGTGCGGACCGCCGAGGGCAACGGCCCGGTGCACGCGCTCGACCGGGCGCTCCGGGATGCGCTCGTCGAGATCCATCCCCACCTGCGCGACATCGACCTGGTCAACTTCAAGGTGCGGATCCTTGACGAGACAAAGGGCACCGGCGCGGTCACCCGCGTTCTCCTCGACGCCTCCGACGGCGACCAGGTGTGGGGCTCGATCGGGGTGTCGGAGAACATCATCGAGGCCTCCTGGGAGGCGTTGGTCGACTCGCTCGAGTACGGGATGCGGGTGTCGGGCAGGCGGGCCTCCGACGAGGCCGCGTCGCCACGGGTTCGTGACTGATTCCTCGAGGGAGAGCGTGGTCTTGCGCGGCGAGGCCATCCCTCTCGCGCGCCCGGTCATCGGCGACCTTGAGATCGAGCGCGTCCTCGAAGTCGTGCGATCGGGACGCCTGTCGCTCGGTCCGTTGCTGGGGGAGTTCGAGCGGGAGTTCGCCCGACGGGTGCGAGCATCCCATGCGAGCGCCGTCTCCAGCGGCACCGCCGGGTTGCACTTGGCGCTGCGGGCGGCCGGCGTCAGCGACGGCGACGAGGTCGTCACCAGCCCCTTCTCGTTCGTGGCCAGCGCGAACGTGGTCGTGTACGAACGCGCCCGCCCGGTGTTCGCTGACATCGACCCGGTCACGTTCAACCTAGACCCCGACGCCGCGGCGGCGGTCGTGACGGAGCGCACGACGGCGCTCCTGCCGGTCCACATCTTCGGCTACCCAGCCGACCTGACCGCGTTCGAGCGGCTCGGGCTGCCGATCGTCGAGGACGCGTGCGAGGCGCTCGGCGCTGTCGACGCCGACGGCGTGCCGGTCGGCGGCCGCGGCCATCCGGCGGTCTTCGGCTTCTACGCCAACAAGCAGATCACGACCGGGGAGGGCGGAATCGTCACGACCGCGCACGCCGCGCTCAAGCAGCGGATCGACTCCGAGCGAAACCAGGGGCGCGCCCCCGATATGGACTGGCTCGACCACGATCGACTCGGCTTCAACTATCGCCTGTCGGAGATCGCGTGCGCCCTCGGGCTGGCGCAGCTCGAACACCTCGATCGGCTGCTCGCCGGCCGTGAGAGGGTGGCCGCCGCCTACGGCGAGGCGCTGGCGGAGATCGACGGGGTCGAGCTGCCGTGCCAGGAGCCCGCCCCGTTGCGCCGCGGGTGGTTCGTGTACGTAATCCAACTCCCGCGCGACATCGACCGCGACTCCACCGTTCGCGCGCTGGGTGCGAGGGGTATCCCGAGCAAGCCGTACTTCCCGGCGGTTCACCTGATGAGCTACTACCGCGAGCGATTCGGGCACCGCGAGGGCGAGTTCCCGGTGTGCGAGGACGTCGCCGCCCGGTCGATCGCGTTGCCGTTCTTTCCCGAGATGACCGAGTCGCAGGTGGAACGGGTGGCCGAATCGCTGCGCGAAGTGCTCGGGCGATAATCCGCGCTCGATGTCCCGTTTCGCCGAGCCTCAAGACACGGCCTTCCGCGCGCTCAACGACTCACTGTCGTTCGACTGGCGCCTCGGGCCCTATGACGTCCAGCAGTCGCGCGCGCACGCGTCGATGCTCGCCGCGCAGGAGATCATCTCCGACGGGGAGCGCGACGAGCTGCACGCCGCGCTCGACCGTGTCGAGCGCGAGCTCGGCGAGGGCACGTTCCCGTTCGCGGACGGCGACGAGGACATCCACACGGCGATCGAGCGGCGCGTCACCGAGCTCGCCGGCAGGGTCGGCGGGAAGCTCCACACCGCGCGCTCGCGCAACGATCAGGTTGCGACCGACGTCGCGATGTTCGTCCGCGCCCATGCTCAGGCCGCGGTCGAGCGGACGACCGGTTTGGCCAGGACGCTCGTGGACCTTGCCGAGACGCATGTGGATTGGCCCATGCCCGGCTACACCCACCTACAGCGTGCCCAGCCGGTCTACCTGAGCCATCACCTGCTCGCGTATTTCTGGATGCTGATCCGCGATCGGGGCCGCTTCTCATCGGTCACGTCGGCCACGGGTGCGCTGCCGTTGGGTGCCGGCGCGCTCGCCGGCGTGAACTTCGACACCGACCGGGAGCTGGTCGCTCGCGAGCTCGGGTTCGCCTCGGTGGCCGAGAACTCGATCGACGCCGTCTCGAACCGCGACTTCGTGCTCGACTATCTGGCCGCGGCGGCCACCTGCGCGACCCACCTGTCGCGTCTCGGCGGCGAGATCGTGCTGTGGTCAAGCGAGGAGTTCGGCTTCTGCGAGGTCGCCGACGCGTGGGCCTCCGGCTCGTCGATCATGCCCCAGAAGAAGAACCCGGACGCCGCCGAGCTACTGCGCGCCAAGGCGCCGCGCGTGTCCGCCCACCTGGTCGCGCTCCACGGTGTGCTCCACGGCCTGCCGCTGACCTACAACAAGGACATGCAGGAGGACAAGGAGCACCTATTCGACGCGGCCGACACGGTCGAGCTATGCCTCGACGCGGCCAACGGGATGCTGTCGTCGATCCGCTATCGGCGCGACCGTCTGGCGGGCGCGGCCGCCGATGAGCTGCTCGCCGCGACCGATGTCGCCGACCTGCTCGTCCGGCGAGGCCTGCCGTTTCGCGAGGCACACGGCGTCGTCGCCGGCCTCGTGCGGAGCGCGATCGACCAGGGAAAGCCGTTGTCGGCGCTCACTCGGGACGAGCTCGCGCGCCAGTCGCCCCTCCTCGACGACGAGTTCTACGCCGTGCTCAGGGACGGCGAGTGGCTCGAGAGCAAGCGCTCGCAGGGAGGGACGAACCTGGGGCGTGTACGCGAACAGCTCGAGCGGGCGCGGGCCGCGCTCGGATGAAGCGCTCCTTCTACGACCGCCCGGTGCTCGACGTCGCACAGGACCTCGTCGGGTGCGTCGTCTCGCACGACGGGTCCTCCGGGGTGATCGTCGAGACCGAGGCGTATCACCACTCGGAGCCCGCCTCCCACGCGTTCGTCGGCCTGACCAATCGCACCCGGGTGCTGTTCGGACCGCCGGGCGTGGCGTACGTGTACCGCTCATACGGCATCCACGCGTGCCTGAACGCGGTGTGCGAGCCCGATGGCATCGGGGCGGCGGTCCTGATCCGGGCGCTCGAGCCGGTCGAGGGGATCGAATTGATGCGCGAGCGCCGCCGTGTGGAGCGGCTGGAGGGTCTGTGTTCAGGTCCCGGCAAGCTCACGCAGGCGCTGGCGATCGGCCTCGAGCTCAACGGTTCGGATCTGATCCGAGGACCGATCGCGATCGTCGGCCGACAGCCGGCGTGGCGGGATGTCCACGTGGTCGCGAGCAAGCGGATCGGAATCACGAAGGCGGCTGAGCTGCCGTGGCGCTTCTCCGCGCTCGGCAGCCGGTACCTGTCGCGCCCAGCCATGCCGCGGACTGAGCGGGTCGAGCAGCCGCTGCCGCGCTAGCCGCCGCCGCCCCCGAGTCCGGCGCCGCCGGAGCCGCCACCGCCGCCGGTCGTGCCGCCCGCGCCACCACCGCCGTCGCCGGTCGTGCCGCC
>Ga0187777_10000944_pt1 | contig 18992 bp, 23 predicted proteins | sample 1015_Q2_SP5_10_M_FD_132416 | JGI IMG/M metagenome (GOLD analysis project Ga0187777, IMG submission 132416) | Tropical peat soil microbial communities from peatlands in Department of Meta, Colombia - 1015_Q2_SP5_10_MG | ecosystem: Environmental > Terrestrial > Soil > Wetlands > Peat | place... | reverse complement strand
CACAGGGTTGGCCGCCGCCGCGAGTGGCCCGCGGACCTGACGACGCGCGAGGTCGAGGTGCTCAGACTGCTGGCGCGGGGCCTCTCGAACAAGCAGATCGCCCAGCAGCTCGTGATCTCGCCGAAGACGGCGGGCAGCCACGTCGAGCACATCTACCGCAAGATCGACGCGTCCAACCGCGCGCAGGCCAGCGTGTTCGCACTGCGGCACGGGCTGATGCGCGACGCGGCGGCGCCCGACGCCCCGTAGCCGTCTCCGCATCGCAAAGATCAGGCGAATGCCCGATGACGTCTCCTCGCTCGTTTGGGAGTCTGCCTGCATCGACGCAAACCCGAGCTTGGAGGACACGATGAGCATCACGGCGTCGCAGGGCCAATCAGTTCACGCGAATGGCATCGACATCCACTACCTCGACCGCGGCAATGGAGACCCGTTGGTGCTGCTGCACGGCGGCGTCGTCTCCACCAACCCCATCTGGACCGGCGTGCCGGTCGCCTATGCCAGTCACATGGACACGTTGGCCGAACACTTCCGGGTGATCGCCCCAGACACCCGCGGCTGCGGCAGGACCGTGCACTCCGGCGGCGCAATCAGCTTTGACCTACTGGCCGATGACGTCGCCGCACTGATCGACGCACTCGACCTCGAGCGTCCGCTGATAGCCGGCTTCAGCGAGGGCGGGATCACCGCGACAATCCTCGCAATCCGGCGCCCGAATGCTGTCCGAGCGATCGTCAACGACGCCGGGTTCGACGCGTTCGATCCCGACGCCCAGACGATCGCGATGATGCGCCAGATCCTCGGCGGCAGCCCCGACGCGACCGAGCCTGACCCAGACGCCGCCGCACGCGGGTTCGAGGCCTCAGAGCAGATGCGCGCGATGTTCGAGCTCATGAAGCGCGACCAGGACGACGGCCAGGGCGAGGGACACTGGCGGGAATACCTGCGCCTGTCCTGGGACCGCTGCACCCAGCCTCCCGGCTACACATACGCCGACCTCGCACAGATCACCGCCCCGACGCTGATCCTCACCGGCGACCGCGACGACTTCTGCACCGTCGAGGCGGCCGTCAGCGCCTACCGGCAGCTCCCCGATGGCGAGCTCGCGGTTCTGCCAGGGCACGGGCACTACATCCCGCCGAGCGCCATCCAGGCGACCGTCGAGTTCCTCACGCGCCGGCTCGCTCCCCAATCGTGACCGCTGAAGGGAACGAACATGAAGACGATCCACATCACGACCCACAGCCACCTGCCGCCGCAGCGGGTCCTGGCGGCCGGCCATGACTTCTCGGACCGACGCGCGGAGATCTTCCCCGCCGTCTCCATTCCGTACCTCGAGGTCCACCAGCTCAGCCAGACTTCCGCCGACGTCACCGAGGGAACGCCGGCCGGCGTTGGCATCAACTGGGAGCGATGCCGCTACGACTGGTCGCAGCCCGGCGCAGTCAAGGCAGTCGTCACCGATTCCAACGTCTACCGACCGGCGAGCAGCAGCTGGGAGCTCCGAGCCGCGCCGGCCCACAGCGGAACCAAGGTCGAGATGATCTGGATACGGGAATTCACCGACGGCGCACGCGGGAGGATCTTCGGCACCCTGTTCAGGGTGGTCGGGAGACCGATATTTACGCGCGAAGCCAAGCGCACAATCAGGAACCTCGAGCGTGTAGAGGCGGCCACGGCACAGCACTGACGATCCCAGGAGGCGCGCGACGGATCGGCAGACCCAAACATGTCGTCCGTTGGCCAGCCGCCGTCGCATCTGGTTGCGGATTGATGGGCCGGACGCCTGGCCGCGCATCTCATGTCTCGTCATCCCACGCCATCGAGGTGATTAGCCAGGCGCCGTCGAGCAATACGAATTGCGTCGAGACGAAGCCACTAGCTGAGAAGTCTTGGCCGTGGCGGGTTCCGCGCTTGGTGTACGCGCTCCACCGTTGACCGATGTTGGCGAACACGTGGGTGGCGGCGCTTGTCTCGACCTCTTCGAACGCGGTTAGCTCTAAGGCATCAACCGACCGTTGCCGCGGGACGATGAACCCGGCGAGATCGACGAACTCGGGTGGGTCGGCGGACGCGTTCACGAAGCGACATGCGGGCACGACTAGCGTCTGAATGCGTTTGTAGTCCGGGCGGTTTCCAGGCTTGAAGGAAACCGCCGCGAAGAAGTCCGCCATCAAGGCCGCGAGCGCGGCGTGCGCATCATCCCGCGGGGGCGGGCGGTCTGTGGCGGCTGCCGTCTCGTTCATGCGGGTGGTGTCCATGCCAGTGCTCCTCGCGTCAGATCGTGGTGGTTGAGAGCAGAAATCGCGATTTGTGGGCTGAATGTCACTAGTCCTCAACCACCACCGGCAAGCCGCACACGGCGACGCGCTCCTGCTCGGCCAGCATAAGCAGTCGCTGGCGCACCGAACGGTAGCCGCCCCTCCGCTCCAAATCCGACTGCCGGATCACAACCAGTCTCCGGTGCCTCGTCTTTTGCGCGACACCCTCCCGCCCGCTCAGCGGTCCGAAGCTGGTTGCTGCTTCTCCGCGGCACGACTTCGAAGCTCCCGATCCCGGGCACGCTCGCTCGCATCCGCCTCCTTTCACCATCCCGAGGCGAGCTCGCCGTCGCTGCGGGGACGGCGTAGGTCGCGCCCGGTGCTCTCGAGCACGTTGACCGTGGCCAGCGACGGCGCTCTGGTGCCGCGCATGCTGCCGCGGAGCGCCAGCGCGTCGTCAGACCAAGCGTTTCCGGGGGTGGCTTGCAGCGGATGCGATCGCCGCTTCGGGCCTACTCGCCTGAATCGCCGCGACTGGTAGGTCGCTTGAACTTGCCTGGAAGAACTCGGGGCCCCTGAACGTCAACTAGATCAACAAGCCCGAACGACATCGGCAGGAGCCCGGTCGAGACGGCGTGACCACGTATCCAAGAGGACCCCATGATCATCCCGACAATGACACCGGTTGGCAGCGGGCCGACCGCCCACCCGCAGCACGCGCATTGCGGCCACACGCGCCACGTCGGTACCTGCCCCGCCTGCCAACGTGCAGCCCAACGGCGATCGGAGGCGCAGTTGGCCGCGGCCGTGGCCGCTCGGGAGACGTGGGCAGCATGAGCGCTGCCGACGGGCGCGGTGGTCGCCCCTTTCCGGCTACTCGGGAAGGATCGAGCGCCGGCCGTGTCCTTGCTTGAAGTCATCTAATGTCAGATGACCTCGGCGAACGCGGAGGTCGCTAATGCCGACGACGTGGCGCGAGCAGCGGGGAGCGACGGGCGATGGCCAGACGTACTACCGGCAAAGGCCGGTGGCGCTCACCTGAGGTTGGCGTCCGATCGACCCGCGGTGAGTCGACCGCAGGCCTGCTCGTCCGTCCGCGACCGTAGAGCCCGCTACAGCGCCTGAGGATCGTCGGCCGTCAATGGCGCGCTCCGGCCGCAGCCGAAAGCGAATCGAAAAGGTGCAGCACCGAACGGTTCGAGCTCAGGCGGACGTCGCCCGGTCAAGACAAAGGCGGCCAGCTTCTCGGCCGCCGGCGCCGCGAGGGTCACCCCAAGCATCGAGTCGGCGCCGGCGAAGAAAAGATTGCCAATTCTGGGATGTCGATCGATCACCGGCAGGCCGTCCGGCGCGATCGGGCGAAGACCGCACCAGACGCTGTCCCGGTCGAGGCTCTCCCATCCTCGATCATTGTGCGGGCACCGTCGGCGATCGATCGAACCCGCTGCCAGTCGGGGCGGCCGCTGAGGCCGCTGAACTCCATCGTGCCGGCGATCCGCAGCCGATCTCCGAACGGCGAGCATCCGACATGCGGCTCTATCAACAGCAACGGGTACCGCGGCATTCGGCGCGGGCGGACTTCGAAGCTGTACCCCTTTCCAGCCTGCACAGGGAGCCGCGCCCCGAGCAATCGGGCGAGCGGCCCGAGCCATGCGCCCGGTGCGAGCACGACCTGATCGCACCGGTAACGACCCGTGGAGGTCCGCAATGAGACGAGTCGCGCGTTCTCGAGCTCGACATCGCGCACCTCCGTCCCTCCTGGATCTCCACGTTGAGCTCACCGAGTCGGTGCGCGAGCCCGGCGAGCAGTCTCTGCGGCTCCACCACGCGATGCTGCTCGATCAGGCAGCCCGCGCGGACGCCGTCCGGCAGTGCCGGCTCGAGCGAGCGGATCTCCTCCTGGTCCAGTACCTGAGCAGGAACTCCGAAGCCCAATCGAGAAAGCGGACGCAGGCGCGCGAGGAATGTCTCGGCAAGACATGAGTCCTTCGCGGCCACCAGAAGCGCGCGCGCTGCAGCTCGACGTCGATGCCGTCCGGGGCCATACCCTCGAGCAGCTCGAAGCACCGGGGCCGCCAGCGTGCCAAGCGCGAGGCGGCCCTTCGCGTGATCGGCCTCGTTGCACCGCCGCGCGAAGCCAAGCAACCTACGGAAGCATCGGGACCAGCTGGCGCGGCTCGAAGTACAGCGGCGCCTGTGGCTCGCAGCGATGCTGCTCGACGACGGAACGATCGTGACCGGCACGGCTCCCGATGCGATCAATTCCTCAGTCGACGTCTGCCACGAGACCGAGCCCTACTGCGCGGCACTCCGGCTGGGCCGATCCATCGTCGCGTCGGTGTGTCTGCATCGAGAGCCAGGTGGCAGGACACTGGTCCTCAGCCCTTGCGGGGGTCTGTCGGGAGCGGCTCGCGGTGCATGGCCCCGACGTGCTCGTCGCGGTCGCTGACGCTCAGGACCCAGGACTCGTCGTTTGGAAGCCGCTGAAGAACGTGCTACCCGACTACGGATGACAGCCTTTCCCGACGAGATCGACGCGGGCTGGACTGTTTGACAAGTCGACTCCGACCGGAGCCGGCACTGCCGTCCGAGATTGCCGGATCCACGCACTGGCCACAGCGTGGCCGCCGCCGTGCGCCCCGTCGACCCTGCTGCTCTCGGACAGCATCGATCGCGCTCGCGCCAGCTACCGATGATGCCGACGATCGCGCGGTTGCCTGGCAGCCCGGCGTCACCGGTAGCCTTCTGTAGATGACCCCACCGCGGCTCTATTACATGCCGCGGACCCGGTCGAGTCGTGTGCTGTGGTTGCTGGAGGAGATCGGCGCACCGTATGACTTGACGGAGATCAGGGGTGCGCAGCGGCGGTCTGAGGAGCACCTGTTGCGCCACCCGCTGGGGCGTGTCCCGGTGCTGCAGCTCGGGGATGGCGCGACGATGTTCGAGTCCGCGGCGATTTGCCTCCAGCTGGCCGATCTAAACCCGGGCGCCGGATTGATCGGTCCCGTTGGCTCAATCGGGCGAGGACTCGTGTACCAGTGGGTCGTGTTCGCGGTCTCCGAGCTCGAGGGACCGCTGTTTCGCTGGTTGCGCGAGCTCGACGAAGGGGTTGTCGACTCCCCAGCGCACGATCGCTTCGCCGAGGCGGCCGCCGCGATGCAGTCGGTGCTCACCGAGCGCGACTGGCTGGTCGAGGATCGCTTCAGCGTCGCCGACGTGATGTGCGCGAGCGTCCTTCAGGGGGCCAACGTACGAGGGTTGCTGGAACCGTGGCCGGCACTCGAGGCCTATTTGCAACGCGGTGAAGCACGCCCGGCATACGCACGGGCGGCTGCGATCTCGGATCGCCCCCGCAGCTGATGACACCGTGGTCTGTGCGATTTAGCCGGGCGACGCGCGCCGGCGGGCATCGGCCGGCGGACGCGTGTAGTCCCGGCGCAGGTCCGGCCGGGGATGAATATCGCTTCGGTGGTTCTTGTAGCACCAGCGATGCGCGTGTGCCGGGCCGTCGGCTGGTTCGGCTCAGCCGTGACACCCTAGGGTTTGGTCATGCTCCCGGACCGGCCTGGCCACGACGAACCTCTCGAGCCTCCCGTCGCGTCCGAGCTGGGACAGGACGACGAGGCCGCGGGCATTCTGCAGCGGCTCAGCCGACGCGTGAAGCGGGTGAGGTCATGGGTCCACGCGCGACCCGGAGGTGCGCAGATCTGGCGCGTAGGCATCGCTCTTGCTGGGCTGGTCGTGATCGTCGTCGGGATCGTGTTGTTGGCGGCTCCCGGCCCTGGCTGGCTGATCATCTTCGTCGGGTTGGGGATCTGGGCGACAGAGTTCGCCTGGGCCAAGTCCTTGCTGAGATTCGTCCAACGGACCGTCCGCACCTGGACGGCATGGATTGGGCGCCAGCCACGCTGGCTCGTTGTGCTCGTTGTCGCCGTGGGACTGGTCATCCTGGCGGCGATAGCCGCGGGTGCGTGGATACTGATCAGTGACAGATAGCTGCCACCACAGCTCGCCGATGCTTCATCCTCGGGCGGGCCAGTCGTCGACCAACACACCCCCGGCGGACCGGCAGGCCCCGCCGCGTGAGCGCGTGCCTCCTACTCGAGCGTCCACGAGATCTACGCCTTTCGCGACGGGCGATCGTTCTGTGCCGGCGGGGTGGGCGCCCCCGCGGTCGATTCAGGCGAGGGCGGCGGCGCGGTCGTTCGCTCGTCGGGCGGTCTGCAGTTCGGCGAGGTGGTCCATGGCCCACTGACAGATCGCGACGAGCGGGTCTGACAGGGTTTGCCCGAGCGGGGTTAGGCCGTATTCGACGTGCGGTGGGATCACGTCGATGACAGTGCGCTTGACGAGTCCGTCGGTTTCCATACTGCGGAGTGTCTGGGTGAGCATCTTCTGCGAGATCCCCTCGATCATGCGTTTGAGCTCGCCGTGGCGGCGCGGCCCGTCGAGGAGCGCGTAGACGATCAGGCAGGTCCACTTGTCCGCGATCCGGTCAAGCGCTTGGCGTGACTCGCAGTCTTGGCTGAGCACGTTGGGCTCGACGCTGCTGACCCTATCCATGAGGGGGTTCTATCAGTTCCCATAGGCACTTTCAAGTACCTACTTGTCAGATAGTGCCTATCAGGTTACCGTGCGGACATGTCATCGAATTTGATTCATCGCTTCCAGGCGACGGGTGCTGGAACGCCGGTCAACGCGTACATCGTGGAGGGACGGTCAGGCTCGATAGTGGTCGATTCGACCCTGACCGTCTCGGATGGGCGCGCGCTCCGCGCGTGGGTGGATGAGCTGGGGAAGCCCCTGCTCGGGGTGATCATCACTCATGCCCATCCGGACCACTACGGCGGTTTGGTTGAGCTTGTCCGTGATCTCGATGTGCCGGTGTTCGCCACCTCGGGAGTGGCGCAGGTGATCCGCCGCGATGACCCGGTCAAGGAGCAGATCCTGCGGCCGATGTTCGGCCACGAATGGGCCACAGAGCGAGCTTTCCCGAATCAGACGGTGCAGGACGGCAGCGTTCTCGCGCTGGATGGGATCAGGCTGCGAGTGACGGATCTCGGCCCCAACGAGTCCCCTCACGACAGTATCTGGGCGCTGGAGGACTCCGACCGACAGGTGTTCTCGGCCGACCTGGCGTATGACCGACATCACTGCTACCTCGCGGATGGGTTCCACCAACAGTGGCTTCAAAACCTCGACCGGGCGCGGGCAGAGCTGCCGGCGGGAGTGACGCTGCATCCTGGGCACGGCGAGCCCTGCGGCGCTGAGGTGCTCGACTGGCAGGAGGGCTACATCAACACGTTCCTGGCGGCGGTGACCAACGCCGATTGGTCTGACCCTGACGGTGCACGAGCCGCGGTCACCGCCCGAATGCTCGAGTACCTCCCGAGCCGCACGTTGCAGTTCCTGATGGAGCTGTCGATCGATCCCGTGGGTTCGCAGCTAGGAGCGCGGTGATGCGAGTCGGCGTGATCGGCAACGGGATTGTCGGCGAAGCGATCGCGGATCGGCTGCTCGAGCCCGGTCACGAGGTACAGATCGGATAACGCAGCCACCAAGACGGGCGACAACGTAGACGCGGCGGGCCGCCCAACGCACAGGCGCGGGCGACTCCGCCCCCGCCGCGGCTCCATGGGAAGGCGTCTGCGCGCACTCGTCGGGACCGGGGGCGACGTCCTCAGAACGGACGACGGAGATGCGGCCACGGTCGATCGCCCGGCGTCGAGCTCAGCCTATAGCGACCCGAGCCCGGGCCGGGCGGCGGCGGCATGATCGCATGCGTGGCCGAGAGATCGCTCGATCGTCGGGGTCTGGCGAACCCCAGCGTGGCCGAGAGTCTTCTCCGCTCGGACCGGCTGTCATGAACTGCGATTGTGGAGTGCTGATTCCTATGGACCGAGGAGCCCGATGCGGGCTGCCTCGGCGGTTGCTTCGCCTCGGGAGCGAACATCGAGCTTGCGCAGGACCGCTGAGACGTGGTGATCGACCGTCTTTCCCGACAGCACAAGGCGCTCGGCGATCTGCGCGTTCCGCATGCCTTCGGCCAGTAGCCCGAGCACTTCGAGCTCGCGGGCGGTGAGACCGGCCGGGTTCGCGCGAGTGTTTGGACGAGGGCCTCTGGGCACACCGCGCTCGCCCAGCTCGCGGAGCCGGCGGGCCACTATCGCGGCTGCCGGTCGGGCGCCGAGCGCCTGGAGCTCGTCGAGCGCCTGACGCAGTGCTTTGCCGTCGTGCGAGTCCGCGAGCGCGAGTGCCGCTTGGTAGCGGCAGCCGTTCTCGCGCCAGTAGCTCGCTGCGCGGGCCCACTCGCCGGCGATCTGGTACGAGTACGGCTCGGAAGCGTTCGCCCGCGCTGCGTCGCGTAGTCCCGCCCGCCACCGCCAGAGCGCGAGCTCGCCGACGTAGGTGGATGCGCGTTGGCGCATCGCGAGCTCAAATGCCGAGCGCGTGGCCGCGTCGATCGCCGGCGGCTGGCGGCCGTCGAGCCAGGCACATTCAGCATGCGCGGCTGCTGCGGGGGCTAGGAACTGCAGGTCGCCCACCGACTCGGCGATCGCCTGAGCGCGCTCGAGCGGCGTGCGGTGGTCGGGGTCCCCGCGTCGCGCTCGGACCAGTGCCCGCACGAGAAGGGCATCGTGGATGGGCCCGGGCGCCGGATTCGCCGGCGTGTCGATGACTCCGCTCGCTGTCTGAGTGGCCTGATCCCAGAGGCCCATGGCAAGCTGGTTTTCGGCCTTCGCCGCGGCCAGCCAAATCGCGTGGGCGTCGAGCCCGTGTGCCTCGCAATACTCGATCCCCTCCTCCACATAGCGCGCGATCTCGAGATGCCGGCCGAGTCGGGACAGCGTGGCGCACAGATTGTTGTACGCGCGCCCGACGTCGGTCTCAAGGCCCGCGCGTCGGGCGAGTTCGAGGCTTTGCTCAAGCTTGTCCTTTCCCCCCGGCACTGCACTCTCCAGCTCGACGACGCCGACGTTGTTCAGCGCGCCCACGAGCGCGTCGGTGTCGCCGAGCCGCTGTGCCAGCGCGATCGCCTTCTCCCCCCACGCGGTCGCCTCCTCGCGGTCGGCACCCAGCATCGCCTGCTCGGACATCACCGCATATGCTCGCGCCAGCTCGATGCCTGGGGGGCACTGTTCGAGGATGCGGATTGCTTCGCGCGCGTCGACCCGCGCTTCGGCTGTCCGTCCCGTATGCCCCTTCAGCCGCGCGCGGAGCCACAGGACGTTCCCTGCCCTGAGGACTTCACCGGCGTCGCGGTGGATCGCGAACGCCCCGTCTAAGGCCGCGACCGCTTCCTCGCGCATATCCGTCAGATAGCCCTCGTCGGCGAACCGCTCCAGCAACTCCGCCCGCCGAGCGGCCGCGAGTCCCGCCCCGAACCGCAACGCGCGCCCGTACTGGTGCAGAGCCTCGCGGTGCGCACCAACCGCCGCCGCATGCGCTGCCGCCGCCGGGGCGTACCGGACCACCGCATCGGGGTCGCCGGCGGCCTCCCCGTGATGCGCGAGCCGAGCGAAGTCCGGGGAGCCGATCGGCGGCTTCGCGAGCGCCAACAGCGCCCGGCGGTGCAGCACGACCGCCCGATGCGGGGTGAGCGAATCCTCGATCGCCAGCCGCGCTAGCTCGTGCCGGAAGACAACGCCGTCGGCCTCGCAGCGCAACACCCCCGACTCAAGACACTCGTCCACACCATCCAGCGCCCGCTGCACCAGCGCCTCCAACAGCCACACCTCGGTCCGCTGCGGGACGACAGCAACCGCTTCGAGCACATCCCGCGCCGCGCCGCTCAGCCCCGCCGCGCGCGCCAACACCGCGTCGCGGACCGTCGGCGGGATCCGCCCGCCGCCGGCCGCCAGCACCTCCGTCACATAAAACGGGTTGCCGCCCGTGCGCTCGTACAGCTCACCCACGTCGAGCGTGGATGCCCGCGCCAGCGCCGCCACCGCAGTCACAGACAGGCGCGGGAGCTCGTGACGTGCGCTCCTGGCGCTGGGCAGCTCCCCGAGCATCGACCGCAGCGGGTGCGACCGATGCAAACCGTCATCGCGATACGTGAGCACCAGCAGCGCCGGCACCGAGTCGATCCGCCGCGCGCACAGCCGCAGCACATCCAACGTCGCCTCATCCGCCCAGTGGAGATCCTCGACCACCACCACCGACGACGACCGCCCATCCAACTCATCCATCAGCGCTCGCGCCACCTCGTGTGGCTGGCCGCCGGCCTCGACCTGCTCGCGCAGCGAGCCTTCGACCGTCCGAGCGAGGTCAAACAGCGGGCCTAGCGGCCGCGGCGTGAACAGCGGATCGCACGTCGCCCACAACACCCGCACCGACCCGCCAGCCTGGCCACAAAACCGGCGCACCAGCGTTGTCTTGCCAATGCCCGCCTCGCCATGCACCAGCACCACCAGCCCGACCCTACGCTCCGCAACCACGCTTAGCGCGGCGCCCAGCGCCCCGAGCTGATCCTCGCGTTCGAGCAGCTCCGGCGCGTCAACCTCAAGCACACGCCCCGGTACGCGCACACCCACATCATCCTCACCGGGCTTCAGGAGCGCAACCGCCGGCCCGAACCGATCAACCGACCCCGACCGGCGGTCTTCCCTCGACACTGCGTCAGCCCGCGACCGGCCGTTGCACTCGCCGGCGCCGCAGCACACTCGCAGCACCGACGCCAACACTCAACAGCACGACAATGCTGGCGGCACCGACCCCGGCATCGCCCCATTGAAACCCCTGCGACGACGACGCAGTCGCCCGGGAGACGGGAGCGATGGCCGCAGCTCGCGGCGGGCCGCTCCCCGAACCACCGCCACCCGCGGGAAACACCATCGCGAACGCCGCGCACGGCGCGCTCAACACCAGAATCGCGGTCGCCGCCACCAGCAACCGCTTGACCGACTTGAACACCTCAGTCCTCCTCATCCGCTGACGACATTGCATATCGCCAACCTACGCGCGCGGTAGCGACCGCGCATCGGGAGGACCACCCAGATTGGGCGTCGCCACACCCCACCTTGGACTCGCGTTGAACCGTCTCCTCAGCTCGCCCGGCCACACACGCGGCCGACATCTCGCCGGATTCCACTCATCGACACCGACTGCTTCGCTCACGCACGCGTAGTCCGGCGGGGTCGTAGACCCAACACCTGGTGCGTCGAGTGCGGGGCCTGCTACGGCGGAACATCCTATCCGTGTGGGCGTCGCGCAGAGGTAGGAGAATCCTGGGATGGGCGAGAGCCGGGCTGAAACGGATGCCGAGAGGAGCTCAAACGCTGGCGCGACCGGGCCGAAGGCTGCCGGGCACGACGAGGCAGCGGCGGGCGAGGGACGTGTGCCGCGACGGTGGCTGGCCTTTAGCGCACGGCGTGAGCGGCGGCTCGAGGAAACCGGGAGCGACCCCGATCCGCGGTTTACGTTCGCCAACGAACGCACGTTCCTGGCCTGGAACCGCACCGCGCTGGCGCTGATCGCCGCCGGCCTGGCGGCGGCGCAGTTCTTGAAGTTCAATCTGCACGGACTGCGACTGATAATCGCGGTGCCCCTGATTGTGCTCGGCGCCGCGCTCGCGCTCGCGAGCTACTTGCATTGGGAGGACAGCGAGCGGGCGATGCGACTGCGGCAGCCACTGCGCTACTCGTGGATGCCGCGTGTGCTCACGGGTGGGATCGCGGTGATCGCCGTGTGCGGCGGCATCCTGGCGGTGGTCGACCGACTGGCTCATTGAACCGCCCGCAGTCTCAGCCGACTGGTGGAACCGTTACACCGCCACCCGATACGGACGATCCGGGCCTGGCGCGCGAGCGTACCGCGCTGGCGTGGACGCGATCGGCCCTGACCATGGCCGCTAGCGGCGTGCTGATCGCGCGCGCAGCGTTTGTCGGGCATCTGCCTGTGCTCGGCGTCGTTAGTGCGGTTGCGATGGCAATCCTTTCCGCGCTGACGTGGCGCAACGGGCAGGCGATCTATCGTGAGCGTCGCGAGGCTCGGATGCCGGAACGTCTACAGACGACCGCTTTCGGGCTGTTGACGGTGGTGACGGTCCTGATCGCGGCGACGGCGATCGTGGTGACGGTCGCGATCTGAGGACTGTGGTCGACCCCGAGCTGCGGCACTTGCTCTGCTCCAGATAGGTCTCTCGCTGCCGTGCGGCCGATCACCTCGGAGCGCGTAGCTGCTCGTATGGTTCCAGTTGATGCGGTGGCCGCAGGTGCTTGGCGGTGAAGGAGCTCGGAGGGACCGGGTTTTCTGATCGGGAGCTGACGGCGCGCGTGACGCGGGGGTCTGAGTACCCCAGGGCCTCGGTCATGCTGCCGGTGTAGCGCCGGTCCATGCGCCACCGTGCCCCCGGTGGGGGCGCTCCTAACGGGTTCGCAGGTGCCTGCCGTGTTGCGGTCCGGCGCCCCGGCTTTCCGAACCGGTGGCTTTGAGAAGAGCGGTTGGGGTGGGGGTCGCGGCGGTCCGGGGGGAGGCGGGCGAGCCCCGTCGCGGGCCGACGGTCACGTCGCGCGGGAGCCGACGTCAGCGGGACGATCGCCAGTCGACCTTGGTGTACTCGATGGGCTCGCTCCAGCCGGCCTCGCCACCGGCCACCCCGTCGCCCGTCGCCTATTTCACCTCGTTTCCGGCGGCGTTGACTGCCGGCCAGCGGCCGCCGAATTGGGAGACGTCAATGTAGGACGTCTGGCCCGGGCCTGAGTCGGCGACGTACGTGTACAGCGGATGGCCGGCATAGGTGACCTGTTTGACGCGATTTTTCAGTGTGATCGTTCCGATCAGCCGCGAGTTGACCCCGCGTCCGCCGATCGCCTTTCCACTCGTGGTGACCGGCAGCCACACCGACAGACACCCGCTGACCTCGGCGCAGTTGTCGTCGTTGTGTCCGTCCCTCGTGAACGCGTAGATGGTGAAGCCACGACTGTTGACGAGGATCATCCCCATGCGGGTACCGCGCAGCTGAAGCTTAGCCTGGGTGCCGCTCGCACCGGCAAATGCGGTTGTCAGGGACGCGATGAGCGCAGTTGCACCAATCAAAGTCAAAATGCGTCTCACAAGAACCTCCAGCGATCGTTGATCCTTCGCGATCTGTAGACGCGGTCCCGCGGCCGAACCTTCCCGACCGCCGGCGCCGGACGACTCTCGCATCGGCCGTGCGGATCGCGCCTTTCCTCTTGGAAGCGATTGGCGCGTGTGTCGAACCCGCAGTTGTGTCTAGTTACTGGTCACGGTCCGATTACCAAGGTCGACAGCCAGTAACCACGACGATCGGGCGGGTCGCAGGCCTGCCTGCAGCGGTGGGATCGACGGGAGCTTCATCGCTGGAGCCGTGCTTGACCGAGGTCGCTCCCCGGCTGGCGGTGGAGGTGGTGGTAGCGTTGGCGTGGGGCGTTTGGGCGCGTGACGAGTTTTCGCGTGTTGGGCCGATCGAAGCTTGGACGGACGAGCATCCGCGGATGCTTGGCGCACCGCAGCAGGTCAAGCCGCTGGCATTGCTGTTGTTGAGCGCGAATCGGCGCTGTCGGCCGATGCCGAGGAGGAGCGCGTCGCCGATCTGCCCGACGGGCGCGCTCAAATCCCAGCCCGAGGTCGGCTCCTGCTTCGACGACTCGAAGTGGACGCAGCGGACGCAGCCCGTTGCCGGTTCGTAGCTGCCCGTCCTCGTCCTAAGCGCAATGATGTGCTGGGTGGAACCGAGCTAGCACGCACCCCACGCCGGCAATCTCTCAAGCGCCCGATGGCGGCTGCCACAGCTCGAACCGGTTGCCCTCTGGGTCGACTGCCCAACCGAACTTCCCATACTCAGCATCCGCCGTCTCGTCGATCACTTCAACGCCCGCGGCTCGAAGCTGGGCGAGCATGGCGCCGAGATCATCCACCCTGAAGTTGATCATGCATGGCTGATCGGGCCGCCCGAAGTAGGGGGAGGATGCCGCGAAGATCGAGAACACTGTCGAACCGCCAGAGGTCCAGATGAACTGAGCCCCTGAATCGCCGTCGATCGCGATGCCGAGATGCTCTGAGTACCACCTGCGGAGTGCTTCCGCGTCGCGGGCGCGGATAAATACGCCGCCGATGCCGGTCACCCGGGGCACGGCGGCTAACCATAGGGCACGGAGCGGGCAAGGGCGAGCGGCCAGGCCCGGTGGGTATGCCGAGACACCCGGAGCCAGCCCATCGCCGCGACGCGCAAAGGCCTAAGGCCGCGCGAACACGAACGCAGGGCTTGCCGCGCGCGATCGAAGAGACCCCGTATCCGCCAGCAGCAGGTCAAGCGACGCGTTCCAACGCTGCCTTCGACCAGCCGAGCAACCACCGAACACTCACCTCGCGTCGCACGGCGTGAAGGAGTAGCCCTACCGGGACGGATCGGTCAAGCTGACGGCCAAGGCCGTCGCCGGCGAGTCTGACATCACCCCTCGTGTCCGGGAGGCGAGCGGATCGCCTCTCGCGACGGAAATCCTCCGGATACGGCGGTCTCGTTCTCGGCACCAGACCCATCCTTTCCCCGGCTTACGACCGGAAGCCTCCAAGTGTCGTCCAAAAACGGGGGAAGTCCACCGGCGCTTCGGAGGCTGCGCTTACTCAGTCACGTCAGAAGCGACGACGCGCCCGAGTATCCCACCGTCGGCAACGAGCGCGACGAGGTGTTCCCTTGCATGCGCCTCGGCTAGACCGGTCCACCCGTTGTTCTCACTCCTCGGTCGAGCCGTCGGGCTGCCGCATCCAGACTCGGCCGACTCGTTCGCCGGGCCACATGCGCCTTCGTCCTCCACGCCCGCGGAGCCGTCGTTCGGTGAGAGCGTTAGCGCCCGCGCGTCGTGTGCATGGCCGTCGATCCGCGTCCAAATGCCCATGCCACCATCAGCGAGAATTCTGCTTGCCACCGCGTTGCCGTGTGACGCGACCCGCTCGTTCATGACGACGTCCGCGCCTGCATCGCGCAGCGCGGCCGCCCACCGGCTCGCGTTGTCGAGGAAGAACGGCTCCAGCGTTGCGGGCCGCGCGCCGGAGCCGACGCTCGGCCGTGGCTTCGTGTTGGCGCGGGGGTGGCGGAGCGGAATGATCGCGGTGGGCGTGTAGCCCGTGACTGCAGACGCAGACCGGTTTCGCGACGAGGTCTCCGCGTGGCCGGTAGGTTAGGACCGTGGCGACTGAGCGAGGCGCCGGAGTCCGGAGAGGGCCGAGTCGTAGGCAGCAGGTTCTGAGCGCGAGTGTGCTCGGCGCGGTGGCGGGCGCGGCGCTGACGGGCCACCGCGGACCGCGGATCGCGACGCGCGGCGCGGCGGCCGGGGCCGCTTTCCTGGGCGGTGCGGAAGCCGTGTCGCGGGCACGGCAGCGCCCCGGTCAGGTTCCTGAGCTGTGGTCGCGCATCCTCGCCAGCGGTGCGCTGGCCGCCTCAGTCGGCTGGGCCGGGGGACGGTTGAGCAGGGCCGGGCCGCTGGCGGTTGGCAGCCTGAGCGGCGCAGTGGCCGGCGGGCTCGGCCTGCGGCCGCAGAAGGTGGCGCTCGGTCCGGTGCTCGGTGCCGCGGTGGGCGGCGCTTTCGAGCTGTGCGACCGGGACGCGGAACCGGCCGTGGTGGCGGCGACGAGCGTGGTGGCCTTCCGGATGCTGTCCGCGCTGCTGTTCCGCGACCCGCAGGTCAGTATGCTGGCCGAACGGGCGCAAGCCGAGGACCTGCCGTTCGTGGTGCCGTTGGAGTCACGCAGTCGGTACGTCGGCACGGGCTACGTCAGACAGCTCGCGGATGTGCTCGGCGGCGCCTACACCGCGGACGCGGCCGATGTCGGGATCGTCGCCTCGCTGGACTCGCTGGCCGGCCCGGAGCTCGATCCGGCGCACGTGGATCCCCAGGTACGCGAGTTCTACGAGCACACGACCCGGTTCACGCTCGACATCGTCCCCGAATGGCGACTGTGGGTACGTCCGGGCTACCTGCTGTACCGCAACCTGCTCGCAAGACCGTTGGGCCAGGCGAGCGTGCCGATGAACCAACGCGAGACCCAGCGCGGCATCCGCAGCCGTATCGACACGATCACCGCTCCCGGCAAGGACGTGGTGGCGGTGCGTGGCTGGATCCGGTCGTTCACCGACAATGACGAACCCATCTATATCGGTATCTACACGACATATCGCGATGAGGAGCGCGGCTACGTCAGCGTCGGTTTCCCGCTCCCCCAGGCCAGTTTCACCGCGACGCTCGCGCCGAGGGCACGGCCAGGCGGCGGGCTGATCTTGACCAGCCGCAGCGAGCTGAAACACCCCGGCCATTACCTCACCTACATCGACCCTGAGACGCGGGAGCTGACGACGGCCGCTGTGGAGGGCTTCGCCGAGCAACTCGACGTGTACCTGGACGACGGCGAACTGCGCGCGGAGCACGCGTTCTGGGTCTTCGGCTTTCCGTTCATGGTGTTGCACTACCGGATGCACCGGAAGCGCTGAGCGTGGCGACCAGATGGCGTGAGCAGGTCTGTCCGCCGATCCTCGCGCCCCAATCAGGACAAGTGAGAACGGAACGACGGAATGTATGGCCTCACGCCCGGCGATAGATTCAGTACCGATCGTGGAGTTCGCGAAACGGTCGCTGCGCGATGAGTGACAGCCGCGTCGACGAATACGCTGACCGCCTCGAACGTTGGCGCGACGAGTTCGCAGCGCTGCGAACGATCCTCTGGGACACCGACCTCACCGAAGCGTTGAAGTGGCACAAACCCTGCTACACGCATGCTGGCAAGAACATCGTCATCTTCCAGCCGCTCAACGACCTGTGCGCACTCATGTTCTTCAAAGGCGCGTTACTGAATGACCCCAAAGCCTTGCTGCGTGAACAAGGCGAAAACAGTCGCTCATCGCTCAGGCTCGAGTTTCGCGCGGTTGCCGATGTGACGAGCATGAAGAGCGCACTTCGCGATCTTGTCGCCGACGGAATCCGCGTACAACGGGCCGGGCTACGCGTGAAGACGCCTGCACCGCCGACGCATCGCGACTACCCGGACGAATTGGCGGCGCTCATGGAGGCAGACCCTGGCCTCCGCGAACGCATTCGAGCGGCTGACACCCGGTCGCCAACGGGGGCTACCTGCTCCACTTCAACGACGCCAAGCAATCAGCGACACGCACGGCTCGCATCGAGCGCGTGCAGGACCGAATCATCGAAGGTCTCGGAATGCACCACTGAGCGTCGCGCGATGCGGACCATCGTGGTCGTCGGCCGAGCTACCGGGAGGCCGGTCGCCAGTCGCCGTCAGTCGCGTTGGTGCTTGGCCACGATGCGATGACGCCTACCGCAGCTGCTTCGGTCGTAGGAGGAGCATCTCGAGGAACGCGCACCCGGACCGGCTGTGCGCGGGTAGCGCGTCGCGCGAGGTGTCACGGCTCGATCTGTGCGCTGATCAACCGAGGCAGGATCAATGAGTGCGGGGCGCGATCTCGGCGGCGAGCTCAAGCTGCCGTGCCTCATCGCCCAACGGCCACAGGTAGACGCGTTGGCATCCGGCCTCGGCGTAGCGGGAGAGCAATTCCGCGCAGTCATCCGGGGAGCCGACGCATACCTGCGCGCCCAGCTGGGCGGGGTCGCGCCTGAGCAGCGGAGCAAGCACCTCGCCTAGAACCCGGTCACGATCGGCGCGGTCTGCGGTGATCCAGGTCCACATCGTCACAAGCCCGTTGGGGAACTGCGCAGCGCTCTTGCCCTGGCCGGCAAGCTCGACGCCCAGCGCTTCGCGGGCGCACGCGAACTGCTCGGGCGTCGTGTTGTATCCCGAAGCCAGCCACCCGTCACCCAGCCGCGCCACGCGCCGGAGCCCGGCGGGGGACCCCCAGCTTCCGATCCAAACGGGGATCCCCTCCCTTCCCCATGGTGCTGGCGCCAACGGATCATCTGGCAGCGCGAAGTGATGCGTGTGATCGGGCACGGGCTCGTCACGCAACAGCGCCCGCAAGATCATCACGGCCTCGTCGAACCGCTTCCAGCGGTCCTCGAACGAGATGCCGAGCGCGTCATAGTCGCGCTTGGAGGACCCGGGGCCAACACCGGCGACCAATCGCCCGCCGGAGAGCAGATCAAGCGCCGCCAGCGTCTTAGCCAGCGGCACCGGGCCGCGGAGCGACGCCAGCGAGATCGTGGTCGCCAGGGTCATGTCCCCCGAGCGCTCAATCACCGCCGCCAGCGCCGTGGGACCGTCAAGCCAGGGGGTGGAGAACACGAAGTGGTCATTCGCCGATACCGCCACGAAACCTAACTCGCGGGCCGCGTCGACAACCGCCTGCAGCCGCCGCAACGACAGGCCCTCCTCGCCGAACTCCATCAGCGGCAAGTGCACGCCCAACTCCATCATCGCGATGCTTTCAGATCACGCGCCCCCGGTGCCCGGAAGCAAGCCCGGAGTGGCTGCTTTGCCCTTGCCGAGCGGGACTTACCCGGCTGGCTGATTGGTGCCCGCTCGGACGAGAAGGAGCGCTCATACGTGGCTGCCGCTGCCTCGCAAAGCGGCCGCTTCCAATGCACGGTGAGTGATGTCGTAGCTCGCTCCGATGGCGACGAGCAGAGGGCGTCCGCTTCCAAGAACAGGAGGAGCACGACCTCGCGGCCGCTCCTCGTCGTGGCCGTCGGGAAAACGGTTGAGAGCCTCTTGAGGGCGAAATCTTGTCGGGGCGCCCGCTTGCCGGCGGCGTCGGGATTGGCCCCGGGGTCGGCGGGCTGGGCCCGTTGGGCCATCTCACGT
>Ga0187777_10000943_pt1 | contig 19003 bp, 19 predicted proteins | sample 1015_Q2_SP5_10_M_FD_132416 | JGI IMG/M metagenome (GOLD analysis project Ga0187777, IMG submission 132416) | Tropical peat soil microbial communities from peatlands in Department of Meta, Colombia - 1015_Q2_SP5_10_MG | ecosystem: Environmental > Terrestrial > Soil > Wetlands > Peat | place... | reverse complement strand
TCGAGCTCCCAACCCCCGATGCCTACTATCTCGTCAGCCGGCCGAAGGATGCGGAGCGAGCGCACGTGCAGGCGCTCACGCGCTGGGCGCTCGCGCAGTACCAGCGCGCGTGAGTCCTCTTCATGCATCCCGGCAATTCTTTTCGTTTGTCCGCTCGGGTGCGCGCTCCCTATCTTGGCAGCGCACGCCGCCAAAAGCGGCGTGGGATCGGGAGCCACCCCTCGGGTCAAAAAGGAGAATCGCCGATGTCCATCCAACACCAAGAGGCTGTACAAGGTTGAGAGGAGCGGGGGACGGGGCGTCTTGGTTCGATCCCCCTCGAGCGCACGCCTCGTCTCCCCTCTGATCAGGCAAAAAAAAGCGCCGCGAGGCGGGGGAAATCGCATCACGGCGCACAGGAGCGAACACGGGGAAGTTGTTCGCAACTGCTTAGGAATGAGCAAGGGCTATGCCAGAGATAAAAACTAATTAAAACAATTAGTTAATACCATAGTTGCCCGGCCAAAAGGTGACGTGAATTGTCAGTTTGGAACGCCTGCGAGTCAGAGAGGCGCTGAGCCGTGTCAGGCCCTCTGCGGGTTTAAGCTGCGTTCAGGTTTGGTAACTCGCGCAGTGGTTTGCGAGTCAACCGCTCCCGCAGGGCCTCGTTTCGCACAGTTGCATGACTCGCCAGCGTTTCACATCTGCGCTGATCATCACGGCAATCGCCGGCAGCGTACCCGTCGTCACACAAGCTGCTAATCCACTCGGTTTTTACATCGGCGCGGGGGTGGGTTACTCAACAGTCGCTGATAACGGATCGCTGGCGGGGATCCCCGACAATTTCTCCGCACACGACTTCGGATGGAAGCTCGTGGCCGGATTGCGACCGCTCTCGCTCATCGGTGCCGAGTTCGACTACATCGATTTCGGCAACCCAAGCGCGATCTCGACCAACGTGGGGACTCCCACCTACACCGTTAACGCCTCCGTTGACAGCAAGGCGCCAGCGCTCTTCGGAATTCTCTACTTGCCGTTGCCATTGCCGCAGATCGATGTCTACGCGAAGGCGGGGCTCGCACGGCTGCAAACGAACGCGAGCCTCTACGTTGTACCCTGCGTTGCCTGCTCGTCTCAGTCGAGTGAAACAGCGAACTACTTTGCCTACGGCGCGGGCGTACAGTTCAGAGTCACTTCATTCGCGCTTCGTGCCGAGTACGTTGCCGTCGACGCGAGCGGCGGCAATCGGGCGCTGCTTTCGCTCGATGGGATCTTGAGTTTCTGAGGGGGTCGCGCGCGTTCGTCAGCGCGGCAGCACCGGCACGCAGGGCTGTGACTGCTCCTGGAGCGATGCGCAGATCGCGCGCGCCTGAGACTCCCCGGCCGCCCCCGCCTGCAGCCGATAGAGCTGGCCGTTCTGGCTGCTTGCGGTGACGATGCGCGGCGAAAGACCGCTCAGCTGCGCGCTGAAGCGGCCCTGCAGGCGCTGCCATTCGCGGTCAGCACTTGCGGCACTGCTATAGGCGCCAAGTTGCACCCCGTAGCCTCCTGAAGCCGTACCGCTGGCCGAGCCCGGGCGCTGAGTGGTTGAGGCCTGTGTGCGGCTCGCCGGCTGGGCGGCCTCTCCGGGCTGCACCTGCGCGAGCCGGATCGCGGCGCCGCTCGAGGTACCGTGGGCAATGGGCGGGGGCGCTGCGGTCGTCGCCATCGCGAGCGCATTGACGCCCGATGCCCCGCGCAGCGCTACCGCCGACGTCGCACCGAGTCGCGGCGCCGAACCGAGCGCGAAGCCCTCGATGCGCACGCGCGCCTCCTCGGAGCGTTTCCCGCTGGGATGCTGCGCGAGAAACTGCCGGTAGGCTTCGATCGTGCCGACGCCCTGGGCGCGCTGCCAATCGTGCTCCTCGGCGAGCTGTGCGACGCGGGTGCGCGCCTGCGGCGCGAGCTCGCTGTCGGGATGCTGCTCGAGGAAGCGCCCGTAGGCTTCGCTCGTGTCAGCGGCTTCGGCGGAGCGCCAATCCTGCTGCTCGCGGCTGCAGCCTGCGACCAGGATCACAAGTAGGGCGATTGCTGCGATTCTTCCTGCCCGGAATGTAATCATGGTCAGCATCCTGATGAGACCCCGGTTCCTATTATGGCCCGGGCATGAAGGGAGTGTTGCAGGTGAACGAGCCCATGAAGCGCAGACTGATCGATCAGCTGGGGGACTCGCCGACCTTCGTCAGCGAGGCGGCCCGGCTGACCGGCGAAGTCGAAACCTCGGGTCCCCTCGTCGTCTGCGGTTCGATTCGCGGCGATGGCCGCGTTGGGGGGGCGTTGCGCATGGCGGCGACCGCGGTGTGGGAAGGGGAGATCCACGCGCGCGCCGCGGTGATCGCCGGTAAGATCACCGGCAAGCTTATTGTCGAGGACAAGCTCGAGGTCGGCGCCACGGCCGTACTGCGTGCCGACATCGTCGCGCGCAGCATCGCGGTCGCCAAGGGCGCGATCATCGACGGCACGGTGAGCGTCACGAGTGGCAAGCCGGTCGTGCGCTTCGAGGAGAAGCGCGCCGCGAGTTGAGTGGAGCGGCCGCTCGCGCATTCAGCCGCCGAGCAGGCCGAGGATGCGCTGCTCAAGCCAGGTCGGGCCCGAGAGCTGCGCAAAATACCCGCAATGCCCGCCGCGGCGCGTCGCCGTGATCGCGAGCGCCGGCGGACGCGCGAGCCGCCCAAGCGCGGCAGCGGGAATGATCGGATCATCGAGCGATGTCAGGATCGTCGAGCGCACCTCAAGGGGTGCGAGGCGCGAGCCGGTGAGCGCGTATCCGTTCAGATAATCGTCGAGTGTCGGAAAATCCGTGTGCGAGCGCACGAGCTCGGCCGTCATGCGCTTGAGGTCGCGAAGGCGCCCGAGCTCCCGGAAGTCGTAGAGCCCGGGCCAGGCCGCCTGCTTCTTGCGCAGTGAGCGCAGCCATTTGCGCACGAAGTACGCCTCGTAACCCGGCAGGCCGTTCTGCAGCGCGTGCATCGTCTCGCGCGGCTCAAGCACCGGGGAGACCGCGATGACCTGCGCGAGATCGAGGGCCGCCCCGCGCGCCTCGGCGGCGACGCGCAGCATGAAATTCCCCCCGAGCGAGAACCCGACGAGCGCAAGCGCACGGCGGCACTCGCTCCCCAGCGCGCGCACGGCCCCGACCACCTCGGGCAGCCGGCACGAGTGAAAGAGCTCGCGGTTGAGGTGATGCGTCTCACCATGGTCGCGCAGGTTGAGCCGCGCCACCTCGAAACCCGCCGCAAACAGCCGCTCGGCGAGCGAGAGCACGTAAAGTGCATCCGCGCTTCCCTCCCAGCCGTGCAGCACGACGACCGTCGGTGCGCGCGGCTGCGTCGGGGTCGAGAGGAAGCACTGCAGCCGCACGCCCGCTCCGCAATCGAGGAGCAGCTCGCGCTGCGCCGCAAGCAGCGGTGCCGCGCGCGCGAGCACCCGGGCATGCCGCCAGGAGGTGCTGGCGAGCATGGTCTGTACGTGGTGATAGCGCAGCCAGAGCGAGGGCCGGAAGTCGTCGTCGACAGTGGGCTCGCGGGATAGGGTGGCGTTCAAGGCGCGCAACGAGCACGGCGGCGGCGAGGGGTAGAGCGCACCGCTCGCTCGCGGTTGTTGTTATGGTCAATCAATCTCTCGCGTCCCTGCCCAAATCCCGGACGGTACCACTCAAGTGTATCTCAGAAGGCGCCACTGACGGCGCGGGGCGCGTAATACCTGCGATCGCGCCTCAGGCGGTGGCGCGCGCGGTGTGTGGGGCGCGATGGAGCTCGGCGTAAACCTGCGCAAGCCGCTGCGCCATCGCCAGCGACGACCAGGAGCGTGCATACGCGCGGCAGCGCGCGCGCAGCTCCGCGCGCAGTTCCCCGTCGGTGAGTACGCGTTCCACCGCGCGCGCGAATGCATCCTTGTCCTCGGGGACGACGAGCGCGCCCGATTCCGGCACGAGGATCGAGCGGCTGCCAAGTTCCGCCGTCGACACGACCGGTGCACCCTGCGCCATCGCTTCGAGCAGCACGAGTCCCTGAGTCTCGGTGCGCGAGGCGAACACGAAAACATCCGCGGCCGCGTAGCAGTCGAGGAGCGCCGCGTCGCGCTCGAGGTAACCGGCGAAATGCACATCGTGCCCGAGCCCAAGCGCCGCCACCTCGCGCATCAGGGACTCGCGCGCCGGGCCTTCGCCGGCGATCACCAACAGTGCCTCGGGCAGGCGCTGGTGCACTTCGCGAAAGACCTGCACGAGGAAACCAATGTTCTTTTCGTGTGCCACGCGGCCGACATAGAGGACGAGCGGACGCTCTGCGGGGATGCCGGCGCGCGCGCGAAAGGCGCGGCCGTCGCCCGGGCGAAACCGATCGGCGGGCAGCCCGGTCGGCACCACGTGAATCGGGGTGCGCACGCCGTACGCCTTGAGCACCGCGCGCATCGGTTCCGAGGGTGCGATGAGCCCCTGCACGGCGGCGCACTGCGAGCGGGTGAAGCTGCGGGCGAGGAAGCGCGCGAGAAGGTGCGGCAGGAGGGGCACGTAGTGATGCAGGTATTCCTCGAAAAACGTGTGGTAGGTGGCAAGACACGGAAGATGGGCGCGGCGCGCGAAGCGCACGCCCGCGTAATGCGCCACGAACGGTGTGTGAATGTGCACGAGATCAAATTCACTCCCATCGAGCCCATCGAGCGCGGCGGTGAGGGAGCGCCAGGACATGCGACGATCTTCCGGGTCAAAGGGCACGCGTTTTCCGTTGACGCGCAGCACGCCCGAGGGATCGAAGCCCTGCGGTGCGCCTTCGTACGCAACCGAATTGTCGGAAGAGTACTCGGGCGCTACCAGGCGTGTTTCGACTCCCTCGCGCGAGAGATCCTCGCGAAAGGTGCGGATCGAGGTCGAGACGCCGTTGACGCGCGGGAAATAGACGTCGGAGACAAAAAGGACGCGCACGTGCTAGAGGGCCGTGCGCGTGGACTGCGCCGTCAGCACAGAGCCCGCGGGCGCGCTTTGCTTTGGCTTACCCGCAGAACAGGCCAAGCACCGCCAGCGCAGCGCCGATGGCTGCGCCGGCGAGTACATCCGATGGATAGTGAAGCCCGAGCACCACGCGCGAAGCGGCGATCAGCGCTGCAAGCGGCATCAGCACCCAGGCAAGTTCCGGAAAGTGCGCACTCGCCTGCCAGGCGAACGATACCGCGTGGAGCGTGTGCCCCGAGGGAAAGCTGTAACGATCGAGCGGCGCCGCGAGGGGGTCGATGGCGGCGTGTGTGATAAAGGGCCGCTCGCGCACGAACAGCCGCTTGAGGAAGGCGTAGATCGCAACCCCGAGGAGTCCGGTGAGGGCCATCACGACCGCGGGCTTGACCGCCGCTGCACCGTAAACGAGCGGCAGCGCGAGGATCAGCACGTACCAGGCGATCCCATCGCCCAGGCGGCTCGCGATCTGAAAGACCCGGCGCGGAATGGAGCGCGAGGCACCCCGGTGCAGCCTCCGGCAGAGGCCGTACTCGGCGGCGTCGATGCGCGCCATAAAAGTCACGAACCCGGCTTTCATGTGGCCTCTTAACCTCCTGTCCGACCACGAGTCAACGCGCACAGCCTCTCGTACAGGCGCGTCAGTGACATGACAAAAATGTGAAAAATTTATTGCTACAAAGACTTAGACGCGATTCTGTGTGTTGCACCTCACATATTTGCCGATCCTTGCCGAGCGGGTGCGCCGGGGAGCCTCGCGAGGGCAGCCCTGGCGAAGCGCTCGGCGGAGTTTACCGCATAAGTAAAGAACAGCGACGGCTCGGTAAGTTCGACCTCGAGGAGACGCGGGCCGCCCCGATCGTCGCGGATGAGGTCAAAGCGTGCGTAGAGGAGCCCTCCAAAGGGCAGCGCGCCCAAGGCGCGCTCGGCGAGCGCGATCTCATCGGCCTCAGGGACGCGCGGGGAAATCTGCTCGGGGGCAAAGAGCCCGGCCGTCGCCGGTGCGCCCGCCGGCAGGAGTGCCCCCTTGCGGATGGCGTGGCTCAAGGGCCCGCCGATGAAGATGAGCGCGGTCTCACCCTCGCGGTCCACCCGCTCGAGATAGGGCTGAAGCAAAACGCTGCGGCGCGCTTCGAGCAACCCTGCGATGTGTTCCTCGGCCTCGCGGGCATTACTGCGGGTGTGCCGGCGCGCATCACGCGAGCCGGCGCCTACTGAAGGCTTCACGACGAACTCGGCGCAGCGCTCGGCGGCGAGAAACTCCCCGAGCACGGCGCGGGCATTGGCGCCCGGTTCGGCGAAGGTGCTCGGTACGATGGGCACGCCCGCGCGCGCGAGCTCGCCGAGGTAGTGCTTGTCGGAGTTCCAGCGCACGACCGCCGGGGGGTTCAAAAGGAGCGTGCGCGAGGCGGTGCGCTCGACCCAAGCGAGAAACTCGCCCAGGCGTTCGGCGTAATCCCAGGTCGAGCGCAGAAGCGCAAGATCAAAACACTCCCACGCGATGGCTGCATCGTCCCAATCGGCGATCTCGGTGTCGACACCTGCGTTTGCGAAGGCGGCGCGCAGCGGGGGCATGTCCTCATCAAGGCCGCGCGCGGCGCGCGCGCTGACGAGGGCTATGCGTGCGGTCACTCCCTGATTCCCGTACCGCGGTTCATGAGTGCGACCGCGAGCGCAAACAGCACGGCCGCCGCCGCGCCCATGAGCGCGAACGCGCCCGCGAGGTCGACGTCGGAAACGCCAAGGAAGCCGAAGCGGAAGGCGTTCACCATGTAAAGGATCGGGTTGAAGTACGAAAGACGCTGCGCCCAGTCCGGAAGGAGGGAGATGGAATAGAACACCCCGCCGAAGTAGGTGAGCGGAGTCAGAATGAATGTCGGGATCCAGTTCACCTGATCGAAGTTCTTGGCGAAGAGCGCATTGAGAAAGCCCCCCAGACCGAAGATGAGCGAGGTGAGCACTCCTGCCAAGGCGATCACGAAGACGTGCCGCACCTCGAGATGGGTGAAGAGGAGCGAGACCGCGGTGACCGCGGTGCCCACCAGAAGCCCGCGCACCACGCCCCCTGCGGCATAGCCGGCCACGATCACCCAGTTCGGGAGCGGCGAGACCAACAACTCCTCGACGTGTTTGCCGAACTTCGCGCCGAAGAACGAGGCCACGACATTGCCGTAGGAGTTCGTGATCACCGACATCATGATGAGCCCGGGCGCGATGTACTCCTTGTAGCTGAAGCCGCCCATCGGACCCACCCGCCGCCCGATCAGGCTCCCGAAGATGACGAAATAGAGCGTCGCGGTCACCGCCGAAGGCACGATCGTCTGGCCCCAGATACGGATGATGCGTCCGTACTCGCGGATGACGATCGTCTTGAAGCCGATCCAGCGCACCACATTCAGCCGGATCGGTGGCGCTGTCGCCTGCGCAATGGTGTTCATCGGCGTGCCCGCACCCGCGCACCAACCGCCTGCGTGAGCGCCGATGCGGTGGCGGCGCTCTCGCCGCGGCCGCCCTCGGCACCCGCGCCACGGCCCTCGACCACCTGCATGAAGATCTCCTCGAGACGATTCACCTTGTTGCGCATGCTCAGCACTTCGATGCCAAGTGCCGAGAGCCGTCCGAAGAGCTCGTTGAGGTTCTCCTCCTTGGAGACTTCGACTTCGAGGGTGTGCTCATCGGCGAGGATCGTGACATAGCCCTCGAGGAACGGGGCCTGCTTGAGCGCATCACGCAGATTCAGCACGAACGTCTCGACGTGCAGTCGCCGCAGCAGGCTTTGCATGCCATCGCGCTCGACGATCTGCCCATCGTTGATGATGGCGATGTTGCGACAGAGGGTCTCGGCCTCCTCAAGATAATGCGTGGTGAGAATGATGGTGGTCCCGCGGTCGTTAATCTCCCGCAGGAAATCCCACATCGAGCGGCGAATCTCGATATCGACGCCCGCGGTGGGCTCATCGAGAATGAGCAGCCGCGGCTCATGCATGAGCGCGCGCGCGATCATCAGCCGCCGCTTCATGCCGCCTGAGAGCCCGCGCGACATGCCGTCGCGCTTGTCCCAAAGCTGCAGCTGCTTCAGATACTTCTCGGCACGCTCGCGCGCCACCGGGCGCGGGATACCGTAGAAGCCCGCCTGGTTGACCACGATCGTGAAGGGCGTCTCAAACATGTTGAAGTTGAGTTCCTGCGGCACCACGCCGATGCACGCCTTGGCGGCCTCAGGATCGCGGTCGATGTCGTAGCCGAACACCTTGGCCTCGCCCGAGCTCTTGTTGACGAGCGAGGTGATGATGCCGATGAGCGTCGTCTTGCCGGCGCCATTGGGCCCGAGGAGCGCAAAGAAATCGCCGCGCTCGACCTCGAGATCGACCCCGCGCAGCGCCTGCACGCCGTTCTTGTAGGTCTTCGTGAGTCCGCGAACCGAAAGGGCGTTCATGCGCAAAGGATCAGGGCTGTGCAGTGCGAGCGCAAGTCAGTAAGGCACGCAAGAGCGTGCCGATAGACTCTATGGGGGCGCAGTCGGCGCCGAACAATGCCCCGCCGGGGGTATTGACGCGCTGCTGCCGCCGAGTGCGGCGCGCGGGCTAGGTCACGCCCCTCAGGAGCGCCGCCTCCTCGGGAGCGCGCGGTTCGATATCGGCCTCGCGTGGCTCGTGGAACGACCAGTCGTCCCGCCCGCGTTCCTTAGTCGCGTACAGCGCAAGATCGGCGAGACGCACGGCGTGCTCGTGCACGTAGTGGCCCCCGGGATCGATCGTCGTGACGCCCACACTCACGGTGAGGTAGGGCCTTGTGGTGGAGGCGCTGTGCGCCATGCCGAGATCCGCCACGGCCTCGAGCACGTTCTTCGCCGCGCTCGTGGCATCAACACGATCGGCGCCGACTAAGATCGCGATGATCTCCTCGCCGCCGTAACGGGCCACCACATCGAGTGGTCGGCGGCGTGCCGCTGTGGCGATCGCGCTCGCAACCTCGCGCAGGCAGCGATCGCCCGCCACGTGTCCGTAGCGGTCGTTGTAGGCCTTGAAGTGATCGATGTCGATCAGGAGGACCGACACCGGCAGACGCGCGCCTTCCGCGTGCTGCCAGAGGCTGCGCGCCTGCTCCTCGAGAGCCGCGCGATTGAGCAACCCCGTCAGCCCGTCGTGGGTGGCGACCTCCGCGAGTCGTCGCCGATCGAGGAACGCGACGCGGTTGGCGTACTCGAGCGCATAGGAGCCGGCCCCACCAATCAGGTTGGCGCAAAAGAGCACGAAGAGCGAATAGGTCGCCACCGGGGTCGCGATCAGCGCGAGCGCAGCCGCCGTCGCGTAGGCGGCGATCAGTAGCAGGTTGGTGCGTAAGGCGGCCCGGAACGAAAGGCCCAGCATGAAGTAGAAGTAGAAGGCCGCGAGCAGGAGCCGCGCGGCGACGAGCGGCAACTGCGCCGGCGTCGCCTCGACCGCCATCAGCACCGTGCCGACCCCAAAGAGTGGCGCCGCCACCTGGATCGCGGGCTGGTACCAGCTGAGGTAGAGCCGCGGCGTTGTGAGCACCATCATGATCAGTACGAGCGGCAGCTGCAGTCCAAAGCGCCAGACGTCGGCCTTTGCAAGCCGCGGCCCGACGAGCAGCCAGTGATCGATGACCGCGAAGCCCAGCACTGTGGAGAGCGCGACGATCAGGCTGACGCGGATCCAGCTGCGCACCGCGACGCGATAACTGAGCACGAACTGCCGCTCGAGCTCCGGATCGGCAAAGCGCAGAGGCGCGCGCCTGAGCGCCGCGCGTTCGGCCGCGGATCCGTGTTGTGGCTCGTCCCTCAGCACCGCCCTCTCCCCCCGAATAGCCGCGGAGCGTCCGCTCAGTTCGGTGCGCCGCGTGCACGCGCGACCGGTGCGACAACTGCCGCTCGCTCGCTCTTCATCGGGCTCTCCCTCGCCGTCTTCTGTGTCCCCAGGGCGCCGCCCATTCCGTCTCAAGCGGCGACACGAGGGAGTCTAGGTCCTCGACAGCGCAAAGCGCCACCCTGCCACGCTCTAGTCGGCCAGATAACGGGCGAGATATTCATCGAACGTGCCCCGATCGCTCGCCTCGATCGAGCGCTGTGCCGCGAGCGACTCCTGCGCCTCGTCGGAAAACTCCCGCAGCCGCTCCTCGTTCGGGGGGTAGAGCTCGAGGAAATACGCCTTGTGGGCCGCCGAGGTGCGTAGCGCCAGATCGAAAAACGACTCCCCGGCGTTGAGCTCGGCCATAAGCCTGGCCGAGGGCGTGAGGGCCACGTCCCGCACCTTGGCCGCCTGCGTCGCGAGCGCCGCCGAGTAAGGCCGCGCGGCATCGCCCTGATCGAGAAGCTCGCAGATACCGCTCATCGAATCGAGCAGCTCGAGCGCCCAATCGCTCATCGGGACGCTGCGCCCCTCGCGCCAGAGCGCCACTCCCGGTTCACGTCCGCGGCGCGCGACGGTGAGGTGGTTCTCATCGAGCTTGCTCTGCTCGCTGTCGCCGATCGGCGCACTCTCCTTCATCACGCAGAGCGCGAGAAACGCTTCGAGAAAGCGCAGCTTGTTCTGATTGACGCCCACCGGATCAAAGGCGCTCACATCGAGCGCGCGCACCTCGACGTATTCAACGCCGGCGCGGCGCAGCGCTTTGGTCGGCCGCTCGCCCGAGCGTGCGACGCGCTTCGGGCGGATGAAGCTGTAGTACTCGTTCTCGATCTGCAGGATGTTGGCATTGAGCTGGCGGTACTCACCGTTCACCTTGACACCGAGCGCCTCGTAGGGGGGATGGGGCGTCGTGATCGCCCAGCTGAGATCGCGCGTGTACGCCTCGAGGCTGTTCACGGACACCGTGAGCCCAGCCTGATTGCGGTTGCGATAACCGACATCGCTCATGCGCAGACTCGTGGCGTAGGGCTCGAATGCGGTGCCGCTGCCGAAGTCGGGCAGCTCGATGTCACGCCCACGGAGGAAGGACTTACACACCACCGGCGACACCCCGAAGAGATACAGCACGAGCCATCCGTAGCGGCGGTAATTGCGCAGCAGGTCGAAATAACAGGCGGAAACGAATTCGCTCCCATGCGCGCGCACACCGAGTGCTGCCGCGTACGCCTCCCAGAACGGCAAGGGAAAGGAGTAGTTGAAATGCACGCCCGAGATCGCCTGCATCATGCGGCCGTAGCGCAGCCCGAGCCCACTGCGATAGACGGTCTTCATCCGTCCGATGAAGGAGCTCCCGTACTGGGCCAACGGTATGTCCTCGTCGCGGGCAATAGCGCACGGCATGCTCGTCGCCCACAGGAGCTCATCGCCGAGGTGGCGATAGACGAACTGGTGCAGATCAAGGAGGTACTGCAGTAGCTCCCAGCTCTCCTTGAACGCCGGGGTCACAAGTTCGATCAGCGCCTCGGAGTAGTCCGTGGTGATGTGCTCGTTGGTGAGCGCCGAGCCGAAGGCGATCGGATGCGGGGTGGGTGCGAGGCGTCCGCCGGGGAGCACACGCAGCGATTCCTTCTCGACGCCCTTCAGGCCGCGCTGCAGGACAGTGCGCTCACCCCCGTTGACGAGGGAGGAGAGGCGTCGCTCGAAGACGCGGTCGATGCCGGGTCTGCTCATGGGTGTGCGGCGGCGCGCGCTACCAGCGCATGCGACCGGTCAACACCCCGGCTACCATCGCGAAGTCCCCGCGCAAGCTGTAGAGGGGATAGCTGAAAGTGGCGGGTGAGTTGCCCTCGAAGAAAAAATGCCCGACCCAGGCGGGCAGGTAGCCCACGATCGGTACGGCAAGAAGCCACAGCCAGTGCCCGCTCACGAGCGCCACCGCCGCGGCACCAAACGCGAGCAGCGTCCCGATCACGTGCAGGCGACGCGAGACCGGATGACGATGCTGCTCAAGGTAATAGGGGTAGAACGCATCAAAGGTCGCGAAGCGCTGCTGCGGCTGCCCCTGCGTTGTCTTCGATAATGTCATGGCGCGTACATTGCCCTCGAGCGAGTTCGCGGCTCCCGGGCGCTTAACAAGCGGGATAGCGCGGCACGTGCGAGAAGTCAATCCGTCTCGGCGGAGGAACCGCTCGGCTCGACCTGAACACTCCGACGCCGCGGTCACGCGTCCACTGCCGCGCCGCGCCGCCTGATCTGCGAAGCGGCGGGGCCTTCAGCGCTCGAGAATCGCCGTCACGCCCATGCCGCCTGCGGTACAGAGCGAGACCAGCCCGCGCCGCGCGCGCTGATCGGCCGCGAGGAGCTTCGCGAGCGTTGCGACGATGCGCGTGCCAGTCGCGGCGAAGGGATGCCCGAGCGCAACGCTGCCGCCTTTCACGTTGAGCCGCCGCCGGTCGATGCTGCCAAGCGGCGCTGACAATCCCAACACATCACGGCAGTAATCGGGAGACTCCCACGCCTTGAGGGTGCACAGCACCTGCGCCGCAAAGGCCTCGTGAATCTCGTAATAGTCGAAATCCTGAAGTGTGAGCCCCGCATCCTCGAGCATCGCGGGAACCGCGTGCGCGGGCGCCATGAGGAGCCCCTCCTTGCCGCTCACGTAATCGACCGCCCACGCCTTGCCGTAGCGCAGATACGCCTGCACCGGAACGTTGTGTTTTTCCGCCCATGCAGGTGTTGCGAGCAGCACCGCGCTCGCGCCGTCGGTGAGCGGGGTGCTGTTCCCGGCGGTGAGCGTGCCATCGGCGGAGAAGCTCGGACGGAGCTTCGCGAGTTTCTCCGGGGTCGTGTCGGGACGCACGTTGTTATCGGTGCGCAGTCCCTGATACTCGATCACGAGATCGTCGTAAAAGCCCTGCTTCCAGGCTGCCGCGGCTTTCTGATGACTCTCGTAGGCAAGCTCATCCTGGGCGGCGCGCGAGATCTCCCAGTGCTTCGCCATGAGCTCGGTGCTCTCGCCCATCGAGAGTCCGGTGCGCGGCTCGACCACTGCGGGCAGCACCGGCCTGAAATCCCGCGGCCGCAGGCCGAACCAGGGCCGCACGCGCTGCCACGCACTTCTGCCGCGGTAACTTGCGAGCAGCAGCTGCTGATAGTGGCGCGGGTAGACGATCGGCGCGTCGCTGATCGAGTCGGTTCCGCCTGCGATGCCGACCTCAATCTGGCCGAGGGCGATCTTGTTGCCGACCTCGATCGCCGCCTCGAGGCTCGTGCCGCAGGCTTGTTGCATGTCGAGTCCGGGCGTCTCGGCGTCGAGCCCGCTCGAGAGCACGCACTCGCGTACCAGGTTGTAGTCCTTCGCGTGCTTGATGACCGCGCCCGCGGCGACGTCGCCGAGCCGCAAGCCCTCGAGCTTGAAACGCTCGACCAGCGCGCGAAACGTCGCGGTAAGCATGTCCTGGTTGCTGGCCGTGGCGTAAGCCGTGTAGGAGCGGGCGAAGGGGATGCGTACGCCGCCGATGATGGCGACACGCCTGACTGCGGAACCGACCAGCATGACTCCTCCGGGGGGCGCGCCGCGTTAGAATGCCATGGCCAATCTGGCGAAGCCATCGGAAGCGGCACTTGGGCGAGTACACGACAATCATGGCGCGCGATGGCCACGAGTTTCAGGCCTGGCTCGCCGCGCCTCCGGCGCGCCCGCGCGGTGCGCTCGTCGTGCTGCAGGAGATCTTTGGCGTCAACAGTCACATCCGCAAACTCACCGACAGCTTCGCCGCCGAGGGCTACACGGCGATCGCCCCCTGCCTCTTCGATCGCATACGGCGTGGCATAGAGCTCGGCTACACGAGCGCGGACCGCCAGGAGGGCGCGGGCTACGCGATGCAACTTACGAACGCAAATACGCTCAAGGATGTCGCCGCGGCGAGCGCCGTGGTCAGGCACTCGGGCCGCACCGGCACGGTGGGCTATTGCTGGGGCGGCAAGCTCGCGTATCTCGCCGCCTGTCAGCTGCCCCTCGCCTGCGCGGTGGTTTACTACGGAAAAGTGGCCGGCGAACTCGATCAGAAGCCGCGCTGCCCCGTCATGTATCACTTCGGTGCGAAGGACCAGAGCATCCCGCTCGCCGACGTCGAACGCGTGCAGGCGGCCCTCGATGCGCGCGCGCTCCTCTATGTGTACGAGGGTGCCGGGCACGGCTTCAGCTGCGAGCAGCGTGAGAGTTACGACGCAGACGCCGCGACGCTCGCGCGCTCGCGCACGCTCGAGTTCCTCGCACGCTACCTGAGCGGCGTCAAAGCGGCCGAGGAGGGGGACGAGTCGTGAAGCTCGCTGATCCGGAGCTGCTACGCACCCGCGCGTTGATCGGCGGCGACTGGCGCGAAGCCGAAAGCCGAGCCACGCACCCCATTCACAATCCGGCAACCGGCGAGACGATCGGCACGGTGCCAGAGATGGGCGCCGCGGAAACGCGCCTCGCGATCGCGGCGGCCACCAAGGCCTTCCCGGCCTGGGCCGCGCGCACTGCCAAGGAACGCGCCGCGATCCTGCATCGCTGGTTCGAGCTTCTCATGGCGAACCAGGAGGATCTCGCGACGCTCATGACCGCCGAGCAGGGGAAACCCCTCGCCGAGTCCAAGGGTGAAGTCGCGTACGCCGCGGCCTTCATCGAGTGGTTCGCCGAAGAGGGCAAACGGCTCTACGGCGATGTGATTCCCGGGCATCAGGCCGACAAGCGCATCCTCGTGCTGCGCCAGCCGGTGGGTGTGGTCGGGGCCATCACGCCGTGGAATTTCCCGCTCGCCATGATCACCCGCAAGGCGGGACCGGCGCTCGCCGCGGGCTGTACCTTCGTGCTCAAGCCCGCACGGCAGACGCCGTATTCGGCTCTTGCGGCGGCAGCCCTTGCCGCGCGCGCCGGTGTGCCTCCCGGCGTTCTGAACGTGGTGACCGGCAACGCCGCGGCCATCGGCGGGGAACTCACGAGCAATACGCGCGTACGCAAGCTCACCTTCACCGGCTCCACTGCCGTCGGCAAGCAGCTCATGGGGCAGTGCGCGGCGACCATGAAGAAGATCTCCCTCGAGCTCGGCGGCAACGCGCCTTTCATCGTCTTCGAGGATGCCGACCTCGATGCCGCGGTGGCCGGCGCGATCGCGAGCAAGTACCGCAACACCGGGCAGACCTGCGTGTGCGCGAATCGGCTCCTCGTGCAGGCGAGCGTCTATGAAGCGTTCACCCGGCGCCTCGTGAACGCGGTGGCGCAGCTGCGGGTCGGGGATGGCTTGAAAGGACCCACCGATCAGGGCCCCCTCATCGATGCGAAGGCGCTCGCGAAAGTGGAGGAACACCTCGCGGACGCACTCAGCAAGGGGGCGCGCATCGCGCACGGCGGCAAGCGCCACGCGCTCGGGGGCACCTTCTTCGAGCCGACCGTGCTCACGGATGTGACCCCCAAGATGTTGGTCGCGCGCGAAGAAACCTTCGGCCCGGTGGCGCCGCTCTTTCGCTTCGAAAGCGAGGGCGATGCGCTTCGCATGGCGAATGACACCGAGTTCGGTCTCGCGGCTTATTTCTACACCCGCGATCTCGCGCGTGCCTTTCGCGTCGCGGAAGCGCTCGAGTACGGCATCGTGGGTCTCAACACGGGACTCATCTCGACCGAGGTCGCGCCCTTTGGCGGCGTTAAAGAGTCGGGCATCGGGCGCGAAGGCTCGAAGTACGGAATACTCGACTACACGGAGCTGAAGTACCTGTGCGTCGGGCTCTCCTGAGCGGCATCGCCCGCCGCGCGCTCTGGCGAGCGGCATGCGTTCGGTGAGCGCAGCGGAGGTGCATGGCGGCGGGGCCGAGCGGCTCGGGATCCTCCTCGTCAACTCCGGCACCCCGGAAGCGCCGACAGCGAAGGCGGTACGGGCGTTTCTCGCGCGCTTTCTCGCCGATCGGCGTGTCGTCGAACTCCCACGCGCGCTCTGGCTGCCGCTCCTCTACGGCGTGGTTCTGCCGACGCGCCCGCGCCGCATCGCAGCGAAGTACCGCCGCATTTGGTCTCCCGCCGGCTCGCCGTTGCGTGTGCTCACCGAAGAGCTGCGCGGCGCGCTCGCTCTCGCACTCGGCGAGCGCATGCTCGCGCCCCTCTCGGTAGAGGTCGGCATGCTCTACAGCGCTCCGGCGCTGCGCGATGCCCTCGGGCGCCTTCGTGATCTTGGGGCCGAGCGCATCCTCGTGCTGCCGCTCTTCCCGCAGTACTGCGGAGCGACCACGGGCGCGGTCTTCGACCAGGTGAGCCGCGAGTTGCGAAGCTGGCGCGCGCTCCCCGAACTGCGCTTCATCGCCGACTATCACGACCATCCCGCCTACCTCGAGGCGCTGCGCGCGAGCGTTGCCGAACACTGGGAAGCCCATGGACGCACCGCGCACCTCCTGATCTCCTTTCACGGCATTCCCGAGCGCTACTGCCGCGAGGGCGACCCGTACTTCGAGAGATGCCAAAGCACCGCGCGGCTGCTCGCGGACGAGCTGCTGCTGCGCGAGAACGAGTGGAGCCTGAGTTTTCAGTCACGGTTCGGTCGGGCGGCATGGCTCAAGCCCGCTACTCGCGCGGTGCTCGAGAGTCTGCCCGCGCGCGGTGTGCGCGAGGTGAGCGTCGTCTGTCCGGGCTTCGCCGTCGATTGCCTCGAGACCCTCGAGGAGATCGGTCTCGAGAACCGCGACGCCTTCCGCCGCGCCGGCGGGGGGCGTTTCGAGTACGTGCCGGCGCTCAATGCGCGAGCGAGCCACGCCCATTGCCTCATGGAGTTGATCGCGCAGCATTGTCAGGGCTGGACCCACTCCGGGCACGGCAGCGTGTCGCGCACGGCAGCGACGCGATGACCGGCGCGCCGCTTCCGCTGCTTGGGAGCTTTCACGAGTTCAGCGTCACCGCCGAAGATGTGCGCGCGGCGGTCGAGTTCTATGAGCGGCTCGGCTTCACGCAGGCGACGACCACGGATGCCTTCGGGCACCTCTACGGCGTGCTCACTGATGGGCGACTCTACATCGGCCTGCACCAGCGGCAGGGGCAGTCGCCCATCCTCACCTTCGTGCGCCCGGGCGTCGCGCGCTGCATTCCGGCGTTCGAAGCTGCGGGCGTGCGGCTCACGCGCCGCGAGACCGGCGAGGATGTTTTTAACGAGATCGGTTTCGATGATCCCTTCGGCCATGCCGTCGCCGTGCTCGAAGCACGCACCTACTCCCCGGTCGGGCGCGGTACGGCCGAGACCTCGCTCTGCGGCGAGTTTGCCGAGGTGAGCCTGCCGGTCGCTGACTTTGCCGCGGCGCAGGCTTTCTGGGAACAACTCGGATTCGTGGCCGTCGGCGAAGTCGATGCGCCCTATCCGCACCTGCCACTCATCAGCGATCGGCTCAACATCTCTTTTCACCGGCTGCGGGTGTGCGAACGGCCGATGCTGGTCTTTCGCGATCCGGAGATGCACGCGCGCATCGCGCGATTGCGCGAACTCGATCTGGTGAGCCCCGGCGCATCAGGCGCGCCCCCGGGCACCGTTCTGCTCGAGAGCCCCGAGGGCACACCGATCCTGCTCGTGACCGCCGACGCCTGAGGTTCACTGCGCACCCTTCACTGCGGCGCCGCGCCCGCTCCGACGCGGGCGATGATGTGGAACCTGACATGCATCTCGTCCTGCACCACGAGTGCGCCGAGCAGGGCGCTGAAGGGGGTGAGACCGAGGTCGCTCTGCCTGAGTGGCATGTCACCGCTCGCCTCGAGTGTCGCCGCCGCGAGCCGGTAGTGCACCGGCACCCTGACGGTGCGCACCGTTCCCGCCACCGTCGACTCGATGGTGGCGAGCACGCTCCCCTCCGCCTCCCCCACCGCACCGGGCACCGCGGCGGGCACGATCGAGAGTGAGCGCAGCACGATCTCGGGATCACGCTCCGCGTTGAGGAGCGCAGGACCGAGCATATTGCGCCGCGTCCCCTGGCGCGCCCCATCCGGCACATCGGGGGGGAACGATCCCGGATCCTCGTGCGCGCGCAGCGCGGGCTCATCAACGCTGAGCGTCGCGACGGGAATGCGCACCTCGAAAGTACTTTGCAGCACATCGGCAGGCACGTGGAAGGACCCGGCGAGCGCGTGCGAGGCAATGAGGTGGTTGTGTCCGGCGCTCGCGAGCGGGCCGCCGCGATAGGCGAGCACGATGAGGAGCGACTCGTCGGCGACGATGTCATAGGGGAGGCCAGGACGCGCCGGCGGCGGCAGCGGCGCTGTCGCCGCTGCGGGTGGCGGCGCAGTCTGAGGAACGCGCTGCGGTTGCAGACAACTGCTCAGTAGCGTTGCGAGCAGCACAGCGCCCGCGAGCTGCAGTTTGCAAGCTCCGTTCACACGCATAAGCTTAGCGGCATGGCCCTGCGCAACACTACTTACCGCTGGGGCGCACTCGCTCAGCTCTTTCACTGGCTGATCGTCGCGCTGCTCATTGCCCAGTACACCCTCGCGACGCTCGCCGAGGACGCGCACGGCGCACAGCGACTGACCCTGCTCGCGCGTCACAAATCCGTCGGCATCACCATTTTGTTCCTGGCGTTGCTGCGGCTCCTGTGGCGCTCGCTGAATCCGGTACCACCACTTCCGACGACGCTCAAACCGTACGAACGCAAACTCGCCCATATCACGCATGCGCTCCTCTACGCGCTCCTCATCGCCCAGCCGCTCTCGGGCTGGATGATGTCCTCGGCCCGTGGGTTCCCGGTGAGCTGGTTCGGGTTCTTCACGCTCCCGGACCTCGTGCCGAAGAACAAGGCGCTGTATGAAGCGCTGGTGACGACGCACGGCGTGCTGGCGCTGCTTCTGATCGCGGTGGTGATCCTGCATGTAGCGGCCGCTCTCAAGCATCACTTCTGGCTCAAGGACGACACCTTGCGGCGCATGCTGCCGTTCGGCCATCACCATCACTGAAAGGAACGAGCCGTGAAACCGCCTGCGCGTGCCGCATGGACGGCAATCCTTTATTGCGCCACCGGGCTCGCAGCGCTGGTGACCGCACCCCACTATGTGCTCGATCCGGCGAAGAGCTCGTTGGACTTCACCTTCGTTCAGGCGGGTGCGCAGAACAAGGGCAAGTTCAAGAGCTTCGCGGTGAGCTTTGATTTTGCGCCCGACAACCTCGCCGCG
>Ga0187777_10000942_pt1 | contig 19014 bp, 12 predicted proteins | sample 1015_Q2_SP5_10_M_FD_132416 | JGI IMG/M metagenome (GOLD analysis project Ga0187777, IMG submission 132416) | Tropical peat soil microbial communities from peatlands in Department of Meta, Colombia - 1015_Q2_SP5_10_MG | ecosystem: Environmental > Terrestrial > Soil > Wetlands > Peat | place... | reverse complement strand
GGAGGTTCAACGAGTCGGGTCCCCGGTTCTCCGGCACGTCGATGTGCGTGTAATCGCAGCTACTCATCGCGATCTGCCCGCCATGGTCGCCGAAGGCCGTTTCCGCGAAGATCTGTTCTACCGCCTCGCGGGAGTGGAGATCTCTGTGCCCACCTTGACCCAGCGCCAGGAGGACTTGCCTTTGCTTCAGCGGCACTTTCTGGAGAAATATTCCAGCATGTATCAAAAAAAGATCATCGGATTCACTCGCCGCGCCCAGGTTCGCCTGGCCGCTTATTCCTGGCCGGGTAACGTACGCGAACTGGAGAATGTCATCAGCAGCAGCTGTATCATGGGTACCGGAAACGTGATTGATCTGGAGGATTTGCCGGAACGCTTGCGCGCTGTTATGCGCCCGCAAATTTCTGAACTCGACGAGTTCAGCACTCTTGAGGATATGCAGAGACGCTATGTGATGCGGGTTCTTGAGTACGTTCAAGGTAATAAGGCAAAAGCAGCTGCTATTCTCGGTGTGGGCCGCAACACCGTTTATCAGCTCCTGCGCCGCATTCAGCAGTCGAGTGCGTGAGTAGCCCGGATCGCACCTCCTCCTTCTGAGCGGTGCCACTAAGAAAAGAAGTAAACACATCTAGAAATAGAACTTCGCCGCGCACTGCATCAGTCGAGGAGCGGCAGCACTGATCACCTCTCCGAAGTTGGCACTGCTTATGTTGCCGTTGACCGCTGCGGGCCCATAGAACTGGGCGTGGTTGAAGAAGTTGAATGCCTCCAGGCGCAGCTCCAGGAACTTGGACTCCGAGAACCGCACGTTTTTCTGCACCGCCATATCAAAGTTATAAATTCCCGGCCCATCAAAAAATCGTCGCGGAGAATTGCCGAGTTGACCGAGCGACGGGAGGCTGAAGAGAGCCGTGTTGAACGCGGGAGCTCCGTGACGGGGATTAGTATTGAGGTCAAGAATGCCGGGAGCAACATTAGGAGTATCCACGCCATTGTTATTAATGCCGTTCGGAATTGTTCCCAAAAGTGATGTATCGTTGTTGTTGAATAAGGTTACAGGAAAACCTGTTGCGAAACGGCTCACTCCAGAAACTGCCCAACCTTGCGTCCATTGGTTCTCGCGGTGAAGTAGCTTATTGACGGGCAGCCGCCAGTTGTAGCTCACCACGAAGTTGTGCCGCATGTCGAAGGCGGAGAGCGCCCGGCTTAACTCTGGGTTAATCGGGTTCACGGCTTCCGCCAGGCTCGAAGACTCGTCGAGCGATTTGCTGTACGTATAGCCGGCCATAAATTCGAGAGGGCCTGAATTGTGGCGAAGGTTGATCTGAAGTGCGTTGTAATCTGAATTAGCCATGGTTTTCTGGTAAGTGACTGCCGCGAACTGCGAACTGAACGGCCCTCGCGTCCCGCGAACGACCGCGCCCGAAGATCTGATATAGGTACCGCTTTCACCAAAAGGCCCGCATGTCGGTGTTCCCGGCATGACCTCGTTCGGCTGGCTGAGACTCATACAAAGCGCAGGGTTACCTGGATTGGCTGATGTGAGCACCAATAAATGGTGCGCCTCCGACCCAACGTAACTGACACTCAACAATGTCCCGGGTGTTACTTGTCGCTCGAGTGAAAGTGTGTAGCTTTCCGTGTAGGGCGGTACGTTGCCATGAAAGAAAGACGGCACTCCGGTAATCGGAAGGTACTGCGACCAGTCAACATTTGCATTGGGATTGCGTGTCGAAGCACCCATAGGAGGAAAGTTAAGCGGAAAGCGTTGTCCGACGCTCTGCCCGCTCGCCGCCGTAACGAAAGGAGTGGCAAACAGTGGAGGTGCTACGCTTGAATACGTATACCCGTAAGGGGGATTGGCGCTCATAATCCCCGCAGATAGTCCTTCGAAAGCTGTGTAGTAGAGGCCATAACCGGCGCGGATTGCGCTTGCCCCATTTGCGCCCAGCAATTTCGCTAACATTCCATTCTGTGCGTCCGGCGAGAAGGAAACACCAATACGGGGGGCAACATTGTCATATTTTGTGGGAGCAAGACTTCTCGGAACCCCAGCATCACCCGGAAAGACCAATCCTTGCGGTGCGCCGGGGTACACGCGAGATTGCTCGCCCAGGATCAGGGTTTGAAGTTGATTGTACTTTTCGTACCACGGGGAGATCACGTCCCAACGAAGTCCGTAATCTAGCCTGAGGTTCGATTTCAGCTTCCAAGTGTCTTGTGCAAACACACCGATGTATCTGTTGCGGTTGTAGAACGGCTGAGAGTCTCCCTGGGTGTAGCTGCTGGCAATGCCGAGGAGAAAGTCGGCGAAGTCCACTCCGGTTTCGGTTCCTTGAAACAGGAAAGCTCCATTAAAGACGACATTCGGGTGAGTATTAATCTGATCAAAATGGGACTCGCCGCCAACTCTGAGCGTGTGCTTCCCGATAATTCTGGAGAAATTATCCATCCACTGGAAGGTGTTATTCGCTTGTGTCAACCCTGTGGTGTTCAGACCGAAGGTGAAATCGTTGAACGACACGTTCTCTACACCTTCAATCTTGGGAGCGAGGGGCACGATTCCAGGCGCGCCTTTCGAGTCAACAAAACCTTGAGAAGCTAGACTCGGGCCAACCCCGCCAATTGGCTCGCCAGCGTTGTTGGCAGAACGCATGTAGCTGAAATGAAGTTCGTTGAGCGCTGTCGTTCCAATTGCCTTCGTGGTGGTGAAACTCAGCAGTTGTGCCCGTCCAAAGGTCATTGCGTTGAATCCTGGAACGCTCGCTCCCCCGACCCCAGTCGGATACGGATTATTCAGCGCGTAGTCGTCGACAAAGTAATACAGAGCGATGGAACCGAAAAAAGTGTCGGCATCGATCCTGACTCCCGACTTGTCATCGCGAAGACTTTGGTTAAAGGCAGAGGTCGAAAATGCCGACGCCTTTTCGTTCGGCATCGGAATGTAGCGCAGCAGCACTTTCGACGGCACAGTCCATGCAGCTTCTGGAATCCGGGCATTGGGGAGGACACATTCTGAGGGTCTTGTACAGCCGGGTGTATAGTACCGTTCCCCTACGTAGACCGGATAACCAAGTCGTTGCCAAAGCGATTGCGCCCATGCCTGCCCATTCACCGTCCCTGTAAGCGAACCAGCCAGATCGGAAAGGTTACCCGTTCTGTCGGCAAAACTCGGAACAGAGATTCGTCCCGTGTCTATGCCCTGAGTCATTTGCGTGCCTTGGTAGTCCGCAAAGAAAAAGACCTTGTCTCGTCGAATAGGACCGCCCAGTGTCCCCCCAAACTGGTTTTGGGAGAACTGGGCGCGTTGCGTCGAGAAGTAGTTTCTCGCATCCAGATTCGTGTTGCGCAGAAACTCGAAAACATCCCCGTGGAATTGATTCGTGCCTGCCTTGGTCATCAGCAAGACCTGCCCGCCGCTGTAGTTGCCATATTGAGCATCGAAATTGTTGGTGAGAACCCGGAACTCCTGCACCGAGTCCAGATTCGGCACAATGGCTGCGCCCATGTTCACGTCTTCTTCCACATCACTTCCGTTGACGCGAAAGCCATTCGAGGTCTCTCGCTGACCGCTGATCGAAAGGTTGCCGGCGTTCAAGTCGCCCGATGGCGGCGTGCTGGTGACGCCACTCATCACGACGGCATTCGGCTGCTGCGAACTGTTCGGCACAATGCCGGACTGGATGCCCAGCAGATCGGTGAAGCTTCTGCCATTCAATGGAACGCTCGTCATCTTTGTTGTACCGATGGTCTCGCCTCGTTCGGTATCGGCGAGGTCGATCTGGAGGCGATCAGCCGTGACTTCCACCGTTGTTCTTGCAGAAATGAGAGCCAGCCTCACATTGAGACCGGCCGGCGCTGAACCATCTACCACAAGATCGTTTTCAACGTATGGCTCGAATCCGGGAGCTTCAATCCGGAGTTGGTAGTTACCGGGTGTTGGTACAGGCAGACTGAAGGAACCATCCTCGCCGGTCGCGCACTTCTTTCGCCAGCTACCCTCCGGGTTCTCGCCCACCACGGTGGCTCCTGAAATCACAGCTCCGCTGGGATCAACAACGACTCCGGTGATTGACGCCACCTGTGCCCATCCCGCGCAACACAACACAACAACGGCGCCAGCCAGGAAAACAATAGAGTCAGGAAGAAGATGAGGAATATGTAAACCACCACTTTCGCGGTTCATGCTGGCTTCCTTGCTTTTCACCGAATATGAGTTTTGCGAAGAACAATGCACGTGAAATTCCAATTGAAAATGAATTTCATTTTCATAATCCCAGAACCTTGCCGGCGTGGCTGTGACTGAAATCACACTATTGTGTGTCGGAGGCAGGTGTGGCTCGCGTGTGAAAGGGCGGCGGAACGATCCGCTGCGGCTGGGTGCGGCTCCTCGATCGTACGATTACGGCCCCATGCTGGCTGGCGTGCAAGACCAGCCAGCCAATGAAGGCGGAAGTCATACGCTTACACAGCGGATCACCCATGGCAGAGAGTACCCAGATCCGTGCGACTGGTTCTGTCCACTCCACTTTCACGCTGAAGTCCGAGGTGGGAAGCTTATGTGATCCCCGCGGAAAGAAAGTTTCGTGCCAGTGCCTCGTTCCCTCTCATCGACGCAGATCGGCATAACGCAAGTGGGAGGCAGCTTCCTCCGCCGTGATGTCGCGTTGTGGCGAGGCCAACATTTCGTATCCCACCATGAACTTGCGCACGTTGGCAGAACGTAGCAGGGGCGGATAAAAATGGGCATGAAAATGCCATTCGCTGTGGGCCCCATCGGACGGACTCTGGTGGAATCCCATCGAATAGGGAAAGGGGGTTTGAAAGAGGTAGTCATAACAGCTCGTCAGACGTTTGAGGATATCTGCCAAATCATCCCGCTGTTCTGATGTGAGCTCAGGAAAGTTACCGAGGTGGCGCTGGGGAAGCACTAATGTCTCAAAAGGCCAAATCGCCCAGAACGGAACCACCACCAGGAACTCGCGATTGTGCATCACGATTCTGTCTTTTCGTTCCACTTCCTCGCATACGTAGTCGCAAAGCAAACAAGATCCCTTTACGGCGCGATGTTCGTATTGAGCAAGCTGCTCTTTCGCCGGCTCGTTGGGCACGCTGGAACTGGCCCAAATCTGGCAATGAGGGTGTGGATTGCTTGCTCCCATCATCTCGCCGCGGTTTTCGAAGATCTGTACATATCTCACCGACGGGTTTGCGCTAAGTTCTATGTGTTGCTGAACCCAGGCATCCACCACCTCACGAACACCGGAAAGCGGCATGCTGGCAATCGTGAGGTTGTGCCGCCCGGTAAAGCAGAGCACGCGGCACCGGCCAAACTCGATTGCCGCTCGGATCAGCCCACCGTCTCCTGTGATTTCCGCATGATCCTCGCTGCCGAGTGCGGGATAGTCGTTGTCGAAGACAAAAACTCCGTTGTACTCAGGATTCCGCACGCCACTGGCTCGCGTATTGCCTGGACACATGTAGCAACGAGCGTCGAACGCGGCCCGGGTCGAGCTGCCTTCGGGCTCCGTCTGCCCCTGCCATGGCCGCTGTATACGGTTCGGCGAAACTAGAACCCATTCGCGGGTTAGGGGGTTCCAACGGCGATGAGAATGCTTATTTAGGTCCCAGTCGGTCATTCGATTGTTGCGAACCGCAAAGCCTGCCAGCGCACATCAGCATTGAACCTCACCAGCTGCAGCGCTGGCCGATACAACCCAAATCTGAGCTGCCCGGCCTGTTCGCTTCTCATAAACTGGTGCGATCAGGCGCTCAAATTGTGACACAGCATCCCTGTCCACAAGATTGATAGTACAGCCCCCGAAGCCGCCACCCGTCATACGCGCACCAAACACACCCGCTGTGCTTTCTGACAGCTCGACGAGCAAATCCAGTTCCGGACAACTCACTTGATAATCATCTCGTAAACTGCGATGCGACTCGCCCATAAGACGCCCGAAGCTTTCCAAATCCTCGCGCTCCAGTGCGGCCGAGGCATCTTTGACCCGCGCATTTTCGGAAATAACATGACGGCATCGCCGATAGATCGTCTCAGGTAGCCTGTCCCCGTAAGATTCCAAATCAAGCCGGCTTACATCGCGCAACGCTCGTATTCCCGGTAAGTAATCGGACAGTAGGCTAACTCCCTCTTCACACTCGCTTCGCCTGTTGTTGTACTGGCTGGCAGCATTTTCGTGTTTTACTCCGCTATTGCAAATGACTAGACCCGCTCGCTCGGGTATGGATAGCCAGCGACAATCCAGGGACCGGCAGTCTAATTCCAGCGCCTGGCCTTCGCGCCCAAAGCACGAGACAAATGGGTCCATGATTCCCACGCGGGCGCCTACAAATTCATTTTCCGCACGACGGCAGAGTTCAGCTAACTTGCTGCGCTCAACTGTTAGGCCTGAGTTCGTCAACAACGCAAGCGCTACCACCACCTGGATGGCCGCCGATGAACTCAGACCCGCGCCTATTGGAACGTCCCCACATATCAGAAGGTCAGCGCCACGCAGAGCATATCCGCAACGTTGCAGGATCCAGACTGGCCCCTCAACAAAGTCGCTCCAACGTCCTTGGCGTTCTTGCCCGCGTGCAAGAGAAAACTCCGCTTCCTCGCCGAAGTTGGTGGAGAAAGCCCGGATCCTGCCGTCGTTACGCGGCGCAACTGCTGCCCAAACCGCAAAGTCAATCGCCGCCGGCAGCACGAAACCGTCGTTGTAATCAGTATGTTCTCCAATGAGGTTAATCCGTCCTGGGGCCCGAAAGAATCGTGGAACGCCTCCATACCGTTGAACAAAGTGCCGCCGCAGTTCCGCAAGCTGCCTCGCGGTGGTTTCCGTGGGGAACATGGCCTGCCTTCCACTCCTACGCGATTGTAAGGCCCAAGGAGATAAGGCCAGCATATTACCCTGCAAACCAGATAACCCTCACAATCTGAGCAAACGTTTGCTTATACCCGCCACGTGATAACATGCTGGGCAGACGTACGACGGCTACACTCGCCAAGCCATGGATATTCGGGAGATTGCGCGCAGAGCCAAGGTTTCTACTGCCACGGTGTCGAGAGCGATTAACCGTGTTCCTACTGTCGATTCTCAGTTGGCCAAGCGGGTTTGGAAGGTAGTCGATGAACTCGGCTATTACCCGAATACCCAGGCACGCGCACTGGTTTCAGGAAGAAGCCGTATCTTTGGCCTGATTGTTTCAGAAATTACAAACCCGTTTTTTCCGGAGATCGTGCAGACTTTTGAGAATCTTGCAGTCGAAAATAACTACGAGATTCTGCTGACCTCTACCGTGCATGACCCAAAACGGATGGAGTTGGCCGTTCGACGCATGATTGAACGCCGAGTAGATGGCGTCGCTATTTTGACGTTCGGAATGGAAGAATATCTGCTCGATCACCTTCGTTTTCGCAAGGTTCCACTGGTATTCATCGACGTCGGACCGGATGCCCGGGGAATTATAAACATCCGCATCAATTATCAGAATGGAATCCGCCAGGCCGTCCAACACCTGGCCGCATTACGCCACACCCGAATTGCATTTGTGACGGGGCCTCCGCACTTGAAATCGGCTCTGGCGAGACGGCAAGCCTTCAAGAGCTCGATGACGGAGATTGGGCTTTCCCCCGATTTGATCGTAGCCGGAGATCATCATATGGAAGGGGGCATGCGGGCTCTGGTTGAGCTTAACAAGCTGGCCGATCGCCCGACTGCGATCATGTGCTCCAACGATATGACAGCGATCGGGGTGATGCGAGAAGCTTATGATCACGACATCAGAATACCGGATGACCTCTCGGTCGTTGGTTTCGATGATATTCGCTTGGCAGAATTCACTATTCCTCCACTGACGACGGTTCAGATGTCACAAAAAGGCCTTGCGCGAATTGCCTTTGAAGCCCTACTTAAGGAAGTTTCCCGTATATCGCCATCCCCTGAACGCACGGAATATGAGCTAAACACCAGCTTGGTCCTCAGGCATTCCACAGCGCTGGCCGTGCCAGGAGCACATAAGGCAAAACCTGCCGCTTCGAACCGGTCGGGGTCACGCAAGAACTCGGCTGCCGCCCACCGCTGACCTGCAATTCTGCGCTCTGCGCCTCTCCATCCGTGGGTTAGAATTGTCTGGCAAAGCAGAAAGCTGTAATTGACAAGCATTACGGAATAGTCTAGATTGCCCTAATTCTGGGTAAACGATTACTCGCTGAATCGTCGCGGTTGCCCGTCTTGTAAAGGAAAGTTTCAAGGATGCTGCTCCAACACTTGCGTGAACGGGTACTTGAAGCGAACCTTGAGTTAGTGCGTAAAGGCCTGGTTCTGTACACCTTCGGCAACGTCAGCGGCGTCGCACGCGAGCAGGGGTTGGTTGTCATAAAGCCCAGTGGGGTCCGCTACGAGGAAATGAAACTGGACCATCTCGTGGTGACCGACTTGACGGGAAAGGTCATAGAAGGCAAACTGCGACCCTCCTCTGACCTCCCAACTCATCTGGTGCTCTACAATGAGTTTCCCCAGGTTGGCGGCGTCGCCCATACCCACTCCGATTACGCAACCGCCTGGGCACAAGCCCGCAAAGCGATTCCTTGCTTCGGCACGACTCACGCCGACTATTTCCACGGCCCCGTGCCAGTCACCGCAGTAATGAGCGATCAGGATATCGCCGGGGACTACGAGAAGAACACGGGTGACGCAATCGTCCGCGTCCTGCAGAACACCGACCCTTTATGCACACCCGGCGTACTGGTCGCCAATCATGGACCATTTACCTGGGGAAAAGATGCTGCAGCTGCCGCTCATAACTCAGTCATTTTGGAAGCCATAGCACGCCTGGCCTACCTCACCACAAATATCGAATCCACGGCTAAACCCGTCGGCCGTGGACTTCACAACAAGCATTTTTTGAGAAAGCATGGCCCGAACGCCTACTACGGCCAACCAAAGGACAGGCGATGAGGCATATGCTCGCAGGTTATGCGACGGCTCGCCTGGTGCACTTATCCGGGGTAGATATTGTCATCATTGCGTTCTATTTCGCCCTCGTCCTTTCCATCGGCTGGTATCTGAAAGGGCGGGCCAAAACTGGTGAAGATTTCTTCATGGCGGGACGTGAAATGACGGCATGGGTTGCAGGTCTCAGCTTTCTCTCTGCAAACCTGGGAGCGTTGGAACTGATGGGATGGGCAGGATCCGCCTACCAGTACGGCATTATGGCGACGAATGCCTACTGGATCGGGGCAATTCCCGCCATGTTGTTCCTGGCGCTCGTGATGATGCCTTTCTACTACATTTCCAAAACTCATTCCGTACCGGGGTATTTGAAACTGCGTTTCGGAGAACCTAGTCGCGCCCTCTCGGCGATTTGTTTTGCCTTTATGACCGTGCTCATGAGCGGGGTCAACATGTTCGCTATGGCGAAGGTGATGCAAATCGTGCTGGGCTGGAACATCAATTTCAGCATTTGGGTCTCGTCCCTTACGGTTGCAGTTTATGTCACGCTGGGTGGCCTGCGATCAGCCATCTTCAACGAAGTCCTTCAATTCTTCCTTATCTGGGCTGGATCTCTGCTGATCCCGATCCTTGGATTGTATGAGGCCGGTGGATGGGGGAATCTCAAGCAGCTTATTGCCCATCGGTTCTCGGAACAGTACGTCCATATATGGGCCGGAGTTGGCTCCTTTTCCAACAATCCGATGGGTATCAACTGGGTCGGGGTGGTGTTTGGCCTCGGCGCCGTCATTTCCATGGGTTACTGGACCACGGATTTTCTGGTCGTACAAAGGATCCTCTCCGCAAAGGATATCCGCAGCGCTGAAATGGCGCCGATCATCGGGGCCGCATTCAAGATGATGGTTCCGATCATTGTGATCCTTCCTGGACTGCTGGGATTGGCGGTGTTGCCCGAGAAACTGGTTCCGGAATCTATCGCCGCCTCTGTCGGAGCCCACAGTTACAACGACGTACTTCCGCTGATGCTGGCGCGCTATTGCGGTCCCGGCCTGCTTGGTCTGGGAATCACCGCCTTGATCGCCGGCTTCATGTCGGGCATGGCCGGGAATGTCAGCGCATTCACCACAGTGTGGACCTATGACATCTATCATCCTTTAATCAACAGCACGGGCACCGATCAACATTACGTGAGTATGGGACGGTGGACCACCATTATCGGAGTGCTGATCAGCGTCGGCACGGCTTATCTGGTGATGCAGTTCGCCAGCATTATGGATTACGTGCAGGCATTATTCAGCTTCTTCATTGCTCCGCTGTTCGGAACCGTTGTCCTTGGAATGCTATGGAAGCGAGCGACTTCTGCAGCAGGATTCTGGGGACTGCTATCCGGCACACTTTGCTCAATCGGCATGTGGGCGTGGGTAAAGGTCGATCCGTCTGCGTTGCGCTATGTTGCACTCTCCCCGCACGCCAAAGGGCTCGCCCAGGATTACTTTCAAGCGCTCTGGTCATGCTTGGTCTGCGTATTGGTAACCGTGGCAGTCAGCCTTGCCACCACCCCGATGCCGGAGCGTGAATTGACGGGCCTGGTATATGGATTGACCGAAGTACCCGAGGTCGGAAACGTTCCACTGCACAAGAGGCCAGTTTTCTGGGCGGCTGTGGTCACCATAGTGTTCATCGTACTTAACCTGATTTTTTGGTGAGCAGAATTCGCTGCGAGGAAGAGGGATGGTTTCGATCTGGTTTTTCATCGGAATCTCGTTGCTGGTAAATGGCGCCTTGATTCTAGCCGCGGGAATTTACCAACTCGTGGATCCGCCAGCTAATCCGGGCGTGGTTTTGTTTAACTTGCACGCCAACCTGTGGTGGGGAGCACTGCTGTTGATTTGCGGTCTTTTCTATTGTGTGAGGTTCGCGCCGAAACGGGCATCGAAAGCGAGCATCGCAGGCGCAGACAGGGAATGATATGTCTGTCGATCACAAGAAGTTGACAATGGGCGTGATTGTTGGCAACCGGGGATTTTTCCCCGATCATCTGGCCAAAAGCGGACGAGAGGAGACTCTCAACGCCCTGAAGAAGGCGGGCATGGATGTTGTGGCCCTCGATCCCGCCGAAAGCAAGTATGGAGCTGTGGAGACTCGGGAAGAATCGAGACGCTGCGCAGAGTTGTTTGCTCACAATCGCGGACGGATTGATGGAGTTATTGTTACGCTACCGAATTTCGGAGAGGAGCGTGCAATCGCAGATGTTCTTCGGCTAGCCGATTTGCGTGTGCCGGTGCTGATTCAGGCGACTCCGGATGATCCCAAAAAGATGAGCATCGCGTCCCGTCGCGACAGCTTCTGCGGAAAGATGTCGGCCTGCAACAACCTTCGGCAGTACGGAATTCCTTACTCTCTGACGACCCTGCATACTGAAAGCCCAGATTCTTCTGAGTTCGCCATTGACCTGGACTGGTTTGCTGCAGTGTGCCGCGTCGTGAAGGGATTCCATAATCTGCGGGTTGGAGCGATTGGCGCCCGGCCTGCAGCATTCAACACTGTCCGCTATAGCGAAAAGATTCTGGAAGCGCAGGGGATTTCGATCGAGACACTCGATCTCTCCGAAGTTCTCGGCCGCATTGAGCGAATGAAGGACAACGATGATCATGCTCGGGCCAAGTTGGCTGCGATCAAGAAATATGTGGATTCAGCTAACGTACCGGCGCCCGCATTGCTCAAGATGGCCAAGCTCGGGGCTGTGATCGACAAGTGGATGGCCGACACGGAAGTCACGATCAGCGCAGTTCAATGTTGGACCTCGATAGAGGAAAACCTGGGAGTAGTTCCCTGCACCGTGATGAGCATGATGAGCAACGAACTGCTTTCCAGTGCTTGCGAGGTTGATATCTGCGGAGTGTTGGGCATGCACGCGTTGCAGCTGGCTTCAGGCACACCCTCGGCGCTTCTCGATTGGAACAACAATTATGGAGCCGACCCCAACAAGGCCGTCTGTTTCCATTGCTCGAATCTGCCCAAACATTTCTTCCGCTCCGTGAAAATGGACTTCCAAGAGATCATTGCCGGCACGGTCGGAAAGGAAAATACATTTGGTACCTGCGTGGGGCTTATCAAGCCCGAAAGGATGACCTTTGCGCGCTTTTCCACCGACGATACCTCCGGTAAGATGAGAGGCTATGTCGGCCATGGTCGCTTTACTGACGATCCACTCAACACTTTTGGCGGGGCTGGCGTGGTGGAGATTCCGCAAATGCAAAGGTTACTGCGCTATATTTGCGCGAACGGGTTCGAACATCACGTAGCTGCCAATCTCTCGTCTGTAGCCTCTTCCGTGCACGAGGCAGCCACCCGCTACTTGGGCTGGAACATGTACTGGCACGGCTCGGACAGCGGAGCCTGCTGATGGCCATTGTGGCGGGAGTGGATTTTGGAACTCTGAGCGTTCGTGTTTCTCTCGTTGACAGTGAACGCGGCTTGCTAGAGTCAGCTATCGCCGACTACCCTCTCCACCGCAAGCGCGAAGATCCCGAATATGCGACCCAATCTCACGATGACCACATGCGGGGGCTGGCGACAGCCACTCGTGAAGTGCTGAAAAAAGCAGGTGTGAGAGGAGATCAACTCCAGGCTATTGCCCTGGACATGACAGGTTCATCTGTTATTCCGGTCGGAAAGGATCTTCAGCCTCTCGGCGAATATTACTTGTGGTGTGATCACCGCGCCAAAGGCGAAGCAGCCGAAATCACGGAAACCGCACACCGCGAAGGCCTGGAAGCAATCAAGTGGTGCGGCGGCGTGTATTCATCGGAATGGGGATTTTCTAAGCTTCTCCACTGGCTCAGAAACAATCCCGCAAAACGTCCAGAATTTGTGTCCGCTTTCGAACATTGCGACATGATAGCGGCCACACTATGCGGCATCACAGACCCCAAAAAAGTGAGGCGTAGTATATGTGCAATGGGACACAAGTGGATGTGGAATGCCCAGCTCGGAGGTTTGCCCCCGGAAGGTTTCCTGGTCAAAGTTGACCCTCTACTGAGGGGAGTGCGTGAGAAGTTAGACGGAGAGTATGCAACCTCGGACAAGATTGCAGGCACACTTTCTCCATTCTGGGCTGAGAAGCTGGGACTAAAGGCGAGTATTCCGATTCCTGTCGGAGCTTTCGATGCCCACTGGGATGCCATCGGCGCCGGTTGTCGTACCCACGACATGGTGAATGTGATTGGAACCTCCACTTGCATCATCGGGATCACGCCATCAGTCAATCTGGTTCCTGGCGTGTGCGGTGTTGTCCAAGGTAGTGTTCATCCTCACCGAACCGGCATTGAGGCCGGACTCTCAGCAGTTGGAGACATTTTCAACGCGATCGCTTCCCGAGCCGGTAGCGATGTGACCTCGCTAAGCCAAGGTATTGAGAACTACCGCGCCGGACAAACCGGCCTGCTGCGTATGACCTGGGACAACGGCGATCGTACTGTGCTGGTAAATCCCAACCTACGCGGCGTCACGCTGGGATGGAATCTCCAAAGCACAGCGCAGGACGAACTTTTCGCTGCTATCGAAGGCACCGCCTTTCACACCCGTGTGATCCTGGATCGCATGGCAGCCCATGACGTGCAGATCAAGCGCGTGATCAACGGGGGTGGGATTCCACAGAAGAACAATGCCCTGAACCAGGTCTACGCCGATGTGCTGGGTCGCCCTGTGCTGGTTCCGAATAAAAGCGTGGTCAGTCTGGGTTCGGCCATCTTTGCCTTCTTGGCGGCTGGGGTTTTCAAGACCATCGAGGAAGCGCAGGACAAGATTTGCCCTTCGTACCGCACCTTCTTGCCAAAGGAGTCGGCGCAAGCTACCTACGAGAAACTTTATCCTTTATATAGCAAACTGTATTTCACCTTGGGGCAGAGAGAAAACAACGGATTAGGCGATGTCCTGCCCACATTGATCGCAGTATCGGAATCGCTGGCGAACCCGGCGAAGCCATAGGACGAGGAAGACGAATGCGACTTCTGGAAATCATGCGTATGATCGTGATGGGCGGTCTTTGCTTGTGGCTAATCGGGCCTGCGGAGGCGAAGACAACAGTGACAAATCAGCCATTTGGAATTATGCCGGATGGAACCCCGGTTGAACTCTATAGCCTGGAGGATGGCCCCTTCCAGGTACGTGTCTCCAGTTACGGCGGCATCATCGTCTCGCTGAAAGCGCCAGACCGGAGCGGTAAAGCGGCGGATGTTGTATTGGGCTTTGATGATCTCGACGGCTACGTCGCTAATAATAATGCCCCTAAAGGAGGCGCATTTTTTGGCGCAATCATCGGACGCTATGCCAATCGCATCGCCCACGGCAGCTTCACTTTGGACGGCCACAAGTACTCGTTGCCTCTGAACAACGGCGAAAACTCGCTTCATGGCGGTCCTCGCGGGTTCAACAACGTGGTCTGGAAAGCGAAGCCGATTGCCAACGGGGTCGAACTGAGTTACTTAAGCAAGGACGGCGAGGCTGGATACCCGGGGAACCTGACCGCCACGGTCCGTTACACGCTAGTGAAAGGCGACTTGCGGATCGAGTACCTGGCGACCACGGACAAAAATACCGTGCTCAATTTGACGAACCATTCCTATTTCAACCTTGCCGGACAGGGTGAGGGAAACATTCTCAATCACCGCCTCACATTGTACGCATCTCGTTTCACTCCAGTCGATGCGGGATTGATCCCTACCGGAGATTTGAAGTCGGTCGAAGGAACTCCGCTCGATTTTCGCAAGTCGACTGCCGTGGGAGCCCGAATTGATGGCGATGACGAGCAACTCCGCCTTGGGCATGGCTATGACCATAATTGGGTATTGGATAGTGGCAGCGGAAAACTCACCCAGGCGGCCGAGGTCTATGACTCCGACAGTGGGCGCGTACTGAAGGTTTTCACCGACCAGCCGGGAATTCAGTTCTACAGCGGAAATTTTCTGGACGGCTCGATCAAGGGCAAAGGCGGGAAGCCGTATGAAAAGCATGCGGCCTTATGTCTGGAGACGCAACATTTCCCCGATTCGCCCAATCATCCTGATTTTCCGAACACTGAATTAAGGCCGGGTCAGCGATATCACACCGTGACCATCTACAGCTTTTCTACGCGCTAGCGCGGCGATGGAAATGCAGCTTGGTTGCTGGTTTTTCGGCCTTCTGCCCAACAGATTGCGCCCTTGGCTCCACAATCGCAGGTCACGCATCCCCGCCAGGGAACCTCTCTATTGCGGCTAGCGTGGTGAACTCAAGTTTCCAACAGTAGAGTCCAGACCTGCATGAAGGTCGCTTGCCGGTTCGCCCAAGCATAGTAAGGAATAAACGTCAGTGGAACGCGTCGCATCTTTGGCGAAGCTCCTGCATAGCGAAAATACAGGCCTCGTTCTGATGCTCCTCGTTCATACACGCTGCCGGTGTGATGAAGCACGACCGTTCCTCCGAGCAAGTCCCTCCTGAACTCCGGCTGGAATTGCTCCGAGAGGCGGCGTCCGGCGTCCACAGCTACGTCACTTAGAGATACCCCGCTGGGCTGATCGATTTCTTCGAGGCAATAGATCAGTGGGCCCCGCTGAATCGCGACTCTGCCCGAGTCGTCAGCGACCCGCGGGTTCGCCTCAATAACCTGGGTGACGAGCTCAAATTGGAGATGAATCGTGTCTCCCGATGACCAGCGCCTGCGAATGGGAAGATACTCACCAGGCTTTGCACCGGGAACCGTGTTGCCATTTACCGTGACTTGCGCGCGATCGGTCCATCCCGGAATACGCACATACACGGTGAACTCCGACACTTGTGCGGGAGCGACTGAAATGTGGACTTCCCCGTCCCATGGATAGTTTGTTTTTTGCGTAACCTTGATTCCGACGCCATTCTCCAGACGCCAATTGAGTTCCGAATTGTCGTAGAAGTGGACGTAGAAGCCGTCGCTGCTCGTGCTGTAAAAGTATCCCGGAAGCGAACCAAACGTGCGCTCCAGGTTCGGCGGACAGCAGGTCACGTCATACCAGGGATTGCGGATCTTGTCTCCGGTCGAAGGATCAAACGCCAGTGGATTGCGATAACAATACAACGTGCCGTCGAGCGACATCCCGGAGTTGATTCCGTTGTACAGGGCCCGTTCCATTACGTCGGTAAACTTCGCATCACCGGTAACCGCCAGCATTCGCCAGTTCCACATCATGTTGCCGATCGCGGCACAGCTTTCCCCATAAGCACGGAAATTCGGCAGCTCATAGGCGTCCCCGAATGCTTCTCCATCCGACCGAGAACCCACCCCACCGGTCACGTACATTTTGGTTGCAGTCATGTCGTTCCAAAGAGTATTCAGCGTCTTCCAATAGGTATCATCTCCAGTTTCCAGGTAGTAGTCGGTGGCCCCGCAGCAGGCATACATGGCACGCACGGCATGACCCTCCATCTTCGTGCGAGCGGTGAAGGGCGTTCCGCTAAACATATAGATGGTTCGACGCTCCGGCAACTGGAGACGATCGTCGCCCTGGAGGATGTAGCCTGCGAGATCGAGTTGGCGCTTGTCACCGGTGATACGGTACAACTCAATCAGGGCCATCTCGATTTCCGGATGCCCCGAGACGACTGGCTTCTTCGGCGCTGGCCCATAATTCGGGATCAGGAAATCATCAACGAATCGGATCCCGGCATCCAGCAACTTGCGGTCGCCAGTCGCCCGGTAGAACGCAATGGAACCCTGCAACATATGTCCGATGTTGTACAGCTCATGACCGGTGGTTTGGGTCTGGATAGTCATCCGCAAGGACTTGCGGTCGTCCTGATAATAAGTATTGAGATAGCCACTCGGCTCTTGAACCGCCACGACGCCTTCGATGAGTTTTTCAGCCGTGACGCGAAGTTCGGGACGGTCTCCGGATTGCAGCACGAAGCCAACCGCTTCAGTCCACTTATACACATCGGAGTCGGAGAACACCGGGCCAGTCTGCGGCGCATTGCTCTTCCCGAGCAGGCGGCGGAAATTGTTCATCCGACCATTGGCTTCTAGCAGATCATGCATGCTCGGAATGCTTCTGTTGACGTTGATTTCGCGCCGTGGGCCCCAGAAGCCGCCGGTTATCATCACAGCGCTCACGGGAATGTCCCGCAACTTCGCGTGAGGTGATTTCGCGAGATTTTCGATTCCCTGATCTTTCCAGCCAGGCGACTCGGTGAGAGCAACTTCGCTGCTTCGATTGGTATTCGCCCCACCCACGGCTTGTGCCAGGCTTCGAGCGGCCGGCAAAGTAGTTAACGCTGCCGCCGAAATTGCGGTGGTCACGAATTGTCTGCGCGAAATATTCTCTTTTTCAGCCATGAGCTGACCCTGCTCTCAGAGCGACCATTGAATCAGAGTGTAGGACCTTGCCGGAACCTCGAATCTGGTTTTGCCCGCGGAGGTTGTCGGCGCCGAGAATTTTTGGGGTACAACTTTTTGCGGTGTCGAAAAGCTGTTAGAGGCCTTCAAATCATCTCCCGTTAGAACGGACGCGGTAACCACGCGTGTGGGTGCGGCATCCTCCCAGACAACTTCAACCTCATGGGCCCTCGAGAGGTCGCGGTTCAGAATCAATAGGACAATTTTGCCGCTTGCCTCATAGCACCCGGTCGCATCCAAGTGTGGGACCTGCTCCAGTCCGGAGACGTCGTAGGTGGAAGACTCGACGAGCAAATTCAAAACCGAGCCCCTGCCAAACTGCAATCCCCAGCTATACGGATAATAGATTGACTGACGGAGCAGTCCGTTCTCGTTCGTCGTGATTGGAGCAATCACATTCACCAGTTGTGCCAGACAAGCGATCTTCACCCGGTCGGCATTGCGCAGCAGCGTGTTGACCATCCCTCCCACGAGCAATGCGTCTTCCAGGTTATAGACTTCTTCCAGCAGGGGCGGCGCTTCTTTCCTGTGCCCATCGACAGCATCCCCGCTGGTTGTCCGATACCAGACATTCCATTCATCAAACGACAGCCACAACTTCTTCGGTGAGCGCTTACGCCCACGCACCAGATCACAGACGGCTAGCGTTTCCGCAATCTGGCGTTCCATCATGAGATTGAGCGCCACGAACTTTGCGCTGTCCCCGCCCGTGTCGCGAGTGTTATTCCCAAAATATCGATGCAGTGAAAGGCCATCGACGTATTCATAACATTGCTCCAGAACGTCGCGATCCCACTCCAGATACGTAGGCATGAACGGCCCACTGGAACCGCAGGCGATCAGCTTAAGATCGGGATCGACGTCACGCATCTGCCGCGCTGCATCCGCAGCTTTCAGCCCATACTCGGCCGCCGACATGTGCCCGATCTGCCAAGGCCCATCCATTTCATTTCCCAGACACCAATGCCGTACGTTGTAAGAGTCGGGGATTCCGTGTTGCCGCCGCAGATCGCTCCAACGTGTTCCCTTGTCTATATTGCAGTATTCGACCAGGGCCGCGGCCTCCTCCGCCGTTCCTGTCCCCAGATTCAGTCCCATGAGCGGTTCAGTTTTGGCCGCCTTGCACCACGCCATGTACTCATTCGTTCCGAATTGATTCGACTCCAGTGGGTTCCATGCCTTATCGAGCACTCGCGGCCGATTCTGCTTCGGCCCAACTCCGTCGAGCCAGTTATATCCGGACACAAAATTGCCTCCCGGATAACGAATAATGGGAACACCCAGCTGACGGATTTCGCTTAGGACATCGGTGCGAAAGCCGTTTGCGTCAGCTAGCTTCGAGCCGGGATCATAGATACCGCCGTAGATCGCGCGTCCCAGATGCTCCAGGAAGGAACCAAAGAGATTGGGGTCGACTGCAGAAATTGTGCGCCGTGTATCGACGTAAACCCTGGCTGGCGCGTTGGACGGAGCAACTTGCGCCAACAATGGCCGTCTGAAGAGCAAGTCAGCGGATAAAGCCACGCCTGCAGCGCCTGCCTGCTGCAGAAATTGCCGGCGAGATTCCGAGAACATCAGAGGTCGGGCTCCTTGGTAGACATCTAGGATTTCTCCGTTCCCTGCTTAACGCGAAGCTGCGGTCGAGAGATCCTC
>Ga0187777_10000941_pt1 | contig 19030 bp, 18 predicted proteins | sample 1015_Q2_SP5_10_M_FD_132416 | JGI IMG/M metagenome (GOLD analysis project Ga0187777, IMG submission 132416) | Tropical peat soil microbial communities from peatlands in Department of Meta, Colombia - 1015_Q2_SP5_10_MG | ecosystem: Environmental > Terrestrial > Soil > Wetlands > Peat | place... | reverse complement strand
CTCACCAGGATCGCGGACCAGGCGCAGAAGGTCGTCTTCCTCCCCTACGACGCGTCGGCCACGCTGTCGTCGGTGGGAGGGATCCGCGAGCTGTGGAAGGACATGCCGGGGAAGTAGCGCGGCGGGCGCCGGCGCGGGGCGTCCGGCCGGGCCGCTAGTGGCCGCCGTGGCCCGCGGCGAGCGCCTCCATCCGCGCGGGGTCATAGCGCGACGGATCGGCTGCGACCTCGGCGCGGAGGTCGTCCCGCAGGCGGCGCGCGTAGCGCCCGGCGTCCAGCAGCGCCGCCGGCGCGTGTCCCACCGGGCCGAAGCGCACGACGCCCTCGCGCTCGAGCCACGCCTGCCGGTCGGCCAGCGCGCGCGCCGCGTCCGGGTGCAGCCGCGCCAGCTCCCGCTGCTCCGCTTGCGGCACCATGAACTGGAGGCCGTACCAGGGCATGTGGAGGGTCCTCCACTCGCCCTGCGCCGCGCCCGGCAGCACCACCCGGTCGAAGAACCCCGGAGCGTGGACCGCGGTGCGCACAGTTCGCGGACCCTCCGGCGCCATCACCTGCAGCTCGAAGCGCTCCCGGCGGTAGTGGTTGGGCCAGTCCGCCTCCTCCTGCACGCGGTGGAGCAGGCTGTTGGCGTTGGTGTTGAGCAGCAGGACCTTCCCGCCGAGCGGCCCGAGCCGTCCGTACGGGGTGGCGTCGCCGAACGGCGTCTCGGACCGCTCGTGCCCCTCGAGCAGCCGCTCAGCCAGCGGCCCGCAGGCCGCGACCGAGTGCGTGGGGTGCAGGCTGCGCCGCACGCCGGGGAGCGACCGGAACCGCTCGGCCAGCGCGCCGGTGGTGGCGGTCGCGCGCTCGGGATCGAACGGCGGCGGGCCGCTCTTCACGTAGCGGTACGTGCTGTCGGCGCCCGAGAAGGTGGGCATCATCACCGTACCCCGCGCGCCCACCACGGCGAACAGGGCGTCGACGACCGTGTCCGGTCCCTTGACCAGGTAGCCCACGGCGTTGAGCGAGCTGTGGACGCAGACGAGGTCGCCCTCGGCGAGGCCGAGGCGCCGGAGATCGCGGGCCAGCCGCCTCGCCGTCACGCGCCGCAGCAGCCGGTTGCGCAGACGGTTCCAGGTGCGGTGCGCCCCGCCCGGCAGCAGCCGGTCCTTGAGCGCGCGGATCACGCGCCCTCCCGTTCCTCGAGCAGGGCGTCGATGAGGAACTTCGTGGCCCAGTTGAGGACCATCAGCGGGCCGTAGTCAGCGTGCACCGGCCACGATCCCGCGAGGCCGCCGCGAATCGCCGGATCCGCCGCGGTGACGTCGTGGCGCGCCATCAGGAAGCGGTTGATCAGACGGGCCGCGTCGCGGTACCGGCTCTCCCCGGTGTAGGCGGCGAGCTTGGAGAGCACGATGGACGTCTGCGCGCTGCCGGTGAGACACGACCACGTCACGGCGCCCGAGAAGTCGGGACGCACCCGGCTCGGCAGGAAGCCGTCGGGCCCCAGGACGGTGATCAGTGCGTCCGCCGTGCGGCGGGCGGCCGCGATCAGGTCGTAGTCGCCGCTCAGCAGGCCGAGCTCGAGCAGCCCCTGCATTGCGTAGGCGACGGTGTGCAGCAGCGGCTGCGCGGGGTCGCTGAGGCAGCAGTCCGGAAACCACCCGTTCGCCGCCTGGCGGGAGCGCGCGTAGGCGGCGTTGCGGAGCGCCGCCCGCCGGTAGCGCTCCTCGCCGGCCGCCTCCCCCAGCGCGTACAGGCCCCAGGCCGTCATGGTGTTGTACAGCGTGGCGTTCGGGTTGGCGAAGCGCGAGTTGCCGGCCCGCCAGCTTCCGTCCGGCTCCTGGATCCCGACCAGCCACTCGGCGGCGCGCCGGCCGGCCGCGACGTAACGCGGGTCGCCGGTCTCCGTGGCCAGGGCGGCCCAGCCCTGGAGCACCTGCCCGGTGTTGAAGACGGCCGGCGAGGGCTCGTCCGTCGCCATGCCGCCCATGACCGCGCCGCACGGCATCTGGATCGCGATCTCCCAGTCGCCCATGCGCGCCGCCCGGTCGCGGAAACTCCCGTCGTTCCAGACGCGCGCCAGCCTCAGGAACGTGGGAATGATGTAGCCCGTGGTCTCCGGGTAGCTCGGCAGGAACGACTTGCCGAACGGCGTGCCGTAGGCCACGCCGTCGTCCGCGCCGTCGTCCTGGGCGCGCGCCAGCCACGCCGCCGCCTCGCGCAGGTGGATCTCGGGATCCAGCGCGTCGTGGAGACGGGTGTACACGCGCGCGTAGCGCCGCCGTGCGACGGCAAACGAGAGCGCACCGAGCACCGGGCCCAGGTGAAGCATCGTCCTCCGGGGTGACAATCGACGCCACGCCAATTTGCAGGACCCGTGCCAAGGGCACCACCCCGCGGCCGGTCGGGATGGACCGGGTCGGTCACGGCTGCGCCCCCGCGCCGGGGCCGGCGGCGGCTCGGCGGACGCCGCGGGCCACGGTCGAGCGTCAGCAGCGGATCAGTGGATGTCCTTGAGGATGGTCTCGCCCTTCACGAACCACGACAGGCCGAACGCCCACAGCGCGACGGTCTCGAGCCAGAAGACGGGGTGGAACGCGTCGAAGACCTGCGTGCTGAGCACCGAGTAGCTGAGGCCGATCCCGGCGATGCACAGCAGGATGGCGATGCCGCAGGCGCGATAGACGGTGTTGCGCATCCGCTTGCGGTTGGTGGGCGCGCCCCCCGTGCGGGTGAACAGGAACAGCGAGAAGTAGGCGAGCACCAGGAACAGCGCCAGCGCGGCGCCGAAGTGCACGAGGCGCTCGACCCGCGTCCCGGTGTTGGGAAACAGCGCGACGGCGAGGGCGAAGACGCAGGCGAGGTTGCCGGCGACGTCGTCCCGCCGCTCGTAGCCGCGGTAGGCGAACAGGAACCAGCCGATGGTGAACAGGATGCCGACGAACGCGTCGCGCGTGCGGAGGGCGTAGTAGTCGCTGATGGAGGGCTGGACGCGGAGGCAGTGGCAGAGAGCGAAGCCCCACGCCGCGACCACGACCGGCAGCGCCACGCCGAGCACGCCCACCACGCGGCGCAGCGTGCGGTACGAGACGAGATCGTCCTCCCCGTCGCCGTTCCCCGTCATGGTCGAATGTATCGCCGCCGCGCCCGCACCCCGCCAGGGAGGCGGCGGTTGACCACGGGCCCGCATTTCCGTACCCTTTGCCCACTTCGGCCCGACCAAGGACACGGCCACGACGCCCCCCCTGCCTCCCCCGCCCTCGCCGCGCAGCCCGCCCACCAGCCCGGGCATCGGGCGCAAGACCATCGAGATCGTGCGCTCGCTGTACGAGCGCCAGTCGATGGTGCTGGTGCGGCATCTCTACGAGCGGATGCGGCTGTGGACGCTGATCTACCGGGCGCTGGCCCTCGTCGGCCTGGTCGTGGCCGCGGCCATCGGCGCGCGGCTCTACTTCGTCAACCGCCGCATCGAGACGATCCGCCGCCAGGCGGCCGAAGTGTTCTACCGGGTGAAGGCCCTGGAGCTGCAGATCGGCCGGCTGCAGCCCGGCACGCCGGAGCGGAAGGCCGCCGCCGACCAGCGCGCGCGGCTGGAGAGCGCCTACGCGGACTGGAGCGGCCAGCTCGACAAGTCGAGCAACGACCCCGAGGACATCCGCGCGATCCGCGCCGCGGTCGCCCGCCTCGGCGAGGCGCCGATGCTCGTCTCCGACGGCTTCATCGGCGACGTCCGCGCCCGCGTGGCCCAGTGGCGGCACACCTCCGAGTTCTACCTCGCCTACCGGCTCGCCAACGAGCACCGCTACGAGAGCCAGGTCGAGTCGGTGCTGGCGGCCAACAGCCTGCCCAAGGACCTGGTGTGGCTCGCCTTCCAGGAGAGCCGGTTCCACCCCGAGCGGGTCGGGCCCTCCACGCGCTACGGCATCGCCAAGGGGCTGTGGCAGCTGCTGCCCTCGACCGGGCGCGAGTACGGGCTGCGGATCGGGCCGCTGGTGGGCCAGCCGGTCTACGACCCGCGCGACCAGCGCTTCGACGTGACCCTCTCGACCCGCGCCGCCGTGCGCTACGTCGGCGACCTGTACCAGGTCGACGCCCAGGGCTCCGGGCTGCTGGTGATGGCCAGCTACAACGCCGGCCAGACCCTGATCCGGAAGCTGCTGCGCTCGCTCCCCGCCACCCCGCAGGACCGCAACTTCTGGCAGCTGCTCGAGCACCACCGCGACGACATTCCGGACGAGACCTACGGCTACGTGGTGGGCATCGTCGCCGCCGCGGCGGCCGCGGCGGAGCCGCAGGCGTTCGGTCTGCAGCTGTAGATCGGAGACTCTCATGGATCGTCGCAGCGCGAAGATCGCCGCCCCGCGGCCCGCCGGTCGGCGGCGCCGCGTCGCCCGGGGCCTGCTCCCGCTCGCCGCCCTGGCCGCCGCCGTCGGCTGCCACCGCGCGCCGCCGGCGCCGGCCGCGCCGGCCCCGCCGTTCCTCCTCGGGGCCGACGTCTCGTTCCTCGACTCGCCCATGCCGCCGCGCTGGGCGGGGCGCACCTACCGGGAGAACGGCGCGCCGTCGGACGAGGTGACCATCCTGATGCGGCACGGCTGGAACGCGTTCCGGCTGCGGGTGTTCGTCTCGCCGGTGCGCCGGGCGCCGGACAACTCGCTCGAGAACACCATCCCGCTGGCGCGGAGCATCAAGGCCGCCGGCGGCCTGCTGCTGCTCGACATCCACTACTCCGATACGTGGGCCGACCCGCAGCACCAGGAGATCCCGGTCGCCTGGCGCGCTCTGAGCTTCGACTCGCTCGAGCGGCGGGTGCAGGACTACAGCCGCGAGACGATCGCCGCGCTCAAGGCGGCGGGGGCGATGCCCGACTGGGTGCAGGTCGGCAACGAGATCACCCGCGGCACGCTGTGGCCGCTGGGGCAGGTGGAGGAGCCCGGGGACACGGCCTACCTGCCGCCGCCGCCCTACGACTCCACCCTGCAGTGGGACCACCTGACGCGGATCCTCAAGGCCGGGATCCGCGGCGTGCGCGAGGGCGCGGGCGACACGCCGCCCCGGATCGCGATCCACATCGACCGCGGCGGCGACTGGCCGAAGACGAAGTGGTTCTTCGACCATCTCGAGGCCGCGCAGGTGGACTACGACATCATCGCGCAGAGCTTCTACCCGGAATGGCGGCACGGGACGCTCGAGCAGCTGTGGACCAACATGGACAGCTGCGCCGCGCGCTACCACAAGGACTTCCTGGTGGCCGAGACCGGCTACGGCACCTCGCACGTGACCGACAACCCCGACATGCTGTGGCCGCTGACGCCCGAGGGGAGGCTGCAGTTCATGGTGGACCTCGTCACCACGATGCGGCGGGCCCCGCGCGGCATCGGCGCGATGTACTGGGCGCCCGAGGGCGAGGCCTGGAACGCCGACGGCACCCCGGGCCCGGTGGTGTTCACGCTCGACCACCTGCGCGACCTGCAGGCGCGGCCGGCGAGCCGCGCGCCGGAGCACCCGTGAGCCCCGCCGCGCGTCGGGCCCGGTGGTGGCTGATCCTGCTCCTCGCCGCGGCCTTCGCCCTGGTCCTGGTGCCGGCGTTCGCCGGCGTCCTGACCGACTGGTGGTGGTTCCAGGAGATCGGCTACCGGGTGGTGTTCACCCGCCAGATCGTGGCGCGGGGCGACCTGTTCCTGGCGGTGTTCGCGCTCACCGCGGCGATCCTGCAGCTCAACCTGGGCGTCGCGCAGCGCGGCATCGTCCTCAACCCGGTCATCATGCGCGTCGGGCCCTCCACGCCGCAGCTCGACGTGTCGCGCGCCGTGCGGCGGGTCAGCCCGTGGGTCGTGGTCGCCGTCGCCTTCTTCGTCGGCCTCGCCGCGACCGCGCAGTGGGACGTCGCCCTCGCGGCGCTGAACCGCACGCCGTTCGGCACCACGGACCCGGTGTTCGGGCGCGACGTCGGCTTCTACGTGTTCACGCTACCGGCCCTGAGCGCGGTCCTGTCGTGGCTGTTCGGCATCCTGTTCCTCACGCTGGTGCTGCTGCTCGTGGTGTACGCGCTCCGCGGCGCCTTCGCCGTCCGCGGCCGCGCGGTGCACGCCGAGCCGCGCGCGGCGCTCCACCTGGCCGTGGTGACGGCGCTGCTGTTCCTCGTGACCGCGGTGCAGCTGTGGGTGGTGGACGGATCCAACCTGCTCTACTCGACCACCGGCCCGCTGGTGGGCGCGAGCTACACCGACCTCCACGCCCGCCTGCCGGCCCAGCGCCTCTCGGCGCTGGTGGCCGTCGCGGCCGCCGCCGCGGTGGTCGCGGGCGCGCTGCGCGGCCGGCTGCTGCGCTGGGCGCTGGTCGCCGTCGGCGGCTACGCGGCCGTCGCCGTGCTCGGCCGCGGCCTGTATCCGGCGGTGATGCAGAAGTTCGTCGTGGCGCCCACCGAGCTGACGCGCGAGACGCCGTACCTGCGCTCGCACATCGCCGCCACCCGCGCGGCCTGGGCCCTCGACAGCGTCGAGGTGCGGGACCTCGGCAGCGAGACGCCGCTCTCGCTCGCCGACCTCCGCGCCAACGGGCCGACGATCGAGAACGTGCGCCTGTGGGAGCGCGACCCGCTGCTCCAGACGTTCGGGCAGCTGCAGGAGATCCGCACCTACTACGACTTCGTCTCGGTGGACGACGACCGCTACTGGATCGACGGGCGGTACCGCCAGATCCTGCTCTCGCCGCGCGAGCTGAACCCGGCGAGCCTCCCGACGCCCACCTTCATCAACGAGCACCTCACCTTCACCCACGGCATGGGCCTCACGCTGGGCCCGGTGAACCAGGCCACCGCCGAGGGGCTGCCGGTGCTGTTCGTGAAGGACCTGCCGCCCGCCTCGACCGTCTCGCTCGCCGTGAAGCGCCCGCAGATCTACTACGGCGAGCTGGACGACGACTTCGCGTTCGTGGGCACGCGGCAGCGGGAGTTCGACTACCCCTCCGGCGACGAGGACGTGTACGCGCCGTACCGCGGCAGCGGCGGCGTGCGGGTGGGGAACCTGTGGCGGCGGCTGCTGCTGGCGATCCGGTTCGGCTCGTCGAACGTCTTCTTCTCCCAGGACATCACCCCCGACAGCCGGGCGCTCTACAACCGCGAGATCCTCGGCCGGGCGCAGAAGGCCCTGCCGTTCCTGACCTTCGATCCCGATCCCTACCTGGTCATCGCGCCCGACGGCCGGCTGGAGTGGATCCTCGACGCCTACACGTCGACCGACCGCTACCCGTACGCGCAGCGGCTCGACGACGGCACCAGCTACATGCGCAACAGCGTGAAGGTCGTGATCGACGCGTACGACGGCTCGCTCAAGGCGTACGTCAGCGCGCCGGCCGACCCGCTGGTCCGCACCTGGGCGCGGGTGTTCCCGGGGCTGCTCGCCCCTCTCGACAGCTTCCCCGCCGGCCTGCGCCCGCACCTGCGCTACCCGGACCGGATCTACCGCATCCAGACGGCGCTGTACGCCACCTACCACATGGACGCGCCGGTGGACTTCTACCACCGCGAGGACCAGTGGCAGATCCCGGTCGTGAACCGGGCCACCGGCGGCGCGGTGCCGTTCATGCGGCACATCATCATGAAGCTGCCCGGCGAGGCGCAGGAGGAGTACGTCTACATGGTGCCGTTCACGCCGCGGGGGAAGGACAACCTGGCGGCGTGGATGGTGGCGCGGAACGACGGCGCGGAGTACGGGAAGCTGCGCGTCTACCGGCTGTCGCGGCAGACGCTGGTGTTCGGCCCCACGCAGATCGAGAACCGCATCAACCAGAACACCGAGATCTCGCAGCAGGTCTCGCTGTGGGACCAGCACGGCTCGCAGGTCATCTGGGGCGACCTGCTCGTGATCCCGATCGGGACGGCGCTGCTGTACGTGCAGCCGCTCTACCTGCGCGCCGCGGGCGGGAAGATCCCGGAGCTGAAGCGCGTGGTCGTCGCGTACCAGAACGAGGTGGCGATGGCCGAGACGCTCGACGCCGCGCTGGCGCAGCTGTTCGGCGGGACCGCGGCGCCGCGCGCCGAAGCCGCGGCCGTCGCCGCCGTGCCGCCGGCGGACGCGCGCCGGGCGCTGGTGGCCGAGGCGCGGCAGCACTACGACGCGGCGATGGCGGCGCAGCGCGCCGGCGACTGGGCGCGCTACGGCGCGGAGATCAAGGCCCTGGGCGGCATCCTCGAGCGGCTCGGCGCCGCGCAGGACCGCTAGCTACCCCTCCCGGAAGGGGCGCGGCACGAGCAGCGGCTTGTAGCGGTACAGGCCGATGACCGCCTCGAGGGCCTTGAGGCGGCGGAACAGCATCACCCGCGCCTGCTGGTGCTGCGGATTGAAGCCCTGGCCGCTGGGGCCGAAGTCGAGCGCGCCGGCCGGGGCGTCGAACGCCGCCACGTCGGAGGGCGCGAACCGGCCCTTGAGCCGCGACCGGACGTCCGCGTACCACGTGCTCAGGTCGGCCGTCCACTGCTCCTGCTGCCCCAGGTCCGCCACGTCCCGCTCGAGCAGCGCGTCGCCCGACGCGGCGAGCACCACCAGCGCATCCACGTCGTCCTGGCGGGCCTCGGTGATCTGCTGCGGCGTGAGGTGGGCCCGCTCCTCCGCCCGGACCCGCACCACGCCGCTCACCACCTTCCACGCGAACACCGCCGCCAGCACGACGACGTAGGCGACCAGCAGGTTGGGCACCGAGACGTTCGACAGCAGGACGGTCAGGCCGACGGCCGACACCACGGCCCGGACGCCGATCCAGGGGCGCATCTCCTTCCAGGCCCGCTGCAGCACCAGGGAGGCGTGCTTCACGCCCCTAACATACCCGGCACCAGATCAAAGGTGAGGGTGCGCGGCTACCGGGCGCCCCACCGCCACGACAGCCCCAGGTGCGCCTGGAGGTCGGCCTGGAATCCCGGGCCGGGGTACGCGCCGGAGGTGTAGCCGTCCAGGGAGTAGAACAGCGTGGTGATGCCGAGGCTGGCCACGATGGGCCCGGCGAGGCGGGCGTCCACGCCGCATCCCACGGCCGCAGCCACCGACGTCGGCGGGCCGACGCCCGCATCGGCGTACGCCTGGCCCGAGCGCCGGACCACGCCGGCGCCGGCGCTGAGCCACAGCGGAGAGCGGGCCGAGAAGGGCCGGACGATGGCCTGGACGGTGACCTGGACGAGCCGCGCCGACATGGGCGGCGCGATGCACGGCGCGCAGCACACGCACGGCAGAGGCACGGGCAGCCCGTCGAACCGGCTCGACCGCACCGACCCCTCGATCAGCACTCCGGCCCGGTGCGTGAGCCAGAAGCGGCCCTGCGCGCCCCACGTCCATCCCCTCAGGTCGTTGGCGGTGGACGGAAGCGCGGCGTCGTAGTTGCCGAGCGGTGCGTAGTACCCGACCGTCGGGCCGATCTCGACGGCCGCCTGGGCGACGGCGGGCGCGGGCGCGAGCGACGCCGCCGCCAGCACGACGGCCGCGCTCCGGGCGCGGCGCGACGCCGCGCGCACCATCTTCGAGCGGACGAGCACTGCGGTCTCCTCCGGTTGCGCCCGGCGCCGCCGCCGTGGTACAAGTCCACCGGGGCACGGTGCGGGGCGGCCTCGCGCCGCGACGTCCACCGCACATGACCCGTTCCGGTGCGGCGCCGTCACCGCCGGCCGGTGACCGAATTCCCGTGTCGAGGGTCTGGATGATCGAGGACGAGCCGGACGGCGCGCTGGTCCGCCGGGTCCTGGACGGCGACCTCGAGGCGTTCGCCGGACTGGTGGCGCGGCACCGGGATCGCGGGCTCCGGTTCGCGGCCTCGATGCTCGGTGACGCGGCGGAGGCGGAGGAGGCGCTGCAGGACGCGTTCGTGCGGGCGTACCGCAGCCTCCGCTCCTGCCGCGAGCCGGACCGGTTCGGCGCCTGGCTGCTGCAGATCCTGGTGAACCGGTGCCGCACCCGCGCGGCGCGCTTTCAGCGGAGAAACCGGCAGTTCGTGCGCGACGACGCGGCGCTCGAGCGCGCGGCCGCGCCGGCGGGCCGGAGCCGGGAGTGGCGCGAGGAGATCGAGCGGGCGCTGGCGCGCCTCGACCCGCTCCAGCGGGAGGCGTTCGTGCTCAAGCACGTGGAAGGCCTGGAGTACGAGGAGATGACGCGGCTCACCGGCGCGCGCGTGCCCGCGCTCAAGATGCGGGTGAAGCGGGCCTGCGACCGGCTGCGCGTCCTGCTGGGCGAGGAGAGCGGGCGGCGTGACCGATGACGATCCCCTGATCGCGCGCGTCGCCGCGGAGCTGCGGCGCCCGCGGTCGCCCGGCCCCGGCTTCGACGGGCGCGTGATGGCGGCGGTGCGCGCGGTACCGGCGCCGCTGCCCGCGCGGGCGTGGGCGTGGCTGCGGGAGCCGCGCGTGCTCGCGCTCTCGCCCCTGGGCGGTGCCGCGATCGCCGCGTGCCTCGCCGTCCTGGCGGCTGCCGGGGTGTGGGGTGCGCGGCGGGGAAGCCGGGACGGGAGCGGCGCGCCGGCCGTCGCCGCGCGGGCAGCGGCACCGGCCGCGCCCTCGGTCGTGACGTTCGTCCTGGTGGCCCCGCAGGCGAGCACCGTCGCGCTGGCGGGGGACTTCGACGGCTGGGACGGCGCGCGCCTGCCGATGCGCCGCGAGGCCGCCGGCATCTGGACGGTGGACGTGCCCCTGACGCCGGGGCGCTACGACTACGCGTTCGTCGTCGACGGCCGGCGGTTCGTCGCCGATCCGGCGGCGCCGCGCGCCCTCGGCGACGACTTCGGCCGGCCGTCGTCGGTGGTGACGGTCGGTAGCGGCGCCCCGGGCGCCGCGGGAGGATCGCTGTGAACGCTCGCCTGCTCGGTGTCGCGCTCGTCCTCGCCGCCGCCCGGCCCGCGACGGCCGTCGCACAGGTCGAGCGGCTCGCCGGCCGTGTCGACGACGCGACCCGTGCGGCCGTCGCCGCCGTGGTGGACTCGGCGCGCGAGGCCGGCGTGCCGGCGGAGCCGCTGGTCAACAAGGCGCTCGAGGGCGCGAGCAAGGGTGCGGACGGGGCCCGCATCGTCGCGGCGGTCCACGCGCTCGCGGGCGACCTCGGGCGCGCGCGATCCGCGCTCGGCCCGGGGGCGAGCCCCGCGGAGCTGGTGGCCGGCGGCGCCGCGGTCCGCGCCGGCGTGCGGGGGGCGGTGCTCGAGGAGCTGCGCGCGCGCTATCCGCGCGAATCGCTGATGGTCCCGCTGGCCGTGATGGCGGACCTGGTGGCGCGCGGGGTCCCCGCCGACACCGCGGCGCGGTCGGTGCTCGTGCTCATGCGCGAGGGCGTGCGCGACGCCGAGCTGGTGGCGTTCCGCCAGAGCGTCGAGCGCGACATCGCCCTCGGCGCGCCGGCCGGCGGCGCGGCCGCGGTGCGCCTCGACGGCGCGCTGCCGGGGACGACCAGCACGACGCCCGCCGCGCCCCGGAAGCCGTAGCGCGACCGCACCGGTGCCGCGGCGCTCGCCACGCCGGCTGCTGGCCCTCGCCGTCTGCTGCGCGGCCGGGGCCCGGCCGTGCGCCGCCCAGGTCGAAGCCGGCCTGGACGCGGCGGCCTCGTACGTCCGGTACGAGGGCTTCCTCGGCTCCGGCGCCGCCTCGCTGTCCCCTTCCCTCGCGTGGCGCTCGCCGCGGACGACGCTCGCGGCGCGCGGCACCTTCCTGGTCTTCGAGAGCGGCAACGCCAGCCTCCAGGGGCTGCTCACGGCCGGCACGTTCTCGCCGGCGCTCGGACCGCTGCGCGTCGAGGCGCAGGCGGAGGCCGGCGCCAGCTCGTACGTGGGCTTCGCGCATTTCGCGCACGCGCTCGGCAGCCTGCGGCTGCACGCGCTGGGCGGCCGCTGGGGCGCGTGGGCGGGTCCGCTGCTCGGCAGCGTGGCGCACGAAGGAAGCGGCGCGGGCGCGGCCGGCGTCGCCGCCGGCGCCTGGATGCGCTGGCCGGCGGGAGCGCTCGAGGTCATCTGGTCGCGCGTGACGGTCGGGGACACGGCGTACAGCGACGTCCAGGCCCGGGCCCGCTGGCACGCGGGCGCCCTGGAGGTGGAGGGCACGCTCGGCGCGCGGACGGCGATCCCGGGCGGCGGCGCGTCGGCGTACGGCGACGTGTCGCTGGTGCTCGGCTTCGCCGGGCCGGTCGCGCTGATCGCCACGGCCGGCCGCTATCCCGGCGATCCCGTGAGCGGCAGCATCCCGGGCCGCTACGTGACCGCGGGCCTGCGCCTCTCGCCGCGGCATCCGGCTGCCGCGCGCCCGACACTCGCCGTGCCGGCGCCAGCCCGCACCGCAACGCCCGCCGCGAGCGGCGCGGCGACCGTCGAGGAGCGCGACGGCCTCGCGGTGCTGGTCGTCACGGCCGGCGGCGCGCGGCGCGTGGAGCTGATGGGCGACTTCACCGGCTGGCAGGCGGTGGACCTCGCGCCGGGCGCGGACGGCCGCTGGCGCTACGCGCCGGGGCTGCCGGCCGGGATGTACCGCTTCAACGTCCGCGTGGACGGCGGCCCGTGGGCGGTCCCCGACGGCGTGGCCACCGCCGCGGACGAGTTCGGCGGCCGCGTGGGCGTGCTCGTCGTTCCCTGAGCGATGCCATCGGCGTCGGCCGGACCGGTCCCGGGTGCCCGGTGACCTTGTCGCCCGTCCGGCCGACGCTATTGTAGGCCATGAGCCGCAACGCGCTCGCCTCCCTCCTGTGCGTGTTCCTGGCCACGGCCTGGGCCGGATGCACCGAAAGTGCCGCCCCCGCCCTGTCGCGTCTCAGCCAGGCCGGCCGCTCCGTCGCGATGCCCAACGACAGCGTGTGGACGACCACCGACTCGGTTCCACTCGGCTTCGCCGGCTTCGGCGCCGGCGGCGCGCGCTGGACCGCCGCGAGCAGCGCCCCCTGGGTCAGCCTCGCGGCCGCGCAGGGGACGGGCGGCGGCTTCCTGCGCTGGACCCGCGACCCGACCGACCTGGGCTACGGCACGTTCGTGGACACGATCACGGTCACCTCGGCCGGCGCGGCGGCGCAGATCCTGGACTCGGTGGTGGTCGGCGGCCCGCCGGCGACGTTCGTCACGGCGCGGCGCGCCTGGCGCCCCGGCGAGCGCGACTCCGTGGCCGCCGCGGTGGTGCGGACGCGGGCCTGGGGAGAGTTCTCGGACGTGGCGCCGCAGCTCCTCGCCGGCAGCGACTCCGCCACCGAAGTGGTGCCGAACCTCCCGCTGGCGGGGGCCGGCCCTTCGCGCGCCGCGCGGGTCATCGCGCTCGGCCAGAAGGGCCAGACCTGGATGGTCGTGGGGCTGCAGATCCGGGAGGTGTTCCCGGTCAGCCCCGGCTCGTCCACGCTGGACTCGCTCCGGTGGCTGGGCGTGTTCTGGTACGCGTCGCCGGAGAGCACCTGGATCGGGCGGATGGTGTTCGCCACCAGCGCCGCTACCTACGGCCGGACCACCGTCAACACGGCGGCCTTCGACTCGTCCGGGGGCAAGAGCGGGCTGGGTGGGGGCGAGGCGCGCGCCAGCACCGGGCAGTACTGGGAAGCGAACATCGGCAAGTTCCAGGTCAACTCGAACGTCTGCAGCCCGGCCTCGTGTGCCAACGCGACGTTCACGTCGGGGCCGTGGAAGGGCGGCCTGTGGCACGGGCTGCTGATCGGCGGCCAGATGATCAACATCCGCGCGCCGTGCAAGCTGCCGGCGGGCTGCACGTCCGTGGACACGTTCAACATCAACTTCCGGGGCAGTCCCGTGCCCGGCGTCTACATCAACTGCGTGTTCCCCACGCCGTGCACCGGCGCCGCGGCCGAGCACCTCGCCGCCCTCGCGCGCCGCTCCCGCGCGGATGGCGGAGCCGATCCGGCGTGGCCGCCCCGGGCGCGGCTCACCCGGCGCCGCTAGAACACGAACGGCACCAGGCGCCACGTGCGCCGGCGGTACGCCTCCCACGCCGGCCCGAATTCCCGTCGCATCAGCGCCTCCTCGTCGGCGATGCGCCACAGCAGCAGCGGCACGACCGCGGCCGCGCAGCCGAGCGCCACGAGCGAGTCGAACACCAGCGCGATGCCGGCACCGAAGACGATGATGCCCAGGTAGCGGGGATGCCGGAGGTGCCGGTAGACGCCGCCCGTGACGAGCGCGTGCTCCGGCTGGATGGCGACTTCGACGCTGAACTGCCTGCCCAGGGCCGCCTCGGCGAGGTGCATGAGCAGGAACCCCTTCACGTACATCACCAGTCCCAGCCACCGCAGCAGGGCCGGCCCGCCGAGCGGCGCGAGGGCGCGCGCGTCGGTGTACGGGCCGGCCGCCACGATCGCGATGCTGAGCACCTGCAGCAGCACCACGACCGCGTGCTGTCGCCGCACGGTCGTCGCCGCCCGCGGCCTGGCGCGACCGATCTCCGGGATCCTCCAGGCGGCGAACGCGTTCAGTCCGAGGGCCGCCCCAAGGTAGGCCAGCCGCGCGCTCTCGGCGGCGAAGGCCCGCACGGAGGCGAAGCCCCACGCGGCGAGCGGGACCAGGACGAACAACGCGGCCCCGACCAGGAACGTGACGGACACCCGCAGCGGTCGCGACATCGGTCCTCCTTGCCCTGCCGGCGCGCGGCGTCGCGCGCCCGGCACCGTTTTTCTCCTGCAACGCGCGCGCCGGGGGGGGGGGCGCCGCACCTTGACGGGCCGTCGCGGCGCCATTTACGATTCCGATCAATGACCGTTACTCGCGGGGGCCTCGCGCCGATGCACGCACCGGCTATTCGTCGTTGGCATCCGCCGTTCGAGCTCGCGGGCAGGGCCTGCCTGCACACGAACGCCGGCCGCTCGATGGGAGCGGGCCGGGTGGTCGTCAATTGCCCGGGCAGGGTCCCGTAAGGAGTCTCACCGCTGGGTGGCAGGATCGGGCGAGCGCCCCCCCCGGGAGACTCCGGCGGGGGGCGCTGTCACGTTGCAGCCCGTGTCGTCGCCGTCGTTCGGACTCGATCGTGGAGTGATGGACCCATGTACCTGAGAAGCACCGTGCCGCCGAAACAGTTTCTGCTGGCGAGCGACTTCGACCAGACGCTGAGCTTCAACGACTCGGGCATCATCCTGAGCGAGCTGCTCGGCCTGTCGCGGTTCCAGGACAAGGTGGCGGGCCTGTCCGACTCGCACCTGGTGCAGCAGGGCGCCGAGCTGTCGTACCTGCTGCTGCACGATCCGGAGTACCGCCGCGTGCGCAAGGCGGATCTGGTCGAGGTGGGCAAGCGGGTGCGGCTGAAGCAGAACCTCCGCCTCCTGCTGCGGATGCTCGAGCAGCTCGAGGGCCACCGCTTCGACTTCTACGTCATCTCCGCGGCCCCCGAAGAGGTGATCCAGTCGGCCCTGGAGGGCATCCTGCCCGAGGACCACATCTTCGGGACCCGCTTCCGCTACGCCGAGAGCGGCGAGATCGATTCCATCGTCCGGGTGCCGGCCGGGTACGGGAAGGTCGCCGTGCTCGAGGAGCTGCGGGCGCGGATCCCGGTGAGCCCCGACCGCCTCGTGTACGTCGGCGACGGCAGCTCCGACGTCCACGTCATGCTGCACGTGAACCGGCTCGGCGGCCTCACGGTGGCCGTGTCCCGGAACGTGTACCTCGCCCCGATCGCCCGGCGGACCGTGCTGAGCGACGACGCACTGAGCGTGCTCGTGCCCGTGCTGGAGGAGATCGTCGGCCTGGACACCGGCGGCGTGCGCGCGCTGTTCGAGTCGCACGGGTTCGTGCTGCAGGAGTGGGACAAGGTGCGGACCGATTCGCTCACCATCCGCCCCGCGGCGGTCGCGCCGGCGGTCGCCGCCGGATGATCGACGCCATCGGCTGGGTCGCGACCGCGCTGTTCGCCAGCTCCTACCTGTTCAAGCAGCCGGTGGTGCTGCGGCGAACGCAGGCGCTCGCCGCCGCGCTGTGGATCGTCTACGGCGCCATCATCCACGCCACGCCGGTGGTGGCGGCCAACCTGATCGTGGCGGGCCTCGCGCTGTGGTCGTCGTTCGGCCCGCCGGCGCGGCGGCCCGTGCCGGAGCCGGCCGCCTCGCGCCCGACGCCGTCCGCCGGAGACGCCTGAGCACGGCCCGCCGCCGCACAGCTCCCCCCTCCCGCGGCGCGATCGTGCTGCCGCCGCCCCGGCTCGGCCGGGGCAAGGCGCTGGGCGACGCCTTGCGCCGGCGCCGCACCACCCGCGAGATCGGCGCCCGCCGGCTGCCGCCGCAGCTGCTCTCGAACCTCCTCTGGGCCGCCTGCGGCGTGAACCGTCGCCGCGGGCCGTTCGGCCAAGCCGGCATCACCGCCGCCTCGGCGAGCAACTCGCAGGAGATCGACGTCTACGTCGCCATGGAGGACGGCGTCCGGCTTTACGACGCGCGGCGCCACCGCCTGTCGCGGGTCGTGGCGGACGACCTCCGGGCGCTGGCGATCGGGCGCGGCCAGCGGGACATGGTGACCGACGCCCCCGTGCAGCTCATCTACGTCGCCGACGTCCGGCGGCTCACGCACACCAGGGGCTTCCAGGAGCCGGGCCTGCACGACCCGGAGATCCAGAAGGCGTACTACTTCGTCGACACCGGGCTCATCGCGGGCAACGTGTACCTCTTCGCCGCCTCCCAGGGGCTGGCCTGCTGGTTCCACAACTGCGACCGCCCGGCCCTCTCCAGCCGCCTGAAGCTGCGCCCCGAGCAGCGGGTCCTCTTCGCCCAGACCGTGGGATATCCCGAGTGACGTTCACAACTCCGGCAACCGCGTAGGTAATCATCCTCTCGAACAACTGTGCGAATTCGCACAGGTCAATGGCGCACAACGCATTACGAGATCCCGTAGCACTCGCGCAACGATGTTGACAACCCTGTTGACAACTGCGAGCGAAGCATTAGTAATGGCCCCTAGCTCATTGGCGGGCAGGGGGTTAAGCAGTGAGAGATAATATGAGTGCTCCGGGCGTCGACACGGACGCTGATCGCGGCTACGCGCATCCCGGCGTGCTCGTTTCGACCGAGTGGGTCGCGGAGAATCTCGCCGACCCGGGCGTGCGCCTCGTGGAGTGTGACGAGGACGTCCTGCTCTACGAGACGGGACACATCCCGGGCGCGGTGAAGCTGGACTGGGTGCACGAGCTCACGGCCCCGGTCGGTCGCGACTACCTGACGCGCGAGCGGATGCAGGCGCTGCTGCGGTCGAAAGGCATCAGCCGCGAGACCACGGTGGTGCTCTACGGGGACCGGGACAACTGGTGGGCGACCTTCGGCTTCTGGGTGTTCCGGCTGTTCGGCCTCAATCATCTCCGGGTGAGAGTGATGGACGGCGGCCGGGCGCGCTGGACCGAACAGGGCGGCGCCCTGTTCACGCAGGTGCCCCGCTATCCGGACGGCAACATCACGGTGGGGCCGCGGAACGACCGCGACGTCCGGGTGTTCCGCGACGGGGTGCTGGCCCACGTGGCCGAGCGGCTGCCGCTGGTGGACGTGCGGAGCCCCGAGGAGTTCCGGGGCGAGCGGGTGCACATGCCGGACTATCCCGACGAGGGCGCGGTGGCCCGGGGCCACATCCCCGGCGCGCTGAGCATTCCCTGGCAGCGGGCGGTGGATCCGGACACGCACTGCTTCCGCCCGGGGCCGGAGCTCAGGTCCGTGTACCGCCTCGAGGGCGGGCTCAAGCCGAACGACGACGTGGTCACCTACTGCCGGATCGGCGAGCGCTCGTCGCACACCTGGTTCGTGCTGACCTACCTGCTGGGCTTCACGAAGGTCCGCAACTACGACGGGTCCTGGACCGAGTGGGGCAACCTGGTCGGCGCGCCCGTCGAGATGCCGTAGCCTCCGCGCGGCCCTCCCTACCGGTCGCGCCACCTCGCGCTGAAGATCGCGGCGTGGGGCATGGCGGCGCCGCCGGCCCCGTGCGGCCACGCGCCGCGGTCGAAGTCGACGCCGGGCCGCCGGCTGCCGGGATCGCGGAAGGTCGAATCGATCGACAGCACCCCCGCGACCGAGTCGAACCGCGCCATCAGCACGCGGTGATCGCCGCGGCCCGACGTGAGCGCGACCCGGTCGGCGTTCGGCTCCCGGGCCGTCCAGTGCGGGTGGAAGGTCGAGTCCACGACCAGCGCGCTCGCCTGCCGCGGGTGCCGCGGATCCGCGAGGTCGAAGACCAGGTAGGTGTGCGCCGTCCCCACCGGCATGATCCACCAGTGGCCGAACAGGAGCGGCACGCCGCACCCGTGGTCGGCGGGCTGCGGGAGCGACAGCACGTGCTCGATCCTCGGCGCCGCGGTGCCCAGGCCCGACAGCAGGAAGAAGCCGCAGTTCCAGGTGTTGAGGAACGCGGTGCTGTCGCCCGGCAGGAAGCGCACCTCGAAGGGCAGGTGCGACGTGGAATCGCCCGCGATGCGCGGCACGGCGAGCGTGCGCACCAGCGAGAGGTCCGAGAGCCGCCACACCTGCACGACGTCGGCGCTCGGCACGTCGTCCATCGGGCTGCTGGTGGTGACGATGCGGTCGGCCGCCGGCGCGACGTCGAGCGAGTAGGTGCGGATCGGCGCCGCCGGGAACGCGCGGTCGGCCGAGCTGGCGCTGCGCACCACCTTCCCGGCCGGCGAGAACAGCACCAGGCCTCCCGGGTTGCCCGGCGTCTTCCCGTCGCCGTACTGCAGGGTGGCGACGACGTTCCCGTCGGCCAGCCGGGTGAAGCTGTGCGGCTTCGCGAAGCCGGGGATGCTGTCGATCGTCGCGGCGACGCGCGGGGCGAGCGGGTTCGCCAGGTCGAACAGGAACGTGCGGCCGGCGGCGAAGCCGTTGGCGAACAGCCACCGGCCCGGCGCGGGCATCGTCATCTCCGAGTGGTGCGGCATCGTCATCGTCGCACCGACCGGCGCCGACGCCACGACGAGGCCGTAGGTGGGACTGGCGGTGTCCGCGTCGATGACGGCGAGGAAGTCGCTGCCGCCGGCCTTCGGATCGTCCACCCCCGCCCAGGCGAAGACGTACGAGCCGGACGCGGCCGGTGCGGCCGGGCCGCGCCGGCAGGACGGGGCGGCGGCTTCGAGGCCGAGGATCGCGAGCAGG
>Ga0187777_10000940_pt1 | contig 19054 bp, 15 predicted proteins | sample 1015_Q2_SP5_10_M_FD_132416 | JGI IMG/M metagenome (GOLD analysis project Ga0187777, IMG submission 132416) | Tropical peat soil microbial communities from peatlands in Department of Meta, Colombia - 1015_Q2_SP5_10_MG | ecosystem: Environmental > Terrestrial > Soil > Wetlands > Peat | place... | reverse complement strand
CGAAATCGAGGGTGAGCACTATGTAGACGGCGCGCTCAACAAGACGCTGCACGCCTCGGTCGCCCTCGACCAGGGCGTGGATCTCCTGCTCTGCGTCAATCCGCTCGTGCCATTCGATGCAACCGCCGCCGCGCAGCGGCGCCGGCTGACCGTCAGGAAGCTCGACCACGGCGGCTTGCCGCTCGTCCTCGCGCAGACCTTCCGCGCGATCATCCATTCGCGCATGAAGGTCGGGATGGAAAAGTACCACCGCCAGTATCCCGGCGCGGACATCCTGCTCTTCGAGCCCGACCGCGAAGACGCCGACATGTTCTTCGCGAACATCTTCAGCTATACGCACCGCGCGCGACTGTGCGAGACGGCGTACCACAACACGCGGGCGCGACTGCTCGCGCAGCGCGAGACGCTCGAGCCTCTTCTGTCGCGCCACGGCATCCGTCTCGACGTCGCCCGGCTGAGCGAGGCGCAGCGCCCGATCCACGCGGCGCTCGGCGATCCGCGCCCCCTCTTCCTGGAGCCGCCGAGTGTGAAGGCCGCCGGGCACGCCCTCACTCGGGTGCTCGACGCGCTGGCCGAGTGGCTCCGCACGGATCAGGCCGGACGCCTCCTCGCCGGAACGGCGAGAATCGCGCACCGGTCGGCCCTGCAGACCTGACCCCGCCGATGGCGGAGCGCAAACGCCCCCGCCGCACACGCGAACGCATTCTCGAGACCGCGCTCGCGCTGTTCAACCGCCTCGGCGAGCCGAACACAACGACGGCCGACATCGCCGACGAGATGGGCATCAGCCCGGGCAACCTCTACTACCACTTTCGCAGCAAGGACGAGATCATCGCGGAGCTTTTCGCTGCTTTCGAGCGGCGGCTGGACGGCGTTCTCGCCGCCCCGGAGCAGCGGGCGGTGTCGATCGAGGATCTGTGGCTGCTGCTGCACCTCCTGTTCGAGGCGATGCTGGATCATCGCTTCTTCTTCCGCGACCTCGACGAGATACTGTCCCGCAACCGTGCGCTGCCGTCGCGCTTCGCGCTGCTCATGCGGCGCAGCACGCGCACCGTGATAGAGTTGTGTCGCGGACTTGTGGCCGCCCGCGCCATGCACGCATCGGAGCGGGAGATCGAGGCGCTCGCCGAAAACATCGGGCTCGTGGCGACATACTGGATTTCGTATCAGCAGCTACGCGCCGGCGGGCAGTGGGGCAGCGGTGTGAGCCTCGACCGGGCGGCGTACCAGGTCCTCGCGCTCATCTCGCCGTTCCTGCGTGGCGACGCCCGCGCGCTGGTCGAGCGGCTTGGCAGCGAATACCTTTGAGTAGATACGGAGAGACGCCATGGCCAGGAAATGGGCGAAGTTTCCTCATCCCGACAAGGCGTACGCCTACGAGGGCGCGTCGCTGAAGCAACACTGGCCCCGGCTGCACCGCGGCGATTGCGAGGCATTCCCGAAGGATGCAGGCGCGATCGAGGCCTGGCGGTCCTACCATGCGGGCGACTTCGCGCGCGCGGTTGAGCAGGGCACCGAGGCGGGAGGCGCGGCGATGAACGCGGCGATCAAGGCCCAGGCCATCTACGCGAACTATCTCGAAAAGCAGGAGAAGGCGAAGCTCGCCCTGTTCGAGGAAGCCGCCGAGTGGGCGAGCGAGAGGCGCTCCGCCGCGCCGAAGGACGCGAACGCGCACTACCTTTATGGCTACGCCCTCGGCCGCTACAGCCAGGGGATCTCCGTCGCCAAGGCACTCGCGCAGGGCTTCGGCGGCAAGGTGAAGGATGCGCTCACGGCAGCGCTCAAGCTCGCCCCCTCGCACGCCGACGCGCACACCGCCTTCGGCGCCTATCAGGCGGAGGTCATCAACAAGGTCGGCGGGCTGGTCGCGGGCATGACCTACGGGGCGAAGAAGGACTCGGCCCTCGAGCACTATCAGAAGGCGCTCAAGCTCAACCCGGACTCGGCCATCGCGCGCATCGAGTACGCGAACGGTCTCATCCTGCTCTTTGGAAAGGAGAAGCTCGACGAGGCCACTAAGCTCTACGAGCAGGCGGCCAGGTGCAAGCCGGCCGATGCGATGGAGCGGCTCGACGTGGAGCTCGCGAAGGAAGAGCTGTCCTAGCGCTGCTCGCCGGGCGAAAAGCACCGCTCACGCGGTGGCGAACTGCTCCATCTGCTCGGCCGCCGGCGGGGTTTCCCAAGGCCAGGGCGCCATCAGTGTTGTGAGCACGAGCTTTTCGAACTCCGGCGCGAAGCGATCGATGACGTGCTCGGGGTCCGGGCAGAGACGCCGATCCGTTATCAAGCCGAACTGCACGTCGCCTGCGTAGGTGATGATCGATACCCCCATGCCGATGTTGCCCGATTGCGGCACCCAGAACATGAGGCGCTCGATCTTCGCCCCGGCGAAGTAGAGCGCCTGCTGGGGCCCGGGGACGTTGGTCATCACCGCCGTTGCATTCCTGGCGAGCATCGTCAGGAGCTGCTCCTGCAGTACTTGCGGCCCGGCGCCCATCGCCGCGAGGATGCCCAGCGCGATCACCGGCTGATACGATCCCTTGAGCGCCTGCATGTTGGCGCGCACCGCGTAGAGCCGCGCCACCGGGTTCTCGATGCCGATCGGCAGGTCGAGAAATACCAGCCCGAACTTATTCCCGAGACGGTACGTCTTCTCCGGCGGCCGCAGATTCACGGGGACCAGCGCGCGGATCATCACTCCATCGACTGCTTCGCCGCGACGCACGAGATAGGCCCGGAGCGCCCCGGCAATCGAGGAGAGCAGCACGTCGTTGACCGAGCAGCCCAGCGCTTTCCCGATCGCCTTGACGTCTGCCAGCGGGATCGGCTCGGCCCAGGCGACGCGCTTCGCCACACCGGGCACGCCCTTGAACCGCGTCGCCGAGTCCTCGCTCATCAGCGCGAGCTTGGCAATCTCTCCGGCGAGCGCGCCGCCTTGCTGGGCAAGCGCAATCGCCTTGGCCGGATCGCGCCACAGCTCGCCGCCCTTTTCGAGGAGCGTCGCGCCTGCGCTGGAAGCCATTTTCAGCACGCCGGTGAGCGGCGCGAGTAGCTGCATGAGCGGGTCTTCCTCGGCCTGGCTGCTGCTGGAGGACGGCCCAGGCACCGGGCCGGCCCGCGTGCCCTCGCGGTCAGCATCCGTCATCGAGAGCAGCACCTGGATGAGCGCGATGCCGTCGGCGTAGCAATGGTGGATGCGCAGGATCAAGGCGCTGCCTCGCCTGTACTTGGGAACGAGGTGGTACTGCCACAGCGGGTGGCGGTGATCGAGCGGCTCGCTCACCAGCCTGCTCACCAGCGCCTCCAGCTCCTCGTCGCCGCCGCCGGGCGGCAGCTCGACACGCTGGACGTGGCGCGCCAGATCGAAGCCCTGGTCCGTGTGCCACTCATAGCCGGCAGCCGACTGAACCGGGCGCTGCCGGAAACGCGGAAAGCGAAGGAAACGCTTGGCGATCGTCGAGCGCAGCCGCGCGATCGTGATGCGCTCGTCGTAGACGAGTACGCCGCAGATCACCATGAGATTGCTCGGTCGGTCCATGCGCAACCAGGCAACGTCGACGCTCGACATGCTTTCGCGGTTGACGGACATGGCGACCGATGATTGCGGGCGAATCGTGGCTCGCGCTAAAGTAGCACAGAAGCGAGACCCGAAACGCAGCTCGACGCCACACCGTCCAGCACGAGGAGGAGCCGATGGCCGCTGCACCGAAGGACCTGAAGGCGAAATTCGAGGCCGCCGCTGCGGCCGCCAAGCAGACCAAGAAGCGCCCTGACAATGCGACGCTGCTCAAGCTCTACTCCTACTACAAGCAGGCGACCGAGGGCGACGCGAAGGGCGAGCGCCCGGGCGGATTCGATTTCGTCGGCGGGGCGAAGCACGACGCGTGGTCCAAGCTCAAGGGCATGAGCAAGGACGACGCGATGCAGAACTACATCAAGCAGGTGGAACGGTTGAACCGCGAGTAGCGGCAAGGCGGCTCGTCACCGCAAGGTGGCCTTGGCGACCTTGCTCGCGGTGCGCAGTGTCTTGCGGGCCGTCTTGGTCGCCGTGGAGACGGTCTTCGCGGCGGTGTCCGTTGCGGTGGCCATCGTCCGGGCCGCGGTGCGCGTTGCGGTGCGTACGGCGCCCTTCACCATCCTGTGCACGGGAGACACTGGCGGTTTCCGCTCGATGCCTTGAGCCTTCAGCAGCATGTTCACCGCTTCGGCCAGCTCGTCGACCCGGTCGGTAAGTCTCTGCACGTCCGACGAGGTGTAGACGCCAAGGCGGGCAAGGGCGCGCGCCACGCGGTTCTCGAAAACCTGCTCGAGCTTGTCCCAGGTCCCTTCGGCCATCGCCTGCATCTCCTTCGCCTTGGCCTTCGCGGCGCCCCGCGCCGCTTGAGCGGTCTGTGCCGCGACATCGCGGGTCTTTGCCTCGACGCCCTGGCCCTGCTTCACAAGCGTTTCGAAGACCTGCGCGCTTCCCTGCTGCGCCTTGGCGAACGCGCCGAGCCCCGCGAGCCAGATCTGGTGCGACGAATCGAGGACCGCCTGCGCCATGCTCTTGCCCGAATCGCTCGGCTGAGCATTCAGTTCGGCCTTTGCCTTCTTGAGCATTCTTTCCTCCGCGGTCGGTCACAGGAACAAGGCGCAATTCTATGCGCACGCGCTAGAGCAATCATACTAAACGCGGCGCCCCGCCGCGTCGGAGGGGCAGCCGTATAATGAACCCCCGCTCCGCGCCTGGCTCCGCCGGCCGGCACGGGTACCGGCGCCCCGGATACGTCCGTGCCGGTTGCGCGAGTATCGAGGAGGGATCGCGATGGCCTACTTCGTCACCGGCGGCACGGGCTTCATCGGCCGCTTCCTGATCGCCAATCTGCTCAGGCGCGGCGAGCCGGTCTACGTGCTCGTGCGCAAGGGCTCCCTGAAGAAGCTCGCCGGGCTGCGCGGGGAATGGGGCGCGAGCGAAGCGCGGGTGATAGGCGTCGTCGGCGATCTTGCCAAGCCCATGCTCGGCGTGACCGAGGCGGAGATCGCGAAGCTCAAAGGCAAGATCAGGCATTTCTTCCATCTCGCGGCGGTCTACGACCTCGCGGCGAGTCCCGAGTCCCAGGAGCTCGCCAACATCGACGGGACGCGGCACGCCGTCGAGCTCGCCCAAGCCTTGCAGGCGGGCTGCTTTCATCACGTGAGCTCGATCGCCGCGGCCGGGCTCTACGAGGGCACGTTCCGCGAGGACATGTTCGAGGAAGCCGAGGAGCTGGATCACCCGTATTTCCGGACCAAGCATCTCTCCGAGGGCATCGTGCGCAAGGAGTGCAAGCGCCCGTGGCGCGTCTATCGGCCGGGGATGGTGGCGGGGCACTCGAAGACCGGGTACATCGACAAGATCGACGGGCCCTACTACTTCTTCAAGCTGATCCAGAAGATGCGCAGGATGCTGCCGATCTGGGTGCCGACAATCGGCATCGAGGGTGGCCGGATCAACATCGTCCCGGTCGACTTCGTCGCCGACGCCCTCGACTACCTCGCGCACAAGAGGGGCCTGGATCGCAAGTGCTTCCATCTCACCGATCCCGCCCCTCACCGGATCGGCGAGGTGCTCAACATCTTCGCCAAGGCCGCGCATGCGCCGCAGATGGCCATGCGGGTCAATGCCCGCATGTTCGGCTTCATACCGGCGCCGATCCTCTACGGCATAGGCTCGCTCGCCCCCGTGAAGCGGATGATCCGGGCGGTGCTCAAGGACCTGGGCATTCCGAAGGACGTGTTCCAGTTCGTGAACTGGCCCACGCGCTACGACAACCGCGAGGCGGCGAAGGCGCTCAAAGGGTCCGGCATCGAGGTACCGCACCTCGAGACTTATGCGGCGAAGCTCTGGGACTACTGGGAACGCAACCTCGATCCCGATCTCTTCATCGACCGCAGCCTCTCCGGCCGCGTCACCGACAAGATCGTAGTCGTCACCGGCTCCTCGTCCGGCATCGGCAAGGCTACGGCGCTCAAGCTCGCGTCGGCCGGAGCGAAGATGATGCTGGTCGCCCGCACCGAAGAGAAACTGGTCGAGACCAAGAAGGAGATCGAGGCCGCAGGCGGACGGGCTTGGATCTACACCTGCGACATTTCCGACCTGGCCTCCTGCGATGCGCTGGTCGCGAAGGTGCTCAAGGAGCACGGCACCTGCGACTACCTCGTCAACAATGCCGGGCGCTCGATCCGGCGCGGCATCGTCAATTCCTTCGACCGCTTCCACGACTTCGAGCGCACCATGCAGCTTAACTACTTCGGGGCGCTGCGGCTGATCATGGGCTTCCTGCCGAAAATGCTCGAGCAGAAGAGCGGCCATATCATCAACATCTCATCGATCGGCGTGCTGTCGAACGCGCCGCGGTTCTCGGCTTACGTGGCGTCGAAATCCGCCATGGACGCGTTCTCGGCCTGCGCGGCCTCGGAATTCCTCGACAAGGGTATCAGCTTCACCACCATCAACATGCCGCTCGTGCGCACGCCGATGATCGCGCCGACCCGGATGTACGAGAGCGTGCCCACGCTCGCGCCCGAGGAGGCCGCAGAGCTCGTCGTCGAGGCGATCGTGTACAAGCCGGTGCGCATTGCCACGCGGCTGGGTATCTTCGGCGCCGTCTGCCACGCGATTGCCCCCAAGCTCACCCAGATCCTGCTCAACACCGCGTTCAACATGTTCCCGGACTCGCCCGCCGCCGCGGGCAAGAAGCCCGGCGAGGCGCAGCCGCTCACGGCCGAGCAGATGGCGTTTGCCCAGTTGACGCAGGGTATACACTGGTAACTTCGTCCGGGAGACCGCTATGGAGACCCCTTCTTGGAGGACACGATATCTTCGCTGGCTGGAGTCGTTCAGAGCGTCTCGACGCGCCGGAAAGTCGGATGGACGTCCCAAAGCGATGTTCAACTACGCGGGGCTCGTGCTGGTAGAAGACACTGAGTGGGACGACGTAGGCGGATCCTTCGATCCATCGCTCAGGCTTGCCGTTGCGCTCATTGAGAACCAGGACCGACTCCAGCTGCTTGAGCGCACAGGCATCGACACGGCCATCGAACTCGATGAGAGCGCCCCTCGCGAAAAGCAACAGCAGTACCTATCGCTGCACATCGAGCTCAGCGAAAAGCTTACCGCGGACATCAAACATTATCTCGAGGCACAAGGTCTTCTGGTGCCGTCGGCGTACTTTGACGAGGCGGAGACCAACGGCGACCTGCGGAGCGTTACGGCGCGGATAAGTCTTGGAAAGGAGATCGCCAGCGGCAGTGCCAAGTCCATACGGGACAAGCTCGACAAACTCGGCAAGAACTCTGACCGGCCGGGCCTCATCAAGCGGATGAGCCTGGGTACGATGATCCAGCCAAGCTTCTGGGGAGCTTCGTTCGGCGACATTGACATGCCCGCGCAGCGCCAGGTCAACGGGATTACCGTGGACGGGAGCGGTATCGTCGTTGGCATCATCGACGACGCCTGCGCGTTCGCGCATCCGGATTTTCTCAAACCAGGCACGAACCAATCGCGTGTCGTCTATTTGTGGGATCAAACCCCCGGGGCTGAAACGCGAGGCGGAAACTGGATCCAACCGCATCACTTCAAGTACGGCGCCGAGCTTTCGAACAATCCGGCCGACCCGATCCAGGCTCTGGACGCAGCCATCGCGGGCCACCTGCTCCCCAACGGGGCGGTCGACGAGGATGCGGTCTATGAAAGCATCAGCTACGACGCGATGATGAGCACGCTTCCGTCGTCAAGGGTGACGCACGTGTTGGGTGCGCTGGCGTCGCATGGGACGCATGTCATGGGCATCGCTGCCGGCAATGGTCAATCAGCGATGGGCTTCGAAGGCATTGCCCCGAAGGCCGATATCATCTTCGTGCAGCTTCCACCCGCCGACATCACGGTCGGAATGTCTGCTCTGACGCCAAGGATTCAGGACGCGGTTCTGTACATTTTCAGGCGCGCCCACAAGCTTGGAAAGCAGGCCGTGGTCAACATCAGCTATGGCGGCTATGCCGGACCGCATGATGGAACAGCTCCGATCGAGATCGCGATGGACAAGTGTCTCGCGAAGCCCGGACGTGCTGTAGTTGTCTCGGCGGGCAACGGCTTCGAAGCAAATTGTCACGCGCACTTCGAAGTCAACGCGGGCGCGCGGTCTCAGCCACAACACTGGATCCTCCAGGCGTTCGACCCGACGCTCAACTTCATGCAGATCTGGTATCCGGGGAACGCGACGCTCGACCTCTGGATCACGACGCCCAGCGGTTTGAAGCTGGGACCGGTTTCGCTCGGCGACCACAAGAACCTCATACTGCCGAGCGCCAACGGTCCGGGACTGGTAGCCGGGTGGGTAGATCATCAGATCGATACCCAGAATGGCGACAAGCACATTGACATTACGCTCCGACCGACTTACGACGACCCGCTCTTCCCCCCGACGGCGCTCCCGTCTTCGGGTGGCTCGGTAGCTCCTGCGCCCTCAGGAGTATGGATCATCGAGCTTCAGAATACGGGCAATCACAAGGCGAACGTGCATGCCTGGATCGAGCGCGACGACGCCGGTCGTCCCAGCGGTGCTCGACGACAGCAATCGCGATTCGACACTGAGGACGCTGATCCGAAGTTCACCATCGGGGGATTGGCGACCGGACATCACACGATCGCCGTAGGCGCATATAACACCGCCACCCACGAGCTCTGCCGCTACTCGGCGTGCGGGCCGACGCGCCCGACGGACAATCAAGGACCCCGGCAGAAACCGGAGCTTTGCGCTCCCGCCGAAGATGACGCAGCCGGCCGCGGCATCCTATCGGCGTCTTCGCGCAAATCGCGCGCAACGCGGATGAACGGGACCAGCGCGTCGGCGCCGTTCGTGACCGGGCTCATAGCGCTGCTTATGCAATACCGCGCCTCCACCGGAGGCGGCCCGCTAACCGCTGCTCAAATACGTACGAAACTAAAGCAGGGCGCCACGCAAGCTACTCTTAGACCTAACCGGCACAATGCCGCGGATGACACGCAGATCATTAAACAGAAGACCGTCTTCAACGACGTGATCGGAAATGGGAAGATCGACGTCGGGAATACGCTATAAAGATCGGGGTCCCCTGTCGAAAGCAAATGATTTTCCGTCGGCCCGAATTAGACCGCGTCACTGCCACTCGGCATTGACTCGCGCCCATAGCCAATTGACCGCTGAGGTTGCCGGAGCGTTACCCGGGTTGCCCGCCTTGAGACCAAAGTAGCCGGCAAGAGCCTGCGCAAGCGGTACCCCGGCAGCGATGTCTTCAGGGTAATGCACGCCGGCTACGATTCGGTTTTCAGAGATGCGGTCGGCGAGCCTTGTCAGCTGGACCTCCGTTTCGGTGTTGGCGGCATTGCCGACGATGAGTGTCTTCAACACCGACGCCACCAGATGACTCTGGACCGAATGGCCGGCCGGATATGATCCATGCGACGGCGTGAGCAATAGCGGCTGCACCAGCCGGGAACGATCTGCTGGCCGGCGGATGCGAAAGAAATGCTTGAACTGCATCACGACCTTGTCGGTCAACGCGAACAGCGCTGCCATCATCTCGTACGTGTAGCGGTGCCGCCCTGGCTGAAGGTTCAGCACCATCGAGAAGTACGCGTACGGATTCGTGACCTGGGTGAGGATTTCATTGAGGCGATCGGGTCGCAGCGCTGTGTAATCCAACACCTTTTGTAATTCGTCGGTAAGGTTTTGCGGTTGTGGGTTAGTCTCGTACGCGGGTCCCTGCATCGTGAATGCGGGCAGGGCTGTCCCGGTAAAGCTCAGTTGCGCGCCTCCGCCGCCAGCGGCGAAGGACAACCCGGAGACGAGCTCAAAGAGGTACTGGTGGCTGCGGACATCCTTCGACCAGCGCGCCATCGCCTGATCGAAGCCCAGCTGTGCGATGTTCGTGTTCGGGGTTCCGAAGCCGACGACGTCGCGCGTGATTTCGCCCTGAGTCGTCATCAGCCCCTGCGCGAGCAGGGGGCTGGTTATCTTGCCGGAATATGCCGAGACCCCCGATACGGTGCCCGATGTGCCTTCCGTACCTTCGGTGCCTTCCGTACCTTCCGTGCCTTCCGTACCTTCCGTGCCCTCGGTACCCTCGTTGCTGAATAGGCGTCCCATGATTTCCCCCTTCGATTTAGCTCATCTTCCTCCGACTTGGAGGCGGTCTCCGGCTCGCTTTCCCCTTCAGATCAGTTCGGTACCCCCGACAGCGCCAACGCATTCGCGAAGAGTCCGGCCTGAGGGCTCGCGCTTCCCGGGTAGCGCGCCTTGAAGCCGCTGATGGTGAGCGTCGGCTCGAGCTTGAGCAGCTCCATGCCCGCCGTACGCGCCTCATCCAAGCGTCCAGCGAGCGCCAGCGAAATCGCCAGCGTCCGATGCGTCGAGGCGAACATCCTGTTCTGACGCAGGGATCGCCGGCAGAACTCGATCGCCTTGTCGTATTGCCCTGCCACCGCGTGCGCCGTGCCGGCGATCGACGTGAACGTGTACATCAGCGGATCGAAGGGCGACAGCTCGATGGCGCGCTGCGATCGTCGGACCGCCTCTTCACCTTCGCCGAGCCAGGAGCACGCCGACGTGCTCCACACCCAGGCCGACGAGGCGCTCGGGTTGATCGCGAGTGCACGGTCGTAGCGAGTCATCGCCAGATCAAGATCCTTCTTCAGGTAGGCCGAAACCAACCCGGACACCGTCAGGGCCAGGGGATCGGTGCTGTCGATCTCGACCGCCTTTTCCGCATACCGGGTCGCCTCTCCGGTGTCCCGTTCGCGATTCTCAGACCATCCCTGACCCACGCGCCGCACGTACCAGTGCGCGAGCCACGCGTACGGCGTGACATACGATTGGTCGACCTTGATCGCAGCCTCGAACATGGAGCGTGCCTGATCCATGTCCTCGTGAGAGCTGCGATGGAAATGATCGATCGCGCGCAGCGTCCATTCGTAGGCGGTGAGATCCTCCGTGCGCTTCGAGCGGGCGCGCTGCAGCTCGAGTTGACGCAGAAACGGCAGCGCTCGGCTGGTGATGTCCTTTGACAGGCGATCCTGGAGATCGAAAACGTCGGCGAGCGAGCCGTCGAAGTTCTCGGCCCAGATCACGTGCCCGGCTTCTGCCTCCGTCAATTCCGCCATCATCCGCAGCCGGCTGCCGGACGTTTGCAGGTTCCCTGAAAGGACATAGCGCACGCCCAGCACGTCCGCGACGTTACGCAATTCGTACAGCCGGTCACGGAACGGTCGCGTCGACAGTCGCGATATGACGAAGAGGTCCGTGTGGCGCGAGAGGTCGCCGATCAGGTCCTCCGCAAAGAGATCGCCGAGGAAATCGTGCGCGGGGTCGCCGGATAGATTCCGAAACGGGAGCACCGCGATCGCCGGGCGAGCTCCGGCGTGACGCAGCCTACCGCGCACCGGCGGCGGTCCCGGGGGCAATGCCCGGAAGGCGCGTACTGGACGCTCGATCCCCTTGAGGCTGCGCTCGCCGAGATCTTCGATGGTGACACCCAGACCGTCGGCGAGCTGATCTCGGACCGCGGTCGAAATGATGATCTCTTCCGGTCCGCCGAGATCGCGCAAGCGCGCAGCGAGATTGACGCCTTCGCCATAAAGATCGAGATCGTCGGCGATCACATCGGCGAGGTGCACGCCCATGCGCATCCGTATGCGGCGATCCGACTCGATCTGGGCTTCGCTGTGCCTGATCCGGGCCTGCATCGCGATCGCTGCCTCCACCGCATCGATCGCGCTCTGAAACTCGATGAGCATCCCGTCGCCCTGGGATTTCACCAGCCGCGCCTGCCGCGCCGGAAGCTCCTCGCGCGTCACCGCCGTAACGAATTCGCGCCAGCGGCGGATGGTGCCTTCCTCGTCCTCGCCGGTCAGGCGCACCGAGTCCACGACATCGACGAAGAGCAGCGCTCGCAACCGGCGTGCGAGACGGGGCGGGGTGACGGCCTCCTGCGTCATCATGGCTTGCGTCGGGTGATTAAGTCGTTGACTACAAACGAACAGATTGTCACCCAATCGGGGCAGTCGCTCAAGGCCGTTTCGCACGTCGTGAATGGTCTGCTTCCTCCCGGGCGAATATTCACCTCGCCGCTGTCGAACCCTCCGGTACTCTGGAGCTGGGTTGAGCGATTGGCCGGTTGGCTGAACCCGGCGCGCAAGATCCTGCCTCTGGGCAGCAGCCTCGGGGCAAACAGGCAAGTCAGGAGACAGCCGTGGAAAAGCGAGACCATTACTGGGTACTGGATTGCATTCTCGCCCTGACCGCCATCGTGCTCGGCACCGCCGCCCTGTGTTCCTTCGCCGGCCTTGCCCTGCCGCCGCAGTCGGGGTTCGCTCTGGGCGCTGAAGCGCTGCTTTGCGGCGTCGGCGCAGGCATCAGTCTGCTCTTCGCCGGGTTCCTCTGGCGTGATGACCGCCGCCTGCCGCGGCGCCAAGCTGTCAAGGCGCATCAAGAGCGGCACGCCATGCTGATCCGCCGCGAGCTCGGCTTGACGGGACTGTCGGTCATCGCAAGAGAACCGGCCAAGCCGGCCAAGACCGTCGAGACGCCGGAAACGCTGTTGGTTACCTCGTTGCCCGAAGCGAAAGCGCAGCGGCGTGTCCAACGCCACCGTCAGGCAAGCCGGCGCACGCTCGCGTTAAGCGCAGCAGCTGCCTGAGAATCCGTGGGTCGCGATGCAGGTCGGACCGTTGCGCCAGCGGCGGTTCGGCTTTTCTTTCAAATCGCCGAGGCCTCGGGAGGTGCAAGAGACCCGCTGCAACAAGTTGTACGTCACATCTTCGGCAACGGCGTATGATCAAGGCTGTGTGGGGGTCCACGAATAGAAGAAGCGCTTAACGACCCGAAGGGAGACCGAAGATGGCACGAATCAATGCGTTTGTTGCTGGCGGCATCGTCTTTGCGTTCATAGTATGGGTTGCTTCCCAGACCGTTCTCCCGAAGAGCCCATCGAGCGAACCTCAGGTATGCGATGCGACTCAGGAGTGCAAAGTCAGCGTAAGCACATCATGGGTGGCCTGGTCCGCGGTCGATCACGACACGACCGTTCTCGGCTCGGGAGTCACGCAAGTCGTCTTCCAAGCCACCACAAATAACAACTTCATCCGGGACAGCGGGATCGTGTTCAAAGAACCCGGCTTCACATGCACTCCGGATAACGCTTCTAATCCAACGAAGATCACGTGCACTGTGCCCACGGATCCCAGCAAGCGTACGAGCAAGCACAAGTACACAGTGACATTGAAAGGTACGTTTGCCCTGGACCCGTGGGTCGTCAATTAGACTAGCCCGCTGCGTTTTCGAGCCAAGCACGCGTTTCGCTCAGCGCCTCGGCAAGGGGTAGGGCGCGTCCGGCTCCACTGGCCGTCGTGAAGCTCGCTGCGCCGATCGCATCTCGGGACTTGGCGATGAACGGCTGAAGAAACGCTTCGTCGGTCGGGTCGCGCTGCATCCCTGTGGATTCTATCTGGGCCTCGGCTGCGCCGTAGAAACGTGCCGCCTGCGTCCATTGCTCTCGCTGGGCCGCCAGCGCCGAGCAGACTTCGAGAACGCTCTGAGCCGCGGGGCGTGACCCAGTCTCCTCTGCGATCGCCAGTGCCTCGATCAGAATCAGGCGTGCGCGCTCGCTCGAGCTGCGCCCGAGCGAAACCATTGCGAGGTTGAGCAGGCCGACCGCGGTGATCTCCCGATCGCCCAACTCGCGCGCGAGAGTGACCACCTGCTCGTAGAGCGGTTCGGCAGTCTCCAAATCCTCCTGGATGCGATGCACCTGCGCGAGCGCGTTGATCGCTCCGGCGAGCTCTCGCCTGTCGCCCTGCGCTCGGGCCAATGCAATCGCCTCTTCGAGGCACCGGCGCGCCGCCTCGGACTCGCCTTGGCCCAGAGCGGCCAACGCGAGCGGCTGGAGCACGTGCGCAATCATCTGCGAGTCGTTGAGCTCTCGCGCTATCGCCAGGCTTTGCTCCAAATGCTCCCGGGCCTGGCCGTACTGGCCCATGAACGAGCTGTATTGCCCGGCGTCGGCCAGCACTTTGCATCGGGCTAAGCCCCTCGCGGACGCGCCGTCGCGAGCCAGCGCTTCGACCGTCAGTCGGTGCCCCAAACCGAGAAGCCCACGGTTGAAGCAGTACGACTTCACAGCGTGGACTAGCCGCATGCCAGCCTCACCGCCGCCCGCGGCGTGATCGCACCAGGAATGGCCCGAAAGGATGTTCTCCCATTCGACGTCGAGCCGCTTGAGCCAGGCTGCCTGGTCGGCCTTCATCAGCTCCGACCGCGCCTTTTCGGCCAGGGCGAGGAAAAAGGCGAGGTGTCGCGCGCGGGCTGCCGTCTCTTCGCCCGACTGGCTCAGGCGTTCCAACGCGTACTGGCGCACCGTTTCCAGAAATCCATAACGCCCGTGGGCGACATCGGCGGTAACCAGGGATTTTTCGATCAGTCGCGTAAGCAACTCGAGCGCGTCGGCGTCAGTCACTTCCCCTCCCGCGCCCACGGATTCCGCCGCTTCAAGCGTCCACCCGCCCGCGAACACCGCGAGCCGCCGAAAGAGAATCCGTTCACCCTGCGAGAGAAGATCGTGGCTCCAGTCGATCAGGGCCCGGAGGGTCTGCTGACGCGGAAGCACCGTCATGTCGCGGCCCGCCAGCAAGCTGAAGCGGTCGTTCAGCCGTGCTGCAATAGCGTCAACGGGCAATGTCCGAACGCGCGCTGCCGCCAGCTCGATCGCCAAGGGAATCCCGTCGAGGTGGCAACAGACGTCGGCGACCGCCTGCGCGTTCGTGTCGGTCACGACGAACGACGATTGCGCCGCCCTGGCCCGTTCGACGAACAATCGGACCGCGTCGTATCGCGTCAGGTGCGCAGAGCCGATCGCATGGGCCGATTCAGGTGCAGCGAGCGCCGGAACCAGGAACGTGGTTTCACCCGCGAGGTGGAGCTGCTCCCTGCTGGTTGCGAGAATCTTCAGGTGCGGTCCGCTCTGCAGCAGCGATTTCGTCACTTCGGCGCATGGCTGTACTAGGTGCTCGCAATTGTCGAGGATCAGCAGCAGCAGCCGATCCTTGACGAATCTCGCGAGCGCTTCCAGCACGGGGCGGCCCGGGTCTTCCTTGACGCCGAGCACCGACGCTACGGCCTGCGGGACGAGCCGTCCATCCCCAACCGGCGCGAGCTCGACAAGCCAGACGCCATCGAGGTGGTCGTTCAACGAATCGCCACCGACTTCGAGCGCCAGGCGCGTCTTGCCTATCCCGCCGACGCCGAGCAGAGTCAGCAGGCGCGTCGTGGTCAGCAGGCTCCTGACTTCAAGGACGGTCGCTTCACGACCGACAAACGATGTCACCTGCTGTGGAAGGTTGCTCGGGTTTGTCTCCAGCGAGCGAAGCGCCGGGAATTCCTGGAGCAGCTCCGGATGCACAAGCTGATAAACCCGCTCCGGATCGACAAGACCGCGCAGGCGGACTGCTCCGAGATCGCGCAGAGACACGCCAGCCGGCAGCCGCCCGCGCACCAGCGTTGCGACCGCTTGGGAAACGAGCGCCTGCCCGCCGTGTGCGCTGCGCATGATGCGTGCGGCACGGTTGACAGCATTGCCGAAGAAATCGCCGTCACGACGTTCGTCCACGCCGGCGTGCAACCCGCAGCGAACGCGAAGAGCGACGCTGCTCTTCACGTTCACCTCGGCGATCGCCTGGAGCAACTGAAGACAAGCTTCGACCGCCTGGAGCGGGTCGGCGAAAGCGGCATGAATCCCATCGCCGCTCATCTTCACGACCTCGCCGTCGTTACGTTCGACGGCAGTCCGGGCGATCGCATCGTGACTCGCGAGCGTCTGACGCATCGCCTCGGGCGTCTCCTCCCACAGGCGGGTGCTTCCTTCGATGTCGGTGAAGAGAAAGGTTGTGACGCCGGTCGGCCCCTGCACGAAGTCGTCCCTCCGCTCCCAGAGCGTCTCGAAGTCTACTGTGCGGTCCGCCGTATTACCAATGGCGACGCCGCCCGCGGGCCGCTCGCTGCGTGGCCGCCGAAGGCAAGTCACATCCGGGAATCGTGCAGCGACCGAACTTCCCGCGCCACCCGCTCGATCACGCCCTCGTCGACGAGCAGTGCGTTATGTCCGATCCCCACGAAAGGCACGTTCTCAGCACACGCGAGCTCGCTGCTCGCCTGCGGCGCGACCATGCTGTCGTGGCGTGACCAGATCGAGACGATCGGCGCCGGAGCGGCGCGAGTCTCGTGCCGGTTGAGATCCGCGAGCCACGCGTTCCCCGGACGCATCTGCTCCAGTCCTCGGCCGGGGAAGGTCCACGCCAGGATGCTCCCATGGTGCGGCGTGCCCATCGTGACCAGCTTCCCGACGCGACGCGGCCCGAAGCGGCGCAGGTACGCGCGGGCCACGAGACCGCCCATGCTGTGGCCGACGAGGCTCACTTGCTCCGCACCGGTGGCCGAGCAGATCCCCTCGATCCTTTCTGCGAGCTGCTCCGCGAAGCGTTCGATGTCGGCATGGGGCGGGCCATAGTTCAGCGTGTAGATCGGTGCGACGCCACGTTGCGCCAGGCGGCGGCGCGGCAGCAGCCAGACCCCGTCGTTGACCAGCACGCCGTGAATGAGCAGCACCGGCCGCGGCGAGCGCGCCGGAGGCGGCTCGTGAATGAGCAGGCGATGCAGAGCCAGCAGCGGCCAGGAGACACCGAGCGTCAGCACCTCGACGATGAATAGACGCAGCGTGCCGGCCAATCCGATCTGCGCCTCGGGCGGCCGCGGCGTGCGCCACAGCCACGTCACGGCGAACCACAGTCCGACGAGAACGATCGCCGGGGCGAAATAAGCCACCGGCGCACCGAGGACGAACCACCACGCCGGTGCGCCGTTAGCGATCGAATGCGCAGCCCAGGAGACGTAACCCCCCGCGCCTGCGACGAGCAACGCGAGTAGAGCGAGCGAGGTCATCGCCGATCGCCGGTGTCAGCGTTTCCCATCCGCCTCCTGCGCACGCCACTCCTTGAGCGCCTCGAGCGCGTCGGTGAGCTCGAGCACGAAACGGACGCCGGCGAGGGTCTTGCGCAGCCGGCGAAGGTGCTCGCCGCCGGCCCACAGCGCGATCGCCGCCGGAAGCTGCCGGCGGAGCGACGCGAGGGCGTCCCCCGCCTGACGCAAGGGAAACGCCGAGGAGAACGAAAGCGCCACGACGTGCGCCTTGAAGGCCTGGACGGCGCGCCGAATGTCGTCGAGCGGGGTCTGCGGGCCGAGCGAAAGACATTGCGCACCTTCGGACGCGAACAGCGTCTCCGCCATCAGGAGCCCGAGCGCGTGCGATTCCCCTGGAACGGTGGCGAGAAGAACGCGCGGCAAGCCGGACTGACGCGGGAACGCCCCCAGCGCGCCTCGCAGAACCGCCTGCACCAGCTCCGTGTAGAAGTGCTCTTCGAAGATCTGCAGCTCGCCGCGCATCCACGCTTCTCCGACGGCGCGATTGAGCGGTGCCATTGTCTCGACCACGAAGCGCTGCACCCCCTGGCGCAGCAGCGCGCCGCCCAAGGCGCCTTGCAGCCCTGGCGCATCGTGACTGCGCAGCAGGCCGAGAACCTCGCGCTCGATGGCCGGAGCCTGCGCGTCGCGGGGCGGGTGGCTTCGTTTCTCGGCGAGCGCGTTGAGATCTTCGAGAGACTGGCGAATGAGCTTGCCCGGGCGCAGCCCGGTATCCATCAGCCGCTTGATCGCGCGCAGCTTGGCGACATCGTCGGCGGCGTACTGGCGCTCGGCATTGTCGTCGCGCCCCGGCCGGGGAAAGCCGTAACGGCGCTCCCAGATCCGCAGCACGTCCTTCGACAGGCCGGTCTCGCGCTCCACCGCGCTGATGTTCAGGAGCTCTTCCATTTGTCTGCGCGCGATGCGTCCTGGACAGCAGGTCTATGGATCAGCGATGCTAGCCCCGTGCCGCTGCCATGTCCATGACAAGAGCCGGTGCTATACTTGCTCGCGACTCTCATTCGCACTCTCAATTGGTCATGCCGCTGCGTGGTGTCGTTGCGCTAACCCTTCTCGCGCTTTCCCTGCCGTTTGGCAGCGCGCCGGTACTCGCGCAGCAGCCGGAATCGGCGGGCCCATGCCCCGCGCTGCTCAATCACGAGTTCAACCGGCTGCAGACCGGCAAGCCCGAGTCGCTGTGCCAATACCGCGGCAAGGTGCTGCTGATCGTCAACACGGCGAGCTACTGCGGGTACACCCATCAATACGAAGGGCTCGAGGCGATGTACCGCAAGTACCGCGAGAGCGGCCTGGTCGTGCTCGGATTTCCCTCGAACGACTTCGGCAATCAGGAACCAGGGAGCAACAAGGAGATCGCCGAGTTCTGCCGACTCACCTACGGAGTGCAGTTCCCGATGTTCGAGAAGTCGAGCGTCACGAGCCTCGAGATGAATCCGCTCTACGCCGAGTTGCGCGCCGACACCGGCCAGACGCCGAAGTGGAACTTCTTCAAGTACGTCATCGATCGAAGCGGCAGGCCCGCAGGGACCTTTGCGAGCAGCGTGGAGCCGGACAACCGCGAGTTGCTCACACTGGTGGAGAAACTCCTCGCGGAGAAGCCGGCAACCTGAGAGCGACGCCCGGCAGCGCGAGGCGCAGCGCCGGCGCAGCGAAAATCCAGGACCTGCATCGGCTGCTTTTGACACTGCTGCGCCTGTTCGCCGATAATGTGCGCCCTTTGGCGAGCTAGCTCAGCTGGTTAGAGCAGAGGAATCATAATCCTTTGGTCGGGGGTTCGAGTCCCTCGCTCGCTACCAGATTCCCCGGGGGTTCGCCGCTCGGTGAGCCCTCGCCCCGCGGATGCCGATGACCGAACCGGAGTTCGCTTCGCGCTGCAATAGCCACCGCGGCTATCTTCTCCGAGTCGCCATGCTCCAGTTGCGAGACAGCGACACCGCCGAGGACGTCGTCCAGGACACTCTGGTTGCCGCATTGCAGGGCGCCGGCAGCTTCTCGGGGCGCTCGAGCCTCAAGACCTGGCTCACCGGGAT
>Ga0187777_10000939_pt1 | contig 19061 bp, 19 predicted proteins | sample 1015_Q2_SP5_10_M_FD_132416 | JGI IMG/M metagenome (GOLD analysis project Ga0187777, IMG submission 132416) | Tropical peat soil microbial communities from peatlands in Department of Meta, Colombia - 1015_Q2_SP5_10_MG | ecosystem: Environmental > Terrestrial > Soil > Wetlands > Peat | place... | reverse complement strand
CGGCTTCGGCGCGGTGACGGTCGAGCCTCTGCGCTCCGGTGCGCGGCTCGGTGTGATCACCGACCTGTTCGTGGAAGAGGGCGGTCGCGAGGTGGGCGTGGGCGAGCAGATCGTCGGCGATCTCATCGCGTTCTGCGAGGAGCGCGAGTGCGTGGGCATCGACGCCCCGGCCCTCCCCGGTCACCGCGCGGCCAAGAACTTCTTCGAGGAGCACCGTTTCACCGCGCGGCTGCTCACGATGCACCGCCGGCACGACACCACCCGATGAGCGCGCCCGAGGTCGCCGTCGGCGCGGTCGCGGTGCACGACGGAGCGATCCTCCTCGTCCGGCGGGGGAGAGGACCTGCGGCCGGGGAGTGGTCGGTGCCCGGCGGCCGCGTCGAGGCCGGCGAGCCGGTGCACGCGGCCGTCGTGCGGGAGATGCTGGAGGAGACCGCGCTCGAGTGCGTCGTCGACCGCTTCCTCGGCTGGGTCGAACGCATCGGCGACACCTTCCACTTCGTGATCCTCGACTTCGCGGTGACCGTCCTCGATCGGTCGCAGACCCCGGAGGCCGGTGACGACGCCGCGGAGGTGGCGTGGGTGCCGCTCCACGCCCTGTCCGACCTGCGCGTCGTCGACGGCCTGCTCGACTTCCTCCGCGAGACCGGCGTGCTCCCCCGACCGAGTCGCGAACGCCCATAATCCTCGTTATGTGAAGTAGACCCGAGCGGGGTGCCCGGAGGCGCTCCCCACCCTCGCTCCTGCCGCTCGGCAAGGATGAGCGCCATGGCGAGTCGGCTGGTGCTCGTGTCGGGTGCGCCGGGTGCCGGCAAGACGACGCTGGCGCGCCGGTTGGCCGGCGACCTCGGGTTCGCCCTCCTCACGAAGGACACGATCAAGGAGGCACTCGGCGAGGTGCTCCCGGCCGGGTCGCTCGACCGCAGCCGGCAGCTCGGCCGCGCCGCCGTCGGCGCGCTGTACGCCCTCGCCGGCGAACAGCTCGAGCTCGGGGTACCGGTCGTCGTCGAGAGCGCCTTCCACCAGGACCTCGCCGACAGCGTGGCCCCGATGGTCGAGCGCGCTCGCGCGGTGCTGGTGCACTGCACCGCCCCCGAGCGCGTGCTCGCTCGACGCCTTCTCGAGCGGTCGGCGAGCGGGGCGCGGCACTCGGTGCACGCGGACGACCAGCGCGAGTCGATCCCGTGGGATCGGTACCGCGCGATGGAGCTCGACGTGCCCACCCTGTTCGTCGACACCGCCGACGGCTACCGGCCCGACTACCCCACGATCCTGCGCTTCGCGGAGACCGGCCGGTGACCGTGCCCGAGTCGCTCGACTCGGTTCTGGCCGACCTCGGGCCCGACGCCCGATGGGGCCGGGTGGTCGTCGTCCAGCTGGCGGCGGGACACCGCGCGCTCGGCGAGCTGGTGCGGGCGAGCGGCCTCTCGCGCCGGACGGTCGAGCGGCTCGTCGCCGCGTTCGACGCCGCTCGCCCCACGGAGGTCGAGCCCGCGCTCGACCGCGTCCGGCTCGCTCACCTCGCGCTCGACGCCGACACCGTCGAGATCGTGTCCACGCTGATCGAACGCGCCCCGCGTGCGCGGCCCGTGCTCGACCAGGTGCCCGCCGATGCCGCGACGGTCGTCGCGCGGGCCACCCTCCTGCGTGACCAGTTCGCGATCGACGGCCCGCTCCTCCTGCTCGGCGACCACGACCTCACCTCGATCGCCGCTGCGCTCGTGATGCCCGACGTCGAGGTCGTCGTCGTCGACATCGACGATCCACTGCTCGAGTACCTCGACGGCATCGCGCAGGCCCGCGGGCTCGCGGTCCGCACGGTGTGGGCCGATCTGCGCGACGGGCTCCCCGAGCCCCTCCAGGGCACCGCCGCACTGGTCTTCAGCGACCCTCCGTACTCCGCCGACGGGGTCGAGGTCTTCCTCGAGCGTGGGCTGGCCGCGCTCCACAACCGTGCGCGCGGTCGCGTGGTGATCGCGTACGGCGCCGGGGACCATCGGCCCGACCTCGCCCTCGCCGTGCAGGACCGGATCAACCGCCTGCGCGTGGTCATCGAGGCGATCCACCCGTCGTTCAACTCCTACCCCGCCGCGGATGCCATCGGCGGATGGAGCGACCTCTACGTGTGCCGGCCCACCGCGGCGACGTGGCGGCGGCTCGGCCGCGCGTCACGCTCGCGTCGGCTCTACACGCGCGGCCCGCAGGCCGAGGAGGCCGCCACCGGCCTCCCCTCCCCCATCGCCGACGCGGCCGCCGCCCTCGTGCCCGGCGGCCGGGTGGTGGACCTCCGCCGCGAGCCCGACGAGCTGCTCCTCCGCGCGCTGCGGACCGCCGACCGCCCGACGGCGGTCATCGTGCGCAACCACCATCGCGACATCACCGGCGAGCAGTCCCAGCGCGCGCTCCTCGACCTCGTCGAGCCACGCGTCACGGTCCGCTTCCACCGCAGCACGCCCGACTCGACGACCGCAATCGTCGTCGCGTACCCCACCGGCGAAGGCCCCGTCGCGCGGGTCGACCACACGCCCCGGCACCGGATGAACCGCCCTGATGTGACGTGAGTGACGTGAGGTGACCCGACGTGACCGGGCGCGACGGCTACGCGCCGCCGCGCAGGACGCGCCCCGGCGTCGCTCCCGACCACTCGCCGTCGTCGAAGAGCACCTCTCCGTCGACGACGGTGGTGACGTAGCCCTCGGCGTCGACCACGTAGCGGCCGCTCCCCGCCGGGAAGTCGCGCACGAAACGCGGCACGTCGCCGGCGGCGAGGTGCTCGCGGTCGATGACGTTGAGGTCGGCGGCCGCGCCGTCGGCGATCACGCCGCGGCCACGGAGGCCGCACGCGGCGGCGGGGATGGACGTGAGCCGCGCCACCGCCGCCTCGAGGGTGAGGACCTCCGGCACCCAGTCGGTGAGCAGGCGCGTGGTGAAGTCGGCGCCGCAGAAGGACAGCACGTGCGCGCCGCCGTCGGAGCTGCCGGCCATCGTGACGACGCTCCGCATCATGGTCTCCACCGCGGCCCGGCGCGCGGCCGACGGCGGCGTGGCGCGCACGAACTGGGTCTCGAGCCCGTCGGCGAGCGAGAGATCGAGAAAGGCATCGAGCGGGTCGACGCCCTGTCCGTCGGCGATCTCCTGCACGCTGTACCCCACGGAGCGCTCGTGCTCGGGGCGCGCCACCGACTCCACGGACAGGGTGTCCCACGTGAAGACGAAGGAACGACCGCGTGTATCGGCGAGCTCGGCCCGCATCCGGTCACGCACCGCGGGGTCGCGCAGGCGGCGCTCGCGCTCGGGCGCAGCCGACGTCAACGTGTCGCGGAAGCTCGGCAGCTCGTCGAAGAGGAACGTCGAGCCCAGCGCGAAGTGCACGCTCTGCCGGTTGGCCGCGAACATCGGGTGGACCTCGAGGCCGTCGACCGTGGCCGCCTCCGCGAACTCGAGACTGCGCTTCCAACCGTCCGGCGCATGGGGCATCGCGGTCAGCGTGTTGAGGTGGACGGGTCGCCCGGAGGCGCGCGCCATCCCCACCACGAGCTCGCGGTCGGCTTCGTCGTACCCCTCGAGGAACGTGCGCGGGATGAACTCGATCGAGCCCCTGCCGAACTCGGCGAGCACACCCGCCAGCGCGACCAGCTCGTGGGCGGTGGCATAGTTCGACGGCACACCGCGTCCGTCGTGCGCGACGTGGAGGTCGAGCTGCGACGACGTGAACCCGACGGCGCCGTCGCGCATCGCGTCACGCACGAGCGCGCGCATCTCGTCGATCTCGTCGTCCGTCGCCGCGCGTTCCGAAGCGTCGTCGCCCATGACGTAGCGCCGGACTGCACAGTGCCCGACGTTGGCACCGACGTTGACGCCGAGGTGGCCCTCGAGGCCGGCGAGGAACTCGCCGAGGCCGCCGCCCCGGAACGGCACACCGGCGGCCAGCGCGTCGGGCGCCATGCCCTCGACCCGGCTCAGCATCAGGAGCAGCCAGTCGACGTCCTCGGGCCGGCTCGGCGCGAGCGTGAACCCGCAGTTTCCCGTGAGCACTGTGGTGACGCCGTGCCACGACGCCGGCGACGCGGTCGGGTCCCAGTGCAGCTGCGCGTCGTAGTGCGTGTGGATGTCGACGAAGCCCGGCGTCACGACGAGACCGTCCGCGTCGAGCACCCGCGTCGCGGCGCCGTCGACGCGGCCCACTGCCGCGATGCGGCCGTCGGTGACGGCGATGTCGGCCGTGCGCGGCGGCGCGCCCGAGCCGTCGACCACGGTCCCGCCCGCGATCAGGAGGTCGAACACTCGATCCCGTACAGGTCGAGCGCGTTGGCCCCGAACAGCCGTCGACGCGCGTCGGCGGGCAGGTCGCCGTTGTGCTCGCGCAACTCGCCGACCACACCCGGGTACTTGGCGTCGTTGTGCGGGAAGTCCGAAGCCCAGACGAACCGGTCGGAACCCGCGATGGGCCCGAGGGCCTGGGCCGTTCGCTCGCCCGGGTCGAAGCTGATCCAGCACTGGCGCTTGAAGTAGTGCTCGGCGTCGAGGGACATCGGCGCCGCCGCCCACCAGTAGCTCGACTCGAACTCGTTCAGGCGGTCCATCCAGTGCGCGATCCACCCGCCGCCGCTCTCGAGCACCGCGACCTTGAGGCCGGGGTGGCGTTCCAGCACACCGCCGTACACCAGGTTCGACAACGTGACCATCTGGTCGATCACCGGGATCAGGGCGTGGTGCGTGCCCGGCGCCATGAGGTGGCGCATCGCGCGCGCGGCACCCGGCATGTCGGCGAGGCCGGTGATGTGCAGCCCGAGCGGGAGACCAGTGGTCTCGAGCGCGTCCCAGACCGGCGCGTACACCGGGTCGTGGAACGGCCGCTCGTTGTAGGCGTTCGGCCGCGCGAAGCCCGCGACGAGACCGCGGTCGCGGATCCGGTGCGCCTCCCGAGCGGCTTCGGCGGGGTCCTGCATCGGGAGCGCGCCCACGCCCTTGAGGCGGTCGGGCGCCGCCGCGCACCACCCGGCGACCCAGTCGTTGTAGACGGCGCACGAGTGCACGGCGAGCCGCGGATCGGTGATGCCGCCGAGCTTGAGCCCGAGCCCCGGGTACGTCACCGAAATGTCGATCCCCTCGGAGTCGAGGACCTTCACCCGCTCGCGCGGGTCGAAGCCCGCAGGGTTCAGGTCCTCGTAGTGGCGCCCCTTGCCGAAGTCCTCGAAGCTCTCACCCGCGTTGCCGAGGCCGGCGAGCCCGCGCTCGGTCACGGTCACGTCCTCGACGAGGCACTCGTCGTACCCCGTCGCGTCGTTCCATCGCAGCCGGATGCCGCGCGCTCGCAGTGCCGGCGGGAGGTTCCGCTCCCAGAGGTCGGCGGGCTCGCACAGGTGCCCGTCGGCGTCGACGATCGGCTCGGTCGTATCGCTCGCCGCGGTCATGGCGTCAGGATCGGCGCGGCTCGCGGGAGGTGTCAACTCCCCGACAGGATGCCGTCGAGTCGCTCCTCCTCGTACACCGCGAGCGGCGGGCAGGAGCACAGGAGATTGCGATCACCGTACGCCGCGTCGATGCGGCTCACGGGCGGCCAGTACTTCGACGCCGGGTCCACGCCCCGCGGGAACGCGGCCTCCTCGCGCGAGTACGGCCGGGACCACGTGTCGGCGGCCACGTCGGCCGCGGGGTGCGGCGCATGGCGCAGCGGGCTGTCACCGACTGCCAGCTCTCCGCGCGCCACCACGTCGATCTCGGCGCGGATGGCGATCATCGCGTCGCAGAACCGATCGAGCTCGGCGAGGTCCTCCGATTCCGTCGGCTCCACCATCAGCGTGCCGCTCACCGGAAACGACACCGTCGGTGCGTGGAACCCGTAGTCGACGAGCCGCTTGGCGATGTCGTCGACGGTGACGCCGGTGGCCTGCGTGATCGGCCGGAGGTCGAGGATGCACTCGTGCGCGACGAGGCCGCCGGGCCCCGCGTAGAGCACCGGGTAGGACGACCGCAGCCGCGCCGCGACGTAGTTGGCGTTCAGGACGGCGACCTGCGTGGCGCGCAGCAGGCCGTCGGCGCCCATCATGCGGATGTACGACGCGGAGATCGGCAGGATGCCGGCCGAGCCCCACGGCGCGCCGGCCACCTGCTCCGGCAGGAACGGGGCGAGGTGCGCGCGCACGGCGACCGGCCCCACGCCCGGTCCTCCCCCGCCGTGGGGGATGCAGAACGTCTTGTGGAGGTTCAGGTGCGAGACGTCGGCGCCGAAGCGACCCGGCTTCGCCACACCGACGAGCGCGTTCAGGTTCGCGCCGTCGAGGTAGACCTGGCCGCCGCACTCGTGCACGACGTCGCACACGTCGCCGACGTGCGACTCGAAGACGCCGTGCGTCGACGGGTACGTGACCATCAGCGCCGCGAGCTCGGGCGCGTGCTCGTGGGCCTTGGCCTTGAGGTCGTCGAAATCGACGTTGCCGTCGTCGTCGCACGCGACGACGACGACGCGCATGCCCGCCATCACCGCGCTGGCGGCGTTGGTGCCGTGTGCCGACGAGGGGATGAGGCACACCTGGCGCGCGCCCTCACCGCGGCTCTCGTGATACGCGCGGATCGCGAGCAGTCCGGCGAGCTCGCCCTGGGAGCCTGCGTTCGGCTGCAGGGACAGTGCGTCGTAGCCGGTGAGCTCGCACAGCCACCGCTCGAGATCCGCGAACAGCTCGGCGTACCCCTGCGCCTGGTCGGCCGGCGCGAACGGGTGCACGGCGGCGAACTCGGGCCACGTGATCGGCGCCATCTCGGTGGTGGCGTTCAGCTTCATCGTGCACGAGCCGAGCGGGATCATCGTGCGGTCGAGCGCGAGGTCGCGGTCGGCGAGGCGCCGCAGGTACCGGAGCATCTGCGTCTCGGAGTGGTACGTGCGGAAGACCGGGTGCGTGAGGATCTCCGAGGTGCGCAGCAGCGGCGCAGGGAGCCCGCCACAGGGCTCGCCCTCGCGAGCGCCGAGCACGTCGCGGACGCGCGCCACGATCTCGGGTGTGGTGGTCTCGTCGAGAGCGACGCCGACGGTGCTGCCGTCGATCCTGCGCAGGTTCACACCGGCGGTGCGTGCGCGCGCGAGGACGTCGTCGGCGGAGGCGACGCGGACGCTCACGGTGTCGAAGAACGCGTCGTGCAGCGCGGGGAGGCCGGCGGCGAGCGCCCGCGCCAGGCCGTGGACGCGCTCGGCGATGGCGCGGAGCCCGTCCGGGCCGTGGTACACCGCGTAGAAGCCCGCCATGTTGGCGAGCAGGACCTGCGCCGTACAGATGTTGCTCGTGGCCTTCTCGCGGCGGATGTGCTGCTCACGCGTCTGCAGCGCCAGCCGCAACGCGGGCCGGCCGGCGTCGTCGACCGACACGCCCACGAGGCGGCCGGGCACGTTGCGCCGGTACTCGTCGCGCGTGGCGAAGAACCCGGCGTGCGGACCGCCGTACCCCATCGGCACGCCGAAGCGCTGCGCGGAGCCGACGACTACGTCGGCTCCCCACTCCCCCGGCGGCGCGAGCAACACCAGCGCGAGGAGGTCGGCCGCGACGGCCACGAGCACGCCGCGGGCATGGAGCGCCTCGACGAGCGCCCGGTCGTCGCGCACCTCGCCCGTGGTCCCCGGGTACTGGAGCAGGACGCCGAAGACGCTGTCGAGCGGGACGTCGGCGTGCGGGTCCCCCACCACGACGTCGATCCCGATCGGCTCCGCCCGCGTGCGGACAACGGCGATCGTCTGAGGGTGGCACTGCCGGTCGACGAAGAACGCGCTCGCCTTCGCCCCGTTGACGCGGTGCAGCATGGCCATCGCCTCGGCCGCCGCGGTGGGCTCGTCGAGCAGCGACGCGTTCGCCAGGTCCATCGCGGTGAGGTCGCCCACCATCGTCTGGAAGTTGAGGAGCGCCTCGAGCCGTCCCTGCGAGATCTCGGGTTGGTACGGCGTGTAGGCCGTGTACCACGCCGGGTTCTCGAGCACGTTGCGCTGGATCACCGGCGGCGTGAACGTGTTCGAGTATCCCTGCCCGACGAGCGACACGAGCGGATGGTTGGCGTCGGCGAGGCCCCGCAACCACGCGAGCGCTTGCGCCTCGGTGAGCGCCGGCGGCAGGTCGAGGGGCATCCGGTCGCGGATGGTCTCCGGCACCGCGCGGTCGACGAGCTCGTCGAGCGACGTGAGGCCGAGGGCGCCGAGCATCGTGGTGATCTCGGCGTCCGACGGCCCGATGTGACGCGCTGCGAACGTGCCTTCCGCCATCACGCTCGAATCTACCGGCGGACAAACGGGAGTTCGGCGACCGTGGCCGGCGCGCGCCGCCCGCGAATGTCGATCGTGAGCTCGTCGCCGGGAGCGACGTCGGGCGGCACGAACGCGAGCGCGATCCCCCGTTCGAGCGTGGGGGAGAAGTTGCCGCTCGTGACCACGCCGATCGCCTCGTCGCCCCGCAGCACCGGGCAGCCGGCCCGTGGGATCTGCCGCCCGCCGACCAGGAGGCCGCGCAGCCGCCGGGCCACGCCGCGCGCCCGCTCGGCTTCGAGCGCCGCGCGCCCGCGGAACTCACCCTTGTCGAAGCGCACGACCCACCCCAACCCCGCCTGCAGCGGCGTGATTCCCGGTCCGAGCTCGTGGCCGTGGAGCGGGAGACCGGCTTCGAGGCGCAACGTGTCGCGCGCGCCGAGGCCGGCGGGTGTGATGCCGGCGGCGAGCAACGCGTGCCACACCTCGGCCGCCGCCTCTCGCGGGACGTGCAGCTCGAAGCCGTCCTCGCCGGTGTAGCCCGTGCCGGCCGCCCAGCCCGAGGCTCCGCCCGGGTACGGCACCGACGCCACCCGGAACCGCCCCACCCGACTCGCGTCGGGCACGACCGGCGCCGTGAGCTCGCGCGCCGACGGTCCCTGCACCGCGAGCACGGCGCGATCGGCGGTGACGTCGTCGACGGTGCACTCCCCTCCCCCGTGGTGGGAGCGGGAGGCGTCGCGCAACGCGGCCACGAGCGGTCCCGTGTTCGACGCGTTCGGCATCACGAGGAATTCACCGGGTGCGAGCCACCACACGATCAGGTCGTCGACCACGTGCCCGTCGTCGACATCGAGCAGGTGCGTGTACTGCGCGCGTCCCGGCTCGACGCGGTCGAGGTCGTTCGTGAGCGCCCACTCCAGCGTGGCGAAGGCCCCTTCTCCGTGCACGTGCAGCGACCCGAGGTGCGACACGTCGAACACGACCGCGCGGTCACGACAGGCGTGATGCTCCTCGAGCACGCCCGCGTACTGGAGGGGCATCTCCCATCCCCCGAACTCCGCCATGCGGGCACCGAGCGCGCGGTGTTCCGCGTCGAGCGGGCTGTGGCGCAGCGCCACGTCAGGCGGACTCGGCGGTCGCCTGGGGTGGTGGCGTGAGGTCGAGCGGCTGCGGCTGCGAGTGCTGGAGCCCGTCGGCCACGAGCTGCGACGGCGGCTCGAGCCCGTACTTGACGAGCAGGTGCAGGTAGTCGCGCTGGTACAGCACGCGCACGTGCACGTGGGGATACAGCTCTTGCACTCGGCGCGCCTTGCGGTTCTTCTTCGTGACGAGCTTCTGGTTCAGCGTCGTGATCTCGATGTAGAGGTCGTAGGAGGGCAAGTAGAAATCGGGAGTGAACGCCTGTTGTGGGTTGCCCTCCCGGTCGGTCTGCAGCACGAACGTGCGCGGCTCGTAGTCCCACGCGATGTTGTAGAAGTCGAGGAGCTTCGCGAACTGCCGTTCGGAGTTGTGCGCGAAGCGCACGTGCTCGTGCGGCAGTTCCGGAATGGTCAGGCTCCCTCGGCGGCGCGCTCGTCAGCGGCGGGGATGCTCTCGTTCAGTTGTTGCACGACCGGACCGAGGGGCACGATGTTGAGCACACCCTGGCCGCGGCGCACGAGGTCGATGAGCGCGTCGTCGGTGCGCACGAGCACGGAGCCGGCACCGTCGAGGACGAGGCTCGCGGTGGCCCAGTCGTCGCCCAGGTCTTCGCGCAGGTACTCGATCGCCTTGCGCGCGGTCTGCAGCTTCACGCCGGCGTCGAGCAGATCCTTGATCACCTTGAGCCGCACGAGATCGCCGAACGAGTAACTGCGCTGGGTTCCACTCCCGTGCGCCTCCGCGATCGACGGGCGGACGAGATCTTGGCGCGCCCAGTAGTCGAGTTGGCGGTAGGAGATCCCGACGATCGTGCACACCTGCGGGCCGCGGAAACCGGCCGCGGCCGGGACCGAATCGGAGCTGTCGCTGCCGTCGAGGCTCTGCTGCATCTGGCGACACTCCAGCGGCACTTCAGGGGGGCTGACCCTGAAGTACACGGTCGTAGTTACGGGAGTGTCAGGGTAGCCGCGTCCGCGAGGGTCGTCAACGAAGCCGAGCCGTGCCGGGGCGAGGGCTCGGGCGCCCGGCGCTTCGCTAGTCGGAGCCGTGCGCGAAGTCCTCGGGACGGACCTGGTCGAGGAATTCGGTGAACTGCTCGATGAGCTGCTCGTCCTCGTCCTGCTCGAAGAGCACCCCGGCCTCGTCGAGGACCTCTTCCTTGGCGAAGATCGGCACCTGCTCGGGGTACCGCACCGCCAGGGCGATGGCGTCGGAGGGGCGGGACGACAGGCGGCACGGCCCGTCCCGCCGCGACAGCTCGATCTCGGCGTAGAAGGTGCCGTCGTGCAGCTCGGTGATGACCACCTGGACGAGCTTGGCACCCAGGTCGTCGAGCACGGTCTTGAAGAGATCGTGGGTCATCGGGCGCGGCGTCTCCATGCCCTGGAGCGCGTAGACGATCGCGGTCGCCTCCGGCGGGCCGATGTAGATCGGCAAGTAGCGCTGCCCGTCGTGCTCGCGGAGCAGCACGATCGGCTGGTTCGAGGGAACCTCGACTCGTACACCCACCAGCGACATGGGATCACGGGCGCCTCCGAACGGTCGCTCGCCACCCTAGCACCGAGGCGTTGTCGGCCTTCCCGCGCCCCGGTGCCCGTACCGGCAGGTGCCGGTCAGGTCGAGTAGAGGGAGTCGAGGTACGCGGCGGGGTCCTCCCGCAGCACGCGGGGGTCGGCCTCGACGACGCGCGGCAGGTTCCGATACAGGTCGGCCTGGTGCAATCCGTAGCCGAGGACGAAGACATCCGGGATCGCGGCGCCCACGTAGCGCACCTCCAGGGGGACGATGCGGCGCGCCCGCCGGTCGAGCATTGTGCACACCTCGAGTCGTCGCGGGCCACGCGCCCTCAGGTGCTCGACGAGGTACGCGATGGTCAATCCGGTGTCGACGAGGTCCTCGACGAGGATCACGTCGCGGCCGCTCAGATCGAGGCCGACGTCGTGGAGGATGCGCACGCGGCCCGAGTCCGGCGCGTACCGCGAGATGGCGATGAAGTCGATCATGACGTCGCAGTTCGCGAGCGCGCGTGTCAGGTCGGCGAGGAAGATGAGCGCGCCCTTCAACACACCGACGAGCACCACGCCGTCGGGGTAGTCCTGGGCGATCTCGGCGGCGACGCGTTCCACACACTCGCGGATCGCGGTTTCGTCGAGGAGCGTCGCGGGTGTGGGCGGGGACGCGGGCGCGGCGGTCACTCGGCCAGCGACTCGCGGACGGCATCGCGCAGGAGCGCCGTCCGCAGACGGCGGCCGAGCACCGCCAGCTCGACGAGCTCGTCCTGCAGGCGGGCCCGCGCCTCGGGGTTCCGCTGGCGCACGTACGGGAGGAGCACTTGCCCGAACAAGACTGCCTCGCGTTCGGCGAACGTGCGGTACATGCGGAGGTGGCGCGCTTCGACGCCGCGCGCGAAGAAGCCGGCCGTGGCCCGTGCCACCTCGAGGGCGTCGGCGTCGTATCGGGGCTCGCCGCCGATGTCGAACGCGGGGCTGACGAGCCCGTAACTCTCGAGCTCCTCCACCTGCCCCGCCTCGAGTCCCGCCGCCGTCGCGAGCTCACCCCGCGAGTAGTGCTCGTCCCGCGCGGCAGGGAGATCGTCGCCGCCGTCCTCGGCGGGCAGGGTGGGGACGAAGGCCGGCGGGCGCGCCCGCGCCCCCACGCCCGCGGCGCCCGCGGCTCCCCGGCCACCCGCGGCGCGCGTGCCGGTCGCAGGCACGTCACGGGCCGGCGGACCGGAGGGCACGGCGATCTCGCCCGGAGTGTCGCTCGCCGCGGGCACGGCGTCGGGCGCCGCACCCACGAGGGCGGCGGGCGCCGGGTCCAGGGGCAGCTCCTCGCCCGGTGCGAGCTGGTCGAGGCGCTCCTTGATCACCTTGAGCGGCAGGAAGTGCTCCTTCTGCTGGTGGAGGATCCATCGCAGCCGCGCCAGGTCGTCGTCGTAGAACTTCCGGTAGCCCGACGGCGTGCGCTCCGGGTCGATGAGACCCTGGCTCTCGAGGAACCGGATCTTCGAGATGGTGATGTCGGGGAACTCGTCGCGCAGCTCGGCCAGGACCTCGCCGATCGACAGGTGCCCCTCGCCGGTCACGAGCCCTGCCCCCCGAGCAGGAACACGAGGACGAACCGGCCGATCTGGAGGTCGGCGAGGTGGTGGAGCGGCGCGGTGTCGACCCGCTCGTGGTCGACGTAGGTGCCGTTCAACGACCCGGCGTCGCTCACGTCGTAACCCTTGGCGGTGCGCCGGACCGTGGCGTGGCGCCGGGAGACCGTGATGTCGTCGAGGAAGATGTCGGAGTCGGGGTGGCGACCGAGGGCGGTCACGTCGGCGTCGAGCACGAACCGGCTCCCCGCGTTCGGCCCCCGGCGCACCACGAGCATCCCCATCCCCTCCGGCAGCTCGGCGAGCGCCTCGCCGAGGTCCTCGTCGAGCTCGAGTCGCTCGGCGAGCTCGGTGAGGCTGAGCGTGGTCTCCTCCTCGCGGGGCAGCGGCTGCCCGCACGAGGAACAGAAGTTCGCCCCCGCCTCGTTCTCGTGGCCGCACCGGCGGCATCGCATCCCGCGAGGGTACCTCGACCAGGACGGTCGCGAGCGGTGAACTCTTGACCTCGAGACGAGGTCGAGGTTGACCGTCCCCTACGTGAAGTCGACATCGAGGGTCTCCGCGAAACCCTGCACCACCGCGGCCCCGACGACTTCGGGGTCGTGGGGCGCGCCGAGCTCGCGCATCGTGATCGTCGCGCCGCGCACCGAGTCGCACGTGGCGCGGTCGACGACCAGGAGGTCCGACTCGTCGAAGTCGAGCCGGTCGAGCAGGATCGACCCGTGCTGGAGCACCGCGCCCCGAGCGCGCGCCTGCGCCGAACCGCAGAGCTTGCGCTCCCCCACCCGGAGGTCGGCGCCCTGCATCGCGGTCGCGCAGGCGGGCCCGGCGGCCGGACCGGCGCCGTGCCGCGCCACCGCGGCGGCGACCCCGAGCCGCGCGAGACCGGCGAGGAGCGAAGCCGCGAGGCGCGTGTACACCCCGTCGACGGTGCCCGCGCGCCCGGCGGGGCGAGGCAGGGCGACGGCGTACGTGAGGTCGGCGCCGTGGAGCAACGCCTTGCCGCCGGTCGGGCGGCGCGTCACCTCGACGCCCAAGCGCGCGCACACGCCGGTCTTGACGTGGGCGTCGGGCTGGAACCGCCCCAGGGACAGGGCCGGCGGTGCCCACCGGTAGAGGCGCAGCGCGGGCGGCGCGCCCGCCGCGACCTCGTCGAGGAGCGCGACGTCGGCGGCCATTTGCCCGTCGGCGTCGGAACGGCGGCCGAGATCGTCGAGCAGCCGCCAGGTGGAGCGCGTCACTCCTCTTCGACCAGGCGCCGGTAGCCGTCGGCGTCGAGGAGCCCGTCGACCTCGGCGACGTCGGCCATCTCCACCACGAAGATCCATCCGTTCCCGTACGGGTCGTGGTTCACGTGCTCGGGTGTGTCGACCAGAGCCGCGTTCACCTCCACCACGACACCCGTGAGCGGGGAGTAGATCTCCGAGACCGACTTCGTCGACTCGACCTCGGCGCACGACGCACCGGCCAACACCGCGAGCCCGACGTCGGGCAGTTCGACGTAGACGACGTCGCCCAGCGCGTCCTGTGCGTAGTCGGTGATTCCCACGCGCGCGCGCTCACCGTCGACCGCCACCCACTCGTGCTCCGTGCTGTACCGGAGCGTCTCGGGATACTGCATGCGCGGACAGTAGTGGGCGCCGTCAGCGCAGCACTTGCCGGATGCGCTGCACGTACTCCTGCGCGAGCCGCCGCGCTTCGACGTCGCTCTCCGCCTCGGCCCAGACGTGCGTGAGCGCGTCCTCGGGATCCGGCAGGACGAGCGCCCAACGCGCACCGTCGCGCACCTTGACGCCGTCGACCAGCTCGACCGTGCGCCCGCCGACCCGCTCGACGACCTCGCGCATGACGGTGCCCTTCCGCTCCCACGGCGTGACGATCGTCTCGTGAGCGACGTGCACCTCGGGCAGCATCTCGTAGACGCGCGAGAGCGGCCGGTCGACCGCGGCGAGGAGATCGAGCAGTTTGACCAGCGTCACCGCGGCGTCGTAGGCGGGCAGGAACTCCGGCCAGATGCAGCCGCCGTCGGAGGCTCCCGCGAAGGTCACGCCGCCCTCGCCGGCCGCCTCCATGAGGCTCGCGCTCGCGAGCTTGGTGCGCACGACCGTTCCCGGTCCGAGGATCTCCTCGACCGCGCTCGTGACGTTCACCGGTACTGCCACCGTGGCCCCCGGCACGGCCTCGCCGAGCATTGCCACGATCGCGAGCAGCAGCTCCTCGGGTTCGAGGATGCGCCCGGTGTCGTCGATCACGGTTGACAGCTCGCCGTCGGGATCGATCACGAACCCGAGGTCGCTCCCCGACGCCCGCACCAGCTCGGCGACTCGGGCCACGTTCACGTCGCCGGTGTCGGCAGTGGCCGCGGCCGTGCTCGCGAACGGGTTCACCGCGAGCACCTCGGCCCGCAACGTCGTGAGCAGGTTGGGCATCACGATGGACACCGCGCCGAACGAGTAATCGAGCACGATCTTGAACGTGCGCTCGCGGACCCGGTCGATGTCGACGACACGCTCGAGCGCGGCGGTGTAGAACTCGAGCGACCGGGGCGGGAACGAGATGTCACCGATGTCGCCGCCGAACGCTCGCCGGAAGTCCTCGCGGTACAGCAGCCGCTCGATCTTGCGTTGCGTCGGGGCATCGATGTCGCGGCCGCCGGCGTCGAAGAAGCGGATCTCGACGGTGTCGGGATCGCCGGTGGCGAGGCGCACCGTGATCCCCCCGAGCGACTGGCCGTTGCGCACCTGGAAGCGCGTGAGCGGGACGGTCGACAGCTCGATGTCCTCGACGTTCACACCCGTGAGGTTCAGGCCGCCGATCATGGCGCGCTTCAGTGCCCGGGCCAGGCGGCTGGTGTCGCGACTCGTGCTGATCGTCGAGCCCTTCGGCAGCGACGTGCCGTACGCCATCGCCAGCCGGACGGCGACCTCGGGGTTGATGTCGACGTTCGCGAGCCCGCGCACACCCCGGCCGCCGAACAGCGTGCGGGCGCCGCGGCTCTCCCAGACGATCGACGAGGTGACGATGGCGCCCGACTCGACGGTCTTGAACGGGTAGATCTTGACGTTCGGGTTGATCACCGCGTCCTGACCGACGAAGCACTCGTCGCCCACGACGGTGCCGTCCTCGATCCTCACGTGCGCTCGCAGGTCGGTGTTGCGGCCGACGACGCACCCACGCAGGTTCGTGCCCGGCCCGACGTACACGTGGTCGTGGCACACCGCGCGCTCGAGGAAGGCGTCGGCCTTCACGATCACGTCGGTGCCGAGCACCGTGTACTCACGGAGGTGCGCGCCCGCCTCGATGCGGCAGCTGTCGCCGATCACGACCGGCCCGTCGATGCGGGCTTGTGGGCTGATCTCGACGTCGCTCCCGATCCAGCGGCCTTCGCCGAGGCGGAACCCCTCGACGTCGACCTTCACGTGCCCGTCGAGGACGTCGGTGTGGGCGCGGATGTAGGCGTCGAGCGTGCCGACGTCCTCCCAGTATTCGTCGATGACGTGTCCGTGCAGGGTGTGGCCGGCGGCCAGGAGCTCCGGGAACACGTCACCCGAGAAGTCGACCACTTCGCCCTCGGGGATGAAGTCGAACACGTCGGGCTCGAGCACGTAGATCCCCGTGTTGATGGTGTCGGAGAACACCTCGCCCCACGAGGGCTTCTCGAGGAACCGCTCGATGCTGCCGTCGGGCTTCGTGATCACGATCCCGAACTCGAGCGGGTTGTCGACGTGCTTCAACGCGATCGAGGCCGAGGCGCTCGCGTCGCGATGCGCCTTGACGAAGGACGTGAGGTCGATGTCGGTGAGCACGTCGCCGGAGATCACGAGGAAGGTGTCGTCGAGCTCCGCCGAGGCGTTGCGCACCGATCCCGCGGTCCCGAGGGGCGAGTCCTCCGTGGCGTATCGCATGCGGACCCCGAAGTCGGACCCGTCGCCGAAGTAGTCGCGGATCTGGTTGGCGAGGAATGCCACCGTCACGACGATCTCGTCGAAGCCGTGCAGCGCCAGCAGGTTGACGATGTGCTCCATCATCGGCTTGTTCGCGAGCGGCATCATCGGCTTGGGCGTGTTGCTCGTGAGCGGCCGGAGCCGCGTGCCCTCTCCGCCGGCGAGGATGACGGCCTTCACGACGCCACCTGTTGCGGCACGTCGCGCTCGGCGCGGCCTGCCTGGAGGGCCGCGCGCGCCACGGGGAGGTACGTGATCGCCGCGTAGTAGCCGAGGACGAGGCCGACGACTGCGAAGAACCAGGCCCCCGCGAGCACGAGATCGTGCCCGGTGTCGATGCTGTCGGCGAGCAGGAACAGCGGGAACGCGAACATCACCGACAGCGTGCCCGCCTTGCCCGCCCACTGCACGTCGATCCGGCGCGCGCCCGCCAGCGCGAGGACCAGCACGGCAACGCTCACCACGAGCTCACGGACGAGCACCAGCACGCCCACGGCGATGGGAACCGCCCCGTCGACGAGCAGCGCGACGGCGGCGACGACGAGGAGGACGCGGTCGGCGACAGGATCGAGCACCTTGCCGAGCTCGCTGCCCTGGTCGAAGTGGCGGGCGATCCAGCCGTCGATCCAGTCGGTGACGCCGAGCACGCCGAGCACGACCGCGGCCGCGACCCGCCGATCCTCGGCGAGCAACCAGACGAACACCGGCGCACACAGGAGGCGCGCCACCGAGATCAAGTTGGGAACCGTGACGACGCGCTGGTCTCGCTCCATCACGGCCACGAGCGTAGGCGTTCCGGTCGGCGCCGACTTCGGGGCCCTCCGGCGCTACAGCAGTGCCGCGTAGGCGCCACCGTCGACGTGGACCCCTGCGCCGGTCAGGAACTTGGCCGGTTCGGAGCACAGAAACGCCGCGATCTTCCCGAAGTCGGCCGGATCACCGATGCGCGCGTTCCCGGCGGATCCGCCGGTCAGCGCACGGATGCGCTCGGTGTCGTGCGAGCCGGGCTGGATCGAATTCACCGTGACGCCGTCTTCGGCCACCTCTCGGGCGAGCGTCTTCAGGAACCCGGTGAGGCCCGCACGCGCGGTGTTCGACAGGATCAAGTTGGCGATCGGCTGACGGACCGCGATCGACGTGATGGCGAGCACCCTGCCCCAGTGCTGCTCCCGCATCGCCGGCACCGCCTCGGCGCACATCGAGATCGCCGAGAGGCAGTTCTGTTCGAACGCGGTACGGTACTGCTCGACCGGCACCGTGGCGAACGTCCCGGGAGGCGGCCCTCCGCCGTTGGCGACCAGGATGTCGACGCCGCCGAGCGCGTCGCGCGCGTCGCGGACGAACTGCGCAGCGCCGTCTTCGGTACCGACGTCCGCGACGAGCGGGACCGCACCCGGAATGTCGGTCGCCGCCGCCTCGACGCGCTCGCGCGAGCGGCTGCAGATGGCAACCGTGACCCCTTCGGCGGCGAGCGCCGCCGCGGTGGCCTTCCCCAACCCCTGCGACGCCGCCGCGACCGCGGCCCGCCTCCCGGCAATCCCCAGATCCATCGACCCCTCCGATTCAGTGGATCGGCCCGGCCGACTCGGTGAGTGACGTCGCGTGACGGCCGGTGCGCTCGGCGATGATCTCGGCGCAGATCGAGATGGCCGTCTCCTCGGGCGTGCGCCCACCGATGTCGAGGCCGATGGGCGCGTGGATGCGCGCGAGACCCGGGTCGTCGACGCCCGCCTCGCGCAGGCGTTCGACCCGCTTGGCGTGCGTGCGCCGCGATCCCATCGCGCCGAGGTAACCCACGTCGGTCGCGAGCGCGCCGACGATGGCGGGCACGTCGAACTTCGTGTCGTGCGTGAGGACACACACCACGTCACGCGGCCCGAGCTCGTCGCCGATCTTGTCGAGGTAGCGGTCGGGCCACTCGTTCACCACTTCGTCGGCCATCGGGAACCGCTGACGCGTCGCGAACACGGCTCGCGCGTCGCAGACGACGACGCGGTAGCCGAGCACCTTCGCGACCTTGGCCAGCGCGGCGGTGAAGTCGACGGCGCCGAAGATCACCATCCGGGGCGGCGGCGCGAACGACTCGATGAACACCGACACCGTGTCCTCACGTGCCTCACCGTGCTCGCCGTAGTGGCGAGTGGACGTGAGCCCGGCCTGGAGCTCGCCGAGCGCGTCACGGGCGACGACCCGATCGAGGTCGGCGTCGCCGAGGGTCCCGAGCACGGTGCCGTCGGGCCGCGCGAGCAGCTTCGCGCCGAGATTGCTCCCCGCGGTGACGGTCGCGAGCACCACCGGCTGCTCGTGGCGCAGGGCGTCGCGCAGGGCGTCGTAGACGGGGGTGTCGGACACGAGACCCGATTACCAGTCGAGCGGCTCGAGGAAGAGGTGGATGGTGCCGCCGCACGTGAGGCCCACCGCGAACGCCTCGTCGTCGGAGTAGCCGAACGTGACGATGCCGCGCGGCCGCGTGCCCGCGAGCACCTCCAACGACGCCTCGACCACCGCGCCCTCGACGCACCCGCCCGACACCGATCCCGCGACCTCGCCCGCGTCGTTCACGGCCATGGTGGCGCCGGGATCGCGCGGCGCCGATCCCTCGAGCGCGACCACCCGCGCCACCGCCACCCGGTGCCCGCCGGCGCGCCAGCGTTCG
>Ga0187777_10000935_pt1 | contig 19097 bp, 13 predicted proteins | sample 1015_Q2_SP5_10_M_FD_132416 | JGI IMG/M metagenome (GOLD analysis project Ga0187777, IMG submission 132416) | Tropical peat soil microbial communities from peatlands in Department of Meta, Colombia - 1015_Q2_SP5_10_MG | ecosystem: Environmental > Terrestrial > Soil > Wetlands > Peat | place... | reverse complement strand
GCGAAACGCACATATGCAACTTTGTCGTAACGCCGCAACCGGCTCATGATCAGTTCGCCCAACTCGCTGGTTCGGCGCTCGCGTTCAGGCGACTCGATGACGAAACTCTCAGCTTCATTCACTATCTGTTCCAGCTTGCTGATGGGAACGGGGCGCTTCTCACAGGCTCGCAGCAGCCCGTTCAGCACTTTCTGGCGATCGAATTTTTCGCGGCGGCCATCCTTTTTCACGACCATATAGGGGATTTCGTCAATGCGTTCGTAAGTCGTGAAGCGTTTGCCGCACTTCAGGCACTCGCGACGTCGGCGAATCGATTCGGCTTCCTTGCTCTCGCGCGAATCCACAACTTTGTCATTGGCGAAGCCGCAAAAGGGGCATTTCATGGTGTTGGCAGATCGATAAATGCATTGTAACGCAGCAGTGTGGTGTGCACGGACTACAACTCAGCAGGAACTGAAGTCGAGATTAGCGCTCTGGCACGTCGGGCTCCTCCTGCAACGAAAGAGGCTTGAATTGCCGGTAAAAGGAGGCATGCTTGAGGGGCGTAGTTCTGCTCAGTCCACTGACGAGGTTGCGATCGGCACCTGTTCTTCAGCGTTCTCGCTCTCTTTGGCGACCTTTCGCAATGATAGTCGTTCGCGATGAGCTAACAATAACCCTACGGGGACGACAGCAACGAAACTAACCAGCCAAAGGAGGATTCCACAACTGACCGCCACTTCCCGCGGAACGGCAAATACCTTGTCGAGAGCCTCGATGGTTGCCAATTGGGAGCCGCCACCGACACCGGGCAATTGCAGCATCGACCCCACCATGCTGGAGCCCATCAGGAGCAAGACTTGACTTACGCTCATGCTCTGCATGGTTGCGTTGGCATAGGCATGGGTCACTTCTTGATACGAGAGCGCAATCAGCCACCACATGAAGATGGAGACGGCTGCGAGTTGAAGGAACGAAACAGGCCCGTGAATGGTGTTCAACCCGCCGGCAAACTCGCGAATGCGTTGCGCGATTCTACTCGCGAGATTATGGGCCAGATGTGCGAACCGTTCTTCGATCCACGCCGCGATCGCGGGTCCCTGGTAGTTCAGCAACGCGGCAACCGAGAACATTCCGATCACGAGACTCGAAAGAAGGTATCCGGCTACGTGCAGCCAGTGGCCATACATGGGCTGTGCGGCGGCGAAGGCGCGCAATTTTGTGGGGAGAAATATTCCCAGGATCATCAGAACTGTAAATGCACCAATATCGAAGATCCGTTCCACCGCCCAGACTGCTAACTGTGATGCGAAGCTGAGATTCGTGCGCCGTGCAATCAAATAGGGGCGGATCAACTCTCCTGGGCGACCCAGGATGGCAAGGCCGGTGAAGCCGACGACTGTGGGTGAAACTAAGGACGATGCGGGCACGTCTTTCCGCACCGGACGAAGAAATAGCTTCCACCGCACTGCCCGAAGAAGATAAGCAACGTAGATCAGAATGGTTCCATAGACGACATAGCGCCAGTCGATCTCACGCGTGTTTGTGGCGAATTTGCCCCAATCAAAAGTTTGCCAGTGCCGGAATTGCAAATAAACCAATGCCCCGAGAACTCCGAGCACCACGAGATAAACGAATATGCGATTCCTGTTCATGATGTGAATCCGTTGTGCAACCAGGTTAGGGAGGCGCTAAACCTGGGGACCTAGAGAACCCCACGTAACAAGAGCACGCGATGGCACCCCATACTACGCAACTTAAACGACGCCCCCGCGCAGGTCAATGGAAGTCAGGAGCTGTTTCTGTTACCGACTCTTAATTTCTATTGCTTCGGCTTTTTCTTGTTGAACAGACCGCTAAGCCCGTTGACGATATTCCCGGCCGGGTTCTGGCCTTGCCCCGTGGGATTGAATTGGTTGCCAAGCATCCCTTTAACGTTCGGTACGAACTTCGGATCCGACGTTGTACCTTGGATCAGGAACGGGATGCCCGCGCCGCCCTGTTTACCTAAGCCTGCAAGCTGCGTCAGTCCTGAAACGACGCTGCCGCCAAGTTTGGCGTTCATTTGGTAATTGAGAGCGTTTTGCGGACTGATGGTGCCATTCCCCGTAATGACGCCGATACTGGGTACATTGAGATTTATGTTTTGGGTCTGGATACCCTCCGGTGAGACGTGAGCCTCCGTGCTGAAATTCTGAATGGTTGTATCCTGGCCGGACTTAAGGCCGTTGAGTACCGAGATCGCGGACATTTTGGAGCCAAGATCGAATCCTGCAAGCTTGGTGTTGGCGAGCTGCACCGGCCCGTTGATAACTAGCTTGTCGGTTGGGCCTGTTATCGTGAAATTCGCGGTGAGCGTTCCTCCTTCCAAATGGGAACCGGCGGGCAATGTGACGCCGAGGGCCGGCAGCAGTGTTTGCAGATCGTCGACGGGCATGTTGTCAGCGGCAAGTTTCGCGTTCAACACTGTGGCATTTGGTTGCATCTGATAAGTGCCCGTGAGTTTGGCTAGCGCTTTGCCCAACGTCACATCCGCATTCATTGGTCCCGATTGTTTTTGAAGGTCGTACGTTGTGCTGAATTTCAAATCGACTGGCTTAGGAGCAGGGGAACCCTTGGGCGAAGCTTTAAGTTGCGCTACCGTTGCGTCACCGTTCGCTTGCGCTTCATGACCGTTTGAATTCACGTTACCAGCAAAGTTGACGATGCCACCGAAACCCGACGCGGGATTCACGAAACCCGAGCTCTGAATATTCAAACCGTTGATATTGAGTTTTGCCTGCACAGGAGTGAGGGACGCGTCAGAGGCGTCGATCGGCCCGGCGTGCCCGTCAAGCTTCATGTTGCCGCCACCGGGCAAATTCGATGTCATGGTGAAGGGAAACTGGGAGTCGAAGGCGAAGTTCTGTACGGTGATGTCGACGTTCGTAAAGACCTGCGGCTTTTCGTGAGCGCTGACGTCCGCCATGCTCAACGTGCCATTCTTCACCGCCAGCTTGCCGACCGAGAGGTTGGGGTTCGTTGAAGGAGTTGTGGGAGTGGCCTTTGAAGCTGGCGTGGTCCCACCTTGATTCGCCGGATGCGCCGCTTTTTCCGTCGTCGAAGGACGCGGTTCGTTCGGCTTCGGAGCCGTCGTCGTCGGTTCTGTGGCTTTTCCGGCTTGCGTTGGACGACCTGCCGTACTCGTTTCAGAGCCAGATTGGGCTCCGATGCTGGAGAAGTTCCATTTGCCCGTAGAATTCCGCAAGAGCGCGACCTGAGGATCTGTGATTGTGAGATCGTTAACGTGCAGCGTCCTGGAGACGATCAATGGCCATAGATCGACGCCGACATCAAGCGCCTTCGCGCGCACGAAAGGCTGATTGCTGAATGCAGGATCGTCGGCTATGGAAAGATCATCGGCAGAAACGCTGCCATTCCAGATGGCGAGTTTTAGGTTTCCGACCTTAACTTGCCGACCAAGTGTGGAACTTAACTCCGACTCAATCTGCGGGCGGAATGTGTTGACATCAATAATGAACGGCAAAGCGATAACAACGACGATCAGGATGGCGACAAGGATGCCGATGACAGTCAGAACGCGTTTCATAGCCAGGTCCTCCGACGGGTCTTGAAATGCTTGGATGACCGCTACTGCCCTAAGGTAAGCCCGGACAAGTCTATCAAATGCTTGAGTTTGTTAATGTGAGCAGGCAGGAATCGGTTAGTCCGCGTGTAGCGGCTGCCGAGCGGATCCAATCACAGCTAATGCCTGTTCCAAATCCGTAATCAAATCGTCCGGATGTTCAATGCCAACTGATAGTCGAATTAACTGCTCGGTTATGCCCATCTTGGCGCGATGCTCTGCAGGGATCATGGCGTGCGAAGTCAAAACTGGAATGCTAACGAGAGAATCGACGCCCCCCAAGCTTGGCGCGAGCGTGAACAAACTTAGAGCTTCGCTGAGTTTGCAGGCGTCTTCGCCCGTTCCTTCCACTTCGAAGCTCACAATGCCACCACCGCCGCGCATTTGCTCTATTGCCAATGCTCGCTGGGGATGGCCCTCCAGAAATGGGTAGTGAACACGGCGAACATTGGGGTGCTGCGCCAGGAATTGTGCCACGCGCAGAGCGTTTTCATTCTGCCGCTGCACTCGAACGGCGAGCGTCTTGATGCCACGCAGCAGCAGCCAGGCGGCATGCGGATCCATGCATCCCCCCAGGGTGGTCCTGGCTGCGTGGATCTGGTCAATCAAATCAGCGCGTCCTGCCACCGCACCTGCAATGAGATCGGAGTGACCGCCGAAATATTTCGTTCCAGAGTGCATTACTAGATCGATGCCGAAATCCGCAGGGCGGCAATTGATCGGAGTCGCGAAGGTGCTGTCGATCATCGTGATCAGATGGTGATCGCGTGCAATGGCAACGACTTTGTCCAGATCAACCACGCGTACGAGGGGATTCGTTGGTGACTCCACATAAAGCAACTTCGTATTAGGACGAATGGCACGCTCGTGCTGACTGTATTCGGTTGTGTCAACAAACGTGGTCTCGATACCAAGCTTAGGCAGCCATTGCCCGAAGAATTTCGTTGCGCCGCCATAGATATCTCGCTGGGCCACGACATGGTCACCGCTTTTAAGTAAGGCCAGGGCCGACGTAGTAATGGCGTTCATGCCCGAAGCAAACAGCAGCGCCTTATCAGTTCCTTCCAGTTCTGCAATAGCTCGCTCCGCAACCGTGTGTGTGGGATTGCCGTAACGCGTGTAAAACATGTCGGTCGGCGTTGCGCGCACTTGCTGCTCGTTATCGGTTACTTCAAATGTGGAAGTTTGGTAAATCGGCGTAGAGAGAGGCCCGTTTTTCTTCTCGAGGTTAGTGCCTCCACGAACGGCTTTGGTTTCTGGCTGGCGTGGTGTGCGGTTCATGCTCTCTCTCCTCGTGAACTGAGTAAGTATAGATTCTCTAACAACCTCGCGGGCTGAGAATTTTGAGTTGCGTAACAGGGGCGCGAGCTGCATTTATAATTCCGACCCTATGGAAACAGGACTACGAGATCGAATTGCGATTGTGGCAGCTTCCAGTCAGGGTATCGGGCGAGCTACAGCTGAAGCCTTTGCGGCTGAAGGTTGCCGATTGGCGATGTGCGCGCGAAACCCCGATGCTTTGCGCAAAGCGGCTGAGCAGATCAAAAAACAACATAATGTCGAAGTGCTGGCCTTGCCCTTGGATGTAACACGCCCTGGCTCAGTGCATGAGTTCGTCAATCAGACAGTAGAGAAATTTGGCGGTGTAGATATCTGCGTGACTAACGCTGGCGGACCGCCCGCAAAAGGGTTTCTTGCCGCAACGCTTGAGGATTGGCAGAAAGCGGTGGAGGCAAATTTCTTGAGCACGGTTTATTTTGCCCGCGAGGTGATCCCTCATATGCAAAAGAGGCGTTGGGGAAGAATTATCACGATCACGTCCCTAACAACAAAACAGCCGGTGCCTGACTTGGTTTTGTCGAATGCAGTTCGAGCCGCAGTGGTCGGGCTGGTGAAGAGTTTGGCCAATGAATTCGGCAAGGATGGAATTCTGGTCAACAATGTTGGCCCGGGATATACGGCCACGGATCGGCTAAAGGAGCTCGCGAAGGCTCGCTCCACAGCACAAGGCAAGCCCGAAAAAGAATTCTTCGATGCCTGGGCCGCCGATTCACCCCTGAAGAGAGTTGGCGAGCCCCGGGAACTGGCTGACACAATTGTCTGGTTGGCGTCGGAAAGAGCGTCCTATATAACCGGGCAAACGATCCTTGTGGATGGCGGCGCTTACAAGGGGCTGTAACTGCAAGCCAATCTAGAATGCTGTTTCGAACCACCGTGCAGTTGAAAGTCGTTGCCATTTTCGAGTAAGCTTTCGCAACCCCGGAATCCACAGCGCACAATCGGGGAGGCAGTGTTTGCGATAAAGCTCATGCTGACCAAACTTCATAACTTTTCGTGTTGTTCGTCCTACCTGCTATTCATTTAAACAAATTCTGCGTTGGTTTCGAGGGGGCGGGTATGCGGGGTCAATTGGGAAAATTAGTCGGGAGCGGATTCGTTCTGCTTGCACTTGCGGTTGCGAGCTTCGGGCAAGGCGGGGCAACCGGAGCCATCAGCGGCACGGTGCAGGATCCGAGCGGGGCGTTTGTGGCCGGTGCCGAGGTGCGCATTACGAATCAGGACACCGGCGTTCTGACCAGAAGCACGAAAACGGACTCAACAGGATCGTTCACGGCTACTCTGCTACCGGTTGGGACTTATACCGTGACTGTCCAGAGTGGCGGGTTTGCTGAAGGTAGCTTCCCGAACATTGTCGTGCGCGTCACAGAAACCACGCGCCTTGTGGCCAAGCTGCGTACACAAGCCGTGCAGCAAAATATCGAAGTGCAAGCCGAAGTGCAGGCGGTGGAAACCACCCAAGCGGCTACTGGGCAGGCGATTGAGGCTGTCACGATTCGCGAACTGCCTCTGGCCACGCAGAACTTCCAGCAGTTGCTGACTTTGTCCACCGGCGTCTACAGCGAATTGAATGCCTCGGCGCAGTTGGGACGCGGCAGCAACAAGATTTTCGTCAACGGCCAGCGGGAAGACAACAACAACTATCTGATCGAAGGCATCAGCGCGACCGACTACAACGTTGCGCAAACCACGAACGTTCCGTTGCCGAATCCAGATGTGATCGGCGAATTCAAAGTGCAGACATCGCTGTACGACGCCAGCCAGGGTCGCAACGGCGGCGGGAACGTGAATGCGATTCTCAAGTCAGGCACCAAGACGATTCACGGTGACGTCTACGAGTTCTTCCGCAATGACGTGTTGAACGCCAATGAATATTTCCTGAAGCAGGCAGGGCAGCCCCGTCCGGCTGTGAAGCAAAACATCTTCGGTGGCAGCTTGGGCGGGCCGGTGGGAAGTGAGAAATTCGGCTTCTTTTTCGTGAATTATCAGGGGACGCGGCAACGCAGCGGTGAATCCGCTGGCACCTTCATCGATAATCCGGGCTTTCCAGTGCTGCCGCTTGACCGCTCGAATGCGAGCCTGGTCAGCACGTTCTTTCCGACAGGGCTGCCTACAGCTAATGGAGTTCAAGCGACCGGCATCGATCCAGTGATCCTCAAGCTGCTGAACTTCAAGAGCAACCAGTTCGGAAATTTCCCGGGCGGGTACCTAATTCCATCGCTGCCGGGAACACCGGGTGCCACCGCGCCTTTGATCGTCAGCCGACCTGGCCGATATACCGATGACCAGTTCACCACCAACTGGGATCGCGAGTTCCATGGTGGCAACGATAAGCTCTCGGCTCGTTTCTTCTTCTCGAATTCCGAGTCATTTCTGCCGTTTGGCGCGGGCGGACTTCCGGAGTCACTCGGCTCAACTCTGCAAAGCAGCGTCAGCGCCACTGACTTGGATTTTCCTTTCGATCTTCCTGTGGCCGCCCGGTTTCTGAGCATCAACGAGACCCATTTGTTTTCGTCGGCGCTGGTGAATGATTTCCGGTTCGGTTATGTCCGGATCAACAATAGCTTGGACAACATCAATCCGGTAACCGCCGCTGACTTGGGCATTGATCGTCCCACCAATAACATTACTGACTCGATTTACAAGTTCACCTTGAACAGTTCAGGCTTCCAGATCGGTCCATCGCCCTTTGCTGACCAGCACCAGACGCAAAACAACCTTAATTTCGTGGACAACTTCAGCTGGGTGCATGGCGCACATGTCCTGAGCTGGGGCGGGGAATTCACGCGCGTCAGCCTCGACAAAATCTTCCCACAAGTGTTCAACGGTCAGCTGATCTTCGCAAGTCAAACTGGTGGTCTGAGTGATTTTCAACAGTTTCTCTTAGGAGCTCCGCCGTTCAGTTTTGGCGGGGGCGGCGTGGATAACCATCAATACCGAACCAATGACTTCGGCTTCTTCGTGCAGGATGACTGGAAGGTTCGACCCGATTTCACCTTGAACCTCGGATTGCGCACAGAAATTTTCGGCGGATTCCATGATGATCTTTGCCACATCGGAAACCTTGACCCGCAACTCGCCGATGAAGGCAAGTATCCATTCATTTACGGCCAATGCGTGAAGAGCCTGGGCGTGCCGGGACTCACTCCTGATGGCAGCAATACGACGTACCGAAACGACTATGCGACTGGTCTTGGCCCGCGAGTAGGATTTGCATGGGATCTGTTTGGCAAGCACACGACTTCACTTCGCGGTGGTTATGGAATTTACTACGTGCGCGAAGATGTGGGAACGGTCGACCAACTCAGCTTCCAGGCGCCTTTCTTGCCGGTAGCGTTTGGAGGGGGTCAGTTCGATTGCGCTGCAACATTCTTCTCGGCTAATCAGGCGCCACCCTGCCCGAGCCCCAATGCAAACGCTTTACCGAAAGGCGGGGTTATCGATCCCACATTCGTTCCATGTCTGGCGACTTTTCAGGGATTCCCGGGGAACGATACGACACAGGCCCCCAACTTTACCTGTCCTAATGGCGCTGCGGGTCTAACTTCACAGGGCATCTTCGGCCTAGTCGTGCCACGGCATTTTGTCACGCCTGCGACGCAACAATGGAACCTGTCCTTGCAGCGCGAGCTCGGCAAACGCTGGGTGCTCGAGGTTGGATATGTGGGCACGCACTCGATCCATCTGCGTGAAACCCGAACCAGCCTGCAGGCGCAAGATGCTACTCCGACCAATCCTGTGATTGTAACTGCGGCCAACGGGACGCAATACAAGATCACCGAGAACACGATCGACAATGGACCGGCTCGTTCACGTTCCTTGCCAATCAACGGCTACAGCGGCATGCAGCTGTTTGCTGATGATGCCTATTCTCACTACCACTCGCTGCAGACGACGCTTTCTCGTCGTTGGGGAGCTGGATACTTCCAAGCCGCTTACAGCTTTTCGCGATCGACAGACGCGACTTCGAGCGGAAACACCGCGTTCAATACGGCGTTCAACGATGAGTCCACGCTTACAGCTTCGCGCGGCTTATCGGATTTCGATCGTACGCACCGCATGGTGGTCAGTTATCGCTACGATCTGCCGTTCGATCGAAATGCCAGTGGTGCTAAGGGCGTGTTGCTGAAAGGATGGTCGATTAGCGGTATCAGTATCTTTCAGTCCGGAACCCCGTTTTCTGTGATTGATTCAGGTGCTGGGACCGCATTCATCGGGTCGGGGCTCACGACGACTCTCGGAGGTGAGCTAGCTCCGGGCGCCAGTATCGCCTCCGGCAAGACGAGTGGCGATGTCCATCAGCGCCTGAGCGGGTATCTCAACATCAATAATTTCACCACTGCTCCATTGCTCTATCCGACATTATGCAACCCGGCGACAAACTCCAATTTCTGTGGCACGAACTTCGGAGACCTCGGCCGCAACATCTACCGAGGGCCCTTCCAACAGAACTGGGATTTTTCGTTGATCAAGAATTTCGCCATCACCGAACGGCAGAACCTGCGCTTCACCGCGGATTTCTTCAACATCTGGAACCATCCGAACTTTGCAAATCCAGCGCAAAACGATGTTGAGAATCCGAGCACGTTTGGCAAGATTGTTTCCACCGCGGGAACGCCGCGCCTGATTCAGTTCTCACTGAGGTATGCCTTCTGATGGAGAAGGAGAACTCGCCTCGCGTCCCGTTTCTCGATCGAGAGCAGGCTTCACCGGAAGTTGCCGCAATCTATGATGCCCTGCTGAAACAACGGGGCGTCGTTCCCAATATGTTCAAGGTGCTGGCGCACAGCCCCGCCCTGGCAATTGGTATGGCGGGTTTCTTGAAAGGCCTGCTCGGTGACAGCGCCTTGCCCGGCTGGTATAAAGAATTGGTGGCCACGAGAATCTCAGTGTTGAACGATTCCGCTTATGCAATTTCGGCGCATTCGCTATCCGCAAAACAAAAAGGAGCAAGCGATGCGCAGATTGCGGGGGTCAAAGGAGACTTCGAGCATGGCCCTTTCAGTCAGGCTGAAAAGCTAGGATTTCGTTGCGCTGATCGGTTGCACCGTTCCCCGCAGGAAGTTGATGAGCGGTTTTTCGCGGAGTTGAAAAGTGCGTACAACAACGCTCAACTGGTGGAACTGATGGCCACGGCAGCGGCTTTCGAGCTTTTCCCGAGATTTCTAGGAGCGTTGCGCGTTCCTACCACTCCGATTCCTCAAGAGGTTTTGAGAAAGCAGGCCTGATGCGACCTGTCGCCTCCCGAATGTCGGTAATGAGCGGCGAAGGGGCCCTCTCCGTGTATGCCCGAGCGAAGGAGTTGGAGCGCGATGGCCGGTCCATTATTCATTTGGAACTCGGCGAGCCCGATTTCCATCCAGCTGCACCTGCCAGCCAGGCGTTAAAGCGAGCCATTGATGAAGGCAAAGACCGCTATTGCCAGGTGTCGGGAATTCCCACCCTGCGCGAGGCGATTGCGCACTACCTCCGGAGGACCCGCGACATTGAGGTCAACCCCGATCACGTCGTGATCGCCCCCGGCTGCAAGCTTGTGCTTTTTATGGCGCTGATGGCGTTGGTTGATGCCGGCGACGAAGTTTTGTATCCAGATCCCGGTTTTCCTGGTTACGCTTCGATCACGGCGGGCTTCGGAGGTGTCGGCGTGCCCTTCGAACTCGCCGAGCGGAATCGCCTTCAGCCCGAGCCAGATGAGATCGCGAGCAAAATTTCACGACGAACAAAAATCTTGATTACAAACTCGCCCGGCAATCCGACCGGAACTGTTTATACGGACGAAGTACAACGACGGATCGTCGAGCTCGCTGTCAAACACGATCTGATCGTGCTTTCTGACGAGATCTACGCCCGAATTATCTATGGCGGGAAATATCTTTCCATGCTGAGCTATCCGGGCATGCAGGAACGGACTGTTCTTATCGACGGTTTCTCAAAGAGTTTTGCGATGACGGGCTGGCGACTCGGGTACGCCGTCGCGCCGCCGCGAATCACGTCCGCGTTGCAGATGCTGGTGGTGAACAGCTACACGTGTGTTGCAGAGTTCAGCCAGTATGGTGCGATCGAGGCACTGAAGGATAGCACCGGAGCGACGCCGCGAATGGTTGCGGAATTTGCCGAGCGCAGAGAACAATTCGTGCGCGAGTTGAGTCAGGTGCCAGGCTTCCGTTGTCAGGCGCCCGAAGGTGCTTTTTATGCCTGGGTGAACATTTCCGAAACCGGAATGAGCGCAGAAGAGATTTGCCGAATCATGCTCGAGGAAGCGGGCGTCGCCGCAATTCCGGGGGCTGCCTTCGGAGCAGCGGGCAGCGACTTTGTGCGCTTCTCGTTCGCGTCTTCGCGAGAGACTTTGCGCGAAGCGGTCGCGCGCATTCAGCAGGTTGCCTCAGCGTGGCAGAGAAGCACGGTCACAAGATAGCCACGGAGAACACAGAGGAGAAACGCTGATTCAATGACAATGAATAGAAGAATGGCACTCTTAGTTCTCATTGCAGGCTTTGTCTCAGCGCCTTCTTTTTCTGCAGCGCAGGCTCGTCCATTTCCCGGACCCGATGTGCAGCAAATTTACCAGCGCTTGCTGCCCCAGATCGAAAAGGTTCCCATGTTCGATCATCACGCACATCCCGGATACGCGGATGATCCGGACGTCGACGCTATGGCTGCACCTCCAGGCAGTGCAGCATTGCGCGAGCGGGAAACCAATCCCGAGCTTGTTCAAGCTGCGAAAGCGATGTGGGGATATCCCTACAATGACCTCTCGCCGGAACACACAAAATGGCTCATTCAAAAGAAAGAAGAGGCGAAGAAGCAGCAGGGAATCGCGTATTTTTCCAATATTCTTGACAAGCTGAACATCGAACAGGGCGTTGCCAATCGCGCCATGATGGCGGACTACCTCGACCCTAAGCGATTCGTTTGGGTATTCTTTTCTGATTCCTTCATGTGGCCGTTTGATAATCAGCGCGAAACCGCCCGCAACGGCGACGAGCAGGTCTATATCCCACTGCAAGATAAAATGCTGCGCCGCTGGATGCAACAAGAACGTCTGAGCAAGCTCCCAGGCAACTTCGACGATTATTTGAAATTCGTAAGTCGCACTCTCGAGGAGAATCAAGAAAAAGGCGCAATCGCACAGAAGTTCGAAGTTGCCTATTTTCGCTCGACGAAATTTTCTGATCCTACTCGCGAGCAGGCGCAAGATATTTATCAGCGCTTTGTTGGGGGCGGGGTTCCGAGTGAGCCGGAATACCGGACATTTCAGGATTACATGTTCCGATATCTCGTCAGCGAGGGTGGGCGGCTGCATCTGCCGGTGCACATCCATTCCGCTGTTGGCATCGGCGATTACTTCAACCTGTCGGAAAGCAATATTCTGAATCTGGAGAGCGTCGTTCGCGATCCCCGGTACGCCAGCACGACATTCGTGATGATCCACGGCGGCTACCCTTATGACCGGCAGGCGATCTGGTTGGCTGCCATGAAGAACGTCTATCTGGACACATCGGAAACCGAGGTGCTCTTATATCCGTCCGAATTCAAAAAGCTGCTGAAGCAGTGGCTAGAAACTTTTCCTGACAAAGTGACCTTTGGGACCGACTGCTTTCCGTATAACCAGGCATTAGGAGCCGAGGAAAGTTACTGGTTGGGAGTGCAGTCCAGTCGCACAGCGCTGGCAGCTGCGCTGGCCGAGATGATCTCTGAAGGCGAGGTAACTGAGGCGCAGGCACTCCAGTTGGCGCACGGATATTTGCATGACAATGCAGTTGGAATCTATCAAGGGAAGGTGCACTGACATGGCAAGCGCAGCAACGCGCCGGCGCAAGACCAAGGCGAGAGCCAATAAGAAGCCCGCTCGGAACGTGAGCGCACAAAAGACAAGACTGCAGTACATTCCGTGGAGCACGGTCCCGATCGAGGACCTGAATCCCTTGCTGCAGCGTCATTTTATCGTTGGGCAAGACATCATGCTTGCGCGTGTTTTGCTGAAGAAGGGCTGCATCGTACCGGAGCATAGTCATCATAACGAGCAGGTCACTTACATTTTGGACGGTGCACTGAAGTTCTGGATCGATGGCAAAGAAATTGTTGTTAACGCCGGCGAGGTGCTCACGATACCTCCGCATATGCCGCACAAAGCCGAGGCTTTGGTCGATACAGTAGACCTCGACGTATTCAATCCGCCGCGTGAAGACTGGATAAACAAGACCGACGATTACCTGCGCGGACACAAATAAATTAATACAATGGCACGCTGAGCGAAATCGGCGGTTCAGTGCGAACGCCAGCGACGAGGACCTTTCTACGAATGCCCCATAGCGCTTCGCCTGTTCGTGAGAGCGTGGATCAACTACGCTGTATCGCTTGCGGCAAACCCGGGGACAATCCTGCCAAGGCCTTCCGCTGTTCGAACTGCGGCGATCTGCTGGAGATCACCTATCCAGGGTGGAAAACTGATCAGGGACTCCGGCCATCAGGTTTGAACGTTGCTTCCCTCAAAGCGCTCTGGCGAACACGACGAAAGTCTCTGCTCCCAATCGATCAAAGTGGCGTCTGGAGGTTTCGTGAGTTGCTCCCTGCTTTTCCGGACAGTTCGAAGGTTATTACGCTCCGTGAAGGCAATACGCCCGTCTATGAACTGCGGCGCTGTGCGGTCAAAGCGGGAGTTGAGACTCTGCTTGCGAAGCATCAGGGCATGAATCCCACCGGATCTTTCAAAGACACAGGCATGACTTTGGCTGCATCCATTGCACGAGCCCGAGAGTTTACCTGGGTAGGATGCGCTTCGACCGGCAACACGTCTGCTTCGATGGCCGCGTACGCTGCGTACGGAGAGATGCGAAGCCTTGTCCTCATACCGGAAGGAAGGGTTTCGTGGGGAAAACTCTCGCAGGCACTCGACTACGGCGCTCTCACATGCCAGCTCAAGACTGACTTTGACGGCTGCCTGCGAGTGTTGAACGAGGTGGTCGAGCGCATGCCCGTATACCTTTTGAATTCGGTGAATCCCTACCGGATTGAAGGGCAGAAGACCGCGGTAATTGAACTTCTGGAGCAACTTAATTGGGAAGTTCCGGACCACATTATTGTGCCCGGCGGAAACCTGGGAAATTCCTCGGCATTGGGAAAAGGCCTTTTGGAACTGAAGGAGCTCGGTTTTATCGAAAACATGCCGAAAATTTCCATCATCCAGGCAGAGGGTGCGAATGCGCTGGTGCGCACGATGCGGGAAAACGGAGGCAGAAAGTTAATTCCCGTGCAGGCTGAGACTGCGGCCAGCGCTATTCGCATCGGCAATCCAGCATCGTGGAAGAAAGCGGTCCGCGTGTTGGAGCAAACGGAAGGAACTGTTGAGCAGGTCGGTGAAGTCGAGATTGCGCTGGCGAAGGCAGAAATTGGATCGGATGGAATTGGCTGCGAACCCGCCTCAGCAGTGACCTTGGCCGGTCTCAAGAAGCTCGTGAGAACAGGCTTCGTCAAGCCCGGCGATCGTGTCGTATTGATTCTTACCGGTCATGTGCTGAAGGATCCGGAATACACACTAAAATTTCATCGCGGCGAGTTATTTCCAGCAGAGGAGGCGGAGATCCTGCGAAACCAGCAACGTGCGCCGATCGTGCTGGAAGCGAGTGCTGATGCAGTGATCTCTGTGCTGAACAAAGCGGGACCTGCAGAGAGTTAAAACTTTCAGATGCCTTCACGCAGATCAAAGAGAACTGACGAATTCCGGCTCAAGCTGCCGGCAACCTCCGCTAATCTCGGTCCTGCATTCGATGCAGCAGCGCTGGCCTTGTCGCTTTTTCTGAAGATCTCAGCCAGACCTGCCACGGAATTCTCGATCAGGGCGCGCGGCTGCGATGCAGACATATGTGGTGATCTCGAAAATCATCTGATTGTGACCACATATCGCGAGATTTTGGCTGGTGAAGACAGGGCTGTGATTCCCCTCGCATTGCAAATGGAAAACGAAATTCCAATCGGGAAAGGTTGCGGATCATCAGCGGCGGCGCGGTTGGCAGGGATCGCGCTGGCTGATCATTTTGGGAGATTACGATGGAGTACAAGTCGGATCGTAGGTGAGGCGGCGCGACGCGAACACCATCCCGATAACGCTGCGGCGTGCTGGGTTGGGGGGCTGGCAATCGCGCGGATGACCAAGCGGCCAGAGGCACAGATTGCGCGAGTTACTCCGAAGGGCAATTGGCCATTATTGCTTGCGGTTCCTAGACAGAGTCTTGCTACTGAAGAAGCACGGCGCGTACTGCCAAACCAGTATTCGCGCGCTGATGTGGTGAACAACATTCAAAATTCCATGATGCTGGTAGCGGCATTCACGCAAGGACGGCATGACTTACTCTCCGCAGCACTCGTGGATCGCATTCATCAGCCGTATCGCTCAGAATTATGTCCGTTGCTGCCGGCACTGCAGCCCTTAAGCAGCAGGCGCGGCGTATTGGGAGTTGTACTCTCCGGTGCCGGACCTTCAGTTTTGCTATTCCTCGATTCGACGATAAGTGTGGCAGAAACGAAGAAACAGGTTGCCGCCCACCTTCGGAGCCGAAGGCTCCATGCTGAACTAATCGCAACCGCAATCAGCAAAGACGGCATGGCTCATTAATAGCCTCCCACATGAATGGGAAAGACATGGAACAAATGGAGCATTTCCCATCCCAAAAAACAGACAGACAGAACCATGGCGGTGATTGCCAGGATTTCTCCGGGCTTAAGTCTGGACGGTCGATCATCAAAGCCCTTCGCTGCCAACGCGAGAATATTCAGGGTTGAAAAGCCGAATACAAGCGCAATGAGAATGTTGAATAAGTTACCTTCCTGGAGCAAAGATCCAGGGATGTCCAATAGCAGCCGAGCTTCCATTCCAGGCCAAATCGCGGATGTCACAAATAACGTGGCGGTTGTAAGCACGACGGCCATGGCGTAGCCTCGGCGGTTCCGATCAGGGGAGGGAAGAGAATAATACAACGACGGAGCAATGAAAACTAGCGTGGCAGCCAGATTTCCTCGTTCGGAGGGGACTCGAGATTCACGACATGGGGTGTAATAACCACGAGAAGTTCGTCCTGTTCCTCAGTTTTTGAGTTGGTGGTCGCGACTTTGTTTAAACCCGGAATCGAGCCCAGACCTGGAATTCCGGTCATGCTTAGTTGCTCGCTGAGCGTGAGTGAGGAAGCTACTAACGCCGGTTCACCGTTTAAAAGGCTAATACTGCCTTTGTACTGACGATTCGCGATCACCGGGACCCCATTCAAACTCTGCCCTGCCAGATTACGAAGCTGCATCTCTAGTTGCAAATCGATACCCGAGTGGGAGATCAACGGCTTGGCTTTGATATCCAAGCCCAGGTCCTCATAAGAAAACGATGGGATCGGCGCCTGGAACGAACCGTTTTGTAAAACTTGAGCGATGGCGGGTGTGTTAAAGATCGGCGCAAAACTGGCATTAATGATTGGATAGCGTTGCCCGAGACGGAACGTGGTGTCCTGGCCTTGACTGGCACGGAGAGTCGCGTGGTCAAGTAATTTGACAAGGCTCTCGTTTAAGGAGAGCTGGGCAGCGAGTTGATCGAGGCTAACGCCAAAGAAGGTCAAGCCACCGCCGAATGTGGCAAGCGGTTGGCTAAAAATTGAGCTCTGCTGATTCTGGAGTTGCGACAGTAGGCCAGAAATCGCCGTTGAGTTGGCCTGATTGATGCCACCGCCGGCGATCAACTGGTTGATTAAGCTCTGCAGGTTTTGTCCGCCTAAAGCCAATAATGCGGCGGCGGGTATGTTGAATAGGTTGAAAGTGTCGGGGATGTGGAGCCCGATGTTCCGCGTCAACTGATGATCGACCTCAAATACCTGAATGTCGAGCATTACCTCAGGCCGTGACTTTCCGAGATTCTCCAGAAACTCGGTCGCAACGTCCAAGGTATTTACGGGGGCGCGCACCACCAACGTGCCAGACTGGGTTTGTTGTTGCACGTATCGGACCTCGAAAATTTGACGCAGCAGGTTGACAATATCCTGCATCTCCTGAGTTGTCCTGCCTGTGCTCAGCTCAAAGGTGCGCATTCCCATGCGCTGGAATAAACGGCGATTTAGCTCCGTGTCCTTGGCGATCAAAATTTGCTTTTCGGAAAGCGGAGTCCAAAACGTGCCGGTTACGTTGGAAGCAGCCTGCATCGCCGTGAAGAAGTCGGCATTGTCCAGATTGAATTGCACGTGCTGTGAGGAGACCGAATCGTCCAGTTCGGCTGCGATGCCGAATGCCTGAGCAACGTTAGTGAGCAGTTGCTGCGAGTTCCCGCGAAAATGGAAAGTTTGCTTGCCCAGGTCAGGGACAACGTGAAGTTCGGGAGATTCTTGAATGACTCGCGCGCGAGGGGTGGGCTCGGGGCGGGCCTGGTGAAGAGATTCTTGCAGACGTTGCTGGGCGAATGGATTGTCCGGGGCAAGCGCCAGAGCGCCCCGAAACTCGGCTTGTGCTTCGATCTGCCTGCCGCCTGCCAGATCGTCGGTTCCTCTCTTTAAACGCCGAGAGACCAGTTCTTCTCGGGTCATGGCCAGTGCGGTGAGATAATTCAGGTTTCGGGGAACCAGGCGGGCGGCAGTATCGAATTCCTGGTAAGCCTCATCGATACGCTCCTCTCTCTCCAGCTTCAAGGCTCTTGAAAAAGCTCTAGCGGCTCTTTTGACATCTTCTTTGGATGGATTGCAGGGCGACCCGGTTGGAGCCGATTGCGTGCAGGGGACGTTCAGCACAGTCTGCTGCTGGTCAGCCGCGAAGGAAGCCAGGCTGAACAGGGCGACTCCCGTCATCACGAGTGTCCGGTACTGACGCATGAAATCTGATTTTAACTATGAAAATGACGGCGCCAAACCACTCTCTTCGGAACCATGTACCTTCGGATGGACTAGTGAGAACGAAGCATGTGGAACAACTTGCTCGAAAAACCCAAGAAAATCGCATTGTGCCGGTTCTGAGATTTGCAAATGCGACGGCAGGGCCGCCGAGGCTGCCTTTTGCAGATGGAAAGTGGGTTCGTTCGGCGAACTACGAAGTTGGAAACTTAAGCCGGTTTAGCGTATAAAAGTTAGCTAGGGCAGGCACGTCATTCCCTCCGTGCGGCCCACGAAATCGCGAACTCTGATGTGAGGTTTCCATGTCCAGTTTGACCACAGCGCACCCTTCGAAAGGTCTCGAAGGAGTGGTCGCCACCACGTCCAGCATCTGTTACATCGATGGGGAACGCGGTGTTTTAGCTTATCGAGGTATTGACATTCACGAACTGGCCGACAATTCCAGTTTCGAGGAGACCTGCTATTTATTGTGGTTTGGCCGCCTGCCCTCGCGCGAGGAGTTGCATGAACTGCGCGACCGCCTGGCAGAAGAACGAAAACTGGACGCTTCCATTTACCACCGCATGCATCTGGTTCCCAAGCATGCGTTGCCAATGGATGTATTGCGCACGATGGTCTCGACGCTTTCGTTCTTCGATCCTGAAGAAAAGAGCAACGATCGGGAAGCCAATATCCATAAGGCGATTCGCCTAACGGCGCAGATTCCGATGATCGTTGCGGCGTACGATCGCATTCGGAAAGGGAAGGCAATAGTCGAACCGGATCGGTCGCTTTCGCATGCTGCAAATTTTCTGCTGATGTTGAATGGCGAATATCCCTCCAAGACGGCAGAACGGGCGCTGGATATTGCACTTATCCTGCATGCGGATCACGAACTGAACGCATCCACGTTCGCGGCGCGAGTCACTGCTGCCACTCTTTCCGACATGCATTCGGCCATAACTTCGGCCATTGGCTGCTTGAAGGGACCTCTGCACGGAGGGGCGAACGAGGCTGTCTTTCACATTCTTCAGGCGATTGATAGCTCTGGGGCTGATCCGGTGCAGTACATCAAAGGCATGCTTGCGCAAAAGAAGAAGATCCCTGGTTTTGGCCATCGCGTTTACCATACGGAAGATCCGCGCGCTACGCATTTGCGGCAAATGTCGCGAGAGTTAGGCAGTTCGAGCGGCCAACCGAAGTGGTTCGAATACTCTGATGCGATTGAGAGATTTGTTAAGGCTGACAAACGGCTGAATGCCAATGTCGATTTTTATTCCGCGTCGACGTATCACGCCCTGGGAATCGATGTGGACCTGTTC
>Ga0187777_10000934_pt1 | contig 19112 bp, 15 predicted proteins | sample 1015_Q2_SP5_10_M_FD_132416 | JGI IMG/M metagenome (GOLD analysis project Ga0187777, IMG submission 132416) | Tropical peat soil microbial communities from peatlands in Department of Meta, Colombia - 1015_Q2_SP5_10_MG | ecosystem: Environmental > Terrestrial > Soil > Wetlands > Peat | place... | reverse complement strand
GTCCAACAGGCGAGTGGCGCGTGGATCGCCCCCGCGATGCAAGGGATGACCGTATCCCGGAATGGGGCGCTTCGCGTCGCGATGCTCGCGCACTACCGCGGTTGCGGCGTCATCGAGACTCGCGCCGCTCGCAGCGCGGATTTTGATCTCTTCGAAGAACCTGCCGGCAGCTTCGGAAGAGCCGAGCACCGTTGAGCCGCACCCGAGCAGTCCGGCCGCCACCGCCCCCTGCAGAGCCTCGGGGGCCGCAGTGAGCGTCATGCGCGCCGCCTGCACGCTCGGGACGAGTCCATGCTCGGCGATGGCCACCAGTGTGGCATCGAGCACGCGGCGCTGGGCCGGCGATGGCAAGGTGCCAGTCACCAGTAGCCAGAAGTGATCGGTGAAGCTGATCGCGCCCACGAGCTCCCGTACCAGATCGCGACCGCGGACCAGGATGGTCTCTGCGTTCGAGGTCGATATCGCCGTGCTGCGCTGATCCTGCCGACCGATCTTCAAGTTACACGTCCCCCTCGTACCGTGTTTTTCGCATAGCGAAAACACCGTCGATATCCGAAACGATACTGAACCCGCGCTGGAACGCGCGTCAAGGGCAGCCCGTCGCACCTTCCCGCTTTTCGCATATCGAAATAAACTGCGCGAGTGGCACGCCGAAAAACAGCACCGCCGCTCCGCCGCGAGGCAATGGGGGGACTTGCAAAGGGGCTGGCGGTCATCCGCGCTTTCGCGCGCGACCACGCCGCCTTGAGTCTCAGCGACGTCGCACGCAGTGCCCACATTCCAGCCGCCACGGCACGCCGCTGCCTGCTGACGCTCGAGGACCTCGGCTATGTGACGCGCAGCGGCCGCACCTTCCTGCTACGCCCGAAGGTGCTCGAACTCGGCGCGGCATACCTTGAATCGATCAACATCGAGCGAGTCACCAAGACCCACCTCGAGGAATTGGCCCGCAAGACAACCGATTCCGCCGCGCTGTGCGTGCTGGACGGCACCGATATCGTCTACGTCGCACGCACCTCGGTCCGCACGCTTCTGCGCCTTGAGGCGCACGTCGGCAGCCGCTTCCCGGCGCACGCGACCTCCATGGGGCGAGTGCTCCTCGCGGGACTGAGCGCGGAACGGCTGAATCGCTATTTCGAGTCCGCGAAACTCGAAGCCCTGACCGAACGTACGGTCACCGATCCGGCGAAATTGCGGGGTTTGATCCAGGACTGCCGGCGCCTCGGCTACGCGGCGGTGCAAGATGAGCTCGCCTACGGAGTGATAGCGCTCGCCGTGCCGGTTCTTGACCACCAACAGCGCGTGGTAGCAGCTCTCAACTCCTCGAGCCACTCGCGACGGACGACCAGGACACGCCTGGTGCGTGAGCGTCTTGCCATGCTGCAAGAGGCGAGTCGCGAGATTTCGACCGACCTCGCTTTGGTTCCTTGGCTGTCACTCAGCGCCCTCACCTGAAGCCGCCGCCGCGCCAGCGTGCTTGACGCGCAGTGGCACAAACCGTAGCCTGAAAGCGAAAACTCTTTCGCTATTCGAAACAGTGCCAACAGCATGACTGCGTGCGCCTCAGTGTCGGCACGACCAACACACGCTGCGGATCTGTTCGTCGTCCTGAACGGCATACGCCTGCGCTTTCGCGACGAGGGTCGCGGTTCGGCAGTGCTCCTGGTGCACGGGTGGACGCTGGACCTGGAGATGTGGGATCCCTTGGTCAGTGCGCTGCGCGACCGGTTTCGTCTGATCCGCCTCGATCGCCGCGGCCATGGCCTCTCGCGCGGCATGCCCGCCCCGGCGCGTGACAGCGAGGACCTGGCGGCGCTATGCAAACATCTGGGGTTGACCCGAGTCGCACTGCTCGGCATGTCGCAGGGTGTGCGCGCTGTGCTTGGCTTCGCCTGTACCGCGCCCGAGCAGGTTCACGCAGTCATTCTCGATGGTCCGCCGCCGCTCAATTCCGAATCGGACCCGGAGGTGCCCCTGGATCAGTACGTGGCGCTGGTGCAAACGCAGGGTATCGAAGCGTTTCGCCGTGAATGGGCACGCCATGCGTTGATGCAACTGCGCACCCAGAATCCCGAAGTGCGGGGGCTGCTCGCGGCCATGATCGCGCGCTACCCGGGCAACGACCTCAACCAGCCGGCGTCGCGCTCCGAACTCGCCTCCACGCGCCTTGGCCTGGAATCGCTCAGGGTCCCTGCCCTTGTCTTGAGCGGCGAGTACGACCTCCCCGCTCGCCGCCAGGCGGCCAGGCAGCTCGCGGCGCTACTGCCGGATGCCGAGCTCGCCGTGATTCCCGCGGCGGGCCACTTGCCGAATCTCGATAATCCGAATGCCTACAGCAGGCTCTGCCGGGAATTTCTCACGCATCACTGCCCGAACGATGCCTTGTGAAGGAAACGCCCATGCCTAAGGTTCTCGTTCTCTACTACAGCAGCTATGGCCACATCGAGGCGATGGCGTATGCCCAGGCCGAGGGGGCCAGCCGTGTGCCGAAGGCACAGGTGACGGTCAAACGAGTCGCCGAACTCTGTCCTTTGGAGGTGGCCAAGGCATCGGGTTTCAAGCTGGATCAGGCCGCCCCGCTTGCCACACCTGACGAGCTCGAGCAGTACGACGCCATACTGTTCGGGACGCCGACCCGGTTTGGCAACATGGCCGCACAGATGCGCAACTTCCTCGATCAGACGGGGCCTCTCTGGGCGCGTGGCGCACTGGTCGGCAAGGTCGGCAGTGTGTTCTGCAGTACTGCGAGTCAGCACGGCGGTCAGGAGACGACGATCACATCGTTCCACCTTACCCTGCTGCATCAGGGCATGATCATCGTGGGACTGCCATACACGTTTAAGGATCTCGCGACGATGCGCGAGGTCACCGGCGGCACGCCTTACGGGGCGAGTTGCGTAACCGGCGCCGGCAGCGAGCTGCGCATGCCAACGCCGCTTGAGCTTGAAATGTGCCGCTATCAAGGCGAACACGTGGTGCGAATCACAAGCCGTTTGGTACGCACCGCCTGAGGCTGGTCCGTCTCGATGGAGGCACTGCTCACAGACGGCAGGGCCATCGGGACAATGCTCGCCATGTAAAGCATTACTAGGCCAGTAGCAGCTCTGTCCCCCGCAGGGCGCGCTGGGGGGTCATATGCTCGCCAGCAAGCGAAAAAGTCGCGCCTGCCGCCGAGAAATCTCCACCTCGGGACCACCTCGCAGCTGGACATGAAGCTGTCCGTTGACGCCAGGTTCTACGCTTTCAATAAATTCTAGATTAATGATCTGCTGGCGGTTGACACGGAAGAAGCGATGGGGATCGAGTCGTGGCTCCAGACTCGAGAGGGGTCGACCTAACAGCGGGCGTCCTTTGTCCCAGGAGATTCGCACGTAGTTTCCCTCGGACGTGAACATCATCACGTCCCGCAGCGGCACGAACCAGCACCTGTCGCGATCGCGGACGAAAAGCCGTTCGAGGGCTGGCGCGATCACCGGCGGTGAGCCGATGGACCTGGTGACTGACGCTTGCGCCCGCGCGACCGCCGCCGCGAGACGCTCCGGTTCGATGGGCTTGAGCAGGTAGTCGAGGGCATTCACCTTGAAAGCCTCGACAGCGTGTTGATCGTACGCCGTGGTGAAGATGACCAGCGGCACATGATCGAGCCGCGAGAGCAGGTCGAAACCCGAACCGTCGGGCATCTGGATATCGAGGAATAGCAGCTCGGGGAGCAGTCTTTCGACGAGCGGCGCCGCCTCGCGGGCGTTGCCTGCATCGCCCACAATATCGATCCAGGCGAACTCCGCCAGCAGGCGCCGCAACTCGCGCCGCGCCAACGGCTCGTCGTCAACGATCATCGCTTTCATGCCGTCTCGGGAATCCGGATGCGCGCGATGGCGACCTTGGCGTGCGACAGGTCGAGTTCCAATTTCGCCTTCGCGCCAAATAACAAGCGCAGGCGCTCCGCGGCATTATCCAACCCGACACCGTCGCTCCTGAACAAACTACTCGTTTTCTCCGGGCGTGTATTCTCGACATCGACGTGCAGCACGCCCGCCCGCAGCGCGGCCGCAATGCGCAGGTCCCCTCCTGCCGCAAGCTCCGCGATCCCGTGCTTGATCGCGTTCTCGACCACCGTCTGCAATAGCATGACCGGGACTTGCACACTCATCGCCTCTGGAGCGAGGTCGCGCTCGATGCGCAGACGCTCCCCGAAACGCAGAGACTCGAGCGCCAGGTAGTCTTCCACGATCTCGAGCTCCCGCGCGAGCGACACAAGTTCCTCACGTCCCGCAGTCAGCGTATAGCGCAGGGTGCGCGCCAGCTGCGTGACGGCCATCTGAGCGCCCGCCGGATCGTCCGCGATCAGCGCCCGTACGCTATTGAGGCAATTAAAGAGAAAATGAGGGTTGAGTTGCGATTTGAGCAGACGGAGCTCCGCGAGCTGTAGTGCCCGCGTCAGCTCCGATTGACGTAGCGCGGCAGAGCGCTGATCCCGCAACGCCGTGATGGTGATGTACAGCACCGCCCACACGGTAAAGAGCGCCGTCGAATTGAGCACCAAAACGACCGGGCGCGCCCAGTGAATCATTCCCGGTGGGATGTGCAGTCTCTCGATATCCACCTGTTGCAGATCCGACAGCGCGGCTATCGACATGTAGTCCGTGACAGCGGCCATGGGGAGCGACAGCAGCAGAGACGTTCCGAGTAACCGGGGCACGAGCGCGAGAAGCGGCAGCCGTGCCCAGGCACGTCGTCGCAGGAACCCTCGCAGTATGTGCGTCAGGGTCACACCGAGCGCCGCGAACACGCAGATCTCCAGCACGCTTCTGCCGAGCGGTAGGCGCAGGATCTGCGTAGCGACGCTGGCTTCCGCCATGGCATAGGCCCCCCACCCGCCGAGCTGGCAAAGCCAGTAGTTCCGCGATGCGTGCAACTCTTTCCTAGCGCGTTCAGAAACACTCATAGCGCTGCAATGTATCGTCCATGGGGCCGCTGGACAAAAGTCGGTGGCGAACGGTCCAAGAACCGCAGCCAACGGTCGCAGCGCCCCCGTCAGTAGATGAACTTCTGCGGAGTTCCGTATTTGCTCTGTGACGGAATGGCTCCGCCGCCCGTCACGCTACCAGGCAAAGCGGCGGCTTCCGGATGCGAGACCCGCCGAGCTGATCCCCGACCGCAACTCTCACTGTGAACCAGTAACGCGCGGAGTCGCCCTTGCGACCCTTCGCACGGGTTTCGCGGCCGTTCATCACAAACAAGCGGTCGCATGTTTCGGCGCCGGCATTATCTCGACACGGAGGTGCGGGCGAAACACGACTCCGCACGGCGGTGGCTCTATCGACCCGAACCTTTTCGCTTGCGAGGCGCGCGCCGTTTCACCGGAACACCGCCAATCCAAGGAGACCCTCATGAATCATTCAACCACTTCCACGTTCTTTCGCGGCCTTATCGCGGTTGTAATCTTCGGAGTTCTTGCACCGAGTCTCAGCGTCGCTTCCGCCGCCGACTCCGGCGCCGCCAGCCGTACCGTGAAATTTGCGGATCTCAATATATCTACCCCGTCCGGCGCGCACGTGCTCTACAGACGCATCCGAGCGGCAGCCGAAGTCGTGTGCTCCGACTATTTCTTCCTGACCGACACGGATAAAGCTCGTTGCGTGCGCGATGCCATCGCGGATGCAGTGACTAAGATCAACCAGCCGGCGTTGACCGCCGTGTTCAACGCGAACAACAAGCCATCGGCGGGCCGCTGATGGTTGTGTGATTGGACCGTTTTTCTAGAAGGTTCGTTGCCGGAAAACAAAGTTGCGCCTCAGCGGCGCCGGGCCCTGCGTGCGGGAGCCGGTGTCCTGCGCGCGTGCTCCGTGCCTGAGCGTCCGGCGATCGCGGCAATCAGATCCTTCTCCGGTGCCGAGCACAGTGACAGTACTCGACACCGGCCCTCGCAGGCAGCGACATACGCGTGGCCCATGCCGCTATCGAAATAGATCGAGTCTCCCGCTTTGAGACGCACGGGCGCGTATAGATCCGTGTAGAGGTCAACCTCGCCCTCGAGCACAAAGGCGTACTCCTCGCCAGGATGTCGGATCAGTTCACCAAACTCCTCGAGGCTGCGCGCATGCAATTCGGCGACGATTGGAATGATGCTCTTGTTGAGCAGATCCCACGCCGGGTAGAGGTGCGAGTAATTCTGGGTCTCGATTGCCTTGCCCTCGCCGGCGCGCGCGATGCTCCTGCGCCCGCTCGCGTTCAGCCGGTCGCCCACGCCCGTTTCGTCACTGAAAAGCGCCGAGATGTCGATCTGTAATCCGGAACTGAGGCGCGCGAGCTTGTCAAAGTTGAGCGATATCTTGTCGTTTTCGATCTTCGACAGGGTGGAGGTCGGGAGTCCCGTGCGTCGGCTGACCTCCGCGAGTGTCCAGCCGTGCTTGCGACGCAGGGCCTTCAGTGCTGCGCCGGGCCTGGCCGCTGAGCGGGACGGCAAGGGCTGATCGGTAGTCGCCGCCACTTCCACTCGACTGGATTTCGACTCCGATGCCATGACTGTAATCCTACCTTCCAGCGGTCAACGTGAAAATAATTAGCAAAAGCAGAAAACTTTTGTCATATTGGACAAAAGTTGCCGGACTATCCGGCGACGGGGGTCAACCATCATGTATCGATCGCTGCGTATCTCATTGCGCATTTTGCTCGTTCTCGCCTCTGCTGTCGCCGCGGGTTCGGTGGCGCGGGCCGACGAGGCTTCCGAGAATCAACCTGCGGCGAGTCAGCTCCAGGAGGTCGTCGTCACCGCGCAGAAGCGCGAAGAGAAGCTGCACGATGTGCCGATGGGGGTGACCGCGATCACCGCCGACGAGCTGCAGAAACAGCAGCTCGTCAGCCTCGATGACCTGCAATCCAAAGTTCCAAGCTTGTCGCTGACGGACGTCCAACCCGGCCAAACACGGCTAACCCTGCGCGGCCAGAATGTGGGCGGCGTCGGCTCGACGGTCACCACCTACATCGACGATACGCCGTTCGGCTCGAGCACCGCGCTCGCCAACGGCTTTGGGTTCACGGGCGATTTCGACACATGGGACTTGAAGCGGGTCGAGGTGCTGCGGGGGCCGCAGGGGACGCTGTACGGCGCCGGCAGTGAGGGTGGTCTCCTCAAATATGTGACGAATCCGCCCGACCCGACGAAATTTGCTGCGGCAGTCCAGGTGGGCGGCGAGGATGTGGCCCACGGTGAATCTGGCGGCTCCGGCAAGCTCATGATCAACCTGCCGATCGGTGACCGCACCGCATTTCGCTTGAGCGGCTACTACGAGACATACCCCGGTTACATCAACGATCCGTCGCTCGGCGAGAAAAACATCAATCACGGCTATCGCGACGGCGTGCGCGCGGCATTCCTGGTCAACTTCACAGACAACCTCTCAATACGACTCAATGCCTTCGGGCAGGACCTGCACACCGACGGATTGCCCTACACTGATGTGGTCGGAGCTACCGGTACCCCGCTGACACCGCCGGCTAACCAGCTCGAGCCGCAGAACGGTGACTTCAACCAGCAACGCTTCATCAACGAGCCGCACACCTTCAAATACCGTATCTACAGTGGCACGATCAACTGGAATGTCGGCTGGGGAAACTTCACCTCGATCACGAGCTACGGGACGACAAACCAGAACGGGCTCACTGATGTGAGTTCGATCGCGCTCGTGCCGGGTCTGCCCGCGGCGGGCACCTACGGCGATATCGCGACAAGCCTCCTCCCACTCATCCCGCCGCCGCCCCCTGCCGGAGCGACCAACACCGCTGGCCTCGCCGAGACCGCGGCAATCAACATCAAGAAGTGGACCCAGGAGTTCCGTCTCGCCTCCCCTGCCGGGCAGAGCCTCGAGTGGCAGGTCGGTGCGTTCTACACCAGCGAGAACTCGACGCTCGCCCAGACGCTGCCGATCTTCTACATCCCCACTCAGGTCTTTACCTCTCTGCCCTCACTTGAGAACCCAACACTCGACGCCCTCTACCGCGAGTGGGCCGGCTTTGCCGAGGTCACCTACCACTTCAATCCCCAGTGGGACCTCGCCCTTGGCGGCCGCTGGTCCGAGAATAAGCAGTCGTCCACCGAGTCCATCACCGGCCTGCTGCTCGGCAGCCCTCCGGCTCCTGCGACGGTGACTTCCGGTGACTCGACCGGCACCGACTTTACCTATTCGATTGCGCCACGCTGGCATGTGAGCAGCGACACCATGGTGTACGCGCGGATCGCGACCGGCTATCGGCCGGGCGGCCCGAACGACCTGCCTCCGAACGCGCCCCCCAGCGTCCAGAGAGAGTATGAGGCCGACAACACGACGAACTACGAGCTCGGCACACGCACCGATCTGCTCGACAGGCGCCTCTCCATCGACGTGGCCGCGTTCCTCGTCAACTGGAACAAGATTCAGCTGTTCGAACAGGTCCAGGTGCCGGGGTTCCCTCCGTTCGGCATCAACGCCAACGGCGGCACCGCACGCACCGAGGGCGTCGAGTGGACGCTGGCAGCCACGCCGGTGACCGGCCTCACTTTCACGCTCATAGGCGCCTATGTCGACGCCTATCTGACTTCGGCGGCGCCCGATGCCGGCGGCAACGACGGCGATCGATTGCCCTATGTGCCGAAATGGAGCACGTCGCTCGATGGCGTCTACACGTGGCGCGCGTTCAGTGACTACGAAGCGTTCGTCGGGGCAACCTGGAACTACATCGGGTCGCGCTTCAATGACTTCTCCAGCACTCCCCCCGCTCCCGGTTCACCCGCGCTCGTACCGGTTCCGCGCCCCGAGCTGCCGAGCTACAACACGGTCAACTTGCGTGCCGCGCTCGAGAACGGTCGCTGGGCGTTCGAGCTGTACTGCAAGAACGTGGGCGATACGCGCGGCATCGCCTTTTACACCAACAACGGTGCCCCGAACTTCGGCGGTGACATTGCCTACATTCAGCCGCGTACGCTGGGGGCGACCGTCACCGCGCGCTTCTGACGACAGAAGTGGGCCGTTGGCCGACGGTACGTACGCCAGTGACAGCAGCGCTCGGAGCAGCCGCGGCAGGTGGCCTGGAACTGCCTTCTCCTTATCTATTGTTTCTCGGCGATACTACCGAAGCGGCTTATGCCAAGACCGCTTTTGGCCTCCGCGACTGGGTACCGGAGCGCTGCATCGGCGAGTGGGCGTGCGCGGCGGCGACCGTCACCACAGGACTGCCACGTCTTTCGCCCAAAGACGCGTACGCTCGGGGCGCGCGCGGACTGGTCATTGGTGTGGCCAATACGGGCGGGGTGATCGGGGAAAGCTGGGTGCCGCTGCTCGTCGAAGCGTTGGGGGCCGGCCTCGACATCATCAGCGGCATGCACGCCAAGCTTCGCGACGTACCGGAACTGAGGGCAGTCGCGGAACGCACCGGGCGCAGGCTGATCGACGTGCGCACTCCGCCGCCTCACATCCCCATCGCGTCGGGTCGCAAGCGCTCGGGTAAGCGCCTGCTCACGGTCGGGACCGATTGCGCGCTCGGCAAGAAATACACGGCGCTGGCGCTTACTCGAGCCTTTGCCGAGCGCGGCATCCCGGTTGATTTTCGCGCGACCGGGCAGACCGGGATCCTTATCGCCGGGCGTGGAATAGCCATTGATGCCGTCGTCGCCGATTTCGAGCCGGGTGCTGCGGAAATTCTTAGCCCCGATGCGGCGGTTGATCACTGGGATGTGATCGAGGGTCAGGGCTCGCTCTCTCATCCCGCTTATGCCGCCGTCTCGCTCGGCTTGCTCCATGGCAGTCAGCCTGATGTGTTCGTCGTCTGTCATGAGCATGGACGCGAACGCATCCTAGGACATCCTGACTATCAACTTCCGAGTATCGCGGAGACGATTGATCTCACCGTTCAACTGGGCCGCCGCACAAACTCGGCGATTCGTTGCGCAGGCATCTCCCTGAACACCGCTCGGCTTGAGGCGGCCGAGGCGCGCGAGCTCCTAGCACGGGAGAGCGTCCGGTTTAGTTTGCCGGTCGCGGATCCGATGCGCTCGGGGCGCGAATTCGAGCAACTTGTCGACTCATGTCTCGCCTAGGTCAGATTAGAAGGATGTCGCCTTGAAGATCTACACTACGCGCGCTCTCCCGAGTGCAGAAACTCACGAGTCTAATTTCCGCCTGCACCCCTCGCGACGCGCGCGCAGATGCAGATTCATTGTGACAGTCAGCGCCGTGTGCACTCTGACGACGACGCTGGCGCACGCGCAGCCGAGCACGCCTGTCACGGCCGTTCCGCGCGGCGTTCAGCTCACGGCCGAGGACATCAACGCCTGGCTCGACGGTTACTTGCCGTACGCACTCAAGTCGGGCGATATCGCTGGCGCGGTCGTAGCCATCGTCAAGGATGGTACGGTGCTCACCGAGCGGGGCTACGGCTTCGCCGACGTCGAGAAGCGCACCCCGGTCGATCCGAAGCTCACTCTGTTTCGTCCCGGTTCGGTGTCGAAACTCTTCACCTGGACGGCGGTCATGCAGCTCGTGGAGCAAGGCAAGATCGACCTGGACGCGGACATCAACCGCTATCTCGACTTTCAGGTCCCGGGTCGGGGCGGCAAACCGATCACCATGCGCAACCTCATGCAGCACACCGCTGGCTTCGAGGAGCAGGCGCGGGGCGTCATCTCCGCGAAGAACGACCTCCCGGGGTTCGCAGCGCTGCTGAAGAAGTGGGTGCCGGATCGTGTCTTCGAGGTCGGCTCCACCCCGGCCTACTCCAACTATGGGGCCTCCCTCGCCGGCTACATCGTGCAGCGCGTGTCGGGTGAACCCTTCGACGACTACCTCGAGCACCACATATTCGAGCCTCTTGACATGAGGCACTCGACTTTCCGTCAACCGCTGCCGCCCGCGCTCGCGCCGCTCATGTCGAAAGGCTACCGCGTCGCCTCGGGCGATCCCGAGCCGTTTGAATTCATAGGTCCGGTCCCGGCCGGCTCGATGTCGGCGCCGGCCGAGGACATGGCGCACTTCATGATCGCGCAGCTTCAGGACGGGGAGTATCACGGCAACCGTATCCTGCGCGCCGACACGGCCGCGAGGATGCACGACAGTCCGCTCACGATGCTGCCGCCGCTCAATCGGATGGAGCTTGGCTTCTTCGAGACCAACGTCAACGGCCGCGAGGTGATCGCACACCTCGGCGATACCGAGTGGTTTCACACCTCGCTCCATCTCTTCCTCAGGGAGAACGTCGGCTTCTACGTCTCCTTCAACAGCCTCGGCAAGGAGGGCGCCGCGGGAACGTTGCGCATCGCGCTGTTCCAGGACTTTGCCGATCGCTATTTCCCCGCCGCGGAGCCACACGCGGTCGCAGCGAAAGTCGATGCCGAGACTCAAAAAGCGCACGCCGCGCTGATGAGCGGCGCGTGGGTCAATTCGCGCCGCGGGCAAACCGACTTTCTGGCCGCGCTCGAGCTGATCGGCCAGACCAAGGTGGGGGTTACCAAGAAGGGCGAGCTGCTGTTGCCGTTCCCAAGACCCAGCGGTGAACCGCGACACTGGGTCGAAGTCACGCCCTTCGTATGGCAGGACGTGGATAGCCATGACCGCGCGGCGGCGAAGCTCATCGACGGCAGACCCGTGCGATTCAGCTTTGACATGCTCTCACCCTTCATGGTGTTCGAGCGAGCGCCGTGGTACGCGAGCAGCACCTGGCTGATGCCGCTCCTGTGCGCGAGTTTTGCCGCCCTGTTACTGACTGCGCTGGTGTGGCCAGTCGCAGCGCTCGTGCGCCGCAACTATCGCTCGCCGCTCGCACTGGATCCGACGTCGCTGCGCGCCTACCGGTGGAGCCGGATTGCAGCCGTTGCGATGGTCGCCGCGCTATCCTTATGGGGGTTGTTCATCTTCCTGGTGCTCAAGGACACCGGCACACTTGGCGGCCGCCTCGATCCGCTGCTGGTGCTAGCACAGGTGTTCGGCATCGTAGCGTTCCTCGGCGGCCTCGCGCTCATGGTGTGGAACCTGATCGTCGTATGGGGCCGGGCGCGGCGCTGGCCCGCAAGGACGTGGAGCGTCGTGCTCACGGTCGCCGCCGTCGGCGTAGTGTGGGTCGCGTTGGTGTTCAATCTGTTCCACCTCGGAGTCAACTACTGATGACGGGTGTGAAACTGAGTGTTGCCGTCGAGAAGGTGCGCCTCAGCGCCCCGTTTCGCATTTCAGGGTATGTCTTTGAAGAACAGGAGGTCGTGGTCGTAACGCTGCGCGAGGGAGCTCGGCTCGGGCGCGGCGAGGCGTCGGGTGTCTACTACCTGGGAGAGACTGCCGCGGCGATGCGTTCCACGATCGAAACTCATCGCGACACAGTCGAGGCCGGCATCGACCGCACGTCGTTGCAGCAGTTGCTTCCACCGGGGGGCGCTCGGAACGCTCTCGACTGCGCGCTCTGGGAACTCGAGGCTGCGCGTGCCAGGTTGCCGGTGTGGAGACTGGCCGGCTTACCGCGGCTAACGCCGTTGGTGACGACCTTCACAGTAGGTGCCGATGCTCCCGCGGTCATGGCCGAGGGCGCACGAAAATACGCGCAGGCCCGGTCCTTGAAACTCAAACTGACCGGTGATCTCGATCAAGACATCGCGCGCGTTCGAGCGGTTCGCAACGCGAGACCCGAGGTGTGGGTAGGCGTTGACGCGAACCAAGGCTACCGCATCGCGGAGCTCGGTGCGCTCATCGGGGAGTTGAGCCTCGCCCGGGTGTCCTTGCTCGAGCAGCCGATCGCGCGTGGACGCGAAGCGGACCTGCAGGGCTTTTCTAGTCCCATTCCCATTGCTGCCGACGAGAGTGCCCTGACGCTCTCGGATCTGCCAGGCCTCGTAGGACGATTCAACGTCGTCAACATCAAGCTCGACAAATGCGGCGGACTCACCGAGGGACTGGCCATGGCGCAAAGGGCTCGGGAGCTAGGACTCGGGGTGATGGTCGGTAACATGGTCGGCACGAGTCTTGCGATGGCTCCCGGATTCATCCTCGGGCAGCTGTGTGATGTCGTCGATCTGGACGGACCGATCTTCCTCACCAGCGATCGCCAACCCGCCGCCCGCTACAACGATGGCAAGATCTGGTGCGGCGAGGAGGTCTGGGGCGCGGCGGAATCCTCAGCCGCATGAGCGATCTGGCCTCCGTCGCTCGATCCGAATCGAGTTGGTTTGGACAACCCCGGGGCCTCACAATTCTCTTTTTGACCGAGATGTGGGAGATCTTCTCCTACTACGGCATGCGCGCGCTGCTCGTGTACTACATGACGCGGCAGCTCATGATCGGACAGGAGAAGGCCTCGCTCATCTACGGCGGGTATACGGCGAGCGCGTATTTCACACCGATCTTCGGTGGGATGATCGCGGACCGCTGGCTGGGCAAGTCTCGCGCGGTGATCCTGGGTGGTGCCGTGATGGCGCTCGGTCAGTTCCTCATGGCCTTCCCGGCGCTCCTTTACTGGGCACTCGCGACGATCGCTCTGGGCAACGGACTTTTTCTCCCGAGCCTCCCTAGCCAAATCAACGATCTGTACGGTCCCAACGACCCGCGGCGCGGCCGTGCGTACAACATCTACTATGTCGGCATCAACCTGGGCGGCTTTCTGGCGCCGCTCGTGTGCGGAACCTTGGGCGAGTTCTATGGTTGGCACTGGGGGTTTACCGCAGCGGGCGTTGGAATGCTCCTGGGACTGCTGATCTACATTGCAGGCAGACCCTACCTGCCCGAACGTTCCCGCACGCTGGTAAAAGCGCCTGAATTGGTCGCGCCGCTCCGAACGCGCGGTGCAGGCCGCCCCCTCTTGCTTGTGCTATTCGGGATCGGCGTCTCCGTGACTGTGTTTCGCGGCGCATACGAGCAGATTGGCAACACGGTGGCATTGTGGACAGAGGCCGGCATCGATCGCCACACGAGCCTGATGACCATTCCCATGACGTGGTTTCAGTCGCTCAATCCGCTCCTCGTTTTTCTCATGACGCCCTTGCTGCTCGCGCGTTGGAGGCGGCGTGCGGAGCGTGGCTTGGAGCCCTCCGCGGTGCGGAAAATGGTCTCGGGAGCATTAATCGTCGCCCTTGCCTATGCACTCTTGGCGGGCGTCTCGGCGCTGGCGGGTTCTAATCGGGCCAGTTGGGTTTGGCTGATTCTATTCTTTGTGGTGTTCACCCTCGGCGAATTGCACATCTTGCCGACGGGTCTGGGGCTCTTCGCCCGGCTGGCGCCGGTCGGATTTGCCGCAACCACAGTCGCCGCTTGGTTTCTCGCCATTTTCACGGGCAGTCTGACTGCAGGCTTGGTGGGCACCTTATGGAGTCGCATGCGGCCATTTGAATTCTTTGGTCTCCTTGCGCTGCTGGCGCTCACGGCCGCCGCACTATTGCGCGCGATGGAGGGGGCGACGGATCGGATTGAGGCGGAGCATGCCGCCGGCGCGGGCGGGACGACGCCAGATCACGCCTCGCATTGATGACAGACCGGCGTGGCATCTCGCTTCCAGCGCTTCCTGCTTCCCGGCTTCGCCTTCAAGGCGGTCGTGATCGGCGGCGGCTATGCCACTGGGCGCGAGCTTGCAGAGTTCTTTCTCCCGAGCGGTCCGTGGGGTGGAATTGCCGCGATGCTGCTCGCCACCGTGATCTGGAGCGGCGTATGCGTCGCCACGTTTCTGTTCGCGCGCGCGAGCGGAGCACGCGACTACCTGACGTTCGTGCGCGCGCTGCTGGGCCCGGGATGGCTAGTATTCGAGGGCGCGTACGTGCTCTTCGTGATCCTGATACTGGCCGTGTTCGGTGCCGCGGCCGGGGCCATCGGCGCGGCTACGCTCGGACTCCCCACGCTCGTCGGCACGCTGACCCTGATGGCGGCGATCGCGCTCGTCACAGCGTATGGCACTCCGTCGGTCGAGCGACTGTTCACCTACGTCTCATTTCTCCTTTACGGCGTCTACGTGCTCTTCGTTCTGCTGTCGATATCTCACTTCGGCGCGCACATTGTGAAGGGTTTCGCCCGCTCCGAACCGATGCACGGCTGGCTGAGCGGCGGTCTTACTTACGCCAGTTACAATATCGTGGGTGCGGTGGTGATTTTGCCGGTCCTGCGTCACTTGATGAGCGATCGCGACGCGGTGATCGCGGGTCTCATCGCCGGCCCCCTAGCCATGCTGCCTGCGCTGCTCTTCTTTTGCTGCATGGTGGCGTACTACCCGGAGATTGCGCAGGCAACGCTGCCGTCGGACTTTCTGCTTCAGCGCCTGAATCTCCCTGCGTTTCGCTTCTTGTTTCAGTTGATGATATTTGCCGCGCTGCTCGAGAGTGGCACCGGCGCCGTGCACGCTATCAATGAGCGGATCGCCAGTGCCTGGCGCCGCAGGCGGCATGCACCGCTCGGGCGCGCGCCACGGCTCGCGATTGCGCTCGCGATACTATCGGGGTGCATGCTGCTGGCCGAGCATTTCGGCCTCGTGACCCTGATCGCAGAGGGCTACCGGGCGCTCGCCGCGATCTTTCTCCTCGTCTACGTTTTGCCGCTGCTCACCATTGGCCTCGTGCGACTCCGCCACCGCGCAAGCCTCCAGCAGGAAACCACATGAGACCCCTCGCATTCGCTGTCATCGCCACCGCGCTCGCTGGTAGCGCGTTCTCCGCACCTCCTGAGAATTTCGCGCACCGCGTGGAAGCCGCGCGAACGGAAATCGGCGTCCCAGGGATGGCCCTTGCGATTGTCGAGAACGAGAAAGTTACGTTTGCACAGGGCTTTGGCATTAAGGCACTCGGAAAGCCGGATCCCGTCGACGCCGATACCATTTTCCCAACGGGCTCTACCGGCAAGGCATTCACGGTGGCAGCGCTCGCGATCCTCGTCGATCAAGGCAAGATCGGTTGGGATGACAGGGTAATCGATCATTTGCCTGGATTTCAGATGTACGACCCATGGGTAACGCGCGAGATGACGATTCGAGACCTGCTGGTTCACCGCAGCGGCCTCGGTCTCGGAGAAGGCGATCTCCTGTTCGTGCCGCGCACGAATTTGACCCGCGCCGAATCGGTGCGACGGTTGCGATACCTCAAGCCCGCCACAAGCTTTCGCAGCGGCTACGCGTACGACAACGTGCTGTACATGGTGACCGGGCAGCTCATCGAGTCCGTGAGCGGCGAGACGTGGGAGCAATTCGTCGCCGAGCACGTCCTGAAGCCGGCGGGGATGCTGCATTCGACGAGTGACGGCGAGGCGCGCTTCGCGAGCGCCAATCGGGCGCAGCCGCACGCACGCATGGATGGGGGGTTGCGCGGTGCGGGGAGGCAGGAGTTGCTCGATGAGCGCGACGAGCTTGGGCGTACCGCGGCCCCGGCGGGCGGCCTTGCGGTCAGTGCCAACGACATGGCGCGCTGGCTGATGATCCAGCTGGGTGCCGGCCGGCTCCCCGGAGGTAAAGAGCGGCTTTTTTCCGAGGCCGCCCATGTGCAGATGTGGACGCCCGTCGTGCTGCAGCCGATCGCGGAAGTTCCGGACAGCCTCAAAGCCACTCAACCCATGTTCAGCACCTATGCGCTGGGCTGGGATGTGCAGGACTACCGCGGGACAAAGATCGTCTGGCATGGGGGGGCGGTGCTGGGGTTCCTCACCGCGGTGGTTCTGATACCGGACCGTCACGTCGGCTTTTCCATAGAGATCAATAGCGAGGATGGCCAGATCATTCGCGGCCTGATGTGCGAGTTGCTGGATCACTATCTGGGCTTGCCGCGTACGGACTGGGTGGCGAAATTCGAGGCGGAAAAGCGGCGCAAGGTCGCCAAGGCGTTGAAGACCCTTTCGGACCCGACTTCGAAGCCGGCGGCCGTCGGACCTTCGCTCCCGCTCTCCGGCTACACCGGAACGTTTGCGGATCCTTGGTATGGCGATATCGAAGTGACGGCCGCGGATGGCACGCTCAGGATCAACTTCAAATCGACCCCGCGCATGGGCGGGCCACTCGAGCACTGGCAGTACGACACCTTCATCACGCGCTTCGATGACAAGACCATCGAGCCGGCGTACGTGACATTCAGCCTCGGTGCAGACGGCAAGGTCGATCGCCTCACCATGAAGGCCGTTTCGCCGCTTGCGGATTTCAGTTACGACTATCAGGACCTCTTGTTCAGGCCCGTGCAAATCTCGAAATAATTCTTTTCTGGGGGAGACCCGAAATGTTTGAGGGAGCATTGTGGCGACTGATGGCTTGCCTGTGCCTAACGGCGGTCGCTGCGCTTGGAAGCGACGCTGCTCGCGCAACGACTTTGCATGATGTCGTGATTCATCATGCCGTGATCTATGACGGCTCAGGCGGGAAGCCTTATGCAGGAGAACTCGCGATCGACGGCGATCGCATCGCCTACGTCGGACCGCAATCCGCTGGCACCGGGCGCACAGAGATTGACGCGCACGGCCAGGCGGTCTCGCCAGGCTTCATAGACATGATGGGGCACTCAGAAGAGTCTCTGCTGGTCGACGGGCGGGCGGTGAGCGGCCTCAAGCAAGGGGTCACGCTCGATGTGTTCACGGAGCTGTCGATGGGGCCGCTGACGCCCGAAATGGCGCGACGCGTAGCGCAGCGACAGGGCGACATCAAATACGACGTAACCTGGTCGACTCTCGGCGAATATCTGGATCACCTGCAGCAACGCGGAATCGCTCCCAACGTGGCGAGCTTCGTTGGCGAGGGGGAGATACGCGTCAACGTCCTGGGTGAGGCGGACGTACAGCCCACACCGGAACAACTGGCCAAGATGCGCGCCCTGGTTCACAAGGCAATGGAGGAAGGCGCGATGGGTCTTACGACCGCGCTGATTTATGCGCCGATGAACTATGCCAGGACGCCGGAACTCATTGAGTTAGCACGCGAGTCCGCGCGCTGCGGTGGGATCTACACAGCACACATGCGCAGCGAAGGCGATCACATCGAGGAGGCAGTGCGCGAGACCATTGACATCGCCCGGCAGAGCGGTGCACCGGCGGAAATTCATCACTTCAAGTTCATCGGCCGCGACAACTGGGGCAAGCGCGAGCAGGTCGTCGCGATGATCAACGCGGCGCGCGCGGGCGGTATCCGCATCACGGCCGACATGTACACCTACACCGCAGGGGCCACATCTCTCGATGCATCGCTTCCGCCCTGGGTGCACGACGGGGGTCCTGAGGCGATGGTCGCGCGACTCAAGGATCCGGCTGTTCGTGCCAAGGTGATCGCGGCGATGCACGAGGCGCATCCGAAGGACTGGGAAAATCTCTATCAGCAGGCCGGCGCGGATGGCATGCTGATTCTTGCTACGAGGAAGGCGTCGCTCAAACCGCTCATCGGCCAGACGGTCGCCGCGATCACGAAGCAGCGGCGCACTAGCCCTGAAGACACGATCGTTGATCTGGTGATCGAGGATAATGCGGGCATTGGTGCCGCCTACACAATCATCAGTGAAGACAACATCGAGAAGCAGATCGTGCTGCCTTGGGTGAGCTCAGGATCTGATGCCGAGTCGAGCGCTCCGGAGGGGGTGTTTCTTCTCTCCTCGACGCATCCGCGCGCTTACGGAAACTTCGCGCGTCTCTTCGCGAAATACGTCCGCGAGGACCACCTCATGACGGTCGAGGAGGCAGTGCGCAAGCTGACTTCGCTCCCAGCCGACGTACTGAGCTTACGCAATCGCGGCCGCCTGCAGAAGGGCGCCTTCGCCGACGTTGTCATTTTCGACCCCGCCACATTTCAAGATCATGCAACCTACGAGAAGCCTATGCAGTATGCGACCGGAGTGACCGACGTCTTCATCAACGGCAAACTCGCCCTCAAGGACGGAGAGCCTACGGGCGTGCCTACCGGACGCATACTGCGCGGCCGCGCCTGGACGGGGGCGCAGGGTGGGGGGTGCCGGGCCTCGAGCCGGGATTGGACTTGGATCGATCAACCGCCGCGCGCTTTGGTTCACAAGCAGACAAGTGTAGTGAACTAGGTTCGTATCCGCGGTTGCCAACGCGATCGTCGATAGGGCCGTTGGCGGTCATCCCGACAACTCCTTTTTATGTTCCTATCGAACGGAGCCATCTGACACGAACACTGCGTGTGCCAGCCGGCTGCAATCGGCC
>Ga0187777_10000933_pt1 | contig 19114 bp, 17 predicted proteins | sample 1015_Q2_SP5_10_M_FD_132416 | JGI IMG/M metagenome (GOLD analysis project Ga0187777, IMG submission 132416) | Tropical peat soil microbial communities from peatlands in Department of Meta, Colombia - 1015_Q2_SP5_10_MG | ecosystem: Environmental > Terrestrial > Soil > Wetlands > Peat | place... | reverse complement strand
GCTCGGCCACGCCGCGCCCGGTCTTACCTAGGACTCCGATACCGTGGGCGTCGTCCACCATGATTCTGGCATCGTATTTTTTGCAGAGCTTCACGATATCCGGAAGCGGTGCTATGTCCCCTTCCATGCTGTAAACACCGTCCACAACGACGAGCTTACCCTTGTCACCGCATTCCTTAAGCACGTACTCGAGGCTCTCCATGTCGCTATGTTTGAACTTCTTGACCTCTGCAAACGACAGCCTGCAGGCGTCGATGATGCTCGCGTGGTCGAGCTTGTCGATCACGACCACATCGTCCTTGCCCGCGATCGAAGAAATGATCCCGAGGTTGGTCTGATATCCGGTGGAGAACGTGAGAGCGGCATCCTTTCTGAAGAACTTTGCCAGTTTCTCCTCGAGCTTCACGTGAATGTCCAGTGTACCGTTCAAAAACCGGGAACCTGCGCAGCCGCTGCCGTACTTCTTAATGGCTTCGATTGCCGCTTGTTTGACCTTCGGGTGGCTTGTGAGGCCAAGATAATTATTCGAACCCAGCATGATCATCTTTTTGCCCTCGACGATCACCTCGGGATTCTGTTCGGATTCCACCACGCGGAAGTAGGGGTAAAACCCCGCCGCCATCACGTCTTTTGCGGCCGTATACTTTCTGCATTTTTCAAAAAGATCCAAGTTTGCCTCCAGCATTCAGATTTTGACGGCTTTCCAGATTTACAGCCAGCCCTCGTCCCGATACCATTGCCAAGTCATTTCCAGGCCCCTTTTGAGAGGATAGCGAGGGATGAAACCGAGTTCGGCCTCGATTTTTCTGAGGTCGCATGTCCAGTACTTTTGGACCGCCTCACGTATTTTCTGCCTGTTGGTCAGGGCTGGCTTTGAAGCGAACACGCTGCCAAGCTCGGAAAAAAGTCCGATAAGGTACGCCGCCGGATAAGGGACCTTGATGTTCCAGGCGTTTATCCCACCTGCTGTGAGCAGCGCCTGCCTGAACTCAGACCAGGAGTAGGACCTGTCTTCAGCAACAAAATAAATGCTTCCGCTTACAGTCTTTGCCTCGGCCGCAAGAAGCAGCGCCGCCACAAGATCTCGCACATAGCATGGACTGATGTACCGCTCACCTCCCGCAATTTCCAGCGTCAGACCCCGTGCGGCCCAGCGGAAGAGCTCGAACATGTCCCTGTCCCTGGGGCCGTACACGGTCGACGGCCTGAGAATGACGACGGGGAGTTTTTCCCGATACGCAAGCGTCTCGCTCTCAGCGAAGAGCTTGCTCTTCCCATAATCCGATACGGGCCTCGGAGTATCAACATCCCGTACCGGGTTCCCATCGATACTCGGACCCGCGGCGGCAAGGCTGGATATGAGGATGAATTTCTCGATACGAGGATTATGACGAAACGATGCTTCAAGGATGTTCCTTGTACCGAGGTGGTTAACCTCATAATATTCGCGTGCTCGTTTGGCCTTCGTGAGTCCTGCGGCGTGAAAAACGATGGAAACGTCATGCACTGCGGGGATGAGTGATTCGGGAAGAGAACAGTCGCCCTTTACCAGATGGACATCCATTCCTGTAAGCCACCGGAGCCTGTCCGGGTCTCTGACTAGGCAGGTAACGCTGTAGCCTTTCTCAAGAAGCGTTTCCACCAGGTGGCTTCCCACGAAGCCCGTACCGCCAGTGACCAGAACTCTTTTTTGGAGTAACAGCCCCATCGCCTCCGCAGTAGAAGTAACAAATTATTATGGTAGTTTAATCAAATTAGCTTGGGTTGTCAAGGAAGATGCGCATGCATGCGGACGCTCAATGGATCACTGTTTCGTCTGCGCGCTGTTCGGAAGGCTGCATATCGGGTTCATATCGCACCGTTCGCATTCAAGCTGAATGGTACTGTGAAGGATTTTGAACTTATCGGCGAGGAGCGCTCCGATATCATCAACCAGATCCCTGCTCAGGCTGACGAGCTGGTCGTCTACGAGCACATGAGCGCTCAAGGCATGGACCCCGGACGTGATGGTCCAGACATGGATGTGGTATGCCTCTCGAACGCCTCTGATCTTGCCGATTTCCGCTGCCACCGTTTCGATATTGATATGGGCAGGCACTGATTCAAGAAGGATGCTCACCGATTCTTTGACCAACACCCAGGCCCCGTAGATGATAACCAGCGAGATCAGGATGCTGAGGACCGGGTCTATCATATACCACCCGGTGAACAGGATAATGACCCCGCCAATGACCACGCCGACCGAGGAAAGGGCGTCACCGAGGATGTGGAGATAGGCACCTCGGATGTTGAGATTGGCATGACTGTGCTTCACGAGTACGAAGGCGCCGATGATGTTGGCGATGAGACCGATACTCGCCACAGCGAGCATGAGGGTCCCCTCGACGCGCTGCGGATTGATTATACGGAGATATGCCTGATAGATGATGTACAGAGAAATGAGGGCGAGGATGATGCCATTGATCAGTGCGGCTAGAATCTCGAGCCGATAGAAACCGAATGTCCTCTTCTCGGTTGCGGGCATCGCGGCGAATTTCATGGCAAAGATCGAGAGCAGGAGCGCGAGATTGTCTGTCAGCATATGCCCTGCATCCGAAAGGAGCGCCAGACTGTTCGAAAGAAGCCCTCCAATCGCCTCGGCTATCATCATCAGAATGGTTATCGAGAGAGCGATCAGGAGGTCTTTCCTCCCTCCGGCCGACTGCTGCCTCAGGTCGACCTCATGATGGTGGCCGTGATCATTGCCATCGGCGTGTCCGTGATTATGAAGATCATCATGTTTTTGTTGCGATGCCATGTTCTTCAGATCTCCGCGCTACCCCTTGCTCCAGAACCGAAGGTCCTTCACGGTTTCGATTGCCCCGATTTCGGCAGCATATCCGTAAAAGGCCAGAAGCCCTTTTTTCTCATCTTCACCAAGATTGTAACTGAACGAAGTCCAATAATCGATGAGGACCTGCGCCGGAATGCCAAAGCGTTGGGCATACGTATGGGCCAGCTCGGCGATGTTCGCCAAACCGTAGGATTTGGACTGCAACAATATATCATAAAGCACAGCGAGCTCCTTATCAATATTTTTTTTGTAGTTCACCTGCCAGAGGGCGAATACGAACGGCAGGCCGGTGAATTCATGCCAGAGCGCTCCAAGATCATATACATAGGGATGCGATCGGGAAGCCTTGATCCTGAGGGCAAGATCCCCTATGAAGAGGGCTGCATCCGCTTCCCCGAACGGGTTATCCATGTCCTGCTCAAAAGTCGTGAAACGGGGATGTACATCCCATTGCAGCCCGAGCAGGATCCTGAGCAGCACGACCGATGTTGCCGAAGCCGTGGTCAAGGCCACCTGCTTGTCGTCAAGATCAGAGATCGGCACACGGCTTTGGAGGATAATGCTCATGACCCTGTTCCGTGAAGTAATGGACAGGTCCGGCAGAAGGACGTACCGCTCGGCATTCATGGCATACTCTATTGACGACGAGGGTGAGACATCAATCTTGCCCTCGTAAAGAAGGCGGTTCAACTCCGTCGGGATGCCCTTCACGAGCTCGAACGGAAAGGCAGTTATCCCCGTGACGATGCCCGCATGGGGAGGAAAGCAGTTCGAATAGATGATATGACCTAGCCTCAGCATGATTCAGAGCGTGACCCGGGGAACGCATTCGGTGTTCTGCCGAGCCACTGCACCAAGAAGAAAAAAAGGCAGCAAGGCGAAGGCGTACGTGAGCGGATTCGTAGGGAGCGGCCGGAATCTCGAGCAGGTGGGCGATGAGGTGTAATTCAATTGCGGATAAGCGAACCGGAGAGAAGACGGGATGCTGATCGGCAGTCCGATGCTCCACCGGAACGGGGAAGAAATAGCGAATCCCATCACTGCCTGATTGCCGCTCCTGTTCTCCTGTAGCATGTGGCTGCCCCCGGCGAGAGATAATTTAGGGCCCGACTTTAAACTTTCTGTCTGGCAAGATCATCGAAATTTGATTTTTTCAGGACCTCGACGAACTTTGCCTGGGCGGCCGCCCATACAGCGTGACTAGGACAGTGTTTAGAAAACGCGCACTTCTTCTTATCCGCAATGCAGATGTTCAGATAAAGCTTTCCCTCGATCGCCTCCATCACATCGAGCATGGAAATATCTCGGGCTTGTTTAGCGAGCGAGAAACCGCCTTTGACGCCCCGATAGGACCGTACGATCTTTGCCTTAACCAGCTTCTGGAGTATTTTTGCCAGAAAACTGCGCGGGATCTTGTACTCTTCGGAGATTTCGTTCACATAGCTGATCTTTTTGAACGGCTGACGTGCCAGATACAGAACACTCCGTATCCCGTAATCACCTTCTCGTGTAATTTGCATATAATAAACTATAGCAGACCATATGACCTTGTCAAGGTGTATTCGGGGGTCGCCCCGTGATGCGGCCCCGGAGGAAACAGTATCGTTGGATTGAACATTTTTTGTGGTATAATAGTGAAAATTCAGGAAAGGCCTATGCGTTTCTCTAAAATTATCCTTTACATTGTACTGTTCGTGCTCTCAGCCTGCAGCGAAAAAAAGGAGGGAGCGGTCGAGGGGACGGTCATACCACCGAATGCGAGAACCCGAATTACTGCAGCGCAGAACGGCAGGACCATTATGACCGCTGGGGCGAAGGTGGAAGACGGCAAGTTTAGAATGGTGCTCCCGCCCGGAACATACGACATCAGCGTGACCATGGCTTCCGCGCCTTTTCCCATGACCTTCCCCGGCATCGCGGTGGAAGCGGGTAAAACAACCGTCATCCCGCGCATCGAGCTTTCCCAGCATTCAGGTAACGCTATTCTCTCAGGACGGATTTCACCTGGCGGAACCGGGATTAGAGTGACCATTCTGCATGAGGGATCGGAACTGGCCTCGGCGAATGCCGCCGCCGATGGAAGCTATGAGTTTACCGGCCTCTCCGAAGGAAGATATACCATACAGGTGAGTGCAGCCGACTACGCGCGCGATGCCGTCGAGGTTAATATCGCCGAAAGCGCAAGAACTACACAAAATATCAGGCTCCTCTACGTTTCAACCGTATATGGTGTGGACTGGACCACGGGAATAATCCGCGCAACAGGCACAGGCTTACCTCCCCCTACCGCAAATGCGATTGCCCGCAGGGAAATGGCGAAACGCGCTGCACTTGCCGACGCCCAGAGGAACCTGCTGAAGATCATAGAGCAGATCAAGACAGGTCCCAACGAAAACCTGAAAGCGTTTTTGGGCGACACAAAATATGCTCAGAAGATACATGGATTTCTTCAGGGATACCGGGTTACGGCTGAACGCGAACTGAGTGACGGGACGGTCGAGATCGAACTGGAACTTTCACTCACCGGCCCTGACGGCTTATCCCGATATATTACCGATTGACCTGCTCGCTCTGGGGAACTATGGGAGAACCGAGAATACCTTCACCGGTGAAGCTGTTCGTAGGCATGCTTTCGCCCGAAATCGAATTGTTCGATATCTGCGCCGGACTTCTCAGTGCAGAATATGGTCTCATTGATTACTACAGCGAAATTCAGCAGTGGAGAGCGACGGATTATTATCAAGATGAGATGGGGACCGGCATTCTACGTAAGTTCGTTTTTTTTGATCGGTTGGTTGATCCCGCCGTTCTCGCGAACACGAAACTTCTCACGAACAGCATCGAAACGCGTTATTCGGCCGCCAGCGGGAACGCTGCACGCCGCCGCATCAACCTCGATCCCGGGTATGTCACCGAGGCCAAGGTCGTTCTGGCGTCCACGAAGGATTATTCTCATCGTGTTTATCTGGGATCAGGTATCTATGCCGAAGTAACGCTTCGCTACGCGACCCGCATGAAGACGTTCCTGTCGCTTGAACATACCTATCCGGATTTCCGGACAAATGAATCCTTGGATATGTTCAACAGGGCCAGGGAGATACTGCGAATAGCGCTGCACAGATAAGGCCGGCAGATGGGACCTTAGGACTTTTTCGGCGAAGGAGCCGCGGTCGTGGAGTGATCGTGCGGAGCGGACCGCGTCGAGAGGAATTGAATGGCGCTCTTGAGGGTTTCCTGATCCAGGAATTCATGAACTGCCAGATTGATTCTGTCGAACGGCTGAATGTCTTTTTCCTGAAAGCTGAGGCTAACATTCTCCCACGTTTTAAACTCTTTTACTGCCTGCCTGATCTGGTCAAGAACCATTATCTCAACAACCTCGAAAGAGACCTTGCCTGTTTTGAGGAGCTGCGCGCCTATTGGCGATATAGGATTCTTCTTTTGAAGTTTCAGCGCTTCGATGAGCTCCATCTCGGCAATGAGTCCTTTCTCCACGAGGAGATCGCCGACAGCGCGTGAATACGGAGACATCGCCTGTAAAATTCTCCCTCTGTGAAAAAGCATATGGCCGATGTTGTTACCGGACTCTATCGTAAGTTCTCCGGTGCAGCCCTTAAGCCCGACAAGAAGGAGGACATCTTGAAAATTAAATGACAGGGATTCGCAGCGCATCGTCGTTATATTAACCAAATACATGCGCTCCTGTCAAACCAAAATTTGCGATCGTGACCAATCTTGTACGATCTTCAGGCAAGCCGTGCAAAGCAATGCGTCCAGGGTTTGTTGAGCCTGCCGTATGCCGCCGACGGTCATACTTTTTTGACAAATATCTCTTTCGTTATGTCCTTGTCGACGGCGATCGTCGTCTCTCCAAGTTGAATAACATACGATGGCCTTTTCTGATGGAGCTTGACAACACTGCCGGGAACCACACCCATTGCCGAGAGGCGATCAAGGCGTGAATGCGAGCCCGGCGTGATAAAGACGATCTTTGCCTGCTCTCCCGGCATAAGATCGGCAAGCGGCGCTACGAGCGGCTTCATCTCCTGCCGGAACATTGTGCAGCATTCCCCGCGCGGGATCGACTTGCCGTCAGGCGAATTGGGCGGATGGCCGAGCAAGGTGCAGACGCTGTCCGTCACCTCCGGTGAAAGGATGTGCTCGAACTTGCAAGCTTCCGCCTCGGCACCGTCCAGGCTGAAAAGATCATGAAATAAGCGAAGCGAGAGTCGGTGTCGTCGCACCAATTCCCGAGCCCTTTTCTCTCCCTTCGGGAGAAGCTCAACGGCTTGGCCTTTGATGTCTATCCATCCATTCTTGGCAAGTACTTTCAGGGTATCTTCGCAGCCTTCTATCTGACAGCTCTCTAGGATCTGGTCCCGCGTGAGCTTCCCCTCTTCCCTCAGCGTCCAAATGCTCTCGAAGATTTCATCTTCTTTCTCTATCTCGGGCAATACGCAGAGCGCAGGATGACCCGCCTGCCCCTCGCCTCCGCGAGATTTTATTCTTTCAGACATGGCTTTCTCCTTTTATCGATTATCTTCTTTCCTTCCCTCTCACGTCGGATGCTTCGTGACCAGCGTCTTACAATGATATCGCAAAGGACCTGAGCACCCAGTTCAGTAATCCCCCCACGCCGAAAGCAAAGGGAAAGATAAACGCCGCCATGTACAGGGCGGCCTTTAATCCTCGCTCCTTCACCATCACAAAAAAGTTCGCTATGCACGGCACGAACAGAGTCATCACGGTGAGGCTCACTACGATCTGGACGGGATCGAGCATTCCCTCCTTGGCAAGCATGAAGAGGCCGGCGGCCCCGTAATCTCGGCGTAAAAAACCGATGACGAACGCCTCTGCTGCCTTGCTGGGAAGGCCCAGCATCCCGACAACGAGCGGGTCGGCAAGCCGCTGGATATACTCGAGCGCCCCTACCTTGTGTCCGACAAAGAGAATGAAGGTGCCGAGTATGAAAAGTGGTACCGCCTCTTTCAGATACCATTGCACACGGGCAAGGGTCTTGATCAGAATATTCGTGAGCTGCGGCACTCGTATAGGCGGCAACTCGAGAACAAAGTCCGAGGGTTCTCCAGGAATGACTTTTGCCGCAAGATAACCTACGAACAACATTACGGCCACCATAGTGCCAAGCCAGATGGCCGTCGCCAGACCGGAAAGCCCGGCAATGAGGCCGAGGACAACGCCGAGCTGGGCTGAACAGGGCACCCCGAGCGCAAGGAGGAAAGTTACCAGGATCCTTTCTTTCTTCGTCTCCAGAATGCGCGTAGTGAGGGTCGCCATGGTGTCGCATCCGAGACCGAGGATCATGGGCAGCACTGCCTTGCCGTTGAGTCCCATGATCTTGAAAACCTTGTTCACCATGACAGCGAGCCGCGGCAGATAGCCAGAGTCTTCCAGGAGGCTAAAAGCGATAAAGAAGAACCCGACGATCGGCAGAACGATGGCAATGGCATAGGTGAGCGCCATGGTAACCAGGCCGTAGTCTCCGACAATGAGTTCCTGGAGGAAAGGAACGGGCAGCACATAATTAACGATCTTTGTCGTCCAGGGGTTCAAATATTCTCCGAACATCGTTTTCTCCAGAAAATTGACCGTCGTTCCTGCTCCCAGCACGCCTACGAACTGGTAAACGGCATAGAGAACGGCAAGGAGGATCGGCAGGCCGTAGACCGGGTGCATGGACCACCTGCCGATATGAAACGCAATTGAAGAGCCTTTTCCAGCCTCGTGGAGACTCAGCACCTGTGCGAGTATTTCATCAGCCCTTTTGAGCCTGCGCTGATTGATGACATAGCCGAGCGAATTGTTGAATTTCGACTGCGCGTCCTGCCTGAATTTTTCGATCTCCCCTATCACATGGTCCTGCAGATTCGCATGGAGCCATCCCCTGAGGCTCTCGTCACCGGCGAGGACCATGAGCGCGAGCGCCCGCCGCGAGATGTTTGCGTCAGGCAACAGAGCCGATATGTCTCTTATCCCGCCCTCGATTGCGCCGTCATACTGTACATCGATGACGGACGGCCGTGGATGCTGAATGCCTTTCAAAAGCCGATCGATACCACTCCGCCGGATTGCCACGGTCTTGACCACCTCGATGCCAAGTAACTGAGAGAGTTTCTCTTGGTCGATCACGATGCCGCGGCTCTTTGCCTCGTCATCCATGTTAAGGTCGAGGATGAACGGAACCCCCATCTCGGCAAGCTGCAGCGTGATGAGAAGGCCGCGCCGCAGGTTCTTGGTATCGGCGACCTGAACCACCACGCCAGCTTTGTCAGTGAGCAATATGTCTCTGGTTACTTTTTCATCTTCGGACATGGGAACCAGGCTGTTTACTCCGGGTGTATCGATCACAAGGGAACGTGTCTTGTTCAATACTGCGTTCCCATAGGTCACTTCAACCGTGGTGCCGGGATAATTGGATACGGTCACGTATTTGCCGGTAAGGAGCCCAAAAAGCGCGCTTTTCCCCACATTCGGGTTCCCAATCAAAAGAACCTTGTTCAGATCTCCATGCCGATCGGCGACATCTGAACCATCATGATGATGCATGAAATTCCCTCTCTCTGTCTTGAACTGTGAATCCGTCTTCTGCCATTTGATCTCTCGCGTCTATTTCAGCTTTTCCTGACAATCACTGCACAATCCGTAGAGTTCAAGCTTGTGGCTCTGGACCCTGAACCGGTTTTTTCTGGCCACATCCTGTTGGAGCTCCTCTATCCGCTCGTTCTCAAACTCTATTATCTGACCGCATTTAGTGCAGATGAGATGGTCGTGATGACCGTCGGTGGCCTTGTACTCATATCGAGTAAAACCATCTTCGAACCGACATTCCTCGGCCAAACCGGCCTCTGCCAGAAGCTTCAATGTACGATACACCGTTGCATAGCCGATGCCCGGATGCGATTTCTTCACACGGGCATAAAGCTCCTCTGCGCTCAGGTGCCGGCCCGCATCCACGAATATATGCAAAATGGTGTCTCGCTGACTTGTTGACTTGAGCCCCTGATCCGCAAGATATTCAGCAAGCTGTTTTGATGCGTTTCTCTTCATGACCTTGATATTGAAAACCATTTTCAATATCATTTATACCATGTTGCGGTTCTCGAGTCAAGTGTTTTTATTGTTTTTTAAAAAATGAAAGGCCGTTCCGGTCTGTCGGAGCGGCCTTTGCTGTCTTGAAGACGTTTTGAGAACATGTAACTATTTAGAACTGTACTTGTTTGTCCCTCTCCCGGTTCCACTTCACCCATTCATCGGCATCCGCCTGGGGATCGAAATCCTGCGGTTGCGACGCTACACCTTCCGGCGATATGGTGACCTGCTGGAAGGATTTCACGATCACGTACCACTCTTCCAAGGTCACTTCGTGATACGGAGCAGGCACCTCATGCGGCCCGGGAACGGGAACGGGGGCGGACACCTCCCTTGGCGGTTTCCCTGACCCATCTTTCGGCGGGTTCGCCACGTATACCGACCCATCATAAACCTTTACGAGGGCGCTTTTATCTTCTTCCACGTTCACCCGGTACACGGTTCCCCGTACGCCGGCGACGGCATTGCTCGTTCTGACCTCGACTTTGGAATCCGGGGTCGTCAGCTTTTTCACGTTTGCCCAGAGTTTTCCTATCGCGAGGTTGACCTTGACGTTTTTGCTCTCGGTATTTTTATCGTACAGCACCTCATCCATGGTGAGGCGGGTTTTTTCCGATAGCCTCATAATAGTGCCATCGGGAAAACGGATCTCCATCCTTGAATTGGCTCCTACCCTGACCTCTTGTCCTCTCTTCAGCTTGCTCCCTTTCTCGAGCGGAAGACCGGCAGGTACTCCCCGCGTGAAGACTTGGGCGGTCCCATCGATCATGGTTACGACCGCTTCCGTACCTGCCCCGGGTCTTTCTGCCGCAGCCGCGATCAGGAATGACAACAATGTCATGATCAGTGCAGCAGTATAATAGGGATAGTGCTTCCTCATAAGTTTACCTTTTCGTCCGCTTCCTTACCGCAAGCCGCAGGCAGTCTACTTCCCGCTCAGTTTAACGATATCTCCAGACTTAAAACCGGTTCCCGATGTCGGAACCGCTATGGATACATCGGCCTGGTCGCCGATGTCATTCTGCTGCACGATCGCCTCGCCAATCAGGTTTTCTGTCGTTCCAAGCTTCATCTTGGTCTCAGGATCGATGATGTCCTTACCCGGTCTGAATACTTTGAGTTTGTCTCCGACGTTGAGACCGGATCTCTGGCCTGCATTGATATACAGGTTTCCGCCATCGACCTGGGCGACTCGACCATTCCACTTCTTGGTGCCTAGCTTTTGCATCATGTTGACCATTGCCTTTGTCAAGGCGTCTCGAAGGGCGCCGTCCCGAAGGTCGGGATCGTAGCCTGCATTGGATCCCATCCCGAGAACCCTGCTTTCTGACTTGGAATAGATGCCGGCCCCGGAGTCCGCCATCAGCTGCACGCCAGTGGTAGTGTCGACGATCCGGTAATCCACCGTGACCCGCGCTATCTGCTTCTTGCTTTTGGCCACGAGGTAGTCTGACCCTTCTTCCGTTTCAGAATAGGCAGTCACTGCGCCGGTCACGATCGCGTTCAGTCCCATGACTTTTCCCATTTCGGCAGCAGTGTCAGGATTTATCACTCCTGTCGCGCCCATGCGCTGCTGCGAAAGGATGGACTCCATGTCCTGCTGCGGGACGACGATGAACCGGTCGGTCTTCTGAAGGATAGTACCTAGGATATCAGCCGCTGCCTCGCCGATCCCGAGCACACGTGAAGGGGTCTTATTCTGGAAGTTAACGACGCCGACCCGCAGTTTGGGGCCCTTGTATCCCGATACGTCGCTGGTCGTCTTGAGCTGCTCCGAAGTGCCGGTCAAGGTCGTGTCATTCCTGACCGCTCCGGACGTCGTGGGCCCGCAGCTGCTTGCAATGAGTGCAGCCGTGCCGACAGCGATCCCTGCTAACATTAACCGCATGCTCTTTCTCATCCTGGCTCCTCCTTGGTAATGGCTTGAATTCGCTCGTTATTTGTTCTTCGGCTCTGTCGTCATCAGATCCGTGAAACTCTTCGCCTCCGTATATCCGGACGGTATCACAAAAAGTGATTCATTGGGCGTCTCCAGGGTGATGTCTCTGAGCTCGGTGGTGACTTTGTAATCCTTGCTCTCCATTTCGCTCTTGATGGTCATGCCATTGAGGTTTCTGGCGTTCCAGATGAATCCTTCCTCAACCCTCCCGCTTTTATAGATGATCTTTACCTTGAACTTGTCCGTCTGACGTTTGCCGATCATCTCACTGCCCACTTTCGTCTTCTCGACCTGAGGTCTTTCGCCGGCCCCTGCCGTTTCCCTCCGAACAATGTAACGCTTCGAATTGGTGTAGAGCGTGTAGCCTGCCTTCTTGTCTCCCTGTTCGATAAGGACCATCTTGCTGAATGGAGACTGCGCGTCTCCCTTCATCATCCTGGACATGTCCATGTCCATACGCATATTGTTACCGGCAATCGCAATCGGGATCTCCATGTTGATAGACTCATTTGTGACCTTGTCAAGTGACGTGGAGATGACAACTGCAGAAAAATCCATCTTTCCTTCCCAATCCATGTAGCTGAACGAAGGGGGTTCGGGCATCTTGATATTCGAAATCAATTCTTTCAGCTGAGGTACGGTGGCCAGGGCACTCGGGCCCGGCCCCCAAGGCAGGTTATTCGTGACCCTTCGTACGAGTTCCGTTGATTCATAGCCAAGATGGATGCCCGCTGCCTTGGAAAAAAGCTCGGCACCAAGGCCAAACGCCAGGGAACGCGCGACGTTCTGCTCATTGGTGACAGTGCTCCCGATGGTGACCCAGGGAACATCTTTTTCCTTGGCATCTGACAGTCGAGAGGCAACGACTGCAATGTCTCCCGATGTCCCCGACATCCTCACTTCCGATCGCACCCCGAGTCCCCCTTCCCACACCGCCTGGCCGGTCAATGTGTTCACGAGCTTGAATTTTGCCCTGACCTTTTTCACGTCGATCACTCCCGTCGTTGTTTCATCGAAATCCATTAGTGTCCCGTATAGAACTCCGTCAACGCCCAGCACCTCGCCGAGTTTCTGCGGTGTGGTCATATCCAGTTGTCCGCCGAGGTTGATTCCCATTCGATCGCGGAGCACCTGGTCAGATTCGTTGATGTCTACTACGTTATAGGATTTGTTCACTAACGCTGCAACTATTTTCTTTCTCACAATATTCGGGCCTTCGACGTCCAAGGTGTCATTTTTCATCGGCAGGACGGCAACCCGCTTAAGGGGGTTAGCGGCATCATAATATCGCGGCACTTGTCGCGGCGGCGCGCATCCGGCGAGCAGACTGAAGACAAAAAGCGCTGTGAAAAACCATAAGGTGGTCCTTGACACTTGGATGCTCCGGAAAACCTAAAAAAATAGCGGCCTTGACGCTGCCATACGGATAGCGATCACAATAAGATCGTCACTATGTGAATACCTATCACAAACGCACCATTCATGTCAAGCTTCAATGCCAGAGGCGGCGCTGCGAGCATCAGGGCATAAGGCTCAGTAGACGATAATGACCCGGCAATACTGAAGGAAATCTCCTTTCCCGGACATTTGACGGAGAACCTGCGAATCGGCTTGACCGATTACGACATCCGTTCTCGCCGCTCCGGACGCGCTCAGCCCCTTGATAACGGCCGGGTTGTCTGTCACACGGAAATTGTTCGTTGCGGCGTTCACATCCTTCGCATAGCCGGCTACACCCTGTTCGACAGCATTCGTTCTTGTGACGACCTGCCCTACGTAGATCTCCTGGCCCTGGGGGTCAACGATTCTCGGCAACAACGCGGGCCGCAGGCCCAGCCCCCTTCCGTCGATAACAAGGCCGGTTGCGACGCCGCCTTTGAACGCTACCGTGGCCTGACCCTGTGGCGCTGGAACGGGCTGGACAGGTTCAGGTTTTGCCGGTTCGATCTTTTTCTCCGGCAACTGGGACGGAGGGGAAGGCTTCAGGGGCTCTGTTTTTGTCTCGGGCGCAGGGGGTGCAGGCATGATCGGTTCCGGTTTCGCCGGCTCCATCTTTTTCTCAGGCGCTACCGGTGGCGTGGCCGGTGGCGTGGGAGGTATGGCTGGCAGAGGCGCCGGGGAGATGGGTGCCGGTTTCTGGATAACATGACCAGCCGGCGGTCTGCCGAATGATTCCGGGACAAGTGCGTCTAAAAAAGCCCCTTTCATAGGCATTGCCACAAGCACTTCGACCGAACCGTCAGACATGTACCGCGTGTCCACTATTCTGGCCCCCCTGACGATTCCGTCCACCTTTGCCTTGATCACGTCGTTCTTGACAATATAATTCTCGACCACGGTTTCAGAGTCGACTCGGACTCCCTTGACCGTTTCGAGCAGGTTTCTGAGCGCTACGACATATGCTGCCCTTTCAGCCATGGCTCGGGCTTGCGCCGCACTTCCAGGAAACGCCGGGGGAGCCCCGATGCCACTCGCTCGCACCTCTCCGACTGTCCAATTGATCGTGCCGGAAGCCATGGTCTCTACGGCATCCCCTGAGCCGGCCGTCTGTGACCAGACTGAGTCACAATACGGAAGATAGAACGAAATGATAAAGGCATAAAAAAGGTATTTTTTCATTCGAGCCCTCGGCCATCATGCAATGAAAAGCAAAGAAAGAAAAAGTTGAGGTCCGGGAGACCCTCAAGATCTTTATTGCTCTTTGTATTATTTTACACCAGGAACGACAAAATCAAGCGATGTTTCTTTTCCCGCCTCCACTTGCCCTGTGCGTGCGACCTCCCTGTCTCCCGAAACGACAGATACCCTGTACTGGCCTGGCGCAAGGCCTTCTATCCTATATGTCCCGTCTTTTTCGATGGGCACGCCGAAGCGGGCGTTTTCGTCCCGGTAGAAAACATCTCCATCCGCAAGGGGCCTGCCTCCGGAGTCAACTACTCTTCCCTTGATAACACCGCCCGGTTCGAGAGTGAAATTCAGGCGGTACACCCGTCCCTGTTCGGCCTGAAGTTCCTGGGACGCTTTGGCAAAGCCAGCGCCTTTGAGTTCAACGCGGTATTTTCCGGAAATCTCCAGCGGCGCGGCATAACGGCCGTCAGTGAATGGGTACGGGGTCCCTATGCCGTCTTTCCACAAGACCGCCGACCCCTTTGGCACTGAAGCGCCCTTTGTGTCGGTCACACTGCCCGTCACTAAGGCTGTATGCTGAACATTGTCCAAACGTCTGCCGAGCCGTTTCTCTTTCGGCATCGGCAGCTCATCTACCATCATGGTCTTGTCATCTTCCTGAAAGATGGTATAGAATGTCGCCTTGTCGACCTCGAGGTAGCCTCCTTTGTACGCTCCAGGCATCTCAACGCCGTCGAGCCGGAGCACTATATGAAAAGGGTCTACAAAATGATGCGAATGCTCGGCATCGGAAAACACCCATCCCGTGTCGGGGTAGAATATTTCCAGATAGGCATGAAATCCGCCGTCATTCACCTTCACTCCCCAATACTCCTTTGAAAAACCCCACTCATAACCCGGCGGTAGATAGCCGTGTGCAACGCGCGCAGGGATGCCCGCCGCTCTGAGGAGCGCAACGGCGAGATTGGAGTAGCCTACACAATACGCTTTTCTGAACCTCAGGGCCGAGAGAGCGTCGGCCGGGGTCGTGATGCTCGTATCGAAGGTCAAGTTGTCGGCGATCCACGAAAGAATTGCATACGCCGCCTCATGTGCATACCGGCTGCCGCGGGTCACATCCTTCGCAAGACTCACAATGGCAGGGTCATTGGATTGTCGGTCACGTTCCGGGGCAAGGTACTGCAGAACGGGCGGCGGTATGGCACCGGCAGGAACAGGATACGGGACTCGGGTTTTCATGGGATTCATCTTCGAGGTCACGCGCACCCGCTTGCTGAATTCATCTTGGCTGATCACCTGCTGTACGAATGATTCATTGGAATAATCGGGGATAAAGGCTACACCCCGGGGATTGACGATGTCATATGTAACGGTGTGCTCGCCGTCGAGCATCTTCAGCTCTGCTCCGGCAATACACGGGAAGCAGATTCCCAAAAGAATGATCACTGCGGATGCATGCTTGTTCATCTTTCCATCAAAAAAGCCCGCCCCAGAGGTGCGGGCGGGCATCGGGACCATACGGTCAGAATTTTAACTGGTTCTTGAACTCGCGTATTGAAAGCAGCGCATCGGCTCCGGACACGGGGTCGTTCGGTTTGAACTCGCCTGTAGCCTTATCGGCCTCGATGAACCCCCGTGAAGTCACGACCATGATCGCGTTGAATGCGTAATAGTCGCTCCGCACATCGGGGAAGAGCGACGGCGAGCCGACATATTTCGTGGCAAGCTTGTCATCTCCGGACACCTTGATCAGGATATCCTCAAGCATGAGCGCAAACTCTGCCCTGGTTATCAGCTTGTCGGGTTCGAACTTATGATTCGGGCCGGCCTCGAGCCCCCGTACATGGAGCTTGAGCACCGTGTCGATGCTCGGCTTAAGCCAGTTGTTCTCGATATCCGTGGCAGGCTCCATCTTCACCGTCTTCTCGGGGGAGAATGCCGTTGTCGTTTCCTCAGGCGCCTTGAAAGTCGTGTCGTAGGTCTTTGGCCCGCGCTTCGTATACAGCTTTTCCAGGTCCATTTCCTGGACAAACAGCGCGGATATATCGGCGCGGTCGATCTTGTCGATCAGCGCTATCTGCTTCCCGATGACGGTCCCCGGCGCTGCACGCTGTATCTTCTGGATTACGGCCCATTCCGCATTGGCTTCGCCCGTGAACTCCTTATTCAGGTCAAGGACCTTATGGAACATATCGGCTGCCTTGTCGAAGTCGAAGGAGACCTTATAAGCCTCCCCCATATAATAGTAAAGCGCTGCGTTATTCGGGTCTTTCTCACTGGCGGCCTTGAATTCCTTCTCGGCATCCTTGATCCAGTCCTTACTCCTCTGCATGCTGTAAAGACGTATCATACCGATACGGGATTCGATCCCCTTCTCTTCATACCCTTTGGCCTTATCCATGTTCTCGAAGGCCGCCTTGAAGTCGCCCTTCTTGCCGAAAGCGAGGCCCTTGCCGATATAGCCAAGCGGGGACTTGGGGGCGAGAGCGATCGCTCGATCGAAGGACTTCATGGCCTCGTCGATCTGGTCGTTGTCCAGATACTTGAGGCCGTTCTTATAGTGATATTCCGGCGTGTCCATGACCGAAGTCGGCGGAGCGCTTTTCGGGGCGCAGCCGACAGCGACGACGGCGATTGCGGCCACCATCAACATGAGGCGTTTAAGCTGTGTAATCATTCCGAACCTCCATAAGAGTTTTCTCCGTTCACATCATCCCGGGATGTAGCCCGCTCATGGCGAAAGCACACAGTGAGCGATTTTCCCCTTGCGGCAAGGAGCGCTAATCCACCAGAATGATGACCCTGCATTTTTCGAGCATATTCAGGTTCTGGGACGCATTGTGCAGCATAGTTGCATCGGCGTTGCTTATCACTGTGTCCACCCTGGCGTCGCCAGAAACCTTGAGAGCCTTTACCATGAGCGGCTTATCGGTCACACGAGGATTTGCCTGTGCGGCAGCGGGATCCTTCATATAACCGACCATGCCCTCCCGAACGGCGTAATCTCTGTTGATCCAGGCGGAACCGTAGACCTCTTTGCCGTCCTCATCCAGGATCCTGGGCGCCATTGCGGGCCTGACACCGAGGCCACGCGCATCCACGATGAGCCCAGTATAGAGTTGTCCCGGGGTTCCCGGTGCAAGCGCGCCGGTCGGCCCTCCAGGAGGCGTCAAAGGTGTCTTTGGGAGCAACGCGTCAGCCAATGCGCCGGTAAGCTTCATCCCCACCGTGACCTCCACAGAGCCGTCAGACATGTATTTCTTGTCCATGATCATGGCCCCCTGGATGATCCCATTCACCTGCGTATTGATTACATCGCTTGTGACGATGAAGTTCTCGACCGTCGTCGTGGAATCCACCCGTACACCTTTGACCGCTTCCAGAAGGTTCCGGTACGCGACTACCTGCGCTGACCTTTCGGCCATGGCGCGTGCCTGGGCAGGATTCGCCGGTTGAGCCGGAGGAGCGCCAATGCCGACTGCGGTGATCACTCCTGTGGTCCAGTCCACTTTTCCGGTGCTGCCGACGGGATCGACGACGTCCTTAATCGTGCCTACCAGCTGCGCAAAGACACTGCCGGAGATAAACACGATGATTGCCATAATGATTGCAAAAAAGGCTGTTCTTCTCACTAACATTTTCATACCTCCCCTTAGTCACGGTTTTTGAATATCATAATAAATGCAAAACGGTGAATAATGCAATTTTTTCATTGATGTATCAGATATTCACCTTCCCCCGCATCCGCGGTTCGTTATCATATTAAATATTTCATATAAAGACTTTTAAGTCAAGGTAATATTCACCATCGAAGGATATCTGGCCTAACTAGGAGGGGGATAGGTCCGCGAAAAACATGTACAAACTATATCCAAGGTATCATGACTTGTCAAGATTCCTTCACTGCCGGCGTGGACGCCGACTCTTTGCGAGTTTAGTCTCGTTTCGAATATTTGAAAAGGGTGCGGATCTCCGACAGCAATAGTTTGCAGAACAGGCTGTGGGAAGAAGGACTCCGATCAGGTTTTTGATGATCTGGATAGAATTGCCAGAAGAAACCGGTCTGATCGCCTTTCCAAGCGATCACTTGACGATCAAGCTGCTCCCCGTCATCTCCGCAGGTTTCTCAATATCAAGGAGATCGAGAACAGTCGGCGCCACATCGGCGAGAAGGCCTTCATTTCTCAGATTGACCATCTTACCGATCAAGATAAATGGAACGGGGTCGGTTGTATGAGCCGTGTGCGGCTGCCCAGTCGAGGGATTTGACATGATTTCGAGGTTTCCGTGATCCGCAGTAATAATCACGTGGGCGCCTGCCTCCTGTGCGGCTCTGAGCACCCTGCCCAAGCACTCATCTAGAACCTCTACGGCCTTGATGGCGGCCTCAAGTACACCCGTGTGGCCAACCATGTCGGGGTTTGCATAGTTCGCCAGCACGAACCCATATTGTCCCGATTCGATGTGTTTGACCAGCGAATCGGTGATTTGCCGGGCGCTCATTTCGGGTTTTTTGTCATACGTGGCGACGTCGCGGGGAGAAGGAATCAATAGACGGTCCTCGAGGGGAAACGGGGATTCTCCTCCTCCGTTAAAGAAAAAAG
>Ga0187777_10000932_pt1 | contig 19119 bp, 23 predicted proteins | sample 1015_Q2_SP5_10_M_FD_132416 | JGI IMG/M metagenome (GOLD analysis project Ga0187777, IMG submission 132416) | Tropical peat soil microbial communities from peatlands in Department of Meta, Colombia - 1015_Q2_SP5_10_MG | ecosystem: Environmental > Terrestrial > Soil > Wetlands > Peat | place... | reverse complement strand
GGCTCGCTCACCGATGCGATCGGTTTGCGACGAACGTTTTTCCTTGGTGTCGGCATTTGCACGTTTGCGCGCAGCGTCATGGTGCTGACGAAGGATCCAACGCTGGCCCTCGTCTGCGGCTTGCTGCCGCTTGCGGTTGGCGAAGCGCTCGGCACGCCGGTTTTGCTGGCCGCGACGCGAGTTTATTCCACGACCGCGCAACGTTCGATCGCATTTTCCATCATTTATGCGTTGATGAACGTCGGTTACCTCATCGCCGGTTATGTTTTCGATTTCATTCGCTCGCTTGATCTTCACCTGAGCATCGGAAGCTTTCAGCCAACACCGCATGAGCAGCTTTTTTGCGTCAGTCTCGCGCTGGAGATTTTACTATTCCCAACAATCTACTTCTTAAGACGAGACGAAGGGGAAACGACGGTCAGAGACCGCCGCTACAATGAACCGTCCGGCGCGTGGCAGGACATTGCGCAAACAATGCGAAAGAGCGCGAGCGATACGATCGCCCTTTTTCACCGTTTGATCAGTCAATCCGGATTCTACCGCCTGCTGATGTTCTTTCTCTTCATCGGATTCTTGAAGGCGATTTTCCTGCAAATGGATTACGTCTTTCCGAAGTTTGGCGATCGCGAGATGGGATTACATGCACCGGTCGGTAAACTTGCTGGCATAAATGCGATTCTCATTATTGTGCTCGCTCCGGTCGTAGGCGCTCTCACCCAGCGGATCGCCTCGTATCGGATGGTCATCATCGGCAGCATCATCTGCACACTGGGGGTTTTCATCATGGCCCTGCCGGCGGATTGGTTTGTCCCGGCAGCGAACGGCGTATCCGGACACGTTCTTGGCCACGGTTATCTGCGACTGAGCGGCCAAATTAACCCGTACTATATAATGTCCGCGCTCTATCTGACCGTTTTTTCCATTGGTGAAGCGTTCTATTCGCCGCGGGTTTATGAATACGCTGCGGCGATTGCGCCGCCCGGCCAGGAAGCTTCCTACGGAGCCCTTGCCTACATTCCGTTTCTGGTTGGCAAGCTCCTGATCGGAACAAGCGGGTGGATACTCGCCGCCTTCTGTCCCGAACAGGGCCCATGTCGTCCACAAATGCTGTGGTTGATCTTCGCGTTCGCCGCCTCCGTAGCACCGATCGGATTGCTTGTCTTCCGGCGATTTATCCAGGTGCACGAAGCTGGAAGAGCCGACTAATGCCGGAAATCCCAAAATCCAAATCCCAAGTCCCAAACAATTTCCAAAACTCAAAATCTAAAATTCTAGATAAACACGACGGAGTCGCTCGACGTTTTAGGTTTTGACCTGGAGATCTTTTCTGGAATTTGGAGCCTGAGATTCTAAGCTCAAATTGAACTTTTCCCGGCTGGGTACTGTCGTATTTTCACCTGTGATCCAATTGCCGAAGCGCCCGCCACCTTCCTCGCGTGGAATGTTGGTTTTCTGCGGAATAATTTTTGCCGCGTTGCTCGGCGTCTTGATTTTTCTCAATCTCGCGCGCGGCCAGGCCACGACCGTCTCGCCTACTCCATCGACCTCTATGACAACTCCTTCATCCACTGATCAAGCGTCCAACAAACCTTCCGCGGACGAGCTGAAGAAAAAACTGACTCCGGAACAGTATCACGTCACTCAGCAATGCGGCACCGAGCCGCCGTTCCGAAACGAGTACTGGAATAATCATCGCGCCGGTATTTACGTCGATGTTGTCAGCGGAGAACCCCTCTTTACTTCCCTCGACAAATTCGACAGCGGCAGCGGATGGCCAAGTTTCACCAAGCCGATCGAGAATGGCCATGTCAGCGAGAAAACCGATCGCACTTTCGGCATGGAACGGACTGAAGTCCGAAGCAACAAGAGCGATTCCCATCTTGGGCACGTTTTTGATGACGGTCCGACCGACAAAGGCGGCATGCGGTACTGCATCAACTCCGCCGCTTTGCGTTTCATTCCGGTCGAGAAATTGAAGGAAGAAGGCTACGGGCAATTTCTGCCGCTTTTCGAAAGCAAAAAGTAACCGCGGCAGCTGCTTTCCTATAATCGCAGCGCGGCGTGAACGGATCAGTGTCTGACACTGAAGTGATTTATGGCGAGACGGTGACCTCCTCGGAACTCTTCGTCGGATCGATTTTCAAGACTAGCGCCGTAACGAAACGCGATCTTCCATGAGAAGATTTTGATCATTTCGAGGGTCTTCGCCGTCTAATCAGATGGGAAGTTGATGGGATCATGCACAGAATTCGTCATCCCTCGAAGCGGTCGTCGCATTTGAGTTTGTGGCTCGGTCTGGTCGCGGCCCTCGCGGTGGTGGTCGGGTTTCTTAATTACAGCAGCATGCTCGCCGACAAGAAAAAGTCCGGCAGTTACAATTACCTCAAACAGGTGCCGAGCGATTCCGTTCTGCGCGGCCGGTTAAAGGACGAGCAATATCGCGTTACCCGGCAGGGCGCCACTGAGACCGCTTTTCGAAACCAGTACTGGAACAACACGCGTCCTGGCATTTACGTCGATGTGATCACCAACGATCCGCTTTTCAGTTCTCTCGATAAATTCGACGGCGGCACCGGACGGCCGACCTTCAGCAAGCCGATTGCGCCGCACGCGGTTTTCGAGCAATCCGACAATTCCGACGGAATGAACCGGGTGGAAGTCAGGGCAAAGTTAAGTAACTCACACCTCGGTCACCTGTTTTCGGACCCGACTTCGCCCACCGGCGAGCGTTACGCCATTAATTCGGCCGCGCTGCGCTTCGTCTCCACGGACAAAATGCAAGCCGAGGGATATGCCGGGTATCTTTCTTCGTTCGAAAAAAAGGAGTGACGCCACCGGCGCTTTTTTGATTCACTGACTGGCCGAGGCCTAAATGAACGGCGGTCGAATCAAGAGCGATGAAACGTCACGCATCAGCCTGACCATCGGCGCCGTCGTGGCCGTTTTGGCGGTCGCCGTCATCGTTTACTTTGTCGCTTTCGCTCACAGCGCGGCCAAACAGCAAACCGGGTTTGATCCGAACCGGCCAGTGCCGGACGACGCGATGCTGCGCAAGCGCCTCACTGTTGATGAGTATCACATCACCCGCGAAAACGGGACCGAGACCGCATTCAAAAATAAACTCTGGGACAACACCCGCCCGGGAATTTACGTCGACGTCATCACCGGCGAGCCGCTCTTTTCTTCGGCCGATAAATTCGACGGCGGAACCGGCCGGCCCACCTTCAGCAAACCGGTCTCGCCTGATTTGATCGTGCAACGGGACGATAATTCCTACGACATGCACCGGATCGAGGTTCGCGCGAAGCGGAGTGACGCCCATCTTGGTCATTTGATTCCGGATCCAACATCGCCAACAAAAGAGCGCTACGCAGTAAACTCGGCTGCGTTCCACTTTATTGCCGTGGAGGACATGGATAAGGATGGCTACGGCGCCTACAAATCCTTGGTGCCGCAAGCCGCCCAAAAATAGGTAGCGGCGATTGACCCCAATCGCCGCGGCGGTTCGATAAACCGCCGGACGAAATTAATGCGACGGTCACCGACCGCCGCTACAATGCGGCGATGTCGATCCCTGCGGCTGGCGCTCATAACAATGCCTCGCGAAACGATTCGACCAAGTCTCAAGAGACACTGGGACTTATCGCCGGCATCGCCTGCTTCACCAGTTGGGGGTTGATTCCAGTTTACTGGAAATTGCTGGTTGCTGTTTCCGCGACTGAGATCCTGGCCCATCGTTTTGTCTGGACGACAGTTTTTCTTTCGCTGGTGCTCAGCTGGCAGAACCGCTGGAGCGAGGTTGCTGGCTACATTCGATCGCGTCAGGCGCTCATTTATTGCCTGACCGGCGGTGTTGCCATCAGTTGTAACTGGTTCGTTTTCATCTGGGCGGTAAACATCGGCCACGTGATTGAAACCAGTCTCGGCTACTTCATGACACCGCTCATGAACGTTCTTTTCGGCGCGCTTTTCCTTCGCGAACGCCTCACTCGATTCCAGCTTATTTCCGTGTTGCTCGCCCTGCTCGGAGTTTTGAACCTCACTTTGGGTTACGGACGATTTCCATGGATTGCCGTATTGCTTTGCCTTTCATTTGGATTTTACGGGCTGCTCCGCAAGAAGTCCGGCACCGCGGCCATTCCCGGCCTGTTTATCGAAACGATCCTGCTGCTTCCATTCGCGGTCATTTTCCTCGTTTATCTTCAATCCTCGGGAATGCTGGTGTTCGGCCGCGCCGGCTGGTGGTTGTCGAGCCTGCTTGTCAGCACCGGGGTTGTTACTGCTGTGCCGCTCTTCTGGTTCGGATACGCGACCCGGCATCTTCGCCTGATCACGGTTGGTTTCCTTCAATATCTCTCACCCATCGGGTCGTTTTTTGTCGGGCTCTTTCTTTATCACGAACCGTTTACTCACGGCCAACTCGTCACCTTCATTCTGATTTGGATCGCGCTGGCGATTTTTACTGCCGAAGCGGTCATGCGCTGGCGATCCGCTCGCGTTCGCGAGATCGACACCTGCGCGTTCGAATCCTCCGCGCTCGATTAGATAGCAATCTAACCACGAATTAACACTAATGGACACGAAGGTCTGCTGATGCAGACCCGTACTCATTCTGTTAGGAACGACGGCTACTGGCGATTGATGTCAATCGCCACTACCTTACCCGCGCAACCATGAAGGAAGACGATTTTCAATACGCGATTGAAAATACTCAGGTAATTGTCGCCCCCGAGCAAAAGATCGCCACGTTCGGCACCACCAGCTTCCGCTTCTACCTGATCTCGGAATTGATGGACCGCGCGAATGAGGTTCGAGTTCGCGACGGAAAAATTCACGCGGATCGTCCGCAAATTCTGACGCCAGATCACTTAAGCCGCCTTTTGCTCGAAGGTTTCGGCGAGAAAGCGCAACGTTACGCGGAGCAACTCCGCGAGCGCTCGCAGCGATTCGCAGTGCTCCGCTACGGTTTTCAGTTTCGAAAGACTGACGTTACCGAACAAATGTTTCGCGATCCGATCGAATCTGTGATCGAGCGAACGAAATCATATGTTGAACATCAGGACGATTCGCTTAGCGCGGTGATTCAAGGAGTCGACGACGCCTGGGAGGTCTGTCTCCTTAAGTTTACCATCGACATGATCGAACGCTCCAGCGGGGGCAACATGGGTGACTTCCGCAAGCGCGGATTAATTTAAGGAGTTCGCTTTCGATTTTAGCAGATGGCTTTGGCAAAATGCATTGGATGCGGCGGGCTGTTTCCGGACATCGAAGGGCCGACCCATCGGTATATGGAGTCATCGGCTGGCTGTTGGGCCGCTTATGGAGAAGTGCTGGCCCGTGAATACAGCAATGCCGCGTACGCCGTTACTCATCGCCTCAGCGTTGATACCTACGCCGTGCAGCATCCAGGACATCCCTCGCCGCAAAGCATCCAGTCAGTCGCGCGTCATCTCATTCGACTTTGTCTCCTGCTGGAACATAAACTCGAGGAGCACCGCGCGAATGACGCAATGCTGGCGGCAACAAAGTCGAAGTTCGTGTGGCTCACTCCCCCATCCCGCCGCGGTATGATCAGTGTTGCCGAAGTGCATCGGGCGGCAAATGCGGACGAACACATCGCGCTCGTTCGAGAGTGGGCTCAAAGCGCGTGGGCGGCATGGAAACCGCATCACGCGCAAATTCAGGCCTGGCTGCCAACTGAATTTGTCCGGCAATGATGTGTGAATCGTTCACCTAAATCTGGGGAGCACACGCGCCCTCGCGCGTTGATTGTCGCGCCCTCGCGACAACAATCTTAAAAGCTATACACATCTCGACAGCGGCGAGCCGCCGCTATCGGCATGCGATCCACAATCCAATTCGTCCCTACCTTTTATACCGCCGCATTAGTTTGAAAAATCGAATCGTGTCGCGGACCGGGTGAATGCTGCTCACTTCGTCCGAGTAAACCGTGCTGATTGGAACCGACGCGATTCGAAATCCTTTGCGGCTGGCAATGATCAGCATCTCGGTTTCATAGTCGAAACGCGCGGCGCCGCCGAGTAATTCAGGAATCAATTCCCGATGCAACAAACGGTAACCGCATTGGGTATCGGGAATTTCCTGGCCGCAAACCGCACTGATTTGTTGACTCATCCACCGATTCACAAAACGTCGCACTCGCGGCATCGACGAGACGTCGGACATTCGATTCCCGAGAATCAACTTTGGCTTGTCGCTCGCCAGCGCCGCCTCAACGAAGCGATCGATCTCTTCCGGCCGGTGTTGGCCGTCGGCATCGAGAATAATTACCAGGTCGAACTGTCGATCCATCCAGTGACGCAAACCGGTCTTGATCGTTTCGCCCTTACCCTGATTGGCTTCGTGAACGATGACTTCGGCGCCGGCTTTTCGCGCGGACTCGGCCGTCTTATCGACAGATCCATCATCAACCACCAGGACATCGGCAAGCGTCTGTCGCGTGCGGCGGACGACTTCGCCAATGTGTTTCTCTTCGTTGTAGGCGGGGATAACTGCTGCGATTTTTGTCTTGTTTTCTGTCATGTTGAACGAAGCGAAACAACTCTGAGCATTGGCTCTGCCTAAACTCTGAGAAAGTCAGAGATTCTTCGCTACGCTCAGAATGACAAGCAAAAGCTGTGGCGGTAGCTGTCCCGGCTGCGCAGGCGAGACGTCTGCCACCACAGAAATCACAACCGCTTCAGCGTTTGACGGGATGAAAATCGGACGCGTGATACGAGCTGCGCACCAGCGGACCCGATGCGACGTGTTCGAATCCTTTTTTACGCGCGATCTCACCGTAGAGATCGAACTGCTGAGGCGCGATGAATTCCACCACCGGCAAATGATTCGGGGTTGGGCGAAGATATTGTCCCATTGTCAAAACCTGGCAACCGGTTTCGCGCAAATCGTCCATCGCTTGAAAAATTTCCGGTTCCGTCTCGCCCAACCCGAGCATAATCCCGCTTTTCGTTACAGTTTCCGGCGACAATTCCTTGGCACGCTGTAAAACGCGCAACGAAGTCCGGTACTTCGCCCGCGAACGCACCAGCGGTGTAAGACGCTCAACCGTCTCCAAGTTGTGATTGTAAATCTCCGGCTGCGCGTCGAGCACAGTCTGGATACAGGAGTCGTCGGCATGAAAATCCGGGACCAACACCTCAATGATGATGGACGGATCCATTTGCCGAATCGCACCGATTACGCGCGCGAAATGGTTTGCGCCGCCGTCCTGTAGATCATCGCGAGCCACCGCGGTAATGACGACATGTTTCAGTTTCATTCGCTGCACCGCCTCAGCGACGCGTTGCGGCTCATCCTCTTCCAACGCGAATGGTTTCGCCGTAGTTACCGCGCAGAACCCACACGCGCGCGTACAACGGTCGCCCGCGATCATGAACGTTGCCGTACCCTGGCTCCAACATTCCCAGCGGTTTGGGCACTGCGCACTTTCACATACGGTGTGCAGTCGCAGATCGGAAATGAGCGTTTTCGTCGAAAAGAAAACCGGGTTTGAGGGCAAGCGGACCTTTATCCACGACGGTTTGTGCGGCTGATGCAGCGCCGGATCGATCTTCGCGCACGACATTGTCGGCCAAATTAACGAGCGCCCTGGCGAAAAGCAACCACCGCCGGTCTGAAGATGATTCGTTTCTTCTTTGAAATTAGCCGGTTCTCACCTCTAGTTTCTTCATGTCACTTTCGTCGGACGCGCTCAATATTCTTCACGAATGGGTGAAGTCCGAGAGTCTGCGCAAACACTGTTACGCGGTCGCCGATTCAATGAAATACTTCGCCCAACAGCACGGCGAGGATGTCGATCTTTGGGAGGCAGTCGGCCTGCTTCACGATATGGATTACGAAAAACACCCAAATCTGCCGGTAGGGGCGATTGACCCCAATCGCCCATCATTAATTAAAGCGGGCGGTTCAGATGAACCGCCCCTACCTGGCAGCTCTACCGAAGGTCACCCGTTTGTCGGTGTGCAATGGCTGCGGGAGCATGGCTGGAGCGATGAAGTTTGTCGCGCGATTCTGTCCCACGCGGATTATTCCGGAGTCACTCCGGAGTCCAACCTGGAGAAAACGTTACGCGCAGTCGACGAGCTCAGTGGTTTCGTCGTGGCAGTTGCTCTCGTTAGGCCGACCAAGAGCATTCATGATGTCGATCTCGCGGCAGTGAGAAAGAAAATGAAAGACAAAGCATTCGCCCGCGCGGTGAACCGGGAGGAGATCGTGCACGGCGGCGAACAGCTTGGGATGCCCCTCGACGATGTCATCACCAACGTCATCGCCGCGCTCCAGGCCGATGCCGATCGCCTCGGCCTCGCCGGGAAAACCACGAATGAACACGAATAAACACGAAGGTTTGCCGATGCAGCAGGTGATCATTCCTTGACAGATGGACTGAAACTCGCCGCTCGTTCCAGAATTCTATCGAGCTCGGAGAGCTCGATCCACCTACAGACCAAAGTGGTGGAACGCGCTCTCCGAGCGCGTTTCCGCAGACCATCCTCGCTGCGGAAGTTGGATTTATCACACATCGACACGAAGGTCCGAGGTGAATACCTGACCGCTCGGTGATTCGTGTTCATTCGTGCTTGCCGAGCCGTAGCCGCGGCGGAGGCTGGTCAATTCGTCGTTGAATTCTTCGCGCGGAATCAGCGGGTCGCACCCGGAACCGTCTTGTGTTGCTGGAACAACGCTAGGTGTTTTTGGTAGTCCCGTCTTTCGTCCTCGCGAACTTTTGTAGCGTTCATTGCTTGTTGTTCGCAACGAATCGCGGAATCGAAATTGCCGGCGTCCGCTTCGGCTGTGGCCAGAACGTCGATCAGTTCCCCATCCGACCAGGCCATGAGTCTGCAAGCAGTCGTCGCATCCAAGATAGCTTTTTGCACGCTTTGAATCGTCGGGTCCGGGCAATACAAATGCAGCAGTGCCCGGGTGTTGTAAGCCCTGGCGAGAGCGTCCAGTCGCGGTTGAATGCTGATACAATGCTCGACCTCTTTCATGCTGACTGCACAACGCCCAAGAAAGAGATTCGCCTGGGCTCGGAGGAGAGCCGCTTCAACCACAGTGGAGTCCTGCTTAAGTACTCCTTCGCAATCCTGGACTGCGGCTTCATAATGGTGTTGCTGCATCAGCACCTCCGCTCGAACAAATAAGGCTGGCCAGTAGGTGGGATCCGTCTGGATGGCTGCGTCTACATTCTTGCGCGCGCCAGCAAGGTCACCCTGGAGCAGCTGGTCTTGCGCATGGTCAACCACCTTGACCACATTCGCGTTCCGACCAAAACCAACTTCTATTTCGATCGGGCGCGCCGATGCGATCCTGCACACAACAAAGAGGATGACAGTAAGGGGGACGAGTCGCATGTCGCCCTCTTAACATAGCCGCCGCGAATCTCGCAAGTGCAGCATTAAATGGTGGTGGCGGTTCGCCGAACCGCCCACGATTGGGGTATCCGCCGCTCCTGAATCAACCGCGCAGTGCTTCGGTAAAGCGAATCAACTCGTCCGTGACTTGTTCGATTCGCGTGACAACTTTTTTGTCTGCGACTTTGTCGCCGTCGAAGGCGTCACCCGTGGCGTAAACAAAGCGCGGAACGATGACGGTACGGAAATCGAGCATCAAACTGTTGGCGTAGGCCATCACTGCCATGTAGCTGCTGTTTCCTCCGGCAGCGCAAAGAAAAGCGACAATCTTTTCCTCCCAGGAACTCCCGGTTAGCTCGATCATGTTTTTGGCTGCGGCAGCCACATCGTAATTATATACCGGAGCCGCAATCAAAATACCGTCCGCCGATTGGATTGCTTTGTTCAACTGTTTCGCGCCGGCAAGACCGTAACATTTGTCCGCATCGCACAGCGGCAAGTCGAGCTCCTTGATGTCGAGCCAGTCGCAATTCACCTTTCGTTTCTGCAAATACGCAAACGCGACCTGCCCCATTCGCCGGCTGTTGCTGTCGGGATTGCCACTAGTGCTGACGACGAGATACTTCGGCATGAACGATCGCCAAGCTTAACCAACCCTTCAAAATTGCCAATCGCGGTATTGAATTCAGTTAGGAGACTTGACGGAGGACTCTGTGCACGCAGGTGATAGGATGGCCGTCAGAGCGACGAAACCGCAGGCAGCGACTGATCAACGCGCGTTTCGGCGGCTCAAGTTCTGGGTTTGGTTTCAAGAACGCACCCGGCCCACAGACCTTCAGGTCACTTTGTTCTGGGCGGGTGTGATCGGATTCTGCGGCGGGCTTTCGTCAATCGCGTTTCGGGCGGGAACGAGCGCAGTCCACCAGATTCTCACCGGCCATTCCACTCCGGGTCTCGTTGAATCGTTTATTGAATTGCCACCGTGGATGCGGGTGGCAATTCCTGCCTTGGGTGGCCTCGTCGCGGGCGCAATTCTCCAATTTGGCGCTCGGTCGCGCAGTCGGATTCCGACAACGGATTACATGGAGGCAGTGGTCCTCGGTGACGGCCGCATCTCGACACGACGCACTCTGGTGAAAACTCTGTCGGCGCTGTTCACGATCGCATCGGGCGGATCGATCGGGCGAGAAGGTCCGCTGGTTCAGCTTTCATCAGTCATTGCTTCCGGACTTGGCCGTCTCCAAAAATGGTCAACGCCGCGGCTGCGATTGCTCGTCGGTTGCGGCGCGGCTGCCGGAATCGCTTCCGCTTATAACGCGCCAATCGCAGGAGCGATTTTCGTTGCCGAAATTGTTCTCGGCTCCATGGCGATGGAAATGCTCGGGCCTCTTATTTTTTCCTCCGTGGTCGCGACACTCACGGTGCAGGGATTTCTTGGAAGCGCACCGCTGTACGAGATCCCGCCTTTTCAGTTGAACCGTAATTGGGAGATCGTTCCCTATTTGTTGCTGGGGCTTGCCGCGGGGCTGGTAGCTCCGTGGTTCATTCGATTGTTGCGCACAACGGAAGAATGGGTCGGCCGCATGGCCGCGCCCATTTATATCAAGATGTTCGTCGGAGGATTAATCGTAGGAGCGCTGGCGATCTGGCACCCGGAAGTATGCGGCAATGGTTACAGCACCGTGAGTGGCATCTTGCATGGCCAATGGCTTTGGCAAACGCTCGCTGTCATTTTCGTTTTTAAAATCCTGGCAACGACGGCCACGTTCGGTTCCGGTGCGGTTGGCGGCGTGTTTACGCCCACACTTTTTATCGGCGCGAGTCTCGGTTTTCTCTTCGGAACGGCCGCCCAGCATGCGTTGGGGAATTTGCCGGTCAATCCAAGCGCGTTCGCCCTAGTCGGAATGGGCGCATTTCTCGCCGCCGCCACCCATGCGCCTATCATGGCCATCGTCATGATTTTTGAGATGACTCTCGATTATCAAATTATCCTGCCCTTGATGCTCGCCTGCGTCGTCGGGTACTACACGTCCGTCAGCATCGAGAAACGCTCGATTTACGCCGAGGCTCTGAAGCGCAAAGGCGCGGGCGATTACCGCCGGCAACTGGCTGAGCTTCACGTTCGCGACTTAATGAAACCAAAACCGTTGACCGTCGCGCCGACGGCCGGGTTCGCGGAAATTGGCGAAAAATTCATCGCCACCCGGTTTAATTATCTTTACGTGACGGATCACAACCACTTTCTGGGCGTGATTTCGCTTCACGACATAAAGAATTTCCTGAACACGCCCGAGCTGGCAACGGTGGTTATCGCCAGAGATATTTTGCGCGAATCCTTTCCGGCGCTGGGTCCTGACGCATCCCTCAGCGAAGCGCTGGAACGATTTAGCCACCACGACGGCGAACGTCTGCCGGTAATTTCCGAGGCCAACGGCCATGTGTTAATTGGCAGCGTATCGAAAACGGATGTCATCCTCGCGCTCGCGGGCAGTAACACGCGATCGGCAACTGCCGGTTCGGCCTCGGGCTAGCTCTCTGTGCTCTGTTCTGGTCACATGTCACTCGTCACCTTCTCTACGGCGCTAGAATAATTTTCCCACTGTATGGATCTTTCACCGGCGTCCCCGGCTGAAAGCCGCGAACGTCGATGTAACCGCTGTCCGGTGCGTACGGACTGGTCACAAAGCCTTTCTTGCCAGGAACAGGTATTCCATACCGAAAGTCGTCCCCTTTCTGCGAACTCGCCTTTGTCGCGGCGCGCGTGTTGCGTTCGTTAGGTGGTGCGCCTGCGCCGGTATTCTCCGCTGAGGTTGACCCTGAAGGCGGAGTTGGACTCTGGGTTGCCGTTGCGCCTTTCGACCCTTGCCTGCTTGAATGAGATCGCGGATGTGGAGTGGGTTGAGGCTGGCTGAACGCACGTTTCATCGATCGAAAAAATTTCTCGAACGGCCCGGGCTCATTTGTTGCAGCGTCGACAATTCCCGCGCCCACCCACAAGATCGATATCGTCACGACCACCGCCTGTAATTTCCCCTTCACCTCCTCGAATTAAATCGCAGCTGCCGCGAAAATGCCAGCAGATCACGATGCCAAGTCGTAAAAGCTTGTTGTCATCGCATTCGACTGAGACCATGTCGCACCGACCATGAAAATTCTCACCATCATTGCTCGCCTGATTCTCGGACTGACGTTCACGTTCTTCGGCGCCAATTTAGTTTTTCATTTTCTGCCCATGCCGCCACCGCCACCCGGTCTGGCTGGTGACTATAGCAAGGTGTTCGCCGCCAGCGGCTTGATGGGCGCGGTCGGCGCGATGCAACTGCTGAGCGGAGTTCTTTTGCTGATCGGCCGTTTCGTCCCGCTGGCGCTAACCATTCTCGCCGCAGTTATCTTCAACATTTTGGCATTTCATCTTCTGATGGACTTGTCCGGTATCGGACCGGGAGTTGTCGCAACCGTTCTGGAGCTCTTTCTGATTTGGTCGTATCGCGAGCGATTTTCCGGAATTTTGCGGCCGTAGAAACCCGTCGTAGCCTTGGCACTCTGCGCCGGTGAACTAGATTTTTCTAGAATCGTAGGCCCAGTGAAGTAACGCCTGCCTCTGTCGCGGCCGACAATTTGCGTCGCGTCGCGCGCAATGTTTCTTCAACTGGGCCACGTGACGCCGCACCGCGCGCCAGCGTTTGATCTGCCGGAGATCATCCGGACAACGACGGCCCGAATAGTACCGGCAATACCATTGGAACCAGCCCCGCGGATCTTCGTGGTAAATCCACCCCTTTCTTCGCCATTCCGAAAGCGGCTGCGACGCGTCTACGCCGAAATAATTCAACGATGCCCGATGTCGATCCTTGGACAGCCTCGCTTTCTTAAACCAGCTCGTCGGGAATTCCCGGCGACAATCAGTCATGTATTTGCCGCCGAAAACTCCGAGCTCGAGCATTTGTCTCGGCGTTAGTTGGGGTTTGAATCCGCTCCGAAATTGCCGGCCCAGCAGTTTCGTTCGCCAATAGACATAGCCCTTCTGCATTTTGTCGTTCACTCGCACGCGGACCGGCTTCAATTGCGGACCGCCCGATCAAGCTGGAAGCGTGAACGAAACAATTTCATTCGCCGCGCGATGATTCGACCAGAAATTGTTGCCATCGAACGTCAACGAACGCGCCGGGAACGGCATTGTCGCCAAGTCCTGGACTTCCGGAGTCTCTTCCTTTGGATCGAGTCGTGAAATCCACCATTGTTCCTCGCCCGGCTTCGCTCCACTCTTGAATCGCTCCGGCGTCGGGGGCCCGCTTGCGTACTGCGGTCTCGGAACATTCTCCGTTCCGCGCAATACAAAAAGCGCGTCGTTTACGAACACATGACCGCAAATTTCCGCGCCGACATTGATCTTGCGGACAATGTTTCCGTTCTTATCCAGCTTCAGAATTCGTTGTTCGTACCATTGACTCAGGTAGAGATTTTTTCCGTCATAACTGAGATACGAGCCAGCGAGATCCGGGCAGGCGAAAAGTTTCGTGAACCCGTCTTTGGAATCGTAACGATAAACGTAGCGATCGTCGTTCAATCCTTTTCCGATCGTGACATGCACCGCTCCATTCGTGGCCACGGCCGCCCAAACCACGCCTGGCGGATCGACTTCGCTCGACACTCTGCAATTTTCGCTCTCGATTTTATAAAGTGTGCCGAGATCGCGAGAGCTTAGCCAAAATTGGCTCCCGTCCCATGCCAGCGCCTGCGGCGTGACCGCCGGTGATTTCAATCGCTTCCGCTCGTTGACCGTTGGAAGTTTCATTGACTGGAACCTATCATTGCCAACGCTCTCGTAAAATCATCGACGCTCAAGGAGCTTCCACACCGCTAAGAATCCCGCCGAGGTGCCCGGTCACCGTGATCATCATCAGTGCGATCACCATAACGAGGAAATAAGAGACGCCCGGACTTTCATTCTTTTGCCGGAGCCGCCGCCGGTTCCACCAGAGGACAAGAATCAGCCCGGCGGTAGTCAGCGCGCAAACAAGATGCAATTGCAGATTACCTTTGAGGCGTGCACCTTCGAGTTGCCATTGCCAGGCTCCGAGGCCGGAGGCAATTGTGAATGGCAAACTCAGCGCAGCACTGAGAAGATTGAAGTAGGCGACAGCTGCGAATGCCGGCTGCTTACGCCACATCGCCAGCACTTCGAAAACCGCGCTGGCGATGAAGAGCGCAATCGGAAAATGAACGATGACCGGGTGCTGGGCGTGTCGCGCAAGGAGGGCGGCCCTGAGATCGAATGGATTCAAGGCCGCCGCCATCAAAGAATCTGAGATCACATTCATTTCTCGACCACAATTGTCCCCGTCATTTTCGGATGGACCGAGCAAAAATACGTGTAAGTGCCAGGGGCACCTGTTATGACGCTGAATTCCTCATCGGTGTCGAGCGCCGGCGATTTCTTGAACTGCTTCTCGACGCTGACGACGGTGTGAGGTTCTTCGTCGTGATTGATCCAGGTAATCCTCTCACCCGACTTCACCGTTATCGTTTGCGGAGTAAAGGCAAAGTCTTTGATTTCGATTCTGTTGTCCCTCGGCGCCGCGCTCGCGGAGCCCACGTCGTCAGCGCGGCTGAAGACCAGGAAGTTTAGGAATACGAGGCCGAACAAAAGTGCGGCCAGTCTGTTTTTGGGAGTTAATGCTTTCATAGTTTTAGTGCTGATTGGTTGAGTTCCTCTAACTAAGATTGGAATCGACGATCGCCAGTGCAGTCTTGCCCTGTTTGTACTGCACGCTCGTTAGGCCGAGCATGCTGCGCAGCTTCTCGGCCGGAACTTTCATTGGTCCGGGCGATGCCGCCATGCCTGGCGCTGGCTGCGGGAAGGCGGTCGACATCGCGGTGTGAAACGTCACGTTGCCTTCCACTTTCTGAAGGACTTGATGGATGTGACCGTTCAAAACCGTGACCGACCCGAAACGTTTCAAATGCCCGAGCGCTCTCTCGCTATCACCGGTCCCCCAACCCCAATTTGGGTACACCGTCCAGAGCGGAATGTGGGCGAAGACGACAATCGGCTTGTCAGCGCTGAGGCCCTTTAGATCGGCTTCGAGCCATTCGAGTTGTTCGTCCCCGAGTTGGCCAAGTCCCCCAGCCTGAAGATTGAGCACGTTAACTAATCCGATGAAGTGAACGCCGTTCTTCTCGAAGCTGTACCAACCCGAACCCTTGGCCTCGACTTTGTCCAGGTAACGGTCTCGATAGAGTTTGCCGCCATCGTTGAGAACGTCGTGCTCGCCGGGAACGTAGAAAACGTCCTTGGTCCGGCAGCTCTTGAGCACTTCGTCGAAAGTGTCGAACTCTTCAGGCTTTGATAACTGCGTGATGTCACCCGTGTGAATCAAGAAGGACGGAGGTGTCGGCATCGCGTTGATGCGGTCCAGCGCAATCTTGAATGTTTCCGTAACATCTTTGTTAGCTTCCTTGTTGAACCCGATGTGACTGTCGCTGATCTGAAGAAAACTCAAATCAGTCGCCGCGAGTGAAGACGCGCCAGCCTTGGCGATTTGAGCCAGGGTCCTTGAGACAAGGACACCCCCGCTGACCGTCCAAAGCACCCCGGTGCCTGCCCAGGCCATGCACTTTAGGAAGCCCCTGCGGTCAATACCGTCCTGTTCTAAATTGTGGAGAATGTGATCGTGATCTTTCATAATACTTACCTTTCTGATCACCATGACCGCTCGGCGGGCGGCGTTATTCCCGGCCCAGGAAATATTGTGGTGTTGGGAATAAAATTCAGACTTTCGCAGTCTGCTTTCTTATGATTGAAGACAACGAAACGTGTTCCGACTATTCGAGTCTCCGCGCCTAAGCGAGTTCGAGAGCAAGGTGTTGCTGCATCTCGAAGCAGCTTACAACCTGGCGCGATACTTAATGCGCAACGATCAGGACGCCGAGGACGTCGTGCAGGAAGCGTCCCTGCGCGCGTTTCGGTTCTTCCAGAATTTTCGGGGCGAAAACAGTCGCGCCTGGTTTTTGCAAATCGTTCGAAACACTGCCTTCACCGCACTCAAAAAGAATCGTATGGATGAAACGAACATCGCCTTCGATGAAGAAATGCACGGCGGACAAATTCCGCCGATGGATGCCGGCGCCAAACTAGACCGCGCCCTGGACCGACAAACCGTACGGGCCGCGATTGAGCAATTGCCGCCCGAGTTTCGCGAAGCCATTACTTTACGCGAGCTCGAAGACTTGTCTTACAAGGAAATCGCGGACATCGCCGGAATTCCCATCGGCACGGTCATGTCTCGGATCGCTCGCGCGCGTAACCAGCTTCAAACAATCCTCTCCCAATCCTATCCACAATGAGCCACGATCAGATCCGCGAACTTCTTCATGCCTACGTCGACGGCGAGCTCGATTTGATTAACGCCCGCGAAGTCGAGCAACACCTCGGCAGCTGCGAAAAATGCCGTCACGAGGAAGAACGAATCCGAGCGCTGCATGAAGCGGTAACGAATGACGCGATTGCTTATCGTGCGCCTGCGCATTTGAAGAGAAATATTCGCGCGGCCTTGCGACGCGAAGAGAGCGCCGAAGATAAGAGCTTCTCGTTCTGGCCGATTCTTATGGCTGGCGCTAGCCTCGCCGTGCTTATGCTCAGCGCGGTATTCTTCTTAACAAGCCGGACGTCACATGAGGGCGCAATCGCGGATGAAGTCATTGCAAATCATGTTCGCTCGCTTCTCGCGACACACCTCGTTGATGTTACGTCATCCGATCAGCACACGGTCAAGCCGTGGTTTGAAGGCAAAATCGATTTCGCGCCGGAGGTTCGCGATTTCGCCCTGAGCGGGTTTCCTCTTGTTGGCGGCCGCCTCGATTATCTCGACGGCAAAACAGTCGCCGCGCTCGTTTATCAACGGAATAAGCATCCGATCAACGTCTTTGTAATGCCCGCATCCGAGAACCACGACAAACCGCCCGTTTCCATCACTCGTCGCGGATACAACGCGTTTCATTGGACGCGAGGTCAGATGGAATACTGGGTCGTCTCCGATCTCAACCAAACTGAACTACGTGAGTTCATTGGTCTCTTATTCTCTAAGTTGTAGCTTTTTCTCAACCTCCGCGACGAGCCCTGAAGGACTCCGCCCCAAATCAACTGTGACGACTCTCTCGCCTGGAGTTGGTTTTTCCAAATCGGCAAATTGAGAATCGCGGAGTTTTGGTTGCAAACTACTTTCCCTGTGAGGCAATCAGGGCCATCATCGAAATCTCATGGCAGGGGTGATTGTGATTGTTGGATACCGGCCCAAGCCGGGTAAAGACAAAGAATTACTGGAGCTCGTCCGCAATCGCGTCCCCACTCTGCGCAAGGAGGGTCTCGTCACTGACCGCGTGCCGACCATCATGCGGGCGCGCGACGGTACAATTGTCGAGGTTTCGGAATGGAAATCGCGAGAAGCGATCGATGCCGCCCACCAGAATCCAAATGTTCTTGCGATGTGGAATAAATTCTTTGCGACCTGCGATTGCGTTCCGCTCAATACTCTAAAGGAAGCAGAAGAAATGTTCGCAGCCTTCGAACCAATTCAAGAATGAATAGAAGAGATGCTCGCCACGCCGTAGCCCGCGTCGTGGGCGAAGGCGGGTTTGCTGGATTTGAGCCAATCAAAGAATGATTGAAAGAGATGTTTGCCTCGCCATAGCCCTGGCCAAGCCAGGCGGCGGTGAGTTCGCCGGCTTGGAACCACTCCAGGATAAATCTCTGACATCTGAAATCTGATCTCCGCCCATGAAGGCGCGCAGCTTCATCCTCACCCTGCTGGCTATGATCGCGTTCGCGAGTAATTCCCTGCTCTGTCGCGCCGCACTCAAGCAAACCTCAATCGATCCGGCGACTTTTACATTCATCCGCATTTTGTCCGGGGCAGTGATGCTATGGATGATTCTACAGATTCGAAAATCGCCATCTGCTGTAGCGGCGGTCTATGACCGCCGAGACGATTCGGTCGGCGCTCATAGAGCGCCGCTACAAGGCACTTGGGCTTCCGCCATCGCGCTCTTCATTTACGCGGCGGGTTTCTCGTTCGCGTATGTCGATCTTTCTGCCGGAACTGGTGCGCTACTTCTGTTCGGCGCCGTCCAGGCAACGATGATTTTCGGGGGATTTCGCAAGGGCGAACGACTGGACGCGATTCAAATCGTTGGCCTGATGGTTGCAATAGTTGGGCTGGTTGTGCTCGTTTTTCCAGGAATCCTCGCCCCTCCACTGATCAGCTCGATCTTCATGCTGGCGGCCGGAGTGGCCTGGGGGATTTATTCCCTGCGGGGCAAAGACACGCGTAACGCCATCGCTGCAACTACAGGAAATTTCCTGCGCGCGGTTCCATTCGCCGTTTTGGGCAGCGTCGCCGCGGTCCGACAGATCCACTTTGATTCGTTAGGCACGTTCTACGCAGTTATTTCCGGTGCGATTACATCGGGGCTCGGTTATGTGATCTGGTATTCGGCGTTGCCGGGCTTGAAAGCGATCACTGCGGCAACGGTTCAACTAAGCGTGCCCGTCCTCGCAGCGAGCGGTGGCATTCTTTTGCTCGGCGAGTCGATCACATTGCGATACGTGATCGCTTCCATCGCGGTGCTGGGCGGAATTCTCCTGGTGGTCCTTGAAAAGCGACGGGCTCGTCAGGGATAGAAAATCAGCATCAGGAAGACGGCGAACAGAACGAGATGAATGCAGCCTTGAAGAATGTTCGTCCTG
>Ga0187777_10000931_pt1 | contig 19120 bp, 13 predicted proteins | sample 1015_Q2_SP5_10_M_FD_132416 | JGI IMG/M metagenome (GOLD analysis project Ga0187777, IMG submission 132416) | Tropical peat soil microbial communities from peatlands in Department of Meta, Colombia - 1015_Q2_SP5_10_MG | ecosystem: Environmental > Terrestrial > Soil > Wetlands > Peat | place... | reverse complement strand
GCCGGGGTGATGATCGCGAACATCATCTGGTAGGCGATCAGGACCACCGTCGGAATACCCGACGGCGCGTAGATGGACGAAGGCTCCACGTGCCGGAGGAAGGCGAGGTCGAGGTTCCCGTAGATGCCGTCCGCGCCGCCGCTGAAGCACAACGAGTAGCCGACTGCCCACCACAGCACAGTCGTGATGCCCATCGAGGCGAAGCTCTGGATCATGATCGTCAGGGTGTTCGAGCGGCCCACGAGCCCGCCGTAGAAGAACGCCAACCCAGGCGTCATCAACATCACCAGGCTCGCCGCTAGCAGCATGAACCCCGTGTTCGCTGCGTTGAACATCGATCACCCCTCCTTCTCCGAGAGCTGCATGATCGTGCCGTGTGACCCGGCGGCTGCCTGTCGTCGCCGCGGGTTCGCAGGAGCAGCGCATTCGTCCTCGGGCGCCAGTTCCCTGCAGTCGAGCTGAGGTCACCGCAAGGCGCGCAAGAGCCCACCGATTTCCGTGCCGCGCCTCTCGTCAGCGCACCGCGAGTGCCCCTGGCAAGAATCGAACTTGCGCACGCGGTTTAGGAATCTGATTGCGCCGCTTGCACTGAGCTCTTGGCCTGCTTTCGTCGATGCGCCTCGCGAGGCACCATGCTCGCCTAGTGCGTTGCGCGGCAGGACGGACGCCTTCGTATAGGGCGGTGGTAGTCTCGGCGGCATGCGGCGCGTCGTCGTCGTTGCCGTGGTCGCGGGGACGATCGTTGCCTCGGCCGGGGTCCTTTTCGTCCTCTACGTGCGCGGAGCGTTCGAGCCCTCTCTTGGCTCCCAGTTGCTGAAGGTCGAGCGTGCCGCTGAACCGGGCTGGTACCTGGGGCCGAGCTTCGCCGGTCTGAAGCTGACCGACGTCGAGCCTGCCGCAGGCGAGCGGGTTGCGACCTTCGGGTACGGCGAGTGTCATCGGGTCGGTACGAAATGGAACCCGTTCTCCGACACCAGCTGCGGCTTCCCGCTCCTCGTCGAGACGTGGCGGGTCGAGGGCGACACCGTCGGTAGGTACTACGTCCCAACGCTGGCCAACGGCACCTGCGCCCGTCTCATGCTGCACGGGGTTCCCACGGTGCTCGGCACGACAGGGGTGGTCCTCTTCACGGGCGACGAAGTCGTCGCGCTTGTCGGCCCGCCCGATCTCGTCGGGGCTGCCGCCGTCGCGCTGCGCCGGCCGGGCGGCAGCCGAGCGGCCGCGCTCCCACCGCCCACCACCGGCGCGAGATCTGCTCTCGCTTCGTGCGCCGCTGCGCGGAATGCCTTCACGCCGCTCTCCGCGCGGATCCGGCAGCTCCGGCGCACTTCCCGGCTGCCTCTCGTCACCGCCGGCCCATGGTTTCGCGACGCGCAGCTCATCGGGGCCGACGAGGACGGGGGCACGGTCTCGCTGGACTACGAGAGCTGCGGCGCTCACGCCGACTTCAACACCTGCGACGACCGGCTCTCGATCGTCGTCGGCCCCGCCCAGCCGCAGCTTGTCACGAGTGACCTCCGCGGCGCCGATTGTGAGCGGTTCTCGCTCGCCGGAGCGCCCGGAGTCATCTGGCACAAGCGGATTGACGCGGGAGACGAAGCTGGAATCTACGTCTTCAGCGACCATGCGCTCGTGGCCGCCGCCGATCAGCTCGTGCTCGAGAGCGTGGACATGCGCTTCGTGCGCCTTGCGGCGAAGGCCCTCAAGCCGGCCGACGCCGAGACGCTGCCAGCACCCGCCTACAACGCAGCGCGCCTGCTCGCGCTCTGCGCCAGGACAACCACCGTCTAGGAGCAGTGCATCACGCCGGCCAGTGTCGGACGATCGAGATGCCCCGGGCGAGACTCGGCCCACGCAGCAGCGGTTGCCAGAACCCGCTTGCACTGAGCTCTTGGCCCGCTGGGCGAATGGGTTCCGGGCTCCCCAGTCGCCGAGCGTTCTCGATGAGAGCTCGTGCGACGGGAGTGTCGAGGCACGACGTGTCCAGCTAAGAGTGCGGCCGCTAGCAGGGGTTTCGTAATGCCCCCGGCAAGAATCGAACTTGCGCACGCGGAGTACGTTGGGCGATACCTATATTGACAACAGAACAGCAGAGTGAAGGGCTGAGAGCGGGGTAGCTGCCGTCACACGCACAGTGCCTGGGACAACGACGGTCGTGCGGTCCTTCGACAGCTTGATGGGCGGGTTGAAGGTCACGATCGGGTTTGGTACATCGTTCTTCGGGTGTGGGCGTGGCCTGAAGCTACTTCTCCGGCTGAACTTCCTCCCGGCTAGGATCTCGGGGTCGTGAGACGCTGGCTTGTTGTTGCGTCGGTGGTGGTGTGTCTCGGCTTGGCCAGTTCGGCCGCGGCCGGGGCGGCGCTACGGGTCAGCTTTCTTGGGGAGGCGGCGAGTGTTTCGGCGGGTAGCTCGTGGGGGTACTACCTGCGGGCCTGGGAGAACGGCAAACCGTGGACTGGTGAGGTCTCGATCGCGGTGACGACACTCAAGGGCACGGTCGTCGACCATGTTGGCCTGTTTCTGTTCCCGGGCAGCAGGCTGGGTAGCTACATCTGGAACAGCAAGGACAAGGGGCGGCGGTTCAGGTTCGTGGTCACGTTTCTCCAGTTCGGGAAGCCCGTTGGGACGGCGGCGTACGTCGTCCACGTCACCTGAGGGGAAGCTGAGAGATGTGCAGGTTCTTTGGCGCTTGGCACGAGCGGTCAAAGAGGTTGTCGCGGACGGGCAGGTCCCGCGTCCTCTCAGATGGGGTGCGGCGCTAGGTCTTCTCCCGGTGCCGGGGCCGTTGGACGAGATGGTGCTCGCAGTAGTCGGAAGCGTGCTCTGGCTCTTCTACCGTGAGCGTCTCGCGGCCGCCTGGACTCAGGCCGAACAGTAGAAACAGGCGGCCCCTCAGCCTGCTACCAGACGCAACTCGCGATGAGGCACGTTGGGAACGCGTTTGTCGCAGAGGTGGGGGTGGGCTTGCGTTGTGGGGGCTGGCGTGGTGGGATCTGCGCGTTTTGGGGTGGCGCTGGTTCTTGGCGGTTGTTCTTTGTGCGGCTGTTGCGGCCTGTGTCGGGCTGTTGCTGGATCGTGTTGCTGATGCGGGGGTGCGGCGGCCTCGGCTGGTGGGCTCGAATCCGGTGGGTGCCGAGAATGCGCTTCCCGGCTCGCGTGGGTGGGCGATCCAGCCTGCGCGGTCGACGCTGGTCGAGGGGTACGCGTCGGAGGTCAGCGTCGCGCCGGGCGACACGGTGCATTTGCATGTCTCGACGTCGCCTGGTGCGCGCTACCGGGTGGCTGTTTATCGGGTCGGCTGGTATCGAGGGCGTGGCGGCCGGTTGATCGCGTGTGTGCCGGGTTGCCGACTCGACCATGCTGGGTCGACGCGGGCAACACCCGCCCCGGATCCGTCGAGCGGGTTGCTGGAGCTGAGCTGGCCGGTGACCGACACGGTGCAGGTCGGAGCCGGTTGGGTGAGCGGCTACTACCTCGCGAACCTCGTGCTCACGAGCGGCAGCGACGCGGGGCGTGGCTCCTGGGTGCCGTTCATCGTGCGGGCGCCGAGCTCGCGCAGCGCGACGATCCTCGTTCAGGCGGCGGTCAACACCTGGCAGGCGTACAACCGCTGGGGCGGGCGAAGCCTGTACTGGAACCACACCGGGGTCGGAGACGACCATGTCTCGTTCGACCGACCCTACGACCAGCGTGGGATGCCGCGCATGGCGGGACGCTTCGCGAACCTGCCGCAAGCGTGGGAGTTCCCGCTCGTCCGCTTCCTGGAACGGTACGGCTACGACGTCGCCTACACGACAGACGTCGACACAGACCAGAACCCCGGCGAGCTTCTCCGCCACAAGCTCGTGATGAGCGCCGGCCACGACGAGTACTGGACAACCACAATGCGAGACGCGTTCGAACGGGCACGCGCAGCAGGCGTGAACCTCGCGTTCATGGGTGCGAACACAGGCTATTGGCAGATGCGCTACGACGACAGCCGGCGCACCATCATCGAATACCGAACCGGCGATCGTGACCCAGAACCCAACACGGCCCTGAAGACAGTCCGGTTCCGCGACCTGATCCCAGCACGGCCCGAGTGCACACTGGAGGGTGTGCAATCTTACGGGATCGGCTACGGCGACTACACTGCGGTCGCAGCCGGGTACACCCCGCCGGATCCATGGTTCGCCGGTACCGGGTTCAAGGGCACTAGTCGTCTGCCGAGTCTCGTGGGCTATGAGTACGACACGCTCGTCGACGGCTGCGTCAACCCCGCGCCGACCGTGCTCTTCCACTACTCCGGACACAACGTCCCCAGCGCCGACGCCGTCCGCACGATCGCACCATCCGGCGCCAGAATCTTCGCAACCGGCTCGATCCGCTTCGCAACCCAACTCGACCCACTCTCACCACAAGCCGACCCGCGCCTCCAACGCTTCATGCGGAACGCCCTCGCCGACCTCAGCCACAAACACTGACCCGTCGGATCCGGGCGTCTTACTCGTCCCGAAGGAGCACGGCGCAGGGTGCCGCTTGACGCCAAGGAAGGATCGCCGGGAAGTGGGCTACCAAAGTCGGAGGAGCAGTAGTGATCAGAAACGCCAACTCTTGGCCCATTCCGCACTGGGTCGTCGCGCGATGAGCGCACGCCCGAGACCGGCGACGGCGGGTGCTGCGAGGTAGGCGAAAACGATGGTGGAGTAGATCACCACGATTGTGACCGACGTTGTCAGAGTGGGAAATTGGACGAGCGGGTGCCAGAGAGAACTGAACTCCGGTGTGTACCAGCACATCGATTCGAGTGCGTATTGGTCGTTTGCACAGAAACCGAGGGTGGTCGGATCGCCGATTGCTCCGCTGATGCCCACCCATGCGGAGAGCGAGAGGAGTAGCAACACGAGTGGATCCGTACGGCGTGAATTGGCCGCCGCGTGGAGTCGGAGAGCGATAAAGAGCGACGATGGGATCGCGGCGAAGACGAAGAATCGTGGTCCCCACGAAAGGCCGCCGTACCAGGCCCACCACTTCGCGTAGACAAGGACTTGGCCGCAGAGGAAGAGAAGCATGAGCACGGTCGCTGGTCGGTATGGCTGAGCAAGTCGTCGAGTGCGCGAACTGGGCCAGAGTGCGATCCCCGGCGTGAAGAAGAGGAGCCCGCGGCCGAACGAGAACAGGATTGAGAGTACGCCGAGTAGAAACGGGTAGCTGAAGCCTGCTTTACCCGAGTAGGGCAGGATGGTCTTGAAGCCGTGGTTGCCCTCGTAGCCGGTCACAAGCGGTCCGCCGCGGCGCGCCCAAGCCTCGACCATGATCAGCGCCGCCGCCACGACGACTGGTGTGAGGCAACGCAGCCTTCGCCGGCGAACCGCCTCGCTCCCGGTGATGAGCAAGAGCCCGACGAGTGTTGCCGGGGCATTCACTACCCCGATTACGATCGCTGTCCAGCCGATGAATCCACGGCGGCCCGTGACCAGGAGAACGATTCCGAGCGCGACGGCTGTCGCCGTGAATACCTCGGCGTTGTAATCGCGAAGCCTGTTGGTCAGAAACGACATGAACAGGAGCAGAAGCACGAGCTTCGCTAGGAGACCGGCGTCCATTCGGCCGCGCAGGAGACGAAACGCGGCGAGCACGCCGGCTGCGACCACGATTACGTTGAATCGTGCGGCCCACCAGTCGGGTGAGCGAATCAACTCGCCGAGCAACAGGAACGGCGCCGAGGCGAGCGGCATCACGAGCGAGAACTGGCTGTTGGAGAGCTGCCCGTGATGGATCAGGGTTTCGATATCGGCGAAGCGCGTGAAGTCGTCGCCCACGAGAGCGTGCGGCAGTAGGAAGAAGAGCACGGCGAAACCAACTCCGATGAGCACCTGGTCGACCAGCGGCGCAGCCCGCCGACCGCGTTTCCAGGTGTGGAAGCGCGGCCGACGCTCCAGCTCGTCCTGCTGATGCGACAGCCGATGTCCCATCCCGCGGCGATTCTATTTTGTGTCCGTGCGCACTCCGGAATGGCAAACCGAGGTCCAAGAGGCGGAGTCGGTCGTTGTTGACCGGAAGGGGTTGAGCACCCGACTACGGGCATCCGGACCTTGGCTGGGAGTCCCGCTCGCTGTTTGGGCCTTGGCGCTCACGGCAGTCACGATGTCGGCCGCGATATTCGGGTACGCGCCATTCGACAGCGGAACGTGGGCGCGCTGGGACTCAGGGCTGTACCTCGATATTGCCGAGCACGGTTACACCCTTTTTCCCTGCCCCCAGCCGACGTTCGATCAGGGCACGTGGTGCGGTAACGCAGGCTGGTTCCCCGCCTATCCGTGGCTCGTCAGCAGTCTCCACTGGCTCGGACTGCCGTTGCGCGGGAGTGCGGTCGCGCTCTCATGGATCTGTATCTTCGCGACGATTGCGCTGCTGTGGACGATCTTCGGCCGGCGGGCGAGCGTCGCAACGATCGCGGCGTTGCTCTACGCCGCGTTTGCTCCTGGGCAGATCTACGACTACGCGGTCTTCCCACTCTCCTTGCTTGCTCTTGCCACGACTGCCTGCCTCTGGCTGCTCAGTCGAGACCGTTTCGTCGCCGCCGGCATCGCCGGCGCGGTCGCCGCTCTGTCATATCCGCTCGGTGTTCTCCTCGTTCCGATCTCGGCGATCTGGCTCCTAGCAAGACGGACGCCCCCGTTGCGGGAGCGGCTTCGCCGCATCGCATGGGCGAGCGGGCTGATGCTCGCCGGGTTCGCAGTGCTCCCCATCGACCAGTACGTCGAGACTAGTCACTGGAACGCGTACATCCTCGTCCAGGATCACTACCACCACACGCTGCAGAACCCCTTTGTCGCGGCGTGGCACTCGTTCCATCTCCAGGCACTGGAGCACTCGTCTCCTTTGACGGTGGCAAACGCACCCGCGATCCAGAGCCTGATCGTGCTCATTCTTCTCGTCTCCGTCGCCGTCTCTGCGGCAGTGCGTCGTGACTCGCTGGATCGGCTCGAGACGCTCGTGCTGCTTTGGGCAGCCGTTACTTGGGTGTTCCCGCTCATGCAGGCGAACCTGTCGCAACAGCGAGGTCAGGCGGCCCTTCTCCCACTCGCTCTGCTTGCGCGGAGGCTCCCCCGGGCGCTTCTCATTACTCTCGTGATCGCCTCAGCCGCAGTCGCGATCATGATGGAGAAGCTCTTCTTGCACGGGGTGCTTGTGTGAGGAGTCAGTTCGCTATCTCTCAGTCTGTGGGCGCGCATGCCGCGGGCCGCTGGCGACGAGTCAAGATCTTCGTCGGTCAGTGCAGCCGTGGTTCTGGGCCAGCACCCTCGGTGGCCGTATTCCTCGAAAACACGAGCACGGAAGCATCTCTGGCGATCCTGACCGTCGCTGCCGGAGCGTCGAGCATCTCAGCCGAGCGGGGTGATCCGGAAGAGGATGACGTCGTGGGCGGTGGTGCGGACGAGGCCGAGTCCGGCCACCGGTGCCTGAGCGGCGTCCTGCCAGGGAGTCCCGCGTGCTAGCCCGGGGTGAAGGATGACGCTGCGAATCCCGAGTCTCCGTAGCAGTGCCACCGACGGGGCATCTGGGAAGTGAGCGAGGTCCGTCTCGAGCTTGGCCACAGATTCTGGTTCGAACGCCCCGTAACTGTTCGCCGTGTCGGGAAAGCCGGTGATCGACCAATAGCTGTAAAGGGAGGCGTGATCGAAGTCGAGTGGAAGGTGGAGTTGAGGTGCGGCGGCGCTGCGGATTACAGGCGACGCCTGGGGCACCGTTGGGTGCGGTAGCGGACCGACGCCCTCGAGAAGGATCGCGCCGGTCAGCGCGGCGCCGAGCACAAGGGGGCCGTGGTCTTGGAGCCACGGCCGTCCAGTCCGACGGAGACCCTGCAATGCGACCGACGCGCCCGCCGCTGCAAGCAGTGCGAGCCCAAGCGAGGTGAGCGTGTTGATCCTGCCCGGCGTGCGAACGCCGTTCCAACCAGGCGCGAACTCGTAGAGGAGCCTGTACGGCATGTAGGAGGAAAGCCCGAGCGGGTTGCTCAGTCCCAGCGAGAAAACGGCGCAGACCAAGACCCCGAGCCCTAGGCCTAGCCGAAGCCGCCGCGAATACGTTCCGCCAAACAGCCCCGCTAGTGCCAGGACTGTGATCGTCGCGCCGGGGAACAGTGTCTGTTCACCGAGGAGACCGGCTCCGTTACGTATCCCTGCGGTGACACTCGACCAGACCAGGCTCTCGTGGGGGGCAGCCAAGAACCCGACCGGCGGCGGCGAAAAAGACGCGATCTCAGCACGCGACCGGGTCGCCTCAGAATGGGCGTGGATAACGCGCAAATACGGGAGCGCCTGCAGAACCGTCAGCGACGCGAACACGTAGACGCCGACCACAGTGGCGTAGACAAGCTGCCAACTGACCCAGGGGCGAAATCTCCTGGCGAGCGGTCGTGCAGCGAGTACAGCGAGAACTGCGAGCAGGTAGGCGAGCGGCAGGCCGAGCGTGAAACCAAGCGTCATCTGCCAGCCGGTAACCAGCCATCCGGCGAGTACGAACCACCCGCTCCGTCGCCTGTAGCCGTGAACAAGTAGGAAGACAGCAAGAGGGATGCCGCCGCTCGAGATGACGCTGAGATGGCCGTTCTGGCCAAGTTTCCACGGTGCGTAGGCGAAAGCGGCGCCTGCAATCGCGGCGCCGAACCATTCCGCCCCGAGTTCGCGCGCGAGCAAGTAGGTGCCGGCGAAGGCGAGCGTGTACGCGAACAGGAACAAGAGGTTGTAGACAGCGAGCGCCGCATGGGGCCCAAGCTGAGCCACGAGACCCATCGGGGCATATCCGGTCGGCGCGTCCGAGAAGGCAAGACTGTCGGCGAGCGGCCACGACATATTCGCCTGGAACAGATGTAAAGGCTGGTACAAGAGCGCGTGGCCGATCCAAGCCAACTGCCAGACCACGAACGGTGGATCGCCGATGTCCTCGCCAATTTCGCTGCGAAGATGAAGCACGAGCGGCCAGCTCATCGCCAGCGCGAGCACCAAACCCGTGCCGCTCGCAAGCATGGCCTCGCGGCCGAGCCGACACGCTCCGGGCTGTCTCAGTGAACCTCCCGGGCCCTCTTGCAGACAGGGTGGCCGAGGTCGAGGTGAGTGTGTCACTGCAGCAGCGAGCAGCAGTCTTGGACCTGGCAGTTGTGTTTGCGCCACCAGAGGTAAAGCGTGCTCACAAAGGCCGTGACGAGCGTGACGGCGCCATGCGATCCACTGATGAAGCTGTAGCCCCCGCGGGCGGGCCGCCAGTTAGTCAAGAAACACAGGTCGGCAACGGGAGACACCGCGGGCTAAGGTAGCTCGCCCTGCTGACGCTCCACCCAGTCGCAGGCATCCGGGAGATTCCTGACACTCGGGCAGCCGAACGCGGCCTGGCCGATCGGGCATAAACGTTCACCTCCGCCATGCGAGCTTCTTAGCCTCTCCCTAGAGACATAGCAGACTGACGCCGAACGGACCTTCGAGACTCGATCGTCCGAGGGCAGACCCGGCAGGGCATCGGCAGGCACAGGACGACATGCGAAGGCACTAGCCGGCAAAGATCAAGATCGGCATGGAGCCGAACTAAGTCCTGAGGCGGTTTCGCCCGCGCCTCGTGTCCCGGCCTCGTAACCCTGTCCGACTCCGAGTGCGATGCTCGTCTGGGGACGTCCCAGCGGTTCACAGAACCGCTTGCAGTAGTCCCGAACCCGAGGGGCAATGCCGCCTCGCGCTCGCAGGGCTCAATCCCTACGGCATCGTTGACCTTCAAGCAAGGCGTTCGTCATGGCCTCTCGAGGATCCCGGAAGCCGCTGAAGTGCAGGAGCTTCGTCATGCCCCCGGCAAGAATCGAACTTGCGCACGCGGTTTAGGAAACCGCTGCTCTATCCACTGAGCTACGGGGGCTTCTGGCTTGAACAAGCCGTTTGTGGCTCATTCGTGTTCTATTCACTCTATCGATCGCGTACTTGTGGCTCATTCGTAGCGAGGTTCGGGAGGAGGTGCGAGCGCCTGGATCGCACCCAGGAGGTCGGCGGTTCGAGTCCGCCTAGCTCCATCTTGGGAAAGACCTGCAAATCGCCTATTTCTAATGTGTGCGGTTTGGAGCAGGAGAGGTCAAAATGGGCGTGTGGCCACCTCTTGTGGCCACTTTTCGCCGGACCATCGTGTTCTGGCTTGCGAAAGCCAGAAAACGGTCGTCTTTGGCCCTCTAGGGTTCCTTGGGTCGTTGTAACCTCCTACGGGCGACCACCCCGGACATGAAAGCCGATCTAGGATCGACTACCGGTTGCGTATCCACGGCTTGCCGCTGCGATGGACGAGCGAGATCGAGGCGTGGGAACCGCCCTACCGCTTCAGCGACCGGCAGATCCGCGGCCCATACAGGAGCTGGCTCCACGAACACACCTTCCACGAGGTCGAAGGCGGAACGCTCGTCGGCGATCGCGTCGACTTCGAGCTGCCAGGAGGTCGCCTTCTCGCCGGACCGATCGGACGGCTCGCCGGCCGTGTCGTAGCAACCGACGTGCGCCGCATCTTCGACTTCCGTCGCGAGCGAATGGGAGAGCTGTTCGGCTGACCATGCCGAATCGCGCTCGACACCCGCGATTGTCCTCGTGACCCGTTTACCCGAGTCTCTGCATGGCCGCGGGTGCCTACAAGCCGTTTCCGTGCCTCGACCGCTATCGTCATGCCGCGAGGTTCCATCTCCCTTCTACGCCGGCTCGGCGGCTACGACCGAGCTGGGAGGAGCGATTCATGTCGGACGTGACCACGGACGTTGCAATCGCGACTGTGCGCGAGCGCACGAGCCGTGCCAGCCAGGCCGTGACTGTGGTCGCGGTCGGAGTGCCTCCGCTGGGGGTCTTGTCCGCGATGGGTCTGCTCTGGGGAGTCGCCTTCTCGTGGCTCGACGTCGTCTTGTTCATCGTGCTGTACGCGGCGAGCGCGCTCGGCAACTCCGTCGGGTTTCACCGCCTCTTCACGCACCGCAGTTTCGAGACGACGAAGTGGCTTCGGGCGACGTTCGCGATCCTCGGCTCGCTCGCCATGCAAGGGCCGGTGACGCAGTGGGTGACCGACCACCGGAAGCACCACGCCCTCTCGGACAAGGCCGGTGACCCTCACTCGCCCCACGCCGGCCACGGGGACGGCGTCCTCGGGACGATCAAGGGCTTCTTCCACGCGCACGTCGGCTGGTTGTTCACGCTGAAAGGGATGGAGCGCGGCTGGCAGTACGGTCGCGACCTGTACGAGGACAAACTGATCCGGAGAATCGACCGGCTCTACATCCTCTGGGTTGTCCTCAGCTTCGGCCTGCCGTTCCTCGTCGGGTATCTCGTGGGTGGGTTCAGCTGGGCGCTCGGTCTGCAGGCGCTCGTCTGGGGCGGACTCGTCCGTGTCTTCGCCTATCAGCACGCGACGTTCAGCGTGAACTCGATCTGCCACATGTTTGGTCGACGCTCGTACCGCTCCCGCGACGAGAGCCGCAACAACTGGGTGGTTGCGCTGCTGACGATGGGCGAGGGCTGGCACAACAACCATCACGCGTTCCCCAGTTCTGCACGGCATGGCCTAGATCGCCTACAGCTTGATGCCTCGTGGTGGACGATCCGGCTGCTCGAGAAGCTCGGGCTTGCCTGGAACGTCCGGCTACCCGACGCCAGTCAGCGAGATCGACGCCGACTCGCCGAAGCCTGAATTCGGCGACGCCCGACTCGCCTGGCGGTGAGCCTGTGTAGCCCGGCCGCTGCGGACCGGCGTGCTCGTGGTGTCCCCTGGGCCTCGTTGGGAGTGTGCAGCATTGACCCGGGAGGTGACGCTCGTTCACCTCGGCCGCCTTGGCGCTCGTTGGCTGACCGATGTCCGGGAGATTCTGATCACGCTTCAGTGACAGATCACCAGTCACGTGGTACTAGGGGTGGATGGTGATCCAGCCCGTCGTGCGTCCCCAGCGTCGGAGGTCGATGCGTCGGGTCGCACTCTGGGTTGCGGCGCTGGCGATCTTGGCCTGCGCAGTCGGAGCTGGGGTCGTGCTGCTGCGGCCGCAGGTGAACGTCTCACCGGACTCCGAGGCCCTGGGGCACATCTCCCTGTCGGGCCTCGAGGGTCGGGTCGTGGCGGTTTCCGTTCAGCGCGTCGACGGTGGAACTGTTCCGGTCGCCCTGCGTAGTGGGAAGCTCTGGCCCCGGAAGCCGATTCCTGTCAGCGAGCGCCTGGTCGTGCGTGTGACGCTGCGCCGCTCGACCTGGGCCGGCTGGCTCTTGGGCAGGACAGCGACGAAGACATTCGCCCTCCAAGCGCCCGTCGCCCATCTTCGGCGGCGCTGGCTCCTCGCACCGAGGAGCGGGCCGGTTACCCTCGCCTTCTCTTCTCCGGTGCGCGAGGTTCGGATCCGCCAAGGCGGTCGCACCCGCACGTTGCGGTTTGCGACGCCTCACTCGAGGGTCGTGGTGGGCCGTGTGGCCCCTGGACGGCCGCGCGCCGGCAGCGCGATGGTGAGCGCCGTTCCGCGCTCCTGGGAGACCATGCCTCTTCCACTCAGGGTGAACTGGTTCCCGGCCGGAAACGGCATCCAGGCGCTCGCCGAGCCGAGTCCAGGAGAGCCGCTTCCCCCGGAGCAGCCGATCACGATCACGTTTGCCAAGCCCATTCGGCAGGTGGTCGGAGGGCGATTTCCCACGATCGGACCGAACGTCCACGGCAGCTGGGAGGCGCCCGACGCGCACACCATCGTGTTTCGACCAGCCCGCTTTGGATACCCGCTGGGCGGACACGTCGGCGTGCATTTGCCGGAGAAGCTGAGGTTCGCCGCCCAAGCGCGAACGCACACACTTCGCACCGTGGCGTGGAACGTTCCCGCCGGGTCGATTCTCCGCCTGCACCAGCTGCTCGCTCGGGCCGGCTATCTCCCGCTCGCCTGGCAGCCCGCAACGGATTCGCCGGCGACGGCTCGCTCGGAGGCAGCCGCAGCGATCGACCCGCCGGCGGGCCGATTCACGTGGCGCTATCCCAACACCCCCCGCGAGTTGAGTGCACTGTGGAAACCAGCGAAATGGAACGAGATCACACGCGGCGCGGTGATGATGTTCGAGGACACGCACGGGCTCGACGTCGACGGCTTCGTCGGCCCGAAGGTGTGGAACGCCCTGCTCACGGACACCCTTGCCGGACGCCTTCACGGCGGTGGCTACAGCTACGTCTACGTCCACCGGAACGTGCCTCAGTCGCTCAAGCTCTGGCACAACGGCAAGGTGATCCTGACCTCTCCGGGAAACACGGGAGTTCCCGCGGCACCCACCCAGCTCGGAACCTTCCCGGTGTTCGAGCACATCCCGATCGGGACGATGAGCGGGACGAACCCGGACGGCACGCACTACCACGATCCGGGCATCCGTTACATCAGCTACTTCAACCACGGTGACGCGATCCATGCGTTCACCCGCGCGTCCTTTGGCACCCCGCAGAGCCTCGGCTGCGTCGAGCTCCCGCTTGCTGCCGCCGCAACCGTGTGGCCGTACACGCCGATCGGCACGCTGGTCACAATCGAGAACTAGCGGAGGTGACGGGCGCCAGACCCTGGTCGATTCAGGCGGCCGGATTCCCGGCGCGGCCGTCGAGCGGCACGCGCATGCCGTGCTCGCTCTCTTGCGAGAACTTGCAGGTCATCCGAGCTGAGACTGCCGCTGCGATACGCTCGCCGCGATGTCGGTGAGGTGGGGGATTCTCTCGACCGCACGGATCAACGACCTCGTGCTGGCGGGGGCGAGGAAGTCCGATCGGGTCGAGATCGAAGCGGTCGGGAGTCGCGATCGCGACCGAGCGGCGGCATACGCGCTCGCCCACGGGATCGAGCGGGCGCACGGTACCTACGAAGAGCTCGTGAACGATCCGGCCGTCGAGGCGGTGTACATCTCGCTCCCGAACGACCAGCACGTCGAGTGGTCGGCCGCCGCTCTGCGTGCGGGCAAGCACGTCTTGTGTGAGAAACCTCTGACGTCGGATCCCGCTGAGGCGGAGCGGGTGTTCTCGGTCGCCGAGCAGGAAGGGCGTCTCCTGATGGAGGCGTTCATGTGGAGACATCACCCGCAGGTCGCAGGCCTTCAGCGGCTTCTCGACGAAGGGACGATCGGTGCGGTCAGGTTGATTCGCTCGGCGCACAGCTTCACGGCAGACGACGGCGACATCCGGCTGTCGGCCGAGCTCGATGGCGGGTCTCTGTTGGACGTCGGGTGCTACTGCGTCCACGCGAGCCGCCACCTTGCGGGTGAGCCCGTGGCTGTGCAGGGTCATGCTGTTCGCAACGCGGCCGGCGTCGACCTGCGCTTCTCGGGCTCGCTGCTCTTCGCAAGCGGTGTCGTAGCCCAGTTCTGGTCAGGGTTGGACGTGCCCGAGATCCACGAGCTCGAGGTCATCGGCGAGACCGGTTCGCTCTATCTCTCCGACCCGTGGCACGGCTGGGTCGCCCCACGTGTCGAGATCCGCCGCGAGTTCCGAGTGGAGAGAGAGGTCGCTTTCGACCCGGTCGACTCGTATCAACTCGAACTCGAGAATCTCACGGACGCGATCGAGGGTCGCGGCGAGCCGTTGCTCGGCCGCGACGACGCCGTCAACCAGGCGCGGGTTCTCCGCGACCTTCTCGCAACGGCGGTCGCATAGGGCGGGGAGGTTCGGCTAGAAGCGTTGCTCGTCGGGCACCGTGCCGATGACGATCTGGTCGAAGTCGATCACGCTGCCGGTCATCATTCCCGACTCGTCCGAGGCGAGGAACGCGATCGCCCGGGCGACCTCGGTGGGCTCGAGCAGGCGCCCGAACGGCTGCCGCTCCGCCGCCCGCTCGAGCCAGTCGTCGGGCGCATCGTGGTAGCGCCGCTGGGTTGCGTGCTCGCCTGGGGTGTTCATCCAGCCGATGTTGAGGCCGTTGACTCGGATACGGTCGGCGAGAAGGGCGTTGGCGGTGTTGCGGGTGAGGGTTGCGAGCGCCCCCTTCGATGCGGCGTAGGGGACGAGGTACGGCGCTCCGCCGTGGCTGGAAACGCTGATCACGTTGACGATCGTGCCCTCCGTTTTCGTCTTGCGCATCAGCGTGACAGCGCGCTGGAGGAGGAAGAACGGGGCCCGGATGTTGATCGCGAACATCCGATCCCAGAGCTCCGGCTCGGTGTCGTCGACCGTTCCTCGCTCGGTGCACGCGGCACAGTTGACCAGCGTGTCGAGCCGGCCGAACGCGCTCTCTGCGGCGTCGACGACCCGGAAGCAATCCTTCACGCGCTCGAGGTCCGCCTGGACGAAGCTGGTCGAGCAGCCGGCCGCAGTGAGCTCGTCGGCGAGGAGTTGTCCTTTGTCCTGCGAGCGGCCGCAGATCACGAGCCCTGCCGCGCCACGCTCCGCGAACAGACGAGCCGTTGCCTCGCCCAAACCCTGCGTGCTGCCGGTGACGAGGGCGACCCTGCCAGCGAATTGGTCACGAATGCTCGCTGCTCCGGCCATGACCGATCCCTCCGTCTCCGTGTGCGCCGGTTCCGACGCTGATGGCTCTGGGGTGGCAATGTAAACCGTCGTCGGAGTTCGGGTCGCCCGAGAGGAGAGCAGATGTCCACGATCGAGAAGCTGGCAGTCGACGGCGGGACGCCGCTCGTTTCTCCGGGACGGCACCGCGCCTGGCCCGATGTCACGGATGAGGACCGGCGGGCCGTGCTCGGTGTGCTGGACAGCGGCGTCCTGTGCGGTGCGAGCGCTCCGGAGATCCTGGCGTTGCAGCGTGAGTGGGCCGAGTACCTCGGGGTTGAGCACTGCCTCGCTCTCAACTCGGGGACCGCTGCGTTGCACTGCTGTCTGGCGGCGGCAGGCGTCAGCCCTGGGGACGAGGTGCTCGTCCCTGCCTACACGTTCAGCGCGACGGCGATGGCGGTCGTCCACCAGGGGGCCACCCCGGTCTTCGTCGACGTGCACCCGCGCAGCTACAACATCGACCCCGCCAGGATCGAGGAGAAGATCGGCGAGCGAACGCGTGCGATCGTGCCCGTGCATCTGCACGGCCTGCCGGCGGACATGGAGGAGATCCACGCGATCGCCCGGCGGCGTGACCTTGCCGTGATCGAGGACGCCGCCCAGTCGCACGGGGCGACCTACCGGGGTCGCAAGACCGGCACGCTCGCCGCGTCCGCCGGATTCAGCCTCAACGCGACCAAGAACCTCTCCGGCGGCGAAGGCGGCCTCTTCGTGACGAGCGATCCCGACGCATTGGCAGTCGCCCGCCGACTTTCCGTCTTCGGCGAGGACGTTCCCCCGCTCGAGCCGGGCGAGCTGCGCGCGTACTGGTCGCACGGAATCGGTTGGAACTACCGCAACCAGGAGCTCGCCTCGGCGTTCGCCCGGTCGCAGCTACGTCGGCTGGACGGCTACAACGCCACCGCACAGGCGAACGGGGCCGTGCTCGGCGAGGGTCTGTCCAAGCTGCCCGGCGTGCTGCCGCCCCACGTGCCCGACGACCGCACCTCGGTCTTCTACAAGTACCGGCTCCGACTCGACCCCCATGCGCTCGGCTACGACGGCCCGGCGACCGAGTTGCGCGACCGTGTCATCCAGGCACTTCGCGCCGAGGGCGTCGAGGCGGGCGTGTGGCAGGTGCACCCGTTGCCCGAGAACCCGGCATTCCGCCGCACACTGCGCCCCTGGCATCCCCTGTGGGCGGACGAGCCGCTCGCGCCCTTCGACCGCGCAGAGTACGCCGAAACGTGCCGGCTGCTCGACGAGAGCCTGATCCTCGGCTCCGAACCTGCACCTCTCTTCGTCCAGGACGCGGAGCTGATGCGCGACTACGTCGCGGCGTTCGAGAAGGTGCTCGCCAACCTCGAGACCCTGCTCGGCCTGCCCTACGCTCCCCTGCCGCTCCGGTACTGAACTCAGTCGAAGTCGATCACGCTGCGGATGCCGTCCTGGGCCTCCATCAGCTGGAAGCCGCGGTTGACGTCCGCGAGGCGCAGTCGGTGCGAGACGAAAGGCTCGACGTCGATCTCGCCGGCGAGCGCGCGCTCGACGAGCTGCGGCACCTGGTCGCGGCCCTTGACGCCGCCGAAGGAAGACCCGCACACGCGGCGGCCGGTGATGAGGTAGCGGGGAACGATGTCGAGCGTCTCGCCCTTGCCCGCGACCCCGGCGACCGTGCAGAGCCCCCAGCCCATCCGGGCCGACTCGACGGCCTGACGCATCACGTCGACCCGGCCCGTCGCCTCGAAGGTGTAGTCGGCGCCGAACCCGTCCGTTAGCTCGAGGATCCGTTCGACGATGCTCTCGCCGCCCTCGAGCGTGTCGGTGGCCCCCTGACCGCGGGCGAGCTCGAGCCGCGCGGGCGATAGATCGACGGCGACGATCCTCTCGGCGCCCTGGAGGCGGCAGCCGGCGACCGCCCCGAGCCCGACGAGTCCGGCGCCGAAGACGACGCAGGTCGAGCCCGGCTCGACCTGCGCCGTGTTCATCGCCGCGCCGAGGCCGGTCGAGAGCCCGCAGGCGAAGAGGCAGGCGTGGTGCGACGGCGCCTCGCGCGCGACCCGCGCGAGCGCGATCTCGGGCATCACTGTGTACTCAGCGAACGTCGACGTCCCCATGAAGTGACGGATCGACTCGCCGTTCCGTCCGAGACGCGTCGTGCCGTCAGGGAGATACCCCTTGTTCTGCTGCTCTCGGATCGCGAGGCAGAGGTTCGTCCTCGTGCTCTTGCAGTGGATGCACTCTCGGCACTGCGGCGAGAACAACGTGACGACGTGGTCGCCAGGGGAGACCGACGTCACCCCCTTACCGACTCGCTCGACGACACCCGCGCCCTCGTGCCCGAGCACGGTCGGTGCGTACCCCGACGGGTCGGCTCCTGACGCCGTGTAGAGGTCCGTGTGGCACACGCCGCAGGCGACGAGGCGGACGAGCACCTCGCCGTCCTTCGGCTCCGCCAGGTCGATCTCCTGGACGACGAGCGGCGAGCCAAACTCCTCGAGTACCGCGGCCTTGATCCTCACGGGGCGCATTCTCACGGCACCTCGCGCACGCGTGCGCAGGTACCTGCACCATTGACCGATGACGACCGGAGGTGGGGAGCGCGCGCTTCGCGCGAACGTGCGGCTGCTCGGCGACCTGCTCGGACGCGTCCTCGTCGAGCAGGAGGGCGCCGAGCTCCTCGAACTGGAAGAACGGATCCGCGACCTCGCCAGGCGCGTGCGCCGAGGCTCGCGGAAGCCGGACGACTTGGCCACGGCGGTGAGGGGCCTCTCCGTCGCGGAGCAGGGCATGGTCCTCCGCGCGTTCTCTCTCTTCTTCCAGCTCGCGAACATCGCGGAGCAGCACCACCGGCTGCGACGGCGACGCGAGTACGAGCACGAAGGGAAGGTGCCGAGAGAGTCGCTTGGGGACGCGCTGCGGCGGCTTGGCTCGGCCGGGGTCGACGAGGAGGCGCTGCAGGCTGCCCTCGGTCGGGCACGTATCACCCCCGTCGTGACCGCCCATCCCACCGAGGCGACGCGCCGCACCATCCTGACTGCGCACCGCAGGGTCGCGGCGCTGCTCCGCGAGCTCGACGATCCTGCGCTTCCGCCCACGCGCGCAGCGGAGATCGAAGACACCCTCGCGGAGGAGATCACGATCCTCTGGCAGACCGACGAAGTGAGCGCGCGGCGACCTCGCGTCGTCGACGAGATCAGGCACGGGCTCTGGTTTTTCGAGACGAGCCTCTGGGAGGCAGTGCCCGAGCTGGCGCGCGGGCTGAGGCTCGAGATTCCGGGCGCGCCCGTGCCGCTCCGCTTCGGCAGCTGGATCGGCGGCGACATGGACGGCAACCCGAACACCGGGGCCGACACGATCGAGGAGGCACTCGAACGCGCCCGGCTGCTCGCTCGCGACCTCTATCGCGCTGAGATCCGCCGGCTGGGTGAGGCATGGGGCATGGCCGTCGACATCGTCGGACCGATCGAGGAGCTCGAGAGCGACACCGCGGAGCCCTATCGCGCCGAGCTCGTCAGGATCTGGGGCGCCCTTGCAGACGACGAGTACGCGCACGGCGACGACCTCCTCGCCGATCTCCGATCACTCGAGCGAGTGCTCCGAGTGCACCGCGGCGGCAGGATCGCAGACGGCGCCCTGACGGACGTGATCG
>Ga0187777_10000927_pt1 | contig 19175 bp, 10 predicted proteins | sample 1015_Q2_SP5_10_M_FD_132416 | JGI IMG/M metagenome (GOLD analysis project Ga0187777, IMG submission 132416) | Tropical peat soil microbial communities from peatlands in Department of Meta, Colombia - 1015_Q2_SP5_10_MG | ecosystem: Environmental > Terrestrial > Soil > Wetlands > Peat | place... | reverse complement strand
TACTGGCGGAGAGGGAGGGATTCGAACCCCCGATACCCTTACGGGTATGCCGCATTTCGAGTGCGGTGGTATCAACCACTCACCCACCTCTCCGCGCCACGGCGAGCTTAAGTAACCTGCCTCGATTCTAACCGAAGCCTTGCTTTTGCCACAGCGGCCTGGTTTCCGGCTGCTGCCGGGCGTCTTGCCGCCGTTATTTTGTTTCCATCACGTAGACCCCGTCCCAGTTGGCTGGAGGCGGTTCTTCCAGATATTCGCGGCAACGGCGCAGGAACTCGCGGCTGGGACCATCGTCGGGGTAGGCGACGAGCAGCTCCCCGAACTTTTCGATGGCCTGATGCCAGCACTGGGAGCGGTACACACAGAGCGCCTCCTCGAAGCGTGTGCGCAGATCGTAGTAGACCTGCGCTTCGTTGGCGAAGCCCAGCAGTTCGTAGATCTTTACCGGATGCAGCTTGCCTTTCACGCGGATGCGGTCCAGTTCCCGGGCCACGAAGCCGTCGCCAACGTGCTGGTGGGTGGATTCGCTGATGACAATCCCGGTGTGGTACTGCTTGTTGATGCCTTCCAGCCGCGAGGCGAGGTTGACGTTGTCGCCCATCACCGTCCAGGCCAGCCGCTGCGGCGATCCCATGTTGCCCACGCTCATGGGACCGGTGTTCACCCCCACGCCGATGGCAAGCTGCTTCCGTCCCTGAGCGGCCCACTTCTGGTTGAGCTCGCGGAGGCGGCGCTGCATCTCGAGCGCGGAGGCGCAGGCTTGGCGGGCATGGTCTTCCTGCGGGACCGGCGAGCCCCAGAACGCCATGATGGCGTCGCCGATATATTTGTCCAGTGTCCCAAGGTGACGAAAGACGATCTCGGTCATCGCACCCAGGTATTCGTTGAGCAGCAGCACCAGTTCATTCGGCGTCAGCGACTCGGAGATGGTGGTGAAGCTGCGGATGTCGGAAAACATTACGGTCAGCTCTTTCATCTCGCCCCCGGGGTGGAGGTACTTGGCGGGCTCCTCCTCGATGAGCTGGATGACCTTGGGCGAGACGTATTGCGAGAAGCTCTTGCGGATGCGGCGCTTCTCGCGTTCTTCGAAGACCATGCGATAAGTCGTGATGGCGGCGTAGTCCAGGGTCAGCGTCGCGGCCGGGATGGCGAAGCTCAACCACAAGTCCCAGCGCTTGAAGGCGAAATAGACGAACAGCGAGAACGCCACCAGCGTCAGCAGCAGGGAAGCCATGGCGAGCAGGGGACGGGCCTGCGCGAAGACGTAGGCCATCACCAGTCCGAATCCCACGATGAACGCGAGATCAACGGCTTCCTGGTTGGGGCCGCGATGCAAGTAGCTGCGCCCCGGCTCACCGGCGTGCAGGAGGTTGTCCATGATGTTGGCTTGGATCTCCACGCCCATGAATGCCGTGTCTTCCGCAAAAGGTGTATTGCGGATATCGCCGATGCCGAGGGCCGTGGGCCCGACCAGCACCAGCCCGTCACGAAAGGCCGAACTCGGTATCTTGCCGTCGATGACGTCGATCATTGAATAGTGCGGAAAAGTGTTGTAGGGGCCGGCGTAATTGATGGAGATCGTGCCGTCCGGCGCGGTGACAATTCGGCGCGGCCCGAGATCAATCCCCTCCAGGCCGCCCGAGCCGATGTAGCCGGCAATCTGCTCGTTGGGGATTCCCTGGTAAAACTTGACCGCCTGGAACGCCAGCGAGGGGAAGTAGTCGAGGTCCTGGTAGCGGATCAGCAGGGTCCCGCGGCGGAAGGTGCCATCCGGATCGGCGTTGGCATTGATGAACCCGTAAGATTTTGCCGCCTCGGCCAGCGGCGGAATGTTGGGCTCGATTCCCCAGGCAATCTGTCCCTTGGCCTGTTCCCAGGCTTGCGAGACCTGGAAGTCTTCGCCTTTGCGCCTGGCTTTGATCATTTGCGGAAACGGCTGTCCCCAAAGCGTGTTGTAGTACTCCTCGGCGGCTTTGGGGTCGGTTTCCGCAGCCCGTTCGCGGCTCAGGAAGATGTGGCCCAGGATCACGTTCCCGGCCTTGGCGATGGCCGCGGCCAGAATCGCGTCGTTGTCCTTCCTGTTCTCGGCCGCGCGGAGGTGCGCGAGAATTCTGGGATCGGCGCGCGGACCAATTTCTGCCTGCAACTCTTTCAGGGCTTCGACCCCTGAATTCTTCTCGGGGGTAGGGAAAGTTTCGTCGAAGACGATGATGCGGGCGCCGCGCGCAAACAACTGCTGGATCAAGCGAGCGTAGGCATCGCGCGGAATGGGAAACGTTCCCATCCGGTGCAGCGTGGTCTCATCGAGGCCGACGATCGAGATGTGCGGATCGTGCGGGCGCACGCCCCGTATCTGGAAACGGAGATCGAGCGAGCGCAGCTCGAGGTTTTGCAGCAGAGCAAAGACGCGCGGAGACTTGGCACCCGGTCCGGCGTCAAAGAACGCCAGCGCGCCCAGCGGAGTGACCACCAGCGCGATCAGCAACTCCGCCCAGCTCAGGGTGCGGAAAAACCTTCGCACTCTGTCGTGAAACGACAAGGGTCAGACTTCTCCCGGCAGGCGACCGGCGGTTACTACGGCCTCACTGGCACGCCTTGGCAGGACTGGGTATGCACGAACTTCCTTTACCAGTCGTCCCGATGACTACCCCAACTACCCCGCCGGCAACGGCGGCGCCGATGATGATATTCCGCACCGTGTGGGTGGGACCGGAGCCACCGTGGCGCGGGGGTTCAACGTCGGTAACCGTCAGGATCTCATCGAGCACCGAACGTGGGGTCGGCGTCACGACGGGAGCCGCGTTGTCTTCGACGTCTACCATGCTGCCGGCCACGCAAGTCACCGGGGATCCGCCGGTCGGCGTCACGCTCACGCTTCCCTCAAAGCAGACGACCCGTGTGCGATGGGCGGTTACGAGCATGGCGAAATACGTACCGATCACGCCAATGACCGCTTGCGGGGTGCGCACCTCGAACTTGGCGCCGGGTTCGGTGAGCTTCACCACCCGGCTGCGCATGGCGCCGATCCCCATTTGGATCGACGTTTGCTGCGACTTGGCGTCGTGCTGCAGGACGCGCATTTCGCTGTCCGACCCCATGCTGAGGGTGGAACCGTCGGTCAAGACGGTGCGCAACCGGCCGGTGTGCTCGGTCTTCAGCAGGTCGTTCCAATCGACCTCCTCTTTGGCCTTGGCAGGCTTGGCGTTGCGCTGTGCCGCGGGAACCAGCGCGCTGATCTCGCCGGCGCGCTGGGCGCCCTGCGGCGGCCCCGACCAGCACGGCAGCGCGGAAATCACCAGACACAGCAACAAAGCAACTACGCGATGGAACATGGCGTTTCCCCCAATCCCTGGCAGTGTGTCCTACTGACTATCCGACCTCGGCGGCTGGAAGGCAATATACGTGAACGCGGATGACTCTGTTGAGTAACGGTGCCGATCACCACCCACCTCCTGCACCCGACGACTGCCCAGCTCTTCGTCAGTCGGTGGGATTGCGGGGAAATTTCAGATAGGGAAGGCGAACGTTGTCGATCATGAAGTTGTCTGCGGTGATACCCGGGGGCGCAAGGAAACCCTGAGCGCCGCCGTTGGTGACGTAATCGTCCTGGTCCACGCCATCGCCGCTCACCCCTAAGCCTCCCACCAGCACCCCGTTCTTATAGAGCGGCAGGCTGCCAGGAAAAAATACGATGCCGTTCTGGTATTGCAGGAAATTCGGATCCGACCCCTGGGTACAGGGATGGGCGATATCGTTCAAGTAAAGGTTGAAGAATGGACCTGGCTGCGATCCGTCAATCCCCGGCGGAAACAGCGGTTGAGCCCCGAAGCTGATGGTGCGATTGGTGACCGCCGTACCTTGAGGCACGCCGGGCAGATCAACCGCACCGGCGGGGCTGCTGAACCAGATCACGTTGCGTGACTTGGCCACGGCCACGTCCGTGCTGAAAATGGTGCCATCGTGCATGCGGTACAAAGCCAGCAGGTTGCCATTCAGGTCTGCGACCGCGATGGTCATCTTGGTCCGTTGGCCATCGGGCAGACGGATGACGGCGCGCGTGACGTTGGCCGTGGCGATGGCCTGGCTGATGATGGTGGAAACGTCGTTTTGGGTTAGCATGGCGCCCGCGCTCGGCCCCACCAGGTAACCTTCCGGCGGCAGGCCGCCGGCGATGGGACCGAGGTCGTAGGTCCCCGCAGCTGCACCAGGCATCGTCCCCGATGGCTGCGTCGTTTGGTTCACGAAGGGCAGCGAGATGCCGCCGATCACCACCACGCCCGGCGCCGGCACAAGCTGAAGCGGCAAAAATCCTGAATTGGCCGAACCCGAGAAAGCCGCGAATTCCGCGATGCTCAAATCTCCGGCCACGCTGACCACTCCGACTCCGCCGACCAGTTCGAGAGTGCCTCCGTTGTTCCTGAATAAGGGCACGCCCCCGGGATTCACGGCCGTAGGATCGCTGTCCATGGTGTCCTTCTTGCCGGTTATGATGCCCAGCCCGCTGCCGTTGACGCCGGACAGCGACACCGCAGGAGGGAGCGATTGCCCGGGGAGATACGCGGCGTTGAAGGAGCAGCCCCGGTTCGTGTTCTCGATGCCGTACAGGTCGGCGTTGGGCTGAAAGGAGACGCCCGGCGGGAAATGAATCCCGCTAATGAAGCGCACCGTGCGGCTGGAGAGCGGCGCCTGGTCATTGCTGAAGAACGCTGCCGTGCGCGCCAGCGCCAGCGCCAGATCTTCCGCGCCCACGGGCTGGCCCAAATTGCTGGTTGAAGGCGTGTTTTGGGCGACACCAGTGGTACGGAAGACGGCCAGGGGAACGCCCATGCGGTCGGCGACCGCGATCACCAGCGGCGAGTTGACGGAAGCCGCCGCAGCCTGCACCACCGATTGAACTTCGGCAGCGGTAAGCGGACTGGGTGGCAGAGGGTCGGCAACCGGCGATGAGGATGAAGAAGACCCGCCGCCGCAGCCGAAAGCCCAAAGAAGCAGCCCTGGCAGCAACCATGGAAACAGTCTGCGTAGGACAGGCAAGATGAGGCTGTCGTTCTTCGGCCGGACCCCGGGCCCCCCACCGGCGTTGCGGGATGACTGAACCACTACGCTCAACTCCGTCTACGGAGCCAGTAATATAGCGCACGAGTCAAATTCACTTCCCTTCGTTTCTCCAATGACGATGTGAGCCATCGCGCTGAATCAACTCGTCCGCCTCATGGGGGCCCCAGGTGCCGGCGGGATAGTTGGGGAAATTACGCGGCGGCAGCGCCTTCCACACGTCCAGGATGGGGCTGACCACAGACCAGCCGGCCTCGACCATGTCGGCGCGCTGGAACAAGGTGGCGTCGCCCACCATGCAATCGTGCAACAGCCGCTCGTAGCCCGTGCTGGGGCTGGCGCCGAAATAGTCGGTGTAGCGGAAATCCATGTTGACGGACCCTAACTGCATGATGGCCCCCGGCACTTTGGCGCCGAAGCGCAGCGAGATGCCCTCTTCGGGCTGGATGTTCAGCACCAGCAGATTGGGAGTGAGGCGATCCACCGGAGTGTCGCGAAAGAGCATGAAGGGCGCGCGCCGGAACTGGATGGCGACCTCGGTATTTCGCACCGGCAGGCGCTTGCCGGTGCGCAGGTAGAAAGGAACGTCCGCCCAGCGCCAGTTGTCGATGGCGATCTTCATGGCGACGAAGGTTTCGGTGCGGGAGTCGGGGGCCACATCGGGCTCAGAACGGTAGGCCGGCATCTTCGTCTCGGCGCCGTCGCCGCTCTCGCCGTACTGGCCGCGGACGGTGCGGGTCAATACGTCTTCGGGACTCGGTGGCTGGATGGCGTGCAGGATCTTCGCCTGCTCGTCGCGCACGGCGTTCGCATGGAAGGAGATGGGCGGCTCCATCGAGATCAGGCTGACCAGTTGAAAGATGTGATTCGGGACCATGTCGCGCAACGTTCCGGCTTCTTCGTAATAGCGGCCGCGCCCTTCCACGCCCACGGTCTCGCTCACCGAGATCTGGACGTGGTCGATATAGCGCCGGTTCCAGATCGGCTCAAAAATGCCATTGGAGAAACGAAAGGCAAGGATGTTCTGGACCGTCTCTTTTCCAAGGTAGTGGTCGATGCGGTAGATCTGGTCCTCCTTGAGGACCTTGCGGAGCTGCTGGTTCAGGCTGACGGCCGATTCCAGATCATGGCCGAATGGTTTTTCGACGATCACTCGCCGCCATTGCCCATTGCCTTCGGCGGCGATGCCGGCCTTCTCCAACTGGTTCACGATCTCCGCGAAGAAGCTGGGGGCGGTGGCCATGTAGTAGAGGTAGTTGCCGCGCGTACCGTGCTCCTTGTCCATTTGCTGCAAGGTCTCACGCAAGCGCTCGAAGGACTTGGGATCGTCGAATTCGCCAGTGATGTAGTAGACCCGGCGGATGAACCACTCCCAGATGGCCGGGTCGACCTCGCCGGTGGCGAATTGGCGGATGTCCTGGTTGATCTTCTCGCGGAACTGCTCGGTGCTGAACTCGTTGCGCGCCAGGCCAATCAGCGCGAAATCCCGCGACAGCAGGTCGTGCTTGGCTAGATTGTAAAGAGCGGGAATCAGCTTGCGCCGGGTCAGGTCGCCGGCGGCGCCGAAAATTACCATGGTGGAGGCGTCGCCACGGCGCCCCACGTGTTTTTCGCTTGCGTCCAGTGCGGTTGCCACATCCATGTGTTGTCCCTTTGCTCCGCGTTGGGAGCGGTTGGATCAGTTGCCTTGCTTAGCCTAAGGCCTGTCCCCTAAGGCCTTCCTGCCAGCAGTTCGCGGGCAGCCGTCAACAGCGAGTCGGGCGTGAAGCCGAATACCTTCTGCAACTCTTTCAGCGGCGCCGATGCGCCAAAGGTCTTCATGCCGACGCAGCGGCCGCCGCTTCCTACGTAGTGCGACCAACCCAGCGTGGAAGCCTGCTCCACGGAGATGCGCGCGGTCACCGCCGGTGGCAGGACGCTCTCCCGGTACTCGCGGCTTTGCTGCTCAAACAGCTCCCACGAAGGCATGCTCACTACCCGGGCTTGAATGCCCTCGGCGGTGAGCTTCTCGTAAGCTTCGACGGCAAGCGAGACTTCGCTGCCGGTGGCGAGAAAGATAATCTGAGGGCTTCCGCTGGGGGCGTCGGCAAGTACGTATCCGCCTTTGGCCAGCCCGGATGCCGAAGCGTAGCGCTTGCGATCCAGGGTGGGCAGCGCCTGCCGTGACAAGACCAATGCCACCGGCTGATGGCGCAGCTGCATGATGAACCGCCAGGCTTCAACCACCTCGCTGGCATCACCCGGACGCAGGGTGATCAGGTGCGGGATGGCACGCAGCGAAGCCAGCTGCTCGACCGGCTGGTGCGTGGGCCCATCTTCTCCAACCCCGATGGAGTCGTGGGTGAAGATATAAATCACCGCCAGTTCCATGAGCGCCGCCAGGCGGATGGCGGGACGCGAATAATCGCTGAAGATCAGAAAGCCGGATCCGAAGGGACGCATCTTGGCCAGCGACATGCCATTGAGGATGGAGCCCATGGCATGCTCACGAATTCCGAAGTGCAGGTTGCGTCCTGCGTAGTTGGCGGCGGTGAAGTCGCCGGCCCCGTCGAAGGTCAGGCGAGTCTTGGTCGAGGGCGCCAGGTCCGCCGATCCGCCGACCAGCCAGGGAACGTTGCGCGCGATGGCATTCAACACCTTTGCTGAGGAATCCCGTCCTGCTACTCCCTTGGGGTCGGGGGGAAACGCGGGCAGGTCTTTGTCCCAGCCCTCGGGCAGTTCCCGGCGCTGCATCTTGTCCAGGTGCGCGGCTTGCTCGGGATACTTCTCCCGGTAGCGCCCCAGCATCTCCTCCCAGTTGCGGCGCAGTTCCCAGCCCCGCTTTCCGATGCCGTCGCGGAAATGCTCGCGCACGCCCTGCGGGACATAGAACTTGGCGTCTTCCGGCCAGCCATAGTTGCGCTTGGTGAGGCGAATCTCCTCTTCGCCCAGCGGTTCGCCGTGGGCGGCGCAGGTGTCCTGTTTGTTGGGAGCGCCGTAGGCGATGTGACTGTCCACGATGATGAGCGTGGGGCGATCGCTGGTCTGGCGGAAGGTGCGGAAGGCGCGGGACAGCATTTCCTGGTCGTTGGCATCGCCTACCCGGGTCACATTCCACCCGTACGCGATGAAGCGCGTCGCCACGTCGTCGCTGAAAGCCCAGTCGGTGTGGCCCTCGATGGTGATCTTGTTGTTGTCGTAGATCCAGCACAGGTTGGCGAGCCTGAGATGGCCAGCCAGGGAGGCAGCCTCGTTGCTGACGCCCTCCATCATGCAGCCGTCCCCGCACAGCGCGTAAACGCTGTAGTCGAACAGGTCGAATCCCGGGCGGTTGAAGTAGCTGGCCAGCCAGCGGCCGGCCAGCGCCATCCCCACGCTGGTGGCGACGCCCTGTCCCAGGGGACCGGTCGTGGTCTCGATCCCGGAAGTCCAGCGATATTCCGGATGGCCCGGACACTTGCTGTGCAACTGCCGAAAGTTCTTGAGGTCTTCCAGTTTGACGGATAGCTCACCCAGGCACTCGTACTCCGCGTCTACGGCCTTTACTCCGCAGACGTGCAGCAGGGAGTAAAGCAACATGGAAGCGTGACCGATTGACAACACGAAGCGGTCGCGATTCGGCCAGATGGGATCTTCGGGATCGAAGCGCAGAAACTGCTGCCACAGGCAGTAGGCAACCGGCGCCATGCCCATGGGAGTGCCGGGATGACCGGAGTTGGCCTGCTGCACCGCGTCCATGGAAAGCGTGCGGATGGTGTTGATGCACACCAGATCCAAGTTCTGCGTGGGAGCCGTGATGGGAACAGTTGCCGCCATGGAAGCACCCCAAGTCGGTTGCGGTAGCTAATGAGAGCTCGAGTAGGATGGAACGAGGACCTTTACCAGCCCCCAACGGTGTCGCCAATTATGGCCATTCTTGCCGGGTTGTCAAGTTGATAGCACCCCATTCTTTCAAAGCGGTTGCCCAGGCAAGACGATTGTGGTACCTAGTAGGCTCATTTTTTCCCTTCGTACCGTTTGGACGACTTCACTTCTTTGTGAGATCCCTTGGCTTGCGCGTCACGGATGCGACCCGCGGCACCAATGGCAGCCTGGTTGTGTGCCAGCCTGGCTCTGTCCCTGGCGAGCGCCCGAGGCGCCGATCTGCCGGCGCAATCACCTCAAGTCCCGGGCACGTATTCAGCGAAGCCATCTTCGCTGCAAGGCCAGGTCCGCGATGCGCAGGGACGCGGCGTAGCGGGCGCCATGGTGACTCTGAGCCAGGCCGGAGCGCAGGGAACACAATCCGCGGTCACCAACGGTGAAGGTATTTTCCGCATCCGGAACCTTGCGGCGAGTACCTACGATTTGACCGTCGAAAAAGCAGGCTTCCAGACGCTGAAGCGTGAAGGGCTAAAAGTTCAGCCCGGGACAATGCTCACAGCGGTGTTGACGTTGGAAGCCCTGAGCGTCTCCGCTCCTGCGCCCAAAGGGCCAGGCGGCGTGCCCGGGACCACGGCCGGCCCTCCGCCGGGCGAGACCAACCTGAGTCCCTACCCGGTGATTCCCGGCGAGAAAGCGCCGACGGAGGCTGCGGTTGTTTTTGAACAGGAGCTACCAGAATCGCAGAACTTCACGCCTGAGCCAGATCGCTGGGAGATTCCGATGCCGGAATGGGTGCGCTACGAAAAGGAGAGGGAACCGCCTTACATTCAGGGGCACTGGTACGATCCTTTCAACCGGAACCGTATCAAGGGCGATTATCCGATTTTCGGCCAGCGCTGGTTCTTCAACTTTACCGGCACCAGCGAGACGCTGTTCGACGTTCGGCGCTTGCCCATTCCCAGCGGGGTTTCAGCCGAGCAGCCCGGGGAGCACACATTCTTTGGGAAAGGCGAGCAGTCCTTTACCTCCCAGGAATTCCGTTTCTCCTTCGACCTCTTCCGCGGCGACACCAGCTTCCGTCCGATAGATTTCCGTTTCCGCGTCACGCCCGCGGTCGACGTCAATTTCCTGCAGACGCGGGAGCGCGGGTTGGTGAACATCGACGTCCGCAAGGGGATCAACCGGCTCGATGCGCATGCCGGCCTGCAGGAGGGATTCGCCGAGGTCAAGCTCCGCGACCTCAGCCCAAACTTCGATATCGTGTCGGTGCGTGCCGGAATCCAGCAGTTCAACAGTGATTTCCGTGGCTTCCTCTTCTCTGAGGAGCAACCGGGCGTCCGAGTGTTCGGAAATCTGCGTTCCAACCGCTTCAACTACAACCTGGCGTATTTCTATTTTCTGGAGAAGGATACCAACAGCGGGCTCAACACCTTCAATTCCCGCCATCAGCAGGTTTACATCGCGAACCTCTACATTCAGGACTTTCTCACTCACGGGTACACGACGCAGTTCAGTTTTCATTTCAACCGCGACGATTCTACCGTCCATTACAACGACAATGATTTTCTGGTGCGGCCCGCGCCCATCGGACTGGTGGTGAATGGCGGCGTGAAGACGCACAGCATCCGCGCCTATTACCTGGGCTGGACCAGCAATGGACACATCGGCTGGCTGAATGTGAGCCACGCCTTTTATCAGGCGCTCGGTCACGACACCCTGAATCCCATCGCAGGCCGCTACGTGAACATCAACGCCCAACTGGCGGCGCTGGAGCTCTCCGTGGACAAGGACTGGAAGCGCTTTCGGGCTTCCGTTTTCTACCAGTCCGGCGACGGCGCCACGCATTCTGGGATATTTCGTTCGGACCACACTGCCCATGGATTCGACACCATCGTGGACAATACTCATTTCGCCGGCACCGACTTCAGCTTCTGGGACAGCGAAGGCATCCGCCTGACCGGCACGGGCGTTGCGCTGACTCAACCTGGCAGCCTACTGGCGAGTCTGCGCTCCGACAAGTTCGAAGGCCAGGCGAACTTTGTGAACCCGGGAGTGTTCCTGGCCAATCTGGGCGCCGATTTCGACCTCACGCCGAAGCTGCGCGCCTTCGTGAACGGAAACTATCTGCGCTTTATGCAGACCGAGCCGCTGGCGTTCCTGCTGTTCCAGCAGCCGATTCGTCATGGAATCGGGGAGGATCTCGGCACAGGAATCGAGTATCGCCCCCCGCTGACGGAGAACATCGTGCTCACGGCCGGGACCTCGTATCTGATTCCAGCCAGGGGTTTCGAACAGATCCTGAACGGCAGGACTTTGATCTCGGTTTTTGCAAAGCTCAAGTTCATGTTTTGAAGTTGAAAATCATGCGGCGCTTGGTTCCTAAATCGCTTTCACGATCGCTTGTCCTCGCAGCTTTTGCGTGCGCGTTGCTGGCGCTCGGGCCCAAAGCGGGGCCGGCGCAGTCTGCCGCCGGGCAGGAACAATCTGAAAGCTCGCTCACGCAGGAAGTACTGTTGCTGCAAACGCAGCAGCAGGCTGACGCCAAGTCCAAGGGCTGCGTGAGCTGCCACACCGCGACGGACAGCCCCACCATGCACACCACCGGGACGGTGCGCCTGGGCTGCGTGGATTGTCACACCGGTGACCCGACCGTGTTCGCTCCGCCGGGCGCCGCGAAGGGATCGGAGGCCTACGAGCAAGCCAAGCGTCAGGGACACCCCAAGCCCCGTTTCCCTGAGAATGCACGCAGTTCGGCCAATCCCGTACGCGCCTACACGAAGTGGCTGAAGGAGGACCTGCAGTACATCGCGTTCATCAATCCGGGTGACTTGCGCGTGGCGGAGAAGACCTGCGGGCGCTCCGGATGCCACATGTCCGAAGTGCGCAAGGTGCGCAGCAGCATGATGTCGCACGGGGCGATGCTGTGGGGCGCGGCGCTCTACAACAATGGGTCGGTTCCGTTCAAGAACCCGCACTTCGGCGAGAGCTACTCCAACGACGGAACTCCGCAGCGCCTGCAGACCTATCCTCCGCCGACGCCCGAGGAAACCCGGCAAAAGGGCGTACTGCCTTATCTCGATCCTCTCCAGCGATGGGAGATCTCACAGCCCGGCAACGTGCTGCGCGTCTTCGAACGCGGCGGCGGCAAGAAAGGTGAGATCGGCAATCCCAATCTCGAAGAAGACGCCGGCCGTCCGGACGTAAAGCTCGGTGAGCGCGGCTTCGGGACCGGGCTCCGCACCGACCCGGTGTTTCTCGGGCTGCAGAAGACGCGCCTGCTCGACCCCCTGCTATATTTTCCCGGCACCAACGACCAGCCCGGCGACTACCGCGCCAGCGGCTGCAGCGCCTGTCACGTGGTCTATGCCAACGACCGCTCGGCGGAACATTCCGGACACTACGCCAGCGGTGGCAACCTGGGGCACACCGTCACCGTTGACCCTACGATCCCAAAGAATGAATCCGGGCATCCGCTGAAGCACGAGTTCACGCGCGCCATTCCCTCCAGCCAGTGCATTGTGTGCCACATCCACCCCGGCACCAACATGGTGGCCACCTACTTCGGTTATACCTGGTGGGACAACGAGATCGACGGCGCGGTAATGTATCCGCCCGAGCAGCGGCATCCCAGCCCGGCCGAACAGAACCGCGTCCAGACTCGGAATCCGGAACGAACCACCATCCGCGGCCTGTGGTCCGATGTTAAGTTTCTCGAGCAGACAGGATCGCCCGAGTTCAACCAGAAACTCAAGAACACTCAGTTTGCCGACTTCCACAGCCACGGCTGGATTTTCCGCGCCGTCTACAAGCACGATCGCCAGGGCAATCTGCTGGATGAAGAGGGAAAGCTCATCGCTCCCGACGATCCGCAGAAATTCGGCAAGGCCGTCCACCTGAAGGACATTCACCTGGAAAAAGGCATGCACTGCATCGACTGCCATTTCACCCAGGACAATCACGGGAACGGCAAGCTGTATGGCGAAACGCGCAATGCCATTGAGATCGACTGCGTGGATTGCCACGGCACCATCCAGCAGCGGGCCACGCTGGTCACCTCCGGCATCGCTGCACCAGCAGGCGGCACGCGGCTCACGCGCCTGCGTACTCCCTCGAAAGAAGCCCAGTTCTATTTACGCGACGGCAAGATCTACCAACGGTCCATGGTCGAGCCGGGGAAGGAGTGGGAAGTCGTGCAGGTGCTCGACACGATCACTCCTGGCAATTCTCATTACAGCGAGAAATCCCGGCTCGCCAAAACCATCCGCCAGGACGGCCGCACCTGGGGCGCTGCTCCCAAAGACGAGTCGCAGCTCGCGCACCAGAACAGCAAGATGACCTGCTATAGCTGCCACAGTTCCTGGGCGCCCACCTGCTACGGCTGCCACCTTTCGATGAGCGCCAACCAGCGCATGCCCATGCTGCACAACGAAGGCCTGATGACGCGCAACTGGACCTCCTACAACTTCCAGGTGCTGCGCGACGACGTTTACACCCTGGCGATCGATGGGACCGTCACTGGACACCGCGTTGCGCCTGTGCGCTCGGCGTGCGCCGTCCTGGTGAGTTCGCAGAATGCCGATCGCGACTGGATCTATTACCAGCAGCAGACGGTTTCAGCGGAAGGCTACAGCGGCCAGGCCTTCAGCACCTTCGTGCCGCACACCGTGCGCGCCAAGGAAACCAAGACCTGCACCGACTGCCACGTCTCCGCCAGGAACGACAACAATGCCTGGATGTCGCAACTGCTGCTGTTCGGCACCAACTTCATGAATTTCATCGGCCGCTACGTCTATGTCGCCACCGGAAATAAGGGCTACGAAGCGGTCGTGGTCACCGAGCACGACGAGCCTCCGGCGGTGATCGGCAGTGATTTGCAAAAGCTGGCTTACCCCGCCGACTACCAGCAACATTTGAATCGCCATCTCGAACTCAAGGAGGCTTACGAACACCACGGGTCAGAGATCCTCGACGTGCAGCAGCGCGGCGAGTATCTCTACACCGCGATGGGCAAGGATGGAATCCGCATCTACGACATCGCCAACGTGGACGACAAGGATTTTTCCGAGCGCATGGTGACGGCCCCGGTTTCTCCGCTGGGGCAGAAGTTCTACCTGCGGACGAAGTATGCGAACGCGATCGCCACACCCACCACGCTGGCCGTGGACCCGCTGCGCAACCACCGTCCCGAAAACGAGGAGCAGCCGGTGCACCCGATCTACGGCTTCCTGTACGTGGCCGACAAGTACGAAGGCTTGGTCGTGGTGGGCAATCCGAACCTGCACAGCAAAGATCCCGGCGTGCAGACCCTGCTGGACGGCGATCCGCGCAACAACTTCCTCAAGCGCGCGCTGGCATTCAATCCCGGCGGCATCCTGAACGGCGCGCGGCGAATCACCATTGTGGGGACCTATGCCTACATGTTGTGTGACCGCGGGCTGATCGTGGTCGATCTGGACAATCCCCTGGCGCCTAAGGTCGCGGCCGAGATCGGCGCCCCGTTCCTGGTCGAACCTCGTGGACTTACGGTCCAGTTCCGCTACGCTTTCGTCGTAGATCGTGAAGGCATGAAGGTGCTGGACATCACACACTTGGATAAGCCCGTACCGGTAAGGAACGCGATGGTTTCGCTGCCGGACGCCCGCAACATCTATGTCGCGCGCACCTATGCCTATGTATCCGGCGGAACTCAGGGCCTAGTGATCATCAACGTAGAGAATCCCGAGCAGCCCAAACTCGACCAGGTTTTCAACGCGGGCGGATCGATCAACGACCTGAACGACGTCAAGATGGGGATGGTCAGCGCCAGCCTGTTCGCCTACCTTGCCGATGGGAAGAACGGCTTGCGCGTGCTGCAGATGTTCTCGCCCGCCGACAACCCGAATTTCAGCGGATTCAGCCCGCGCCCGACACCGCGGCTGATCGCCAATTACAGCACGCGCGGCCCGGCGCTCGCGATCTCAAAAGGCATCGACCGCGACCGCGCCGTGGATGAAAGCGGGAACCAGGTAGCCGTGCTGGGACGCCGCGGCGCCAGACCCTTTAATAAAGAAGAGCTGCAGCGCATGTTCCTGCGCAACGGGGAGCTCTATACGGTCACCGACGATCCGCCCGGCCCGGCAACGGCGAGCGAGCCGCCCAGGCAAGCCGCGCGCTAGCGCCCGCATTTACAGACATGAACTGCGTAGCGAATGTAAAGGCCTGTTATCACCAGCTGAAGCAGAAGGGAAAACACAAGAACGACAGGACGAAGGAACCCAGCATCATAAAACCCGCGAAAGAGACACAGAACAGATTCAACTTCCACGCTCGCCCTTGTACAGGGTTAACTATCGCCCAAACTAATCCGCCCAGAAAGATGTAGAAGTAGGCGGTTCGGATAGGGTCTCGCCAACGCACAACCCACCATGTTCCGCCCACTTGCGTTACATTCAGCTTCAGTGGGGGCATGTAGTTCATCCAGACCGAGTGGCCGAGCAGGCGTTCGAATAATGCCGGCACCGCTAATGGTAGGTTGGAGATCCCAGACGATAACAACAGAAGAAAACAGATGATGAACAGAGGCCCTCGCGAGGCTATTGCTTCGCGTGGCCTCTTGCGGAACAGGAACCATGCCCCGATTGCAGCAAGGCCTATGTTCACAAGGGAAAATAGGCTCTGTCGGATGTCCATTCGCTGGCTGCTCCGGGCTCTGCGGCTGGCTGCATTATAGCTTTCGGTCTGTAATTGTTGAGAAATCGCCATCTCACAAGTGATCCCCAAACACCGTTTGACAGTTTCACTGGAAACCGACTCGCTAGCCCGCCAAAGGCGGACGCGCCTTTCGAAATCCGCCTGCGAGATCGCGATTGCTTTTACCTTAGAAACATAGCCGCGCGCCAGCGCGCAGGCCTGGCGTTGTCCTCGTTGCTGCTTCGCAGTTGCGGCACACTAAAGTTTCCTTTGACCGGCTGCTCGTTTGTCCATTGGTGGTAGTTGTGACACTCGAAGCAGCGACCCTCGGCCGCACTCGCTTTCGCACCCGCCTCGCGATGGCATTGCTGGCAGACCTTTATTCCGGGAATCAGCACGTCGGCGGTGTCGCGGCTGGAAGGAGCCTGCGTGTGGCAGGAAGTGCAAGCCATCATCCGGTGCGCGTCGTGCGAGAACTCGGCATTCTTCATCCACCGTTGCGGGATGTTGGACTTGGCGACCTGCGGCAGCGGCCCGGCGCCATACTCCATGGTGTGGCAGAGCTTGCATCCCTTGTTCCACAGCAGGCGTTCGGAGTGGCCCACCTGGTAGGCCAGCCACTCCGGCGGCGTGTGTGGCGGCGTCTCGATCGGCATCGGCATGCGCGCGGCCACCAATTTGGGCGGAATCCAGCCTTCGTTTATCGCGCTCGGACGCGCGGCCAGGTAATCGGTGAATCGCTTGACCAGGAACGCGTGCACGACTTCGGGCTTGTCGTGGGGAACGGGTTCGTTGAAGCGCGCGTCGAACTGCAAATCTCCGACGTGGCAGCCCGCGCACTGTTTCACGTACTCGATCGGCGCCATGTAGGCGCGGCCACGCGTCGTCCGAAAAGCGGCCACCGATGGCGCGGGTGGCGCTGGCTTGGGTTCGGCACTGAGCGCATACGGCCAGCGGCCTTCCTGCCCGCTGACCCGATGGCAATCGCTGCACTGCATCTGCACCGGACCCTGCGGGCCGGTGAGCTTGGGCTGGAGGTGCGCGTAGTGGTTCAGCTTGACCTTGCCGGGATCGGCGGCGCCAGGCCGCCGGGCGGCAAACTCCGGATGGCGGTCACCGTCGAAGCCCGAGATCTGGCTGGCGTACTGCGGACTTCCCGTGCGCGTACGGAGGCTCGAATGGCATTGCGTGCAGGCAGCATCCGTGGTGCGCGCCAGGCGCAGCGAGCCTTTGTGCTCAACGTGGCAGGAACCGCATTCGGGCGTAAACACCTGGCGCGCGTTGTGGACGGGGGCGTCGTGGCAAGTCAGGCAAGCCTTGTCGATAACGGGCTCGAAGAAAGAACCTGCCCGCACGAGATGGCAAAGGGCGCAGCGGCTGGTGAATACGGCGTGCGACGCGGAAAGCGGCCCGCTGCTGTACACCTTCTGCGCTCCGGTGGCCCGTTGCGACAGGAACCACACAAGAGCCGCCACCGGCACGAGCAGGGAGAGCAGGAAGCGCCAGCGACGCAGCGGATGCGGCCGGGCGAAATACTGCAGGTCGATCCGCTGGGCCAGCTTCTTGGTGGTGCGTACTCTCCGCATCGCTGTCGAGCCTCAATAGCGCAAAGCGACTACCGCATGAATCGCCCCTAACAGCAACAACGCGTAGGAGACCGGAATGTGTACTAGCAGCCATCCGTGCAGCAGCTTGTGGTAGCGGCTTTGGCGATCCAGTTCGCGCTTTTCTTCGCAGATGTTCTCCCAATCGTCGACCGTGGCGCGCAGGTTCTCCGGCAGCAGAATGCGGAGTTGCTGGAACATGCCTCGGCTACGGTCCGGGTCGGCGAGCGGAAACTTTCCCGTCCCGGCGTGCTGGAGGAAGGGCACAAGCTCGCGGGAAGTGAAATCCTGCAACTGCTGCGCCAGTTCCTCGCTGGCCTCCAGGCCCGCGGCCACGGTGACATCTCCGCTGACGCTGCCGGCGCCAGCGGCCGCGGCGCGCTGGCGTTCCGTCGAGAGCAGCAGATCACCGTGCAGCGCCGCCAGAGCTTCCTCCGCCAGCCTGGAGGCTTCGTCCACGAGTTGCCCGCGTACCCGATCGATCTGCTCGTAGATGGTCTCCATGGGGAGTTGCTCCGTGGTGATGCGCGGCAGGAAGTGCTGCAGCGCAGCCCCGAAAATGCCGCTGGCAAACACGATGATGAAAAGCCACATGAGCACGCTGGTCAGCGTGCCGCCAAAGTGGAACCCGCCATGGAAAAGGATGAGTGGAAAACTGAGGAACCCGAGCCACAGATGGCCGCGCATCCAGCTGTGGGCGCGTCCCACGCGCCAGATGGGGAACTTCTTGCGCGCGCCCAGCAGTCCGGCAAACAGCATGAACGCCGATCCTACGCTGCCATAGATCAGGCCGAGCACGCTGCCTCCCTTCGCTCCCGCTGGCGAGTGCAGGGCATAGGGAACGTAGACCGCAGTCGCCACCGCCAATCCGATCAGGCTGCCGATGAACCATTTCCTGTGGGTGCGGTCAATCAGCATGGTCGCTCCTGGGGCGCGCCAGGGTAGCCGGTCCGGGTTCTCGCGTCAGATTGGCGAAGAACTGCGGCGGGTTCACGCGATGAGCGGCATCATGCGGACAGGCGTAGACGCAACTGGGCTCGGCATGATCGAGGCACAGATCACACGACGTGGCTTTCACCTTGACGCTCGCCATCCGCCGTCCCGGGTAGGTCGGGTCGTCGAGTTCCACCGGAAAGGGATGCATGTTGATGTTGCCGTAAGGGCAATTGCTGGCGCACAGACCACAACCGATGCACCAGTCCTCGATGATGACTTCCAGCGAATTGCGACGGCGGATGGAGCCCACCGGGCAGCCCACCATGCAGAGCGGGTCGCGGCACTGGCGACAGGAAGTGGCGACCAGATATTTGTCGAAACGCAGGCCTTCGCGAATCAGGCGGCTGACGCCGTCGTGAGCGTCGGCACAGGCGCGCACGCACATGTCGCAGCGGGTGCAGCGGTCGAGATCGAGGATGAGCAGGCTCTGCGCCTCCATCAGACCCTGGGCGAGGAATTGGTCGAGCGGAACATTCTGCACCGCGAGCAGGCGCTGGCGGTTCTCCGCGATTCTCTCCTGCGCAACCTTTTCCAAGCCGTGCCGGATTTCGGGGAAGCGGTCGAGCATCAGGCGGAAATCCTCGGCGGAGATGCGCACCACCTCGACATGGTCGAGAGCCGTGCAGGTTGCCGTGCGAGCAGTGGCGCTAAGCAAGCCAATCTCGCCGAAGTAACCGCCGCGCGGCAGATATGCGAGCACCAGTTCGCCGCCGGGGTGATGCTCGCTGACTTTCACGAAACCAATGCGCACAAGATAAAAGCTGTCCGCAGGTTCACCTTGCCGGCAGATGACCTGCCCGGGCGAAAAGCGCAGCAGCTCCACGCGGTTTCGCAGGTGATCGAGAAAGTCGGGGGTAAGGCTGGCGAAGATGGGGACGCTGCGCAGGTGGGCGTCCAGGGCGCGCTTGCGGTAGGTCTGCTCGAGCTGGGCGCGGAAGGTCTTGTTTCGCTGCAGGATGTCAAGGACGTTGCGCAGCATCTCCAGCATGGTGCAGTCGGTGGTAGCGC